>Ga0134124_10003856_pt1 | contig 12034 bp, 12 predicted proteins | sample KB304_FD_96880 | JGI IMG/M metagenome (GOLD analysis project Ga0134124, IMG submission 96880) | Terrestrial soil microbial communities without Nitrogen fertilizer from Kellogg Biological Station, Michigan, USA - KB3-0-4 | ecosystem: Environmental > Terrestrial > Soil > Unclassified ... | reverse complement strand
TCTAATGGTTAGCGGACCACGGAGGATTGAGCCACCGCCACTCGCGACACTTCTGCTCACCCACTCATAGGCGTCGTTAGCATCTGCCGGTCGCGCGCTTTGGTCTACCCATTCCTGGGACAAGCCCCCCTCAGCCTTATCGAACACCCCTTCAATGGAGGTTGGTGGTGTTGCTTTGAGGCTAAAGCCGCGCCATGTGAAGACCGTATCCGGGATTACGTCCGGGCCCTGTCCGATCGTCAAAAATTTATAGTTGCACGACACTCCGATCAGCGCTGTAGACATCACAATGACTTTCACCGCGTTGCTCATTAGTACCACCTCGTCTGTGCTAGAGTGGCCGGCAATAGCACTGATCGTTTCATACCGGCCCCTAAGGAGATTAGTTAGCACGAATCGAGAGCGATAAGGTGCTGCGGCGACGCCCGCCGTGGCAGTCTTGAACTGGAGGTACTCTACATCGCCTGTGATAGGATTCTTCACCGCTAACAGATTTAGCTTAGGATTTGCTACCAGCTCCGCTTCCGTTACGCTTTCCAATGGCACATCATCGTAGAAATTCACTGTTAGCGTCGACGTAGTATCGACCACGGTAGGATCGGCAATGCTCGCCAGTGTGCCGACCGTGACGCCGATCGTGGCCGGTGTCTCGGTGGCGGTGACTCTCTCATACAAACCTGAACCGATCGGAAACTCGCGCAGCAGGATGCCGCCGGGCCACGTTCCAGAACCACGGCCTGCCATTGCGACGTAGAGCAGCGGCTGCACTCCGTTCTCGCTTGAGCTCTCAGGATCCACCAGCGGCGCGTCGATAAAGACGCCTTTGGTGTTTCCAGCCACAGCCACGATCGGCACTTCAATACCGTCTGTGCCTGCCGGTGCTCCGTTGGCTGAGAACACAGAGGCCTGCTGCCGAACTGCCTCAACTCCGATAATCCCGGCCGGGAGCTCGCGCGTTAATTCTTTCACTCTTACCGTGTGAGTAACACCAGTGCGCGACGGTAAACTCAAGACCGTGCCCTGGTGGATGCGCTCATACTTTGGCCCCAGTGCAAACTTATACGTCTGTCCTTCTACCTCGAGACGGTTTGACAGAATGATCGCAAGGTTCTTCATGTTCTGTGCCGTTTCGATCATCGGCAGCGTTACATCATAAGCGCCTCGCTGTGGACCAAACAGGCGTGGCTCTGATTGCGTTCGAGTGCGGTAGGACCGCGCCGGATCTGAATAGGTGACGGTAGTTCTATGCGGTAACTCTAAAGGGTCAACGCGAGTTATCACCATGTCAGACTCGGGGCGCGAGTCGCCGCGATGCGCGCGCAGATCGCCGAACGGTATCGTTAGATCCACAGGCGAGTTTCTCAGCACTGCTTTAACTTTGCCGTCAACCTCAGGAACGTCGAACTGAAAACGCAGCATCAGATATGCGATCAGTTCGGCTGCCGGTCGCGGTGACTCCATGAATAGGCCGCCACCATTAGCGATAATTGGCTCCGTGCCGATGTTTGCACCAGCGGCAAAACTCGCTGCCGATGGTCCACCGCCGATCGAGTATCCAATGAAGATCGGTATCAGCGGAAACGTAGACGGCACAGGCGGCGTGTAACCAGTGATCGCAAGTCCGTCCATGTACGCGCTAAAGCGCCCGTTCCGGTATTCCACTTGGAACTTTGTGGCCGGATTCCACACGCCAACGTCATAAGTATTATTGAGCCCGCCAATGCTCAACTGAATAGCGTTCTTCGCTTCCTGCGAGGGGTTGCTGTTCAGGTTGACGATCACGGCGAACGGCACTTGGTTGTAAGGATTCGGCAGGGTGCTACCGGGCGTTGTGGTATAGGCGAACCCGATCATGTAGACGCCAGCGCCAGCAGTGAATCGAATAGCAGCGTCTGCTCCTGCCGCCACAGTGCCCCCAGAATTAGCGCGAGCGTTCCACGTGTTGTTAGTGCCGGAGGTCTTACTGATAACGCCGCCAGCGCCTGCTGTAGAGTTGCTCATGCCAGTCCAGCTTATTGCTGAGTAGGTGCCCGGATCGAAGCCGCTGGAGTCTCCGAGCACCAGACCGTTTAGCGCGGTGAGATCAAGGTCTGCTGCGGCCACGCCAACCTCGTTATAGATGTCCGCGACGATGGCCGGAACGTCGCGCATACCTTGCTGCACTTCCAGTTCCACGTTCGGCATCTGTCCGTTTTGAAGCTGAATGTTATCGATCGCGATGATGCCATAGTTGCGATAGCCCGGAGCAAGGTTGAGACCACGCAGCGCAATGATGATCGGATCAGACTCCTGCAACTCGGAGCCGAGATGAAAGCGTACTGTGGGGTTTCCCCAGTCGGATAGCACGGCCTGATAAAAGCCGCCGTTCGTAACCCCGCCGCCAGCTTCTGAAAAGGTCGGCAACTCGTTTGCCATTGACCACGCGAAGTCTTGATTATCTGGTCCGAAAGTGCCGGGCTTGATTACTCCGGTGAAGCCGCGCGGATCTTCACCTCCAGGAGTGAAGACCAGCGCTGGCGCAATATCGATCCGGTCAAGGTCTGGTGCAGCGGCCCCTGCGTTCTCAAACTTCAACGTGTTAGCGCCATTCAAAAGCGTGAGCGTGATCACCTCGCTGGTGACTTCGCCAGCTCCGCCGCTTGATGGGCAAACCAGATCGTTAGTAGCGCCGCCGTTGACTCGAATCTTAAATGTCCGGGTTGCCGTCGAAGTGTAGAAGACTGCAATCTCGTAACTGCCGGCGGCGTCTACGTCTATGTTCAGCGTGACGTTCCCGCCTGAACCCAGGCCGGTGACTTTCTTCCCGCCGCTGCACTCGGCCTGAGTTACAACTGAGGCGCCGCCTGCGAGCACGCCATGCTCCGCTTCGTACCTTGTCGCTGATGTCGTGGCCTCCTGCGTAGCAAGGTCTGCGTTATAAGCTAGCTTGCCGTTCCACCACATACGGCTAACGCCTTTATAGACGATGCCGTTGTGGAAGACTCCGATCACGGACTTGGTATAGATAAACTTTCTTTCGTCTGCGGTTGGTGGAGTGCCGCCCCCGCCTTTACCTCCTGACTGCCCCTGCGTCACTTCTATGCGCAGGTCCGTCTGTGTGTGATCGATCCATATCGGAGCACAGCGAAACGTGCCCCAGCCTTTAGGAATAGCGGCGCCGAGCGCGGGAATGCTGAAACGGGCATCGTCTAATTTCCCGCGATCAATCGGTGGCGGTTTTTTCGGCTTAGGCGCGAACAACGCTTCGAGTCCGGTTGCCGCCGCCGTCACCGCAAGACTGATTGCTACCTCTGCCAAGCGCCTATCCTTTATCGATGATCATTATGCAGATCGGTCCACCCAGAACGCTGAAAGCTAACGTGATCGATTTATTATCTTCATAGACGATCTCAGTGTTGACTGCTACGGTCCAATTACTAAGGCCCACGTCTTACTCCTGCCACAGTGCGGCTTTCTCCCCCTCAGTCGGAAAGCGAAAGACGCCCGCGATCTCGCGCCACGTTCCGAGCGGCCAATAAACTATTTTCATAATGCGTCCGCTGGCGTATGCCTCAACTACGTTGACGTTATCGCAGGCGACAGTAGTGTGCTGCGGGTTGCGCCGGTCATAGATCACGATCAGGTCGGCCATCTCAAAAGACGCTCTCGGTAATGTGTACTGCGGGATTTCATCGAACCAGACGCGCATCGTACTGAGAAACTTCTGCCCGTCCGGCCTGCGGTGGTACGCTTCAAACTCTGCCTCGAGCTCAGCAGGTAGCGGCCACTGCTGAATGAACGCCCAACGCGGAAAACCGATGCAATCAAGCGACACTGCCGGATCTCGTCCCTTATGCCGCCAGCGTGTATCGGAGCCCACCTGTGACATTAGATCGGCAACAAACTTTTGTTTATTAAACTCACGCATTAGGAACAGCAATAAACTCCTCTTCAAGCGGAACGAATGGCGTGGCCCTCATGTTTTTTATGTTAAGGCGATCAGGCAGCGAGCAATCCACGACGCGCTTCTTGCATCCCCGGTTGACTGTGTAGGTATCGCCTGCAACCGGCAGGAACGGCGCAGGAGTGCGCAACCTGAATTCCTTCGTGCTGTTGTTCCACGAGTCAACGTGAAACGGGAAACCTGCATTCAATCCGGTAAGCCACGCACCTCGACCGTTATCAAAATACTCTGCCCCTTCCGTGCGCGAGGTGTCTCTGAATGTATATTGATTAGTAACGCTGGTGAGTGTTCCGGTCTTCACTTCTGCACGCGCCGCCAGGTTAAGCCCGCAGCGAGCGTCACCGTAATCTGCATCGCATAACTCCTCGGTGACTTTACCGATCACCTGCTGCAGTGCTTCATTCAATCCGTGCAGCTCTACCGTGAACTTTGTTCCGGCCTGCGTAAACTTGCCAAACCGACCGCGCTCCACGATCATCTGGCCCATGTTGAGGGCGAGTGCGTTGGTGGTGAACACGGTGAAAGATCCATAGTCCCATTTGCCGCTTTCAATATCGGCCTCCCGCAAGTCTGTGCTCTTCACAAAAAAGCTTGCTTCCATGTTCGAAGGATCTACGCCGTCTGGGTGTTCAACCTGTGAGGCGACAAGGCCCACGGTATGCTTGAAAACGACGGACGGGTAGCCCGGCACATTCGTGAGACCACCGCGCCAGTCAGTCACGGCCACCACGATATTGCCGACTGCTGAGACCATATAAGCGCCGGTACACGCGCCCTCGATCGCGCGCTGTCCCTGAAACGTTACCAGACTGGTGACATCATAGGGACTCTGAAAGTTGACTGGTTTTCTAAGGTTCGCCATTTAGGTCCATTCGCCGGGGTAATCCACTTCAACCATAGGCACAACCGGACCTTGAGCAGCGCCGGTATTGTTCGCGCGCCATTGGATCATTTCAATGTCGGGCAGACTCTCGGCATCGAAGCGCACAGGCACATAGAAATTTCCGGTCCATGTAAGGGCCAGACCTGAGACGGAAGTGATCCAAGTAACCAGCCCGCCGTTTATGCCGTTGTACGCGAGCGTCCAGTGTGTGCCTTCTACCTTTTCAGTAATGCCTGCAAACACGTGGACCGTGCCCGGTTCTGGCAAATAAATCTCGCGGTTGTAGGCGTTGAGTGTATCGCCTTCGTTGATGATCAACTGGTTAGTGGAACCAGCCCCGCCGCCAGTGCCGAACGGTTCTGCAGTGACTTGGTAAAGTAGCTTGTCTCGGATCTTGAAAGAATGCAGCATCCCTCGGCGACCATTGAAGAATTTATAAATCTGCCGGGCCTGCGCCAGCGTGATCGTAGAATGAGCGCCTTCGTAATCACGCAGCGAGTCGGATTGCCCTAACACTCGCTGCTCGGATGCGGCGGTCTTGATCACATCGTTGGGCCATGTGGGAGTGGCGGCGAGTGATCGCACTTCGACAGGATAGACAATATCGTGGAACGCCATTTTGCTATCGTCCTCCCTGATATTTCCGCATCTTGCGCCTCACCTGTCGCTCCGTTTCCTTAGCCAAAAATGATCCGGCATCCTTTGCGTACACGTTCATCGTCATGCCGCCGCCATGCGCTCCTGCAAGGGCCATTGACCGATCATGCGAAAGAACCGTGTCACCTGATGGTCCGGCCTTTGCCAGCTCCGGCCCTTTCTCGCCACGCCAGTACCATTGCCCGGGTGAAGCGTAGCCGCCCATTGCGTGACCGCCGATCGCGCCACCCGCTGCCGAGCCAAGACCGCCCGATGACCCGCCACCAAACAGACCTGCTATGGCGCTAACGCCGAAACGCAGCGCCTGCGAAAACCAGCCGCCCCCACCCTGCGCGCCTTCCTCGCCAGCTGTGCCGGGATTCATCGCTCGGAAGATCGCGGCCTGCAGTTCCTTTAACGCTTCGCTGCGCGCCATTTCCAATACGCCGCGGAAGAATTCTTTAACGCCTGCGCCAACGCCGTCTTCAAAGCCAGTACGAATCGCCCCGTCGATTGTGTAGGTAATGTCAGCACTAAACTCCTCGAGTGCGTGACGCCACTTGACCATTGGATCCAGCGTCATTTCTTTGGGCGGTAGCCCAATATCAGGAGTCTTCTGGTCGTCTGTAGGTTCGGGGAATCTAATCTCTGCGGGTCCGATATCGTCGATATGATCCAGCGCTTTCGCCAAGCGCTCGGCGCTTCCTGCCGCGTCGATGAGGAGCCCGTTGAACAGTACCCACCACTGCTCAAGCGGTGTGGTGACACTCAAAAAGTCCAGCATGGCCACGCGCGCCTGATCATAGGCCGTCATTTGCCCTTGATTGATCTGGCGCAAGGTTTCAAATTGCTGATTAGCAAAGGCTTTGTATGCAGCTTCGCCGCGCGCCTGTTCATCCGTGGCTGCTTTCTGCGCTTCGATTTCCTTTTTCTTTACGTCGATAGTCATGCCGGTGACTATCAAAGCGGCTTTCGTATCAGCGCTGGAGTTTGCGTATGCCTTGCCGAGTAGCTCCTGCCGGATCTCCTGTTCAGTCGTTAGTGGCGTAAGCGTTCGCAGTCGATCCGCATACTGCTCCGTGAGGCGTATGATCGAATCTTCCTTCTCACGAGTGCCGGCGCCTGCCCGATCTTTCTTACTACCGCCGGGATGCCAGTCTATCGTTGGACCAATACGGCCGCCGCCCATTCCTGCTGGCGTGCCCTCTCGCACCTCCTGCCGCTTTTTCATCAGTTCATCGCGAGCTGCGGCAGTGCCTGCCGTCCAGTCTGCAATAAACTTGATCGGCCCGGAGTACATATCCATTTCCTGCACGGCCTTAGCGAAGCCCGCGATCAATGATGTCGCTCCGATGATCACATTTCCGATCTGCTCACCCCACCACTTCCACTCAATCGCATTAGAGTCCAGCGCGGCTTCGATGGCAGAGAATGCTGCGATAAACGCGGGTGCCGTTTCAGTGGCAATCGTGTTGCCGATACCTTGCGCCCTCATGCCGAGCTCGCCTAACTTGTCGCCGAATTCGTCAGCGATCGCTATAGACTGATCGGACATTAAATAATTCCAATCCCGCAGTTTCTTTTGCGCTACATCGAACTCGCCGCCGGTAGCTTTGACGATCGCGAGCATGGCCTTGCCGCTCTTACCGAAAACCTCGGCGGCGAGTGCAGACTGCAACGTCTTATCAGTGACGCCCGCCAACGCCTTGAAAGTCTGTCTGAGTGCAACTTCGTTGTCTTTGCTGGTGACGTTCAGCGCCTTTAGCGCATCGTTGCCGCTGACGAGGTTTTTCTGAAAGGCGACTAGACCCGTGCTGAGCTGTTCAACTTCTACGTTGACGCTGTTGCCGACGCCTTGAAATGTTCCGAGGGTTTCAACTGACAGATTGACCTGATCGCTCATGTCCTGCAATCGAGACCCCAGGTCGGAAAAGTTCTTGGTTAGTTCCCAGACGCCGATAGACGCTGCTGTCATAGCAGTGACCATAGTGCCCACCCCTACGGTCACAATGCCGAGCGCTCCGGTTGGACCACTCAAACCGGATAGAGACGGCATCAGTGAGGACAGCGAACTACCAAAGCCCGCTACGCCGGTGCTGCCTGATTTCGTGGCTGTCTCGAGTTGCTTAACGTCGCTGGACAGACTTCGCATCTTGCTGTGCGAATCGTTGTAAGCACGATCGAACTGCGACGTATCAAGCGTAAGCTTGGAAGTAAGGCTAAATAGTTCGAAGGTTTCGTCAGCCATTCTGTTGCGCCCGTTGGCGATCTCGCCTGCGTTGCGCGTCTATTAGAAAATCAGCTCGCGCTGCTAGCAGCATACGTTCAAAGTCTCGGCCACTAATTCCTTTTAGATCAGGAACCGAACAACGCAGCTCATCAGCAACGATCTGCGCTTCCTTTAGCGCTGGATACCACTCTGGGCAACGGCCACTTTCGCCATTGCTCAAAACGAATTCCACCAGATCGCTTAGGTAGGGTTTTCGCCCGTCCTTGTGCTGGCAAGATAATCACCAAACGCGATCAGAAAAGGCAGCGGTATCTGATTGAAAACTTCCTCATTGATCGGCAGCACTTGCTTGTCTTTGCCGACTGCGTTCCACGAGACCAGCGCGTGGGCCACCCAGGTGTATTTCGCGCGGTTGCCCGCCGTCTCGATTTCCTGCCGCCGCATCCTTATGCGAGCGATTTCGTTTTCGTCTTTGGCTGTGGCTAGCTTTTCGCTCAATTCGCGGTGCTCCTCGATCAACGCCCGTCCATCGTTGACGTACTGCTGAATCCAGTCGGGTGTTGTGGTCCTGTAGCGATACCACGTGCCTTTAAGCTTGCGTTGCTCAAACGTGAATTCGAACGGCACGATCAGGTTAGTCAGCCAGTCAACGTCAAAGAATCCGTTGCCGTTATCGTTGACGCCCGCACCTGCGCTTGATTCTGCGCCGGTGATATTGATTGCTTCGCTTGACATAGTTTGTTATTGGCTCCTGTTTTGGCGGTCCACGTTAGAAGACATCGGCAGTCTGTGCGCCGGTCTGAATAAAGGTTGCGTTCATGGTGGTCTTCTCCCCGACCGGAGAATCAAGCGCGAAGCTTTTCAGGAAGCACTCGCCTGTAACTCTGGGTTTGCCCACGGCGCTGCCTTCTGGTCCAAACTGATAAGTCTGAGATACACCAGTGGTGAGCGCTCGGACTGCCGTTAAGTGAGTCCACAGATCAATGTGATACAAAAATTCGATCGTGAATTCGTTACCGTCTCTCAACCCGAGCATTGAACTTTTTGAGTCCGATCCGTCTGCCGTGGTCGTGTCATATGTATCCTGTGACAGATTGATCCCGCCTTTGGGTGAATACTGATTCAGCGCCACGAGCACGCCCGCCGCGTTGTCTAAAAGGAACGCATACCTGCGTCCCGAAACTGCACCTTGCATGTTAGAACCTCCGAGCGAAAGATAAGTTATAGACCACGCTGGTAGTGGTCCCTCCAAAGGTCACAACAGCCCGTAAGAAGCGGTTGACCGTTGTGCCTGCCGCTACTGCGATCCGTTGCTTGCCGATTGCCGTCATAGCGGCGAAGCCCGTCAGCAAATCAGTCCACGTGGATCCGTTGGTGCTGTGCTGCACCTTGAACGTAACAGAGGGAGCCGCGCCTGCGATTGAAGTCACATGCAGGTTTGCCACGCCGCCGTTGGTGCTCGCTACCAGGTTGTCAACGCTGGTCCCATTCGCCGTCGCCGTCTCTGCTACCAGATCATGCAGCGAGACCCCGGCCTCGATATCGCTATTCGCCGACACGCATTGAATGCTGCTCTTGACCAGATCCGAAACAACTACGTCCAGCGTGTAACTAGCGCGGTTAGCAGACATCAGAAACGCAGGCTTGCCAGCAGCAAAACCCTCAGGAAAGGCGCTCACAATAAATGCGCCGCTCGGCGGCGGCGCGAAGATTTCCTGCAAGGTGGCGCCTGCGAGGTTGTTCGTGTGGTAGAGACCATCCATAGACAGCATCCCCTCATTCACGCCGAGTTGGTATGTCTTTGATTCATCCGGCAATGTAGTGCAGTCCAATACGCCGCTTGAGCCTGCTGGAGCCAAGCGCTTAATGAACTGCGAGATATTAAATTGATCGGTGAGCACTCGCGCTTTAGAGCTCGCTACAAAGCCAGTTGTCATTTCTCTGCCTCCGTTCTCTCGCGGACCTGCCCCTGCGCGAGCAGTTCCCGCAATTCGCTTTCAGGTATGCGTTCAGGGATAGGATCGTCAGCCTCTACTCTGATCGGCGGCTTCACGCCCTCGAAGTTGATGCCGACCACTGCGATATATTTCGGAGTATTCTTAGCCATTCCCTTACACTTTCGCGGTCCATATCTCTATCACGCAACCTTCACTGTAAATATCACGCTGGTTGTCGTCGTCCCGTTCTGTGCCGGAGGGTAACTCACGCTGTGGCCTGCAAAAGAGCAGATCGTGTCCGGTAATTGTCATGTCCGCGGGATCGGTGAACAGAGCTTGAGTTCGCTCGTTAAGGCGTGACGCCGTCGCCATGCCCTCTTCACCGCCATTCGGCGGATCAATGGAGTAGACGGTGAGTTGAACGAATATCTTTCGGAACGCTTCTCCAACAGTCACATAGGAAGGCAAGGCGGTTAGAAACTGAAAATGAATGCGAGGGAAGGTAGCACCCTCAGGCGCTTTGCCGCGGTGAAAGCCGCCGAGCGCTCCTGAACCATCAGCGGCGTTTAGACCACCAGGATCGGTGTCGGCCTGCATCCGTGCAACCACTGCTGCGGCGATCGCGTTCACCTAAAGAATCCCCTGAAACTATTTTTCATTCTTATCCATGAAGAGGACCAGAACGGTTGCGCTTCCGTGTGGCTTGTTCCGCGATTGACTATTGCCGAGTAGGGCGCTTTCGCTGCGCCAATGGCAACCGGACGATCAAGAGTCGCCTCTTGTATCTCCTGAATGCCCGCCTTCAATCTGCCGGTTGATCCTTCTGGCGCATCGTCGCGCGACGAATCAACCATGAACTTGTTAGCTTCATTCATGCCGCCGATCACACGAGACTTGATCAACCGCTCTACTTTCTGAAAGTTGTCTTTAACCTCGGGCATTAGTGCTTAACGTCAGACCAGCGAAGTGTTTCCGCACGTGCGAGCCTTGCATAGAGTGCTGCAAGTGAGGAGCTATATTAAACTCACAGCTCCCCACGAAAGGCCCGCCATTTTTGCGCCGAGCCCGTCAAATTGTGTGCGTTATTAGAGTACTAGGGTTTAGTTGTTTATTTTTGGTGGGTGTTGTAGGGCGACTTCGCGGCAGGGAATCTTCTCACCCATTCCCGTAAATCTTGTAGCTGTTCTTTCTTCAGATCGAACTCGTCTGGGCCAACCCGCATCTCGAGCTTGGTGGCATTGGAAAGCTCGGCTATCACACCAAAGGGCAGCATTAACCGAACCTGTTCGGTAACTCCACGTCCGCGGGGCTCCACCTCGCTTGTAACTCGCACCATCTCTCCGAGCGTTGCCCGCGTCTTACCGTCGATGATTACCTGTAACAGTGTCGGGGATTTTAAATATACCCACTCACGTGAACGGGACGAGACAACAATCGCGACTTTTGGAACCGCCTTACTAATGTCGGTGCCTTCAAATATGCCAATAACTGCCAACGAGAGGGAACGCGCTGGATTACCAGCATAAATCGACCCGCCACCAAGATCCTGAACACCGCCTGAAATCTGAATACTAAGAGAGACGCTTGTAAGATCACTAAAGCGATCATAACTCTCGTGAATGTTTAGATTGGGGACGTCCTGCGCGAGTTTAGGTTCTTGACCGTTGATTGAGATCGCGCTGGCGACCAGTAAGAGCAAGGCGGGAGTTATGAATTTGCGCACTTGGAAGACCTCCGAAACGAGTCGGTGAAGAGGATACAAAGCGACGGCAGTCTATTTGCTTTTCTTCTTTGTCGCAAGCTTTCGAGGGTCAATGTTCTACGGACGCCTTTCGCCAGTCAAGAACGAGATCCTCAAAGCGAAAGTCTCAAGGTCTTCGAATGCCGTAGCCACACGCTTGGCGGTGTTAATGGCGCGAGTGGTCGCTAAGGTTAATCTATCACCGTAGTTCGAGTCCCTTATAGCGGCGAGCGCCTCTTCCATTTCCTTAAGTTTGGATTTGACCCAAGTGGCGGTTTGAGCAAGACCCTGCGCTTCGCGATTCATGTCTTGCAATTCCCGCGCTTCGGCATCTTTTTTTAGGGTCAAGTGAATTGACACGTTTCTCAAACCCTTCCGTAGTCAACTTTAGATTGTGCTGGTAATCGGGCAGCGCACCTTCTACTCGCTGAGCGAATAGTTCTACATCGACCGCGCTTTCATTCACGATTGCATCGAACTCAACGGGGTTCGCTCGCTTAGTAATTCGTCCCGCCCTGTCTGCATAGCCGAGTATCTTGACGTTTAGTGCCTTAGTCTCACTAGAGACGTTATTCAAGAACTGCCTAACGCGCTCGGGTGAATCCTTGTAACTTCCACTCATCTTAGCCCTTTCTTCTTCGAAGCCAGCTTTCGGCGTTCGAGT
>Ga0134124_10003855_pt1 | contig 12036 bp, 8 predicted proteins | sample KB304_FD_96880 | JGI IMG/M metagenome (GOLD analysis project Ga0134124, IMG submission 96880) | Terrestrial soil microbial communities without Nitrogen fertilizer from Kellogg Biological Station, Michigan, USA - KB3-0-4 | ecosystem: Environmental > Terrestrial > Soil > Unclassified ... | reverse complement strand
AGGCGGTGCGCTCGCCCGGCTCGACGCTGAAGCCGCTGATCTATGGGCTGAGCTTCGAGCTCGGCCTCGCCCATCCGCAATCGCTGATCGAGGACCGGCCGACGGCCTTCCACGGCTACGTGCCGGTCAACTTCGACGGCATGAGCCGTGGCACGGTAACCGTGCACGACGCGCTGACGCAGTCGCTCAACATCCCCGCCGTGGTGGTGCTCGATGCCGTGGGCGTGGCGCGGCTGGTCTCACGGCTGAGGCGCGCCAATGCCAATCCATTGCTGCCCGACGAGACCGCGGCAGGGCTCGCGGTCGGCCTCGGCGGCGTCGGCGTGACGCTGCGCGACCTCGTCTCGGTCTACGCGGCCATCGCTCGCGGCGGCTCGCCCGTACATCTGAAGGATGGCGTTGTGACGCCTCCGGCCGACGCCGACATCGCTGCGCCGGAAAGGTATAGCGCCTCGAATCCCGCGTTCAGTGCCTGTAGAGCAGCCAGCCCGTTGTGCGCTCCCGGGATCTGCAAGATGCGTCGACGTTGGAGGAGCTCTGCGAACCGCTTGCCAGCGGGCACATCGGGCAGGTTTTTCGCAACGAGATAGCTCATGGTCGCAACCGTCAGGTGGTGTACAAATCGACATACTCGTGGACGGGCATCGCGTCGAAGCTAGCCAGATCTTTCGATGCATCGAGAATGGCCCGTTGCCTCTTCTCTGGGAAGCGGCGCGCGAGGTTTCTGCGGAATTTCGCGTCCAGCAGTGGCCAGCCCTCGGAGCGGCGTCGCCGATGACCGACCGGATACTCCACGACAATTTCGTCCAATACCTGCCCGCTCGCCAGATGCACGGTCAAGCCATTGGGGATGGAACGCTTCAGCGGATCCAGATAGTCGACTGTGAATTGCGGATCCTCGCGGCACTCGATCTTGGCGCGCAACGCGTCGATTCGAATATCGCCCGCGACGCTATCCTCGTAGTCGGTGGCTTCCAGTCGTCCGAACACCAGCGCCACGGCCACCATGTACTGGATGCAATGATCTCGGTCTGCGGGATTCCGCAGGGGTCCCCGCTTGTCGATGATGCGCATGCAGGCTTCGTGAGTTCGAATCGCAATGCGCTCGATGTCGTCCACGGACAGGCCCCGCGAGGCGAGCTGGGCGTGAATCTGAAGCGCCGCTTCGACGGCAGTTTGCGCGTGGAACTCGGCTGGCCAGGAGATCTTGAAGAGTATGTTCTCCATGACATACGAGCCGTAGTCACGCGCCAGAGTCAGAGGCTGTCCTTTCCGATAGACATCGTAGAAGCCCCAGGTCTTCGCCGTGAGTGCCGATGCGCAGCCCATCTCACCGGCCTTGACCATCAGCGCCAGCCGGACGGCTCGGCTCGTGGCATCACCCGCAGCCCAGCTCTTGCGGGAGCCTGTATTGGGCGCGTGGCGATAGGTTCGAAGACTGTGGCCGTCCACCCAGGCGAGCGAGACCGCATCGGCTATCGCATCCCGGGATAGGCCCAACATTTGCGCGACGACGGCGGTCGAGGCGACCTTGACCAGAATCACATGGTCCAGACCGATTCTGTTGAAGGCGTTTTCCAGCGCGATGATGCCCTGAATTTCGTGCGCCTTGATCATCGCCGTGAAGATGTCCCGCATGCGCAGAGGGCCGGGTCGATCCGGCACGCCGGCTCGCGAAATCCAGTCTCCGACGGCCAGAATGCCGCCAAGGTTGTCCGATGGATGGCCCCACTCGGCTGCAAGCCAGGTGTCGTTGAAATCCAGCCATCGAATCATGATGCCGATGTTGAAGGCGGCCTGAACCGGGTCGAGCTGAAAGGATGTACCGGGCACGCGTACACCGTTAGGCACGATGGTGCCCGGTACTACCGGTCCCAACAGCTTCGTGCAGGCCGGGTAGTCCAGAGCTTCCAATCCGCAACCGAGGGTATCCAGCAGGCAGGCGCGTGCGGTCTGGTAGGCCAGTTCGCTGCTCACCCGATAATCAAGGACGTAGTCGGCGATATCGGTCAGCACCCGATCCCGTTGCACTGCTGACTTGACGGACGCGCCACTCATGGACTCAATCTCGCTCGCTCATGGGGACAAAGGGGAGGTTTGGCGGCCCAGTGTAATTGGCCGAAGGCCTGATGATCTTTCCATCCACTCTCTGTTCGATGATGTGAGCTGCCCACCCACTCGTACGAGCCATGACGAAGAGGGGGGTGAACATGGGCGATGGCACATTCATCATGCGATAAGACACCGCGGAGAACCAGTCCAGGTTCGGAAATAGTCGCCTGCTGTCCCACAGAGTGGACTCAATGCGTTCTGCGACGGCAAACATCTGCATATCACCAGCCTCCTCAGAGAGCTGCCGCGCCACCGCCTTGATGACCTGGTTTCTGGGATCCGACACCGTGTATACCGGATGGCCGAAGCCGATGATGAGCTCCTTGCGGGCAATGCGGGCGCGAATGTCGAGTTCGGCTTGTTCCGGGGTCTCGTAGCGCTGCTGAATGTCGAATGCAACCTCATTGGCTCCGCCGTGTTTGGGTCCTCGGAGCGCCCCGATGGCTCCGACAAGACAGGAGTAGACGTCCGAGCCCGTGCCGGCGATGACTCGTGCGGCAAAGGTTGAGGCATTGAGCTCATGCTCTGCATATAGGATGAGCGAGGTATGCATGGCGCGAACCCATTTGCCGGGGGGAGGCTTTCTGTGTAGTAGATGCAGAAAGTGGCCGCCAATGGAGTCGTCGTCGGTGTGCACGTCAATGCGCTGACCGCTTCGACTGTAGTGATACCAATAGGCCAGCATGGAGCCGAGGCACGCCAGAAGACGATCGGCCAGCTGCCGCGCCGGAGCTTCAGGATGGTCAGCCTGCTCCGGCTCAACGCACCCCAACAGCGATACGCCGGTTCGCAGCACATCCATCGGGTGGGTTGACGCAGGGAGCGACTCCAGCGTGCTGATGACCAGCCGCGGTAGTCCACGAAGCTGCTGAAGCCTGCGCTTGTAGTGGGCCAGTGCGGATGCCGTTGGCAGCGTCCCATAAATGAGCAGGTGCGCGACCTCCTCGAACTCGCAGGAGGCTGCAAGATCCAGAATATCGTAGCCGCGATAGTGCAAGTCGTTGCCTGAGTGACCGACCGTGCACAGGGACGTATTCCCCGCCGCTATTCCGGCCAAGGCGACGGATCTTTTGGGTTTGAGTTCCGCGGATATAGCGTCAGGCATGCTGGCCCCCTCGCGCAGATGGTTCGGCGTTGAGATTAGGGCGGTTGAAGTGTTCTGGCAAAGTCGAATGCGCCGGGGCAACGGGCGCCAGGCCGACGCAGATTCGGCTCCAAAGCAGCGTTGCTAAGCGCTTGTCGCGCACACCAGATTCAGTTCCCGCGCCATCGCTTCACGAATGACGAATTTCTGGACCTTGCCCGACACCGTAAGGGGGAACTCCTCCACGAAGCGGACGTAGCGCGGGATCTTGAAGTGAGCGATGCGGTCCCGGCAAAACGCGCGGATTTCTTCCTCATTGCAGCTTTCGCCAGGGGCCAGTCGGATCCAGGCACAGATCTCCTCGCCGAATCGGGGATCCGGGACGCCCACCACCTGCACGTCGGAGATCTTGGGGTGCGCGTGGAGGAACTCCTCGATCTCGCGCGGGTAGATGTTTTCACCTCCCCGGATGACCATGTCCTTGATGCGCCCGACAATGTTGCCGTATCCCTCGCCGTCGATGGTGCCGACATCACCCGTGTGCATCCAGCCCTCGTCGTCTATCGCCTCTGTCGTGCGCTCAGGATCGTCCCAGTATCCCAACATCACGGCGTAACCGCGCGTGCACAGCTCGCCCGGGGTGCCCCGCGGAGTGATCCTCCCCATAGTGTCGATGGCCTTGACCTCCAGATGCGGCTGCACTTTCCCGATAGTCGCAACGCGCCGCTCGAGCGAATCCTCCAATTCACTCTGAAAGCTGACTGGGCTGGTTTCGGTCATGCCGTATGCGATGGTTACATCCACCATGTGCATGCGTTCCACGACCTTCCTCATCACCTCGATCGGACAGGGCGATCCGGCCATGATGCCGGTGCGTAGGGAACGCAGGTCGAAGCGTTCGAAGTCCGTATGCCCGAGTTCGGCGATAAACATGGAGGGCACGCCGTAAAGGGAGGTGCAGCGCTCCTTCTCTACGGCGCTCAGCGTCGCCCCCGGATCGAAGCCCGTCGATGGGTAGACGACGGCGGCACCGCAAGTGACAGCAGCCAGGTTACCCATCACCATGCCGAAACAGTGGTACAGCGGCACCGGCACACAGATTCGGTCGCCGGGTCGCAGCCGTTGGGCCTGGCCTACGAACCAGCCATTGTTGAGGATATTACGATGCGAAAGTGTCGCGCCCTTGGGGCTGCCAGTGGTCCCGCTGGTGAACTGCAGATTGATTGCATCATTGCGGTCGAGACTTGCGCTGATCTCCTGCAGGCGCCTGCGTTCAATTCCGGAGGCCAGAGCAGGGACGTCATCGAACTGAACCCAGCCTTCACGGCTCGCACCGCCGATCTTTATCTTGTGACTGAGTTCTGGGGATTCTGTCGCTTCGAGCATGGTCACGTAGTCGCTGGATCTGAACCGCTCAGCGGCGACCACGGCCTTCATCCCTGTCTTCTTCAGGACGAATTCAAGCTCTGATGACCGGAAGGCAGGATTGATGGTTGTCAGGATCAGGCCAATCCTGGCGGCTGCGAATTGGGTAAGGGCCCATTCGGCGCAGTTGTGGGACCAGATTCCGATCCGGTCGCCGCGATTCAGTCCCAACGCCAGCAGGCCAGCCGCCATGGCATCCGCCTTGAGAGCCAGTTCGCTCCAACTCCAGCGGATATCCTGTCCGACCGACACCAACGCATCGTTGTCGCTCCACTTCTCAGCCGCCCGGTCGAGCGCCTGGCCGATGGTAATTTCCAGCAGCGGTGAATCAACGGCGCCCTTCACCCAGCTCAGGTTGGGGTCAGGGATCACGACAGCTGTAGCTCTCTGCGCGCTGAGCGTCGGCGTCTGACGCGAGCTTCGCGCGCTTTGGGAAGGCGCAGATCAGTCCCGTTCTGAGGGGTTTGCTTTCCGCGGTGCCTGGCGGCGTCACCTGACGCGCGATCACCTGTTCAGGTGCGCGACCCTTCTCAACCCACGCCTCGAGCGCGGCCGCCAGATTCGTGGAAGGATCATCCGCTGGTGTCGGAACACTGCCTTGGCCGAAATCGCTGGGTCCCGTACCGCCTCCGCAATGATGCATGCCGGGCGCTACAAAGAGCCGCATGAAGTCATTGGCGCGCTTCGCACCCATGCGACGCACTACCTGATCCCGATATGCAATGGTGCCCTGAGCAGGAATGGCCGCATCGGACCAGCCATGAAAAAGGATTAACTTCCCGCCGCGAGCGGCGAAGCGCGATAGATCCGGATTGGTGGCGTTGAGGGTTGCGGCCGTCTTTCTCTCAAGCGGCTCGAAATCGTGATCGAAGTCGAAGGCGGCGGGTGTCCAACCGGCAGGTGCCCCGACCACGTCCTTGACGAAGCTGCTGCCAAAACCGTTCTGGATGCTGGCACCCGGAACCGCTCCGAAAATCCAGGCATCCCATCCCGGCGAGCCCGGTGCGGTTTCTCCTCCGGGCGGAAACCCGAAGTAGATCTGCTTGCCCTTCGATGTGCGGGATCACTGATGGATGGATGCCAGCGCGGTGAGTTGCGGATCTGTGAGACAAGCAGCGGATTCCTTGTCCGCACACCTGAGCTTTTTAAGATCGACTCGGCATTGCAGGGGATCGCTCACCAATCCATCGGCCAGCCCGTCCTGTGCGTCGCACTGCGCAAGCACCTCCCGTGCAATGGCAGGGGTCTTGGAGGCGGGAATCATTGCACCAGGTTTACCCAGGGCTTGCGCATTCCAGACGAAGTCGGTGAACAGTGCCGTCCAGTTGTACGCCGGCGCGCCTGCCATGATGCCGTCGTAGTCTTCTGGAAACCGCTGAGCCTCCATCAGTGCCTGACGGCCTCCGTTGGAACACGATTCGAAATACGAATGACGGGGCGGCGCCCCGTAGAAGGCTGCGGTGAGCGCCTTGCCGGCAACAGTAGTCAGATGCACAGCGCGCCAGCCGAAATCCACCACCTTCTCCGGGTGGCCACTGGCCCAGCTGGCGCCGGCTGCGCCAACACCGTGACCGGTATCCGTGGAAGCCGCCGCATACCCATTCTGAACAGCTGTTGCGAGGCTCGAATATCCGACTGAACCGGCATATCCGCCATTGCCGACGCCAAGAAAGCGGCCGTTCCAGCCGCTGGCCGGCAGCCACGCCTCGAAGACGATATTCGAATCCGGCGTAGGACGCAGAACACCCTGGACCCGACAAAATGCGGGCAGTTGCACGGTTCTTCCAGGGCCCAGCTCCGGAGGGAGCGCGAAGGGTCCGGGCGGTTGGAGCATTGCGGAAGTGATTTGGGCGCCGGGCGGGGCGTTGGTCGATAGAGCTGTGCAGTTGCCCTGTTCGGCAGCCGCGGACGCTGGATTTGCGGCGAATCCGCAAAGCAACAACGTGAAGGCCAGGCTCGCGGCGCATGCCTTCTTCGATGATTGACTGCTCATGTGATTCCCCCTCGTTTGTAGTTCGAATCATCGCGCGAGATCCGGGGCGCAGACAATGGATGCCCATGAAGCGCAGAGATGATGCCGGCTATCGCTGGGTTCTCCGGTACAGGTCAGGAGATGATTGCAGCGATTGATTTTTGTTACGAACCAGTTCATAACACAAAAACAATGAAGACCTCGATTGCCACCGTATCGCTTAGCGGAACCCTGGAAGGCAAGCTAAGGGCCGTTGCGGATGCCGGTTTTGGCGGCGTCGAGATTTTCGAGAACGATCTTCTTGCCTTTCCGGGTTCGCCCCGCGATGTGGGGAGATTGGTGCGTGACTTGGGAATGGAGGTGACTCTGTTCCAGCCCTTTCGAGACCTTGAAGGCATGCCGCCCGAGCAACGTGGACGGGCCTTCGAACGGATGGAGCGCAAGTTCGACGTGATGTCGGAGTTGGGAACCGATCTGGTATTGCTGTGTTCGAACTGTTCACCTCAGGCGTTGGCAGACCGTAGCCGCATGGTTGACGACCTTTCGGAGCTCGGTGAGAGGGCGGCTCGTCGACAGCTGCGCGTGGGCTATGAGGCCCTGGCTTGGGGCCGCCATATCAATGATCACCGCGACGCCTGGAGTCTGGTTCGAGACGTCAATCATCCCGCCATCGGTTTGATCCTCGACAGCTTCCATTCTCTGGTGCGCAAGGTGCCGAGCGCGAGCATTGGTGACATCCGGGCGGAGAAGTTGTTCTTCCTGCAGATCGCAGATGCTCCCTGGCTCGACATGGATTTCCTGAGCTGGAGCCGGCATTACCGCAACATGCCCGGCCAAGGCGATCTGCCGCTCGTGGAGTTCGCGGAAGCCGTGCACCGCATCGGCTACACAGGCTGGTGGTCGCTGGAGATATTCAACGACCGATTCCGTGCCGGGTCGGCCTCTGGTGTGGCGCTGGATGGGTATCGCTCATTGCAGTTGTTGCAGGATCAGGTGGCTGCGCGACCTCGGGCTCCGGTGCGCGCCAGCATGCCTGCGCGCGTGGACGTCAAGGGTGTGGAATTCATCGAATTTGCTGCAAGCGAAGAGGAGGCCAGAGCGCTCGGAGGAATGATTGCGCAACTGGGCTTTCATCCTGCGGCACAGCATCGCAGCAAGGCCGTTACGCGCTGGTGCCAGGGCGACATCAACATCGTCATGAATTGCGAGCCCGAAGGCCTGGCCCACAATTTCGAGGCGGTCCACGGCGCATCGGTGTGCGCCATCGGTCTGCGTGTCAAAGATGTGCCGGCGGCTTTGGCACGGGCCGCTGCATTGCGCATTCCACGATATGAGCAGGCCGTGCGTCCGGATGAAATGCAGATTCCCTCCGTGCGCGGAGTGGGTGGCAGTCTTATCTATTTCATCGAAGATGGTACTCAGGACAGCGTTTGGTCCCATGAGTTTATCGAAGTTCCGTCTACAGCCGGTGCGGCCCGTGGGTTGGGCCTGCTGCGGACAGATCACCTTGTTCAGGCCATGCAATACGAGGAGTTCCTCTCCTGGTTGCTGTATTACGTTGCCCTCTTCGATGTTACGAAGACGCCATTGGTTGAGATCGCCGACACGCTGGGCCTGGTGCAAAGCCAGGCTGTTGAATCATCCAATCGCTCGCTGCGCGTGGCACTGAACGGCTCGATGGGCGCGCAGACGCTTTCTTCACGGTTCCTGCAACACTATGTGGGAGCGGGAGTGCAGCATATTGCATTCAATACGGCTGACATATTTGCGGCTGCCGACGCAGCACAGGCGAACGGCCTTCCAGTGCTCGCAATTCCTCGCAACTACTACGACGACCTTGAAGCAAAGTTCGGGCTCGATGCGGCACTTTTAGAACGCATGGCAGAAGCGAACATTCTTTACGACCGGGACGGAGCCGCGGAATTCTTTCAGTTCTACAGCCGGGCGTTCACCAAGCGTACTTTCTTCGAGGTTGTTGAGCGCCGTGGCTATGAGGCCTATGGTGCCGTCAATGCCACCATCCGCCTTGCTGCGCAGGCGCGCTTCAAGCCTTGATGCTTCAATAAACTTTAGATCCAATCAAGACAGAGGGGGAACGATGGTCCGCAACATCGCCAAAATGCTTCTCGTGGCCTCGGCAACGCTGGCTGGTAGCGTCGGGGCTGCCGAGCAGCGCGACTTTCCGATGTCCGCTGCTCCCTTCACCGGAGATATCTATCCAGATCGCGTCACGAAGTTCCCGGGCAGTGTCACCGGGCTGGCAGATATCACGTATTCGGTGATTCCCGGATTTCGGCCTTTGGTGCTTGACCTGTACCAGCCCGCAGGCTCGGCGGCGAGACCGCTGATCATCTATATTCACGGCGGTGGCTGGGTGGGAGGACACACCAGGCACGCGGGTGCACTTTCGAATTTCCCACAGGTGCTGGCGAAACTTGCGAGCGAGGGGTTCGTTGTCGCGAGCCTTGAGTACCGGCTCTCAGGCGAGGCGCCGTTTCCCGCGGCGCTCCAGGATGCGCGCGCGGCGCTGCGGTTCCTGCGCGCGTACGCCACGAAATATCACATCGACGCGTCCCGAGTGGGCGTATGGGGTGGCTCGGCGGGCGGACACCTTGCGGCGTTGCTCGCCACATCCTGTGGCGATCGCTCGCTCGATCCAGCACCGGTCACGGGACAGACGCCGCCGCCAGCCGGCAGCGAATGCGTGCAGGCCGCAGTAACGTGGTACGGGGTGTTCGATTTCGCACCGATAGTCGCGAAGACGGGAAATGAAGTGAAGTTCCTGGGCTGCGGAAGTCCCTGCGATGCGAAGGTGGTCGCGCGCGCGAGTCCGGTGACCTATATCAGCCCCGATGATCCGCCATTCCTGCTGATACACGGCGAACGCGATGGCACAGTCGATGTCGCACAGTCACATCTGGCTGAGGCGCGATTACGCGCCGCGAAGGTGTCGGTGACGGCCATATACATTCCAGACGTGGATCATAGCTTCATCGGATCGAAACCCGAGGTCACGCGGGCCGCGACTCTAAAGGCCATCAACGCGACATTCGATTTCTTCCATCAGGTTCTGGATAAGGCGCGCAAGTGAAGACGTCATGCGCTGTGATCTCTACGGCGCTCTGTGCATTGGTGTTGCTGTCGACCACCGTCGCTGCGGCACCGGTGCGCATCGACGGTGGGCAGTTGGAGGGCATAGTGCTTCCATCGGGCGTGCGCGCCTGGCTCGGTGTCCCCTTTGCTGCGCCGCCAGTGCGCGACCTGCGCTGGAAGCCACCCGCCCCAGTGCGGCCGTGGTCTGGCGTGATGCATGCGGAACGCGCCGCGCCGATGTGCCTGCAGGCGCTGCGTTCCCGCACGATGAACCATTATTTTGGAAATGAAGCCATCGGTGAGGATTGTCTGTACTTGAACATCTGGTCGCCACCGCGCGGCGCCAGGCTGCCAGTCCTTGTGTGGATCTACGGTGGTGGCTTCAATGTCGGATCTGCCAGCATGGCGAACTATTCCGGTGAGGGCTTGGCGCTTGCCGGCGTAGTACGGGTGAATATCTCCTATCGACTGGGGCCCCTCGGATTTCTTTCACACCCTGATCTCTCGCGCGAGGAGGGGGGATCCTCCGGCAACCAGGGACTGGCCGACCAGATTGCGGCGCTGCGCTGGATCCAGAAGAACATCGCCGTCTTCGGCGGGGATCCCGGCAACGTCACCATCATGGGGCAGTCTGCAGGGTCGATGTCGGTGTCGCTGCTGCAAGCCAGTCCTGCCGCGAAAGGTCTGTTTCATCGAGCCGTTGGCATGAGTGGCAGTCACTTTGCAGAGCCAGCCTTACCGGTGCCACTCAAACAAGGCGAATCAGAAGGGCTCGCCCTGCAGAAGGCACTGGGTGTCTCGTCGGTGGAGGCGATGCGTGACATCGCTGCGGACCGCATTCTTGCTGTCGCTGCCTCGGTGCCGCGATCTTCGATTGTGATCGATGGTCGCATAGTCTCGGGGCAAGCCAATGACGTCTTCGCTTCGGGTCGTCAGAACGATGTGCCATTGATGCTGGGATTTACACGGGATGAGTCCTTCCGCAGCCTTGGCAATGTGCAATCGGTAGCGGAACTACAAGCGGCCGTGCGTCGGGAGTTTCCTGGCAACGCCGAGGCCATACTGGCGGCGTATCCGGCGTCGGACACCGCCAGCGCGCGCCGCGCGGCCACAGACATTGGTCGGGATGCCTCACTGGGTGTGCAGATGTTTGCATGGGCGAGTGCGCAGCAGCGATGGGGAAGGTCGCCAGCCTTCGCATACTTCTTCACGCGGCGACAACCCTACGCGCCGGGCATCACTTTCATCGATCACGATCCGGCCACTGCGGGCGCCTATCACACCGGAGAGGTGCCCTACTTTCTGCGCACCCGCGAATCACTGAATCTGTTCAGACGCACCCGGGATTGGGAGCCGGCCGACGAGTTGCTGGAATCGCGCATGTCGGGACTGCTTCTCTCGTTTGCGCGCACGGGCCAACCCGTATCGTTGGGCGTACAGCAGTGGCCCGCCTTCGAACCGCGTCAGCCACGTGTACTCGTTTTGGGCACTGAAATGCACATAGAATCGTGGCCCGATTACGCTCACCTGCGCCTGTTTGAAGGCCCCGCATCGCCGGTTGCGGGGACTCCGCGGTCCGGTACAAGTCCCCGCGATTGAGCGCTCCCTAAGCCATGAAAGCTACTCGCTGCCGCCTGGGGGTGCTCGCGCTCATCACGCTCGCCACCATGCTCAACTATGTCGACCGCTCGGTGATGGGGGTCGCGCAGCCGTTCCTCGTCAAAGAGCTGTCGATCTCGCCGGAAATGATGGGGCTGATATTTTCGGCGTTCTCCTGGACGTATGCCTTGGCGCAGATTCCCGGTGGCCTGGTGCTGGATCGGCTGGGAGCGCGCATCACTTACGGGCTGTCGTTGGGGCTGTGGTCGCTGGCCACGCTGATTCACGGCTTGATGGCCAGTGTGGTCGGGCTGTTTTCCGCACGTCTTGCACTGGGACTCGCTGAGGCGCCGTGCTATCCCACCAATGGCCGCATTCTCTCGCTCTGGTTTCCGCAGACCGAGAGGGCCCGTGCCAACGGCGTATACGCCGTCGGACAGTACGTGGGTCTGGGGTTTCTCATCCCGGTGCTCACATGGATCGCCGCGAATCATGGCTGGCGGGCATTGTTCTTTCTGTTTGGCGCCATTGGACTGGTTTTCGCGGTTGTCTGGCACATCGCGTATCGCGATCCGCATGAAAGCAGGAGTGTGAATCAGGCAGAACTGGAGCACATCGCAAAGGGCGGCGGACTTGCAGCGACGGGCAGCGCGAAGTTCAGCTGGTCTGCAGCCGGCAGGCTCATGCGCAAGCGTCAGGTACTAGGGGCGTCGATCGGTCAATTCTGCAGTAACTCGACACTGGTGTTCTT
>Ga0134124_10003853_pt1 | contig 12041 bp, 7 predicted proteins | sample KB304_FD_96880 | JGI IMG/M metagenome (GOLD analysis project Ga0134124, IMG submission 96880) | Terrestrial soil microbial communities without Nitrogen fertilizer from Kellogg Biological Station, Michigan, USA - KB3-0-4 | ecosystem: Environmental > Terrestrial > Soil > Unclassified ... | reverse complement strand
TGTCCTGTAGCTCGTGATCCTCGCGATCTCGCGGACTTGCGCAGTTTCAAAAAATCCGCCGGTCGTGTCGATCGCGCGGCCCCTCGCTCGTCGCGCTCATGAGACCCAAGCAAACAGGAGAAGCCGCCATGAAGTTCATGATGATCGTGAAGGCCAACCAGGAGTCGGAAGCGGGCGCGATGCCGGACGAGAAGATGCTGGCGTCGATGGCCAGGTACAACGAGGACCTGGTCCGGGCCGGCGGGGTCAAGGTGCCGCTGTTCTTCGACAACGGCGCGAAGACGCAGGGCCAGGCCGAGCTGTGGTTCGGCGCCGGGCGCGGCGCGCGCCACGCGGTCGTCGCGCTGGTCGGCTCGGGGGTCGGGGCGGCGGTCATCACGGACGGGCGGACCTACCAGGGCGCCACCAGCAGCGCGGGCGAGTGGGGCCACACCACGATCGTGTACGGCGGCCGGCCGTGCCGCTGCGGTGCGCGCGGCTGCCTGGAGGCGTACGTCGGCGCGGAGGCCGTGCTCGACCGGTGGAAGGCGGCCCGGGGCGGGCGGGCGTTGCCCGGCACGGACGAGCAGACCTCGCTGGCCGAGCTGCTCTCCGACGGCGGCGTGGTGGCCGAGCGGGTGCTGGCCCAGACCGCCGGCTACCTCGGCGCCGGGCTGGCGAACCTGGTCAACCTGTTCAACCCGGAACGGATCGTGCTGGCCGGCTGGGCCGGGCAGGCACTGGGCGCGCGGCTGCTGCCGCAGATCACGGCGGCGGCGGAAGAGCGGGCGCTGCGCCACCCGTACGGGCAGACGAGCATCCAGCTCGGGCAGCTCGGTGTCGACGCGGTCGCGCTGGGAGCGGCGACGCTGCCGGTCGCCGACCTGCTCGCCCGCGGCGCCGCGCCCGGCAAACCCGCGGTCCGCCTCGACGCCCCCGCGTGAGCGCGGAGGAGATCCTCGACGTCGTCGATCTGGAGGATCGGGTGGTCGGGCAGCTGGCGCGGGCCGAGGTGTACGCGCGACAGCTCGTGCACCGGTGCGTGTTCGTGCTCGTCCGGGACGGCGCCGGCCGGGTGTTCGTGCACCGGCGCACCGACGACAAGCTCACCTACCCGGGCCGGTACGACATGTTCGTCGGCGGCGTGGTCGGCGCCGGCGAGAGCTACGAGGCCGCCGCGGTCCGCGAGGCGGCCGAGGAGCTCGGAGTGTCCGTCTCGGACCCACCGCGGTTCCGGTTCCGCTTCCTCTACCGCGATCCCCGCTACGGCAGCTGGTGGTCGGCCGTGTACGAGCTGCGGCACGACGGGCCGGTGCACCCGCAGCTGAGCGAGATCGCCTGGCACGGCTGGGTGACGGTGGCCGAGCTGGACCGGATGCGGGCCGAGCTCGACTGGACCCCGGACAGCGCCGAGGCGTACGAGCGGTTGCTGGCCCGGCCCGGGCGGACCTGACCCCGGGCCGGGACCTCGCCCTACGGGAAGCTGACGATGTCGACCGGGACGGTCGCCGTGCCCTGCGCGGCCGCCCCGGTGTTGTTGATGACGTGGTCGATGGTCCCGGTGCCGCCGAGCGAGACGGTCAGCAGGTCGTGGAACCGGACCCCGGCGTTGACCGGCACCTCGAACCCGCGGTCAGCGTGGATGGCCGGGTTGACGTTGAAGAAGCAGTAGCTGCCGAGGCCCCAGCCCTCGTGGCTGGTGACGCCGTCGGCCACCTTGTACGCGGCGTACCCGTTCGCGCCGGTGCGCCAGGTCGCCTGGTTCGGCGGGTCGTAGGGCATCTCGTTCTGGAAGAAGTACGTCCGACCCCCGTTGCCGTTCCAGGTCACCTCGTACTTCTGGTAGTGCTCGACGAACAGGCCGTAGGCCGTGACGTTCTGGCCGTTGACGATCAGGCCCTGGTCCGCGGTGTTCACCGTCCAGCCGACCCCGCTGCCGTGGTCGGCCCGCCAGGCCCAGATGTGGTCGATGATCGCGTTGTTGGAGTTGACCAGCAGGCTGGTCGTGGCCTTGCCGGCGATCCGCCCGCCGATCCGGAAGAACACGTCCTGGATCGTGGTCGGGTTGGCGGCGTGCGAGGCGGTCGAGCCGGTCGGCCCGACCTGCAGCAGCACCGGCGAGTTGGTGGTGCCGGCGTCGAACAGCAGCCCGGAGATCTTTACACCGTCCACATCGGACACCGACATGGGCACGACGCCGTTGACCGGAACGAGCGTGGCATACCCGATGCCGAGCACGACGGTGTTGGCCCTGGTGACGTTGATGGTCTGGTCGATGGTGTAGACGCCGGGCGTGAACAGCAGGTTGAGGCCCTGGGCCAGCGCCTGGTTGATGGTGGCCGCGGTGTCGGTCGGCTTGGCCACGTAGAACTGGCTGAGCGGGACCACCGTCCCCGGCGTGGGCGCGGACAGCCAGGTGGTGCCCGAGCTGTTGGTGCGCAGGTTCGGCACCAGCACGTTGAACGTGCCGGCCGAGTCCACGAACAGGTAGGGCTTCTCCCGGATCACCGGTGTCGTCGCGACCGTCGTGTACGGCGGGTTGGGGAAGCTCTGCGCGGGAGCGCCCTGCACGCCGACGAACACGTTGTTCCAGACCGCGTTCTGGTTGCTGCCGATGGTGGAGTCGCGGGTGAACCACTGCTGCTGGGAGAACGGCTGCACCGCGCCGACCACCCGGCTGTCCGCGATGTAGCCGCCGGAGGCGAAGCCGAACCCGGTCGGGGCGAGGTTGAGGTCGCCGCGGATGTCGACCCGGCGCATCGGCGCGGCCTGCGCGACCGCCCACCGGGCCGAGCCGGGCACCATGAAGTTCTCCGCCGACCGCCAGAAGTTCTGGGTCGCGTTGCCGCCGAACCACTGCGCGTCCACCGTGAGCCCGCCGATGTTGACGTCGTCGGGGTTGCGGCCGAGGCCGATCACCGAGGTGTTGAAGCCGACGTTTACGTTGATGTTGTATTGCCCCGGCTTGAACAGCAGCGCGTCCCGCCGGGTGCCGAACTGGTTGGTCTCCTGGGCCGAGAACACCGAGTCGACCGCGCTCTGCACGGCCGCGGTGCCCATCGACGGGTCGAACACGTGCACGTTCGGCCCGAGGTCGCCGCCGCCGGTGACCGGCGGTGTGGTCGTGCCGCCGGTGGTGAACACCGCCATCTCGAACAGGGAGTAGCCGAACTGGGTCGCCCGGGCGGTGCCGTTCATCCGGACGAACCGGCCGCTGCCGCTGACGTTGAGCGTCTGGGTGCCGCCGGTGCCGGTGGTGGTCGAGAAGATCGTGCTGAACGGCCCGGTGGCGGCCGGCGCGGTCTGGAGCTGGAACGCCGTGGCGAACGCCGCCTCCCAGGTCAGCCGCACCTGGCAGACGGTCGCCGTGCCGCCGAGGTCGACCTGCAGCCATTGCGGGTCGCTGAACGCGGACGACCAGCGGGTGGTCGTGCTGCCGTCGAAGGCGGCGCTGGCCGGCGTGCCGGCGTTCTCCGTCGACGAGGCGCTGGCCGGGTGGTTCAGCGCCGCGTTGGTGGTGCCGCAGGTGGTGGCGGCGAACGTGCCGAAGACCTGGAACTCCCAGAGCGAGTAGCCGAACTGGGTCGCCCGCACGGTCCCGTTCATCCGGACGAACCGGCCCGATCCGGCGACCGGGATCGTCTGGATGCCGCCGGCTCCCGTGCTGGTCGAGAAGATCGTGGTGAACGGCCCGGTGGCGGCCGGCGCGGTCTGGATCTGGAACGACCGGGCGAACGCGGCCTCCCAGTTGAGCACGACCTGGGTGACGTTCGCGGTGGCGCCGAGGTCGACCTGGATCCACTGTGGATCGCTGAACGCCGACGACCAGCGGGTGCCGGTGTTGCCGTCGACCGCGGCGGAGGCCGGGGTGCCGGCGTTCTCGGTGGAGGACGCGGTGGCCGGCTTGCCCTGCGAGATCAGGGGATCGGCGGCGGCCGCGGTGCCGGACAGCCCGGCGACCGCGACCGTGCCGGCGATCGTGACGGCGGAGACTGCGGCGGCCAGCAGCCGGCTCGGGCCGCGGGCGACGGTGCGGATGGACATGGCTTCTCCCGGGTTGGTCTGCTGTCGCCGCCGCTCGACCGCAATGTCACCGCTTAGTTCAAGACATGATTCAACGCACGGTTCTGCCGGCGCGTCAAGGCGTCCCAGGCGTGGTCTGGCCCGTTCCGGCTAGCGCAATTGTCCGACTCGTACGGCCTGATGGGGGAACGTGCCACCGGCCCATGGCGGCCCGGCAGAATGGACGGGCTTATTTCGGGGAGGCGTCGTGGTCGACACCGAGCGCAAGGCCGAGCAGGAGCACCTCGACGTGCTCTACGCCCGGCTGGACGAGCTCCGGCTGCGCAGCGAGCACGCGCTCGACTCGGTCCGCCGGCAGCCGACGGCCGGCACTCCGGCGGCCCGCAGCGAGCGGGACGCCTTCGTGGCCCTGCACGCCGCCCGGCTGTCCCAGCTGCGCTCGGTCGAGGAGCGACTCTGCTTCGGCCGGCTGGACCTGCTCGGTGGCGAGCGCCGGTACGTCGGCCGGATCGGGCTGTCCGACGAGGAGCACCGGCAGCTGCTGATCGACTGGCGGGCGCCGGCGGCCGAGCCGTTCTACCGGGCGACCGCGGTGCGACCGGACGGGGTCGTCCGGCGCCGGCAGCTGGCCACCGAGCACCGGCAGGTCACCGGCATCGAGGACGAGGTGCTCGACCTCGACGCGTACGACCCGGAGCGGGACGGGCCCGTGGTGGCCGGCGAGGGCGCGTTGATGATGGCGCTGGATGCCGCCCGCACCGGCACGATGCGCGACATCGTCGGCACGATCCAGGCCGAGCAGGACCGGGTGATCCGCTCGCCGCTGTCCGGGATCCTCGTCGTCCAGGGCGGACCGGGCACCGGGAAGACCGCGGTCGCGCTGCACCGCACCGCCTACCTGCTCTACACCCACCGGGACCGGATCGCCTCGGCCGGCGTGCTCGTGGTCGGCCCGAACGAGCGGTTCCTGCGCTACATCGACGCGGTGCTGCCTGCGCTCGGCGAGGCCGAGGCGACCGTGCTGGTCACGCCGGGACGGCTCTACCCCGGGGTGGACGCGGTCGCCGACGAGGACCCGGAGGTGGCCGCGGTCAAGGGTGACGAGCGGATGGCCGAGGTGCTCCGGCGGGCCGTGCACGACCGGCAGCGGCCGCTGCGGGAGCCGATCGAGCTTGCCGTCGGCAGGCGGACCGTGGTGCTGCGGCCGGGCGACGTGCGCACCGCGCTGGAGCGGGCCCGCCGCGGCGGGCGACCGCACAACGCCGGCCGGGTCACGTTCGTCAAATACCTGCTCGGCCAGCTGGCCGCGCAGCTCGCCGGCGGCGCGGCGATGGACCCGGAGGAGCGCGCCGGCCACATCGCCGAGCTGCGCGAGTCCAAGGACGTCCGGCGCGAGCTCAACGGCTGCTGGCCGCCGCTGCGCCCGGAACGGCTGCTGCGGGACCTTTTCGCCCAGCCGTGGCGGCTGGAGTCGGCCGGCCGCCGACTGTCCACACGGGAGCGTGCGCTGCTGGCCCGGGAGCGGTCGGCGCCGTGGACGCCGGCGGACGCGGCCCTGCTGGACGAGGCGGCCGAGCTGCTCGGCTCGGAGCAGACCGCGCCGGCGCCGGCCGGTGGGAGCGCGGAGCTGGAGTATGCCCGCGAGGTGCTGCGGGACTCACCGGCCGCCGGGATGGTCAGCGCCGAGCAGCTGGCCGCGCGCTGGGCCGGCGAGCCGGTACGCCGGTCGGTGGCCGAGCACGCCACCGGCGACCGCGAGTGGACCTACGGGCACATCGTCGTGGACGAGGCGCAGGAGCTCTCGCCGATGATGTGGCGGGTGCTGATGCGCCGCTGCCCGACCCGCTCGATGACGGTCGTCGGCGACCTGGCCCAGACCGGCGCGCTCAACGGGGTGCGGTCCTGGGAGTCGACGTTCCGCCCGTACGTGGCCGACCGGCTCCGGATCGAGACGCTGACCGTGAACTACCGGACGCCGGCCCAGCTGATGGAGCTGGCGACCGCGGTGCTGCGGCAGACCGGGCTGCACCAGCCGGCGCCGGTCTCGGCCCGGACGACCGAGTGGGACCCGGTGTTCACCGCGGTGCCGGACGTGCCGGACGCGGTGGCCGGGATCGTCCGGGACGAGCTCGACCTGGTCGGCGCCGGGACGCTCGGCGTGATCACCCCGCATTCGCTGCTCGACCGGGTGCGCAAGGCCGTCGACGGCGTGCTCGCCGACCGGGTCGCGGTGCTGACCGTGCCGCAGGCCAAGGGCCTCGAGTTCGACGGGGTCGTGCTGGTGGAGCCGGCCGCGATCGCGTCCGAGTCGGTGCGCGGCCGCAACGACCTCTACGTCGCGATCACCCGGGCGACCCAGCGGCTGCACGTGCTGCACGCGTCGCCGCTACCGCCCGGCCTCGAGCAGGGCTAGCGCCTCCTCGCACCAGCCGACCAGGTGGGCCAGCACCAGCCCGCGCTGCCGGTAGAGCTGCTCGGCGTCGGCGACCTCGTGGTACGCGCGATGCTCGGTCGCGGACGCCCGCGCGAGCATCCCCGGCAACAGCCAGACGTACTTGACGCAGGACGCGACGATCCCGAGCCGGACCTCGCTTCGGTCGCCCGACCGGCCGGCCTCGCGCAGCCCGGCCAGATAGGCCGCGGTCACCGCCGCGTCCAGCTCGGCGATCCGCTCGCCCGGCCAGAACAGGTCGAAGGCGGCGTCCGGGATGTGGTTGCCGGCGTCCTCGCCGATCGCCCCGTCGCCGGCGAACGCCCAGTCCAGCAGGGCGGTCCGGCCGTCCGGGCGGGCGATCTCGTTGCTCACCCAGGCGTCGAGGTGGGCGAACGTGCGCGGCAGCCGTTCCATCGTGGCCAGCAGCCGCTCCCGGTGCGCCAGCAGCCGGGCCCAACCCGTCCGCAGCCCTGGTGGCCAGCAGTCCCGGACCAGCGCCTGGTACCAGGCGCGGTCGTCGTCGACCAGCTCGTACGGGGCGGGCCTGCTGGCCGCGTAGTCCCGCAGGAAGTGCCGGGAGGTCCAGGGCGCGTCCAGCGGGCCGCGCGCCTGCCACCGGCCCAGCGCGGACGCGAACCGCTCGTGCTCGGCGAGGGTGAACTCGGTGCCCGGCCGGCCGGACACGTCCTCCAGCCACAGCACCCGCCCGTCCTCGATCTCGGCGGCGGGCAGGTCGAGGCCGGTGTCGCGCAACCCCGCCCGGACCGCGGGCGAGCCGTAGACCTCGGCCTCGCGGCGCCAGTAGTTCCAGTGCCGCGGGTCGTCCGAGCCGGCCCACGGGCCGGTGTCGGCCGCATCGGGCCGGCGCAGCTCCTTGCGTACCCGGGTGGTTCCGTCGGCGAGGTGCACCCGCTCGACCGACGCGGTGACCGCATTGAGCGGGTTGTGCCGCAGCGCCTCCCGCCGGGTCACGAACGCTCCCGCGGCACGGTCATCAGCTGAGTATCGGGCTGGGCCGGCGACCGGGGCCGGCCGCCGTACGCTAGAGCCATGGCGGAAGAGGGTTTCAGTGCTTGATCCGGCAGGGCTGTACGAGCTGGCCGCTGAGCTGCCGGAGCTCGACCGGCCGGTCCTGGTCGTGGCGATGACCGGGTTCGTCGACGCGGCCGGCGCCACCAAGCTGGCCGCCGACCACCTGCGCGGGGACGGCGACCCGGTGGACGTGGCGACCTTCGACGTCGACCAGCTCTACGACTACCGGGCCCGGCGGCCGGCGATGCTGTTCGTCGAGGACCACTGGGAGGCGTACGAGACCCCGCAGATCCGGATCCAGGCGCTGACCGACACCGCCGGCACCCGGTTCCTCATGCTCGACGGCCCGGAGCCGGACGTGCAGTGGGAGCGGTTCGTCGCCGCGGTCGAGCAGCTCTGCCGGCGGCTGGACGTGCGGGTCTCGGTCGGGTTCAACTCGATCCCGATGGCGGTGCCGCACACCCGGCCGCTGGGGGTCACCGCGCATGCCAGCCGCCGCGAGCTGATCTCGGACTACCAGCCCTGGTTGCAGCGGGTGCAGGTGCCCGGCAGCGCGGTGCACCTGCTCGAATACCGGCTCGGCTCGGCCGGGCGCGACTCGATGGGCTTCTCCGTGCACGTGCCGCACTACCTGGCCCAGACCGACTACCCGGCCGCCGCGCAGACGTTGCTCGAGGCGGTGTCCCGGGCGACCGGGCTCGAGCTGGTCGGCGAGTCGCTGACGGTCGCCGCGGCCGAGGTGCGGGCCGACGTGGACGGGCAGGTCGAGCGCTCGGAGGAGGTCGCGAGCGTCGTCCGCGCGCTGGAGGAGCAGTATGACGCGTACGTGGCCGGCCGCGGGGAGAACCTGCTCGCCTCCGGCACCGGCCCGCTGCCGACCGCCGACGAGCTCGGCGCCGAGCTGGAGCGCTTCCTCGCCGAGCAGACCGATCGCCCCGACCAGCAGTAGCGCGGCGCGGTGGGCTTGGTCGAGCGGGTCGACCGCTTCCAACGTCGCCATCCGGCGGCCGGTTACCCGCTGGCGGTCGCCTACAAGTTCTTCGACGACCAGGGCAACTACCTGACCGCCATGATCACGTACTACGCCTTCCTGTCCGTGTTCCCGCTGCTGCTCCTGCTCATCTCGATCCTCGGCTTCACCCTCCACAACGACCCGGACCTGCAGGCCCGGGTGCTGGACTCGGCGCTGAGCCGGCTGCCGGTGATCGGCCAGCAGATCGCCGACAACGTGCAGTCGCTGCGCGGCAACACGCTCGCCGTGGTCGTCGGTGCGCTCGGCGGCGTGTACGGCAGCCTCGGTGTGGTCCAGGCGGCGCAGAACGCGTTCAACAAGGTCTGGGCGGTGCCCCGCAGCTCGCGGCCGAACCCGGTCATGGCCCGGTTGCTCAGCCTGTCGATGCTGGTGGCGCTCGGCATCGGGCTGGTCGTATCCACCGCGCTGTCCGCGCTGTCCGCGGTCGCCAGCCAGATCGGCGGCTCCGAACTGGGCATCGGCCTGCGGGCACTGCTCGCGCTCGCGGCGGTGGTGCTCAACGTGGCCCTGCTGGCATTCGCGTTCCGATTGCTGACCGCCCAGTCGGCCGGCACCCGTCGGGTGCTGCCCGGAGCGGTCGCCGCGGCAGTGATCTGGCAGCTGCTGCAGGTCCTGGGCACGTATTACTTCGGGCACACCTTGCGTAACAGCAGCGCGACATATGGGTTGTTCGGTGTCGTGCTCGGCCTGATGGTGTGGCTCTACCTGTCAGCGTTCGCGGTCGTCCTCGGCGCTGAGATCAACTCGGTGCGGGACCGGCGGCTGTGGCCGCGCAGCCTGCTCACGCCGTTCACGGACGACGTCCAACTTACCCGCGGCGACCGCAAGGCCTACGCGTCGTACGCGCAGACCGAGCAGCACAAGGGCTTCGAGACCGTCGACGTCGACTTCGACCAGCCCGCCCAGGACGGGAGCGAGCAGACCACGGACGAGAGCCAGCCGGCCACGGACGACGGGGAGCGAACGACGGACGAGAGCCGGCCGGCCCCGGACGGGAGCGACCGGTAGAGCCGGCCGGGGGAGAAGGCGACGCCCGCACAGTGCTTCCCCCGAGGCGTGCGGCCGGCGTGGCGGGTCCACATCGGAGGGCGTCCCGGGTCGTCCCCCCGGGGGCCCCCGTTTCCCTCAGCAGCACCCACATCCGGCGAGCCGTGCCAACCGCGGCGGGCGTCGCTCCCCGAGCTAGCCTGCCCCGTGGGAGCGATCACCGCGTGGGTCCGCAGACCCGCAGTTAGCGGCCGTCCGGCCCTGACTTAATGCCGGCGCGGGCCAGCGCGACCAGCCCGGCGCGGTTGGACGCGCCGGTCTTCGCGACCAGGTTGGCCACGTGTGTCTCGATCGTCCGCGGGGAGAGCACCAGCCGCTGTGCGATCGCGGTGTTGGTCAGCCCCTCGCCCATCAACTGCAGCACGTCGACCTCGCGGCTGGTCACCCCGACCGCGCGCAGCGCCGAGGGCACCGGCGTGTCGCCGCGGCCGGGCCTGGGCACGGGGGCGCCGGCCCGCCGCAGCACCTCGCGGCAGCGGCTGGCCAGCCTGGTCTCGCCGCGGCCGGCGAAGACCGGCAGCGCCTCCCGGGCCCAGCCGACCGGGTCGCCCCAGTGGTCGCTGAGGGCGGAGTCGGCGACCAGCAGCCGGACCCGGTGCTGCCACCAGGGCAGCGCGGCCATCGCCCGGTCGGCCTCGAGCAGCTCGCGGTCGGCCTCCCGGTGCCGGCTGCGCCGGCCGCAGGCGACTGCCTCGGCGTACCCGAGCAGGGACGCGTTCTCCCAGTTCACCGACCAGGGCCTGGCCTCCGCCCTGGCCGCGTCGCCGTCCGGGCCGGCCAGCGTGCGGACCAGGGCCCACAGGCCGCGGATCGGCGTCGCGGCGGTGCTCGGGCTGCGCCTCAGGTAGTCGGCCGCCTTGTCCAGGCTCTCCAGCAGCCGGGGCAGGTCGTCGGCGAGCAGCGCGTCGTGCGCCCGGATCTGGCCCCACACCGCGGCGTTGATGTCAAGGTCTTCCGGGGCCACCGCGAGGGCCTGGGCGGTGCACCGCTCGGCCTCCTCGCGGTCGCCGAGCTCGATGTGCGCGATGGCCTGGAAGCAGATCGCGGTCGCGTGCACGCGATCGGCGCGCAGCCGGCGGGCCAGGTCGGCGCAGCGGCGGGCGTGCTCCAGCCCGCGGGCCGGGTCGCCGTGCAGCAGCCCGGCGGCGATCTGCAGGTCGAGCGTCGCGGCCTTGCCGAGCACGCCGGCCTCCTCGGCCAGCTGCCGGGCCCGCTCCAGCCGTGCGGTCGAGCCGTCCTGGAGCAGGTCGACGGTGCCGAGCTCGTGCAGCGCGGAGACCCGGCTGGTCGGCAGGTCGTGCTCGCGGGCGAGCGCCTCGGCGGCCGCGAACGCGTCCCTGGCCCTGGCCGCGTCGTCGATCCGCGCGACCCGCCCGATCACCTCCAGCGCCTGGCAGGCGACCGGCCACAGCTCCCGGTCCTGGGCCGCGCGCAGCGTCGTCAGGGCGATCTCCCTGGCCCGCTCCGGCTCGCCGCGCGCGTATGCCAGCCGGGCGACGAGCACGCTCAGCCGCGGGTCGCCGTCGTCCGAGATCGCGGACAGGTACGCCGCGGCCACGTCCCAGCGCTCGGCCTCCGCGCCGACCTCGGCCAGCACCAGCCGGACGCTCTCGTCGCCGTCCCGCAGCAGCCGCTCGCCCAGGGCCAGCGACCGCTCGGCGTCGCCCTTGAGGACCAGCACGGTCAGCAGCTCCCGCTCGGCCCGGGTGATCAGCTCCGGCGCGGTGGCCAGGTCGGCCGCCCGGCACAGCAGCAGGTCGGCCGAAGCGAGCGCGCCCTGCCGGGCCGCCTCGGTGCCGGCCGCCACCGACAGCTCGGCCGCCCGCTCGTCCTCGCCGGCCGCCGCCCGCAGCCCCGCCGCCAGCGCGTACGCCTCCGGGTCGCGGCGCTCGACGATCTCCGCGGCGGCGTGGGCCAGCGCCCGCCGCTCCGGCGGCAGCAGGTCGTCCCGGATCGCCTCGCCGGTCAGCGCGTGCCGGAACTCGAACGTGTCGCCCTCGCCGGCCCGGATCAACCCGGACCGCACCCCGGCCCGCAGCGCGGCCATCACCTCGGCCTCGGGCAGCGCGGTCACCTCGGGCAGCAGCCGCCAGTCGAACCGGCGGCCGAGCACGGCCGCGGCCTGCAGCACCGACCGGGCGGCCGGGTCGAGGTCCTCCACCCGGCGCCGTACGGTCGCCGCGAACGTCCGCGGCACCGCCGGCGTGAGCGGGCCGACCAGCCGGCCGGCCTGGTCGAGCGCGCCGACGGAGCGCAGCCCGGTCAGCAGCTCCTCGATGAGCAGCGGCAGGCCGTCGGCGTTGTCCCGGATGAACGCCACGACCTCCTCGGGCGGCCGGGCGGCCAGGCACACCTCGACCAGCTCCCGGACGTCGTCGTCGTCCAGCCGTTCGAGGCTCACCTCGCCGGCGTTGGTCGCGGTGACCAGCTCGAGCAGCGGCTCCGGCGGCGCGACCTCGGCCCTGGTGGTCACGACCAGCATCAGGGGGCTCG
>Ga0134124_10003852_pt1 | contig 12041 bp, 11 predicted proteins | sample KB304_FD_96880 | JGI IMG/M metagenome (GOLD analysis project Ga0134124, IMG submission 96880) | Terrestrial soil microbial communities without Nitrogen fertilizer from Kellogg Biological Station, Michigan, USA - KB3-0-4 | ecosystem: Environmental > Terrestrial > Soil > Unclassified ... | reverse complement strand
GCCCGCGGCTCCCGCACCGCGATGATCGGCAGGTCCACGACGAACGTCGCGCCCCGGCCGCGGCCCGCGCTCTCGGCGCGCACGCGGCCGCCGTGCGCCTCGACGAGCTGGCGCACGATGGCCAGCCCGAGGCCGAGCCCCTGGTGCGTGCGCGTCGTCGTGCTGTCCGCCTGCTGGAACGGCTCGAACACCCACGGCAGCACCTGGGGGTCGATCCCCTCGCCGCTGTCGCTCACGCTCAGACGCGCGTGCACGCCGTCGCGCACCAGCCGCACGTCGATCTGGCCGCCCTGCGGCGTGAACTTGACGGCGTTGGACAGGAGATTGGCCACGACCTGCTGCAGGCGCATGGGATCGCCGAGCACCTCGCCGGTGGCGGCGTCGAGGCTCACCCCCAGCGCGAGCGCCTTGGCCTCGACGTCGCCGCGGATCGCCTCGACCGCCTCCTGGACCACCGGGACCAGGTCGATCGCGTAGCGCTCCATCTCGAGCTTGCCCGCGATGATGCGGGAGACGTCGAGCAGGTCGTTGATGAGCTGGGCCTGCAGGCGCGCGTTGCGCTCGATGACGTCGACCGCGTGGGTCTTCTGGGCCTCGTCCAGCCGGGGATTCCGCAGCATGCGCAGCCAGCCCATCATCGCGTTGAGCGGTGTCCGCAGCTCGTGCGACAGCGTCGCCAGGAAGTGATCCTTGGCGCGGTTGGCGGCGTGGGCCTCGGCCCGGGCGATCCGCTCGGCGGCGAAGAGCCGGCTGTTACGGATGGCGATGGCCGCGTGGTCGGCCAGCCGCTGGCCCACGGCCTCGTCGTGCTCGCTGAACGGCGCCACCGTGCGGCGGCTGACGTAGATGAGGCCCTCGACCGTGTCCTCGCCGTGGATCGGCACGATCATGACCGAGCGCATCTCCTCGGTCTCGAGCCGGGCGCGGTGATCCGGCGGGATGTTCGGCTCCTCACGCACGTCGGCACTTCGATACGGGCGCCCGGTCGTCAGAACCCGAGCGCCGAGACCCCGGGCTGGACGCAGCCGGATGTTGCCCTCGCCGAGGCGGGAGCCGACCGAGAGCCGAAGCACGAACGCGTCGGTACCCGACTCGCTCAGCGCGATGTGGGTCACGTCGCCCCGGCACAGCGCCATCGCCGCCTCCGCCACCTGCTGCAGCACACGATCGAGATCCAGGGACCGGTTGATCTCCGCCGCCAGGGCCGCCACCACCTCGGACTCGCGGTGCTGGCGCGTGGCCTCCTCGTACAGTCGTGCATTGTCCACGGCGACCGCCGCCTGGTCGGCGAAGGCCTGCAGCGTGTCGATCTCGCCCGCGGTGAACTGCCGGCCGGCCCGGTCGGCGACGGACAGGACGCCGATGATCTGCCCCTTCACCCGCAGGGGCACCGCCAGCATGGCCGCGTCGCCGGCCTCGCTCATCCGCTGCCGCACCTCGTCGGCGACGAGCACGCGTGGCTCGGTGAACACGTTGTCGGTCCAGACCGGCGCTCCCTGGGAAACCGCCAGCCCCGAGATCGAGCTGTTGCCGCCGGCCAGCGCGTGGCCCGGACCGAACGCCTGCGCCATGCCCCCCTCGAAGGCGACGCCGATCAGCGAGCCGTCGGGCGCGAGCAGCCGGAGCCCGGCCGCGCGGACCGCGAAGGATCGGAGCACCACGTCGACCACGCGCGCGCCCACGCTGGCGACGTCCAGCGTCTCCGTGAACGAGCGTGCCGTCGACGCCAGCTGTTCGGCGAACCGGCGTCGTTCCTCCGCCTCCGCCCGCGCGGTCTGCTCGCGCTCGAGGAGTGCGGCGCGCTCCGCCTCGACGCGCCGGCGATCCCACACGAGTGTCGCGACCGGCAGGATCGTGACGCCCATGGTCACCATGAACGCCTGCAGCAACAGCAGTGACTCGTTCGGCGTCCCGGTGGCGAAGGGGCCGAAGCTCCGCAGCGTGCCCATGACGGCGAAGCCGGACAGGATCAGCAGCACGGTGGCGGCTTCGCGCGGCCCGAACCGGAAGGCCGCCCACAGCAGCACCGGGATGAACACGAACTCCAGCGGGTACGTCTTCGTCGTGAACGGCGCCACGCCCCCGAACACGATCTGTCCTACGCCCACCATGCTCAGCAGCAGCAGGGCCGCCTCCAGTGGCCGCTCGCGGATCCGACCAGGCCCCGGCTGGCGGATCCAGAGCAACAGGGTCGGCACCACCACGAGATCGCCGGCCACGTCGCCCAGCCACCACGTCGCCCAGATCATCCGGTAGTCGGCCCACGGCGCGTGACCGGCCAGGCTGAGGGTCGTCACCCCGATCGTCGCGCTCACAGCGGCGCTGGGCAGCGCGGCCACCACCAGGAATCGGAACGCGTCGGAGGCGCGCTCGAAGATCCGGGTACCGCCGATGAACCGCTCGACGAGACGCGCGCCCACGAGGCCCTCGAGCGTGTTGCCGCCGGCGATGGCCAGCGAGGTGAGCACCGAGCCGTCCGTGATGAGGTTCACGAAGAAGGCGGCCAGGAAGATGGCCGGCCAGACGCGGTGGCCGAAGAGCAGGAAGGACGTCAGCGCGATCCCGGCCGGCGGCCACACGGGGCTGGCGCTGACGTGGACAAAGGCGAAGTACTGCAGGCCGAGCCGGCCGGCCACGAAGTAGATGGCGGCGATCGCGGCCAGGAGTGCTACACGCACCACGTCGTTAGACTTCGTTCTCCCAGACCTGCTCGAGCCGCTGCCGGCGCCGCAAGAGTCGCAGCGCCCCGTCCGGCTCTCGGAGGATCTCGGGAGCCTGCGGGTAAGAATTGTAGTTGATCGTCGACATCGCGGCGCAATAGGCGCCGGCACCGCCGACGAGCACGAGGTCGCCGATCTGCGGGCGCGGCACCCGCCGCGGGGCGAGCGCCTCGGGATCACCGGGCGCCGGCGTGAGGATGTCGCCCGACTCGCAGCACGGCCCCACGAACACGACGTCGGCGTCGGGGCGGCCGGTGGCCAGGACGTCGATCGGGTGCTGGGCGCCGTAGAGCGAGGGCCGCGTCACCTCCGGCATGCCGGTGTCGAGCTTGGCGAAGAGGTAGCCCCCGCGTCCGGTATCGACGACGTCCACGCAGGTGGCGACGACCACGCCCGCGTTGGCGACCAGATACGTCCCCGGCTCGATCTCCAGGTGGAGCGCGCGGCCGTCACGGTCACGGAACGCGAGCAGCTCGTCCCGCACGTGCGCGCCCACGTCGGCCATGTCGACCGACGGCTCGCCCGGCATCCGGCCGACCTTGAAGCCGCCGCCCAGGTTGATCAGGCGCACGTCGGCCAGCCTGGCGGCGAGGTCCAGGGTCATGCGGGTGCAGCGCTTCCAGACCTCGGGGTCGGTGCCGGAGCCGATGTGGCTGTGCAGCCGCGTGACGCGCAGGTCGTACCGCTTGGCGATCGTCTTCACGTCTTCCAGGTACTCGTGCCAGATGCCGAAGCTGGCGCCGGGGCCCCCGGTGTTGGTGCGGTTGGTGGCGCCGCTGCCGAGGCCCGCGTTCATCCGCACCGAGACCTCGCGCCCGGGGGCCAGGCGCCCGAACGCGTCCAGCTGGTGCAGCGAGCAGGCGTTGTAGAGCACGCCGCGAGCCAGGTGCTCGCCCAGCCGCGGTGACGGCATCTGGGAGGTGAGCTGGATCGCCGCCGGCGGGGAGCCGGCACGGAGCGCGCGCTCGACCTCGTGGTCACTCGAGGCGTCGACGTGCAGCCCCAGCTCGCGGAACAGCGTGAGCACGCCGCGGCTGGGATTGGCCTTCATCGCGTAGCGCAGCGTGAATCCGAATGGGGCCGGGAACGCCAGCGCCCGGCGGGCGGCGGCCTCCAGTTCGGCACGGTCGTAGACGTAGCACGGGGTACCGAAGCGCTCGCGCACCTCGAGGGCTTGCTGGGGGGTCAGGGCCCGCATGAGGCAGAGAGTGGCAGAGGCCGGCGCCAGATGCAACCACCCTCAGGTGCTGCGCGAGATCGACGCCATCCAGAGGTTCAGGCACCCGCGGTCGAGCGTGACCAGCTCGGCGCCGACCGGGATCTCGAACGCGCACTCGCCCTCGGTGATGTGGCTCGCGCACGCCGCGCACGGCTCGCCACGCCCGCGCCCGCCCCAGAGGCGGGTCGGGATCACGCTCGGCAGCGCGCCGTCCTCGATGAGCTGTCGGACGCCTCGCCAGCGGTTCGTCAGGCCGATGGTGCCGTCACGTCGATCGCAGGCGTCACGGGGTCTGTCATTCACATCAGGTCTGACGACCAGCGGAGCGTCTTTGTTCGCGTGGCGGCCTGGATTCTGCGGCGACGGGATGTCGTCTCTACAACGTCAGCGACACGACGTCGGGGGCGCCTGTGACAACCCGTGAACCGGTGGCTCAGGCGCCGGCGGCGAAGATGCGCGTCTTGATCCGGCGGGGGACCCACACCGCCAGCATGCGGGCGGCGCGGGCCAATCGCTCGAGCGAGTCGGGCGTGCCCGGCCAGTACTTGAGGATGAGACCCCGGTCCACCCAGTTCAGGATCCCGTCGACGATCAGCGAGGCCAGCAGCAGGTCGTCGAGGTAGCCGACGATGGGAATGAAGTCGGGGATCAGGTCGAACGGGCTCGCGAGATAGAGCATGGCGGCGGCGAGCGCGATCTTGGCGCCGCGCGGCAGCATCGGGTCCCCGACCAGCCGCGCGATCAGACGCACGAGGTCGGGCAGCGCCTTCAAGAGCTTCGTCATTCCAGGCTCTCCGCCACCAGCTCGCTGACGTCCTTCACGGCCAGTCGCTCCTCGGCCTCCTTCACCTTGCGGCCGAGATCCACCATGGCCAGGCAGAAGGGGCAGGCCGTGGCGGCCACGCTCGCGCCCGTCTCCAGGAGCTCCTCGGTGCGGATGATGTTCACGCGCTTCTCCGACTTGACCTCCATCCACATGTGGCCGCCGCCGCCGCCGCAGCAGAGCCCGCGCTCGCGCGCGCGCGGCGGGTCGATCACGCGCAGGCCCGGCACCGCGCGGGCCACGCGGCGCGGCGCTTCCATGATGCCGTTGTACCGGCCGAGGTAGCAGGAGTCGTGGAAGGCGACGGTGCCGGTCAGGGGCTTGATGGGCTTGATGCGCCCGCTCTGGATCAGCTCGTCGATCACCTGGGAGTGATGGAGCACCTGGTAGGTCCCCCCGAACTGCGGGAACTCGTTCTTGATCGTGTTGAAGCAGTGCGGGCAGTGCGTGATGACCTTCTTGAAGCTGTACCGGTTCATCGCCTCGACGTTCTCGGCCTGCAGCGTCTGGTAGAGATACTCCTCGCCGAGACGACGGGCCACCTCGCCGTGGCAGCGCTCCTCCTGCATGACCGCGTACGACACGCCGGCCTTCTTCAAGATGGCCACGACCGACCGCGCGATGGCCTGGTTGCGCCGATCGTACGAGGCCGAGCAGCCGACCCAGTAGAGATACTCGACCTCCTTGCCCGGCTCCAGCACCGGGACGTCGAGCCCCTGGGCCCACGCCAGCCGCTCGCCGGCCGGCAGTCCCCACGGGTTGCCGGCCCGCTGGATGTTCTGCAGCGACTGCGGCGCCGTCGAGGGCAGCGTGCCCTCGGAGAGCGTGAGGTAGCGTCGCAGGTCGATGATCGTGTCGACGATGTCGATGAAGGCCGGGCACTCCTGCACGCAGGCCATGCACGTGGTGCAGGCCCACAGCTCGTCGGCCTTGATCAGCTCTCCGTGGATCGGCCCCGGCAGCTGGCCGTGCATGTGGCGCTTGAGCTTGACGATGACCTGCTTGGGGCTGAGCGCGGTGCCGGACAGGTAGGCCGGACAGACCGCCTGGCAGCGGCCACACTCCACGCAGGCGTCGAAGTCGAGCCGCCGCTTCCACGAGAACTCCTCGAACTTGGAGATGCCGAGGCTCTCCGCCTCCTCGATGTTCTCGATCTTGGCGATGGCCCCGCGCGGCGTGAGCTTGGAGAAGAAGATGTTGAGCGGCGTCGTCACCAGGTGCATGAAGTACGAGCGCGGGATGACGGCGATGAAGAACAGGGAGATCCCGGCGTGGAACAGCCAGACGCCCAGGTGGGTCGCCCGCAGGGCGCCCTCGCTCATCCCGATACCGAGCATCGCCTGGCCCAGCGCCCAGCCGACCGGCGACCACCTCGCCCACCACGGCTTGACCACCGCCAGCCGGCACGCCTCCATCACGAACCCGGTGGCGTTGATCACGAACAGCAGCGCCAGGACGTTGGCGAAGCGCGCGGTCGGATCGATCCGGGCCGGGCGCAGCACGAATCGCCGCCACACCGCCATGCCGAGCCCGACCACGAAGAAGAGGCCGAAGAGATCGAGGACCGTCTCGTAGACGAGGTAGAAGTCGCCCTTGAGGAGCTTGTAGCCGAACAGCGGCAGCGTGATGTCGTAGTCGATGGTGGCCAGCACCGTGCCCATGAACAGCGCGAGGAAGCCCCAGAACATGATGGCGTGCATGACGCCCGGATAGGCCTGCGAGAGCACGCGCACCTGGCCGAGGGCGTGCGTGGCGACGAGCTTCAGACGCTGCGGGATCTGATCGAGGCGCGACTCGGGCTGGCCCGCGCGCCAGAGCTGCACGCGCTGCCACACGCCCCACGAAAAGAGCGCCACGGCGACGACGCCGCCGACGTAGAGCAGCACGGTCGCCCAGCCGGGAACGTTCCAGAACGTGTCACGGAAGGGCACGGTGGTCGTCGTCATGAGCGCTCCAACGATATCATGGGCAACATGGCCGCCACCGCCGAGTAGGGATCGGTGTCGCCCGCCTCCACCTCGTCGAACTTCGTGCGGAGCGCGCCGTCGCTCACCCCGCGGGCCACCCGCGCCCGGAATTCCTCGATCAGCAGCGCCTCGAGCTCGGCGCGTCGCCGCCGCCGCCGGCGGCCGTCGAGCGCGCCCGCGGCCTCCAGCGCGCCACGATGGCGGCGGATCTCGGCCAACAGCTCGACGACGCCGACGTCGGCCTGGGCCTGACACGACAGCACGGGGATCTCCCAGTCGACGTCCTTGGGCGTGGTCGAGCTCGAGTAGTGCAGGTGCGCGGCGAACTTCAGCTCGCCCATGAGGGCGGGCGCGCCGGCGCGGTCGGCCTTGTTGACGACGAAGATGTCGGCCGCCTCCAAGAGCCCCGCCTTCATCGTCTGGATGGCGTCGCCGGATTCCGGCACCAGCGCCACCACCGTCGTGTCGGCGAGCTTCATGATGTCTAGCTCGGTCTGGCCCACCCCGACCGTCTCGGCGAGCACCCAGTCGTGACCGAACGCCAGCAGGAGCTTGAGCACCTCGCCGGTCGCGCGCGCCAGACCGCCGAGCGAGCCGCGGGTGGCCATCGAGCGGATGAACACGCCGGGGTCGAGCGCGTGGGCCTGCATGCGGATGCGATCGCCGAGCACCGCCCCGCCCGTGAACGGACTCGAGGGATCGACGGCGACGATCCCGACCGTGCCGCCCTCGGCGCGCAGGTGCGCGGTCAGCCGATCGACGATCGTCGACTTCCCCGCCCCCGGCGGCCCCGTCACCCCGACGATGTAGCCGCGGCGCGCCCGGGGATACACCGCCTTCATGATCTCCGGCACCGCCGCCGTGCGGTTCTCGACGTGCGTGATCAACCGCGCCAGCGCCAGCCGATCCCCCCCGAGCATGCGCTCGACGAGCACTTTCGGATCCGTCGCACGCGAGGTGGAATTATCCGCCATCGAAGTCAAACCAGCGGATTGTAGCACCCGCCCTCGACCGCTCGCCCCACCGGCTCCGCCTCGACGGTCGTCGCGCCGGTTGGATGAGCGCGCGTCTCACCCGCGCGAACGGGGGGTTCAAAGGGGGGGCGCGCCGAGCGCCCCCCCTTTGCCTAATAGACAAGGGCATGGAGACTACCGCGACGCGTAGTCGCGGCTAAGAACGGCGGCGTCCTCGACGCCGTTCACGCTCGGAGACAAGAACACCGGGGTGAAGCAAGAAACCAGGCGGGGGCCTTTCGGCCCCCGCCCGGCTACGGCTACTGCTTGACGAAGGTCAGGTCGGTTTCGATCGCGATGTCGTTGGAGAGCTTCAGGATCAGCAGCTGCGGGATCTGCATGGTGTGATCGGTGAACGTCGTGGCCAGCTTCGTGCGCACCTTGATGTTGTCCGAGGTGAACCCGAAGCGCTTCTGGGCCTCGACCTGCTCGGGCGACAGCTCGATGTACGTCACGGTGCCGTCGGCCACCCGCTCGACCGCCTTCTGCTTGACGGTCAGCAGACCGCGGATCTTGGCCGGCATCACCTTGCCCGACTGCAGCGGCCCGGCGATCTCCACGCTCTGGAGGTCGAACGTGACCCACTGGTTGGCCTGGGTCTCGGTCTCGAGGTACGGCTTGGCGCGCATGTCGGCATCGCGCTTGTCGATGCCGGTACGCACGGTGTTCATGTCGACCTTCACCATGCCCTTGGCCGTCTGCGGCTTGGCGGGATCGACGCTGAGCTCGCCCCGCAGGCCGGCGTCAGTGGTATGGCCCACGACGGTTTCGAGCGGCGCGTCAATCTTGAACGTGGCGTACGAGTAGCGGGGCAGCAGCCTGAAGGCGATCGTGTCGGCCGTGGCCGCGAGCGGCCACGCCGCCAGGGCAGCCAGGACCAGCCCCGCCCGCTTCAGACATGGTCGCATTCAGATTCTCCCGTCGCGAGCGATGCGATCAGCGCCTACTTCTTGATCTCCGGACCGCGGAAGCCAGTGTGGCAGGCTCCGCACGTCGTCTTGCCGAGATCCGCGACCGCCGCGTTCGTCGCGGCGGTATTGCCGCTCTGAGCGGTCGCGGCGAGCTGGGTCGCTTTCGACTCCAGCATCTTGGCGTTCGCCTCGAACTCCGCCCACTTCTGCCAGATCTCGGGCTTCGCCCGGGAGGTGGCCGGGTTCACGGAGCCCTGCGGAAACAGCCCCGGGATCTGCTTGGCCGTCATCACCAGCTTCTGCGCCTCGGCGGGGATGCTCTGCGTCTGGCCCGCCTTCGCCGCGTCCCCGATCGCCTTCATCGCCGCGCCCTGTTCCTTCATCAGCTTCTGACGCGCCGCGATCGCCTCGTCCGGGCTCATCGTCTTGGCCATCCCACCGCCGCTCGCACATCCGGCCGCGACGAGGGAGGTCAGGCTGCCGATCACCACCGTTGCGCGCAGCATCGCTCGTGCTCTCATCTCGCCTCCTTGTGAGTGAGCGGGCGGCCCGGCCGCTCCGCGGGTGCGCTACTTCCCGATCTTGTTGCGGACCGGGGGGATGCTCTTGAGGTACTGCGCGATGGCGAGCCGGTCGGCCTTGCTCATGTCCTTGTAGCCCGCCAGCGTGCCGTCGATCAATTCGCCCATGAGCCCGCCTGCCACGTCGCCGTCGGGCTTGTTGCCGCTGCCCAGATAGTCCGCGATCTCTTCGACCGACCACTTACCCAGGCCCGTGTCCGCATCGGGCGTGATGTTGGGTATCGCCTGGTCTTCCGGCCCCTTGGCGGTTCCGGCCAGGAAGCGGCTGGTGTCGCTGGCCATCGTCATGGTGCGCGGCGTATGGCACTCACCGCAGTGCCCGACGGCCTTCACGAGATACTCACCTCGCGCGATGCCGGTGGCCGGGGCCTTGGCCGGCGGCGTCTCTCGCGGCGCGAAGGCGGCCAGCCAGCCGGGCAGGAAGACCGACTCGAACAGCGGGACCGAGATCTTCTTGGGCTGGTTGGCCTTGTTGACGGGCGGCGTCGTCCGCAAGTACGCCACGACCGCGCGCAGGTCTTCCTCAGCCATGCCGTTGAAGACCGGGAACGGATGCACGGGCAGGAGCCGCTCGCCGTTGGGCCGCCGTCCGTTGCGGATCGCCGCCATGATCTGATCGTCCGTCCATGTCCCGATGCCGGTCTGACGGTCCGGCGTAATGTTCGTCGAGTACACCGTGCCGAACGCCCCGTCGTAGCGTCGACCGCCCGCATTGATCTGACCTTTGGGTACTGTGTGACAGCCGCAGCCCCCGGTGGCACCGAAGACGTACTTGCCTCGCGCCACTTCAGCAGCGGAGGAGGGCGTGCCCTGCGCCGTCGCCACCATCGGAATCGACGCCACCAGCAGGCAGGCGGCGAGTGCGGTACCCAGGAGGTCTAACCGCATTTGCGGATTAACGCCCTACCTGGCCGCCTGGTTCCCGCGAGGCGTCGACTGGCCGGTCAAGGCGATCTCCATGACGAGCGCGTCTTCGCCGGTGTCGTAGTAGTAGCCGTGGCGACGCCCGACCACGCGGAATCCGAACGATTCGTAGAGGGTGAGGGCGTGGTGGTTGCTTGGTCGGACCTCCAGCACCACGATCTTGAAAGCCCGGGCCCGGGCGTTGTCCAGGACGCTGCTCAGCAGGCTGCGGGCGATCCCCTGCCTGCGGGCGTTGGGCCGGACGGCCACGTTGGTGATGTGCACCTCGTCGGCGACCTCCCAGAGGCAGAGGTAGCCGGCCACGTGGTTATCGTCTTCACGCGCGACCCAGCACCGCGCCACACGGTTCTGCTGCATCTCGTACAGGAACGCACCGCGCGACCACGGCATGGTGAACGAGGCTCGTTCGATGGCGAGGACCTCGTCGAGGTCCTCCGGGCGCACCCGGTCAAGCGCCAGCGAGGACACGGCGTCTGAGCTCGGCTTCGGAGGGCCGCAGATAGAGCGGGCTGAGGGCGGCGGCCCCCACGGTCTCGCCGCGTCGCAGCCGATCCAGGCCGAGGATCGCCACGCAGGCGGGCGAGGGCAGGCGGCGCGGGGCCGGCACGAGGCGGGCGTACGGCGATCGGATCGCCCCCGCACCGTCACCCGCCAGGATCACGGGTTCGGTCAACCGCTCGGCCAGGGCGCCTGGTGAGAGCGCCAGGTAGTCCCACTCGCGCCGCATCGCCCGCCCGTCCCAGCGGTAGCACGACGCGTAGACCTCGCCCTTGCGGGCGCCGAGCACGGGACACACCGGCAACGCCGCCCAGGGCAGCGCCGCCGCCATGGCGTCGAGTGTCGGCACCGCGGCGACGGGAAGGTCGAGCGCCAGCGCCAGGCCCTTCACGGTGCTGACCGCGATCCGCAGCCCGGTGAACGAGCCGGGACCGACCGCGACGGCCAGGCCCGTCAACTCACGCGCGGTCCAGCGGGCGTCGGCGAGGACACGGTCCACCGCCGACATCAACCGCTCGGAGTGCGTGACGCTGACGTCGAGCAGGTACTCGGCGACGAGCCGCTCGTCGTCGAGCAGCGCCACCCCGCCAGCGAGCGAGGAGGTCTCCACCGCCAAAACCCGCATACGGCGCGAGTCTAGCACGCGCCCGTGCGATAATGCCGGGCAGGAGGACCGGATGAGCGCGGCTCCACAGAAGAAGGATCCCGTGGCCGTCGAGGCCGAGGTTCGCGAGAAGATCCACCTTGAGATCCTCAAGCGAACCGGTGCCTACCACGCCAATGACCATGTGCTGCTGCCGTCAGGCCAGCATACGAGCGAGTACATCGAGAAGACCCTGGTCACCACCGAACCGTCGTTCACCGAGGGTCTGGGCGGCGTCATCGCCAAGCACTTCGCCCCCTGGCCGGTGGACGTGGTGCTGTCGACCGGTCCGGGCGCCCTGATCCTCTCCCACTGCGTGGCCCGGGCGCACCCCTCGCGCCCGGTCGTCGTCTACGGGTCCAAGGGTCTGGCGCGGGGCAAGCGCCGCGTGACGCTGCCCGCGGAGTTCCAGCGCCTCATCCGGCCGGCCAGCCGGGTCCTGCTGATCGAAGACCTGGTGTCGAGCGGCACGACGCTCAACCTGCTCATCGAGCTGGTCGAGCAACTCGGGGCCCAGGTCGTCGGTGTGGGGTGCCTGTGGCGACGGACCTCGGTCGAGGTCGACGGCAAGCCGGTCTTCAGCCTGGTGAGCCGCGACTTCCCGACCTACGATCCTGTAGATTGTCCTCTCTGTCGAAAAGGAGTGCCGCTCAACGAGGAGTTCGTCCGGCGCGCGGGCCATCGACGACCATCTTCGGTTCACGAGTCCAATCCCACGTAACTTCAGCTGAATCAGCTCGTG
>Ga0134124_10003850_pt1 | contig 12042 bp, 8 predicted proteins | sample KB304_FD_96880 | JGI IMG/M metagenome (GOLD analysis project Ga0134124, IMG submission 96880) | Terrestrial soil microbial communities without Nitrogen fertilizer from Kellogg Biological Station, Michigan, USA - KB3-0-4 | ecosystem: Environmental > Terrestrial > Soil > Unclassified ... | reverse complement strand
GACATAGGCCCGTGCGGCCAAGCCGGTGGAGGGCTGGGAGCGCGCGGCTGCGACGTGGTCACCGGCCATGGTGTTCCAGCCCAGCGGCACGCTCACGACAAAGCGGCTGCCGCGGCCCTGGACGCTATGCACTTCGACCGTTCCGCTGTGCAGCTTGACGAGTTCCTGAACCAGCGCGAGGCCGATGCCCGAGCCTTCCTGCGTGCGGCCGCGAGCGCCTTCGACGCGATGGAAGCGCTGAAAGACTCTCGGCAGCTCCTCCTCGGAGATGCCGATGCCGGTGTCCTCGACCGAAAGCCTTGCCTGACCGGCTTCGCAGCGCAAGATCACGCGGATCTCACCGTCCAGCGTGTACTTGAAGGCGTTCGAGACCAGGTTGAGGACGATCTTCTCCCACATGTCCGGGTCGACGAACGCCCTCTCGCGCATCGGTTCGCACTCCACGACGAGGCGCATGCCGGCCTTCTCGATTGCGGAGCGGAACATGCTCGCCAGTTCGGCGGTGTATGCGGCGAGGTCAATCGGCTCGCGGGCGGCCCGCACACGGCCGGCTTCGATGCGCGAGAAGTCAAGCAGCGAGTTGACGAGCTTGAGCAGGCGCTGGCCGTTGCGATGAACGACGGCGAGCCGTTCGCGGCTTTCACGCGGCAGCGCACTCCCCGACTCGTCAAGCATGTCCCGCACCGGACCGAGCATGAGCGTGAGCGGCGTACGGAACTCGTGACTCACGTTCGAGAAGAAGGCAGTCTTCGCGCGGTCAAGCTCGGCCAGCGCCTCGGCGCGCCGTCGTTCCGCCTCGAAGGCCTCGGCATTGGCCAGCGCGGTGCCGATGTGCCCGGCGAGCGATTCGAGGAAGGCAACGTACTGCGCGTCCAGCCCCCGCCGGGGGTTGGCTCCCACCACGAGCATGACCTCAGGAGACGACCGCCCTGGCGCCGCCACGGGGACAACGAGCGCTTCGCGGATCGCTTCGGGCCAGACAAGGCTGGGGATCACGCCGAAGCGGGCCGCGACATCGCGAATCTGCAGCGTGTGAGCGCAAGCCGCGGCTTCTTCCAGCGGCCACCGAAGGGCGCTGGCCGCTTCACTTCCGACGGCGGCGACGAGGCGCGCCTCCTCGGCGTAGCGATACAAGGCGGCAAACGGCACATCCGGGCCGGCGTCCCGTAACCCCTGAGCAGCGAACTCGATCACCTGCTGCGTTGTCTTGGCGCCGCTGAGTCGCGCGGCGAAGTCGCGCTGCACGCGCGCGCGGCGTTCTCCGATGAAGCGGTAGGTCGTCTCGGCTACGACGTTGAAGATGCCCGAAACGCTGCCATCCGCGTCGCGGATCGGGTTGAACGTGTAGTCGAAGTAGCACTCCTCGACATAGCCGTGCCGGTGCATTGCAAGCAGGCTGTCGTGGTGAAAGACGCCGATCCCATCCTGCGTGACCTTGGCAAAGACGGGCTCGATAGCGTCCCAGATTTCCGGCCAAACCTCCTTGGCCGGCCGGCCAAGGGCCCACGGGTGCTTTTCGCCCAGGATCGGTCGCCAAGCGTCGTTGTACAGGAGCACCAGCTCCGGGCCCCAGTAGATGGCGATCGGAAAGGCGGAGTCGAGACAGAGGCCCAGCGTCGACTTCAGGCTCGTCGACCAGTCGGGCGGGGCGCCGAGCGGCGTCTTCGACCAGTCGTGCGCGCGCATCAGTGCGCCAAGCTCACCGCCACCATCGAGGAAGCTGGCAACGAGCGACTCTCGCTTCATGGGAGCCAAGGATGTGTCGCAAAAGTTTACGCCCGATGGACCCGCCGCTGCGACCTCCAAGATGAAGCAGCGATGTGCAGCTTCATCCGCACCAGCGATCCCGCTTGCCCTTTCCCAAGGTCCTGCAGCCAGCGGGGCACGAGATTTGCTGCGCTCGATATTGGCGCTGGCACGCCTAGGGATTGCAATGAATGAGCCGACGCGTGACAAGCCGACGCAGCCACTCGGGCGCGACGAGGAGAGGTTTCGGCTGCTCGTCAACAGCGTGCGCCACTACGCAATCTCCATGCTGGATCCCCAAGGGCGCATCCTGACTTGGAATGCGGGTGCCGAGCGTATCCAGGGCTACCAGGCCCACAAGATCATCGGCAGTCATTTCTCTCGCCTCTATCCGCCGGATGCACTTGCGAGAGGCCTTCCGGAGCGTGGGCTTGCCATGGCAAAGCGGGAGGGTGCCTTCGAGGATGAGGGATGGAGCGTCCGGGGGGACGGTTCGGCGTTCTGGGCAAACGTCGTCATCACGGCCCTGCGCAAGTCCTCCGGCGAGCTCATCGGGTTCGCAAATGTCACGCGCGACCTGACCCAGAGGCGCCACCACGAAGAAGCGCTACGGCAGAGCGAGGAAAGATTCCGGTTGCTCATTGAAGGCGTTCGGGAGTACGCAATCTTCATGCTCGACGTCAATGGGAAGGTGGTTTCATGGAATGTCGGCGCACAGCGCATTAAGGGTTACGTGCCCGACGAGATCATTGGCAGGCATTTCTCGATCTTCTACCCGCCCGAGGCCATCGAGAGCGGTTGGCCCGAACACGAACTTCAAGTCGCATCGGACAAAGGCAGCTTCGTAGACACGGGCTGGCGCGTGCGCAAGGACGGGACGACCTTCTGGGCGAACGTCACCATCACGGCGCTGCGTGACAACCACGGACAGCTGATCGGCTTCGCCAAGCTGACGCGTGATCTGAACGAGGCCAAGCGCATCGAAGCAATGGAGCACAGCGGCCGGCAACGTGATGAGTTGCTCGAAGCCGAACGCAGCGCGCGAATGGCCGCGCAGCGCGCAACACGGGTCAAGGATGAGTTTCTTGCAACGCTGTCGCACGAGCTGCGCACGCCGCTGAGCTCGATCTTGGGCTGGACGCAGGTCTTGCTCAAGCGCCCCCGCACTGTCGAAAACACGGATGAGCTGCACAGGGCGATCGAGGTGATCGACCGAAATGCTCGAGCGCAGGTTCAGCTGATCGACGATCTGCTGGACTTGAGCAGGATCATGAGCGGCAAGATCCGCCTGGACCTGCAGCAAACCTCCCTGCAGCAGGTCGTGCACGACGCGATCGAGTCCGCCATGCCGGCCGCCAGCGCCAAAGACATCCGCATGCAATCCGTGCTGGATCCGACCCCCGCCAGGGTGAGCGGCGACCGGGGTCGGCTGCAGCAGGTGGTGTGGAACCTGCTTACCAACGCCATCAAGTTCACGCCCAAGGGCGGCCAGGTTCAAGTCCTGCTTCAACGCATCGAGTCGCACATCGAGCTGAGCGTGAGCGACACAGGCATAGGCATCCCGACGAGCTTCCTGCCCTGTGTCTTCGATCGCTTCTCGCAGCGCGACGGCTCCACGACTCGGGTGCATGGCGGGCTGGGGCTTGGGCTGGCCATCTGCAAGCAGCTGGTGGAGCTTCACGGCGGCTCGATCCGGGCGAGCAGCCCTGGCGAGGGAAAAGGCGCGACGTTCTTTGTCGAGCTACCGGTATCCATCGTCCAAGTCGAGGAACAGCGCGCACGCATCCATCCAACGGCTGAGATTCACGCCACGGAAGCGGTGAGCCTGCCAAGCCTCGAAGGCGTGCACGCATTCGTCGTGGATGACGAGCCCGATGCGCGCGACCTTCTTCGCAGAATGCTCGAGGATCAGGAAGCCCGGGTGACCACCTTCGCCTCTGGAGAGGAGGCGCTGGAAGCTCTCAAGACGTCGAGACCTTCGCTCATCGTGAGTGACATCGGCATGCCGCACATGGACGGCTACCAAATGATCCGCACATTGCGCGCGACCGAGGCACCCCACGCTCGAATTCCGGCTCTCGCGCTCACCGCATTTGCACGCGCCGAGGACCGCAAGCGATCCCTGGCGGCAGGCTATCAGTCGCACTTGTCCAAGCCGTTTGATGTCGCTGAGCTCATCTTGCTGGTGGCAAGTCTCATTGGGAGATGAATGAAGAGGGGCCATTCAAGCGATCGGGGTTGATTCGCGTCTGACGAGGGCACGCCACTGAATTCCTGCGAGATGCCTCACTCTCGCCCACGACCACCGCCCGCGAAAGTTGGTCCGATAGGGCACGTCCTCATGCACGCAGCCCCGTATCGCCGGTCGTGAGCGCAGCGCAGCAGTGGCCGCGTCGTGCGCCAGTCGCTCGTGCCTCAACAGGCGGTCCTTTCGGCACGCCCATTGCTGATCTCTTCACACGCACGCGCTCCTGCGTGCGAATGCCTGGAGGTTTCGATGATGAGCAACCCCGTGATTTCGTCCGACAAGGTTGAAGGCACTGCCGTGTACAACGGTGCCGGTGACAAGCTGGGGTCGATCGACGACCTGATGATCGACAAGCGCTCCGGACTGGTTCGCTACGCGGTCCTCGAATTTGGCGGCTTCCTCGGAATGGGGGCCGACAGGTATCCGGTTCCGTGGCCCATGCTCAAGTACGACACCGTGAAGGACGGCTATGTCGTCCCCCTCGAAAAGGAGCAACTCGACAAGGCTCCGCGCTATCCGCAATCGCAGACGCCGGCATACACCGACGACTATGGACACAGCGTCTACGACTACTACGGCGTGGGCTGGTAGGCCCTTTCCTCCAAAGGAGGCCGCGATGGCTGAGGAGAGGCACCCCATGGAGTTCCGGTGGGGTCATCCGAGCCGCGTGATCGGACCGAGCGAGCACGCCGCGGCTCTTTGCGGGCTCGCGGCGTTGCCTCCCTGCGATGAGCGAGGCAACGTGCTCGCGATCGTGGAGACCACGGAGGGCCAGGGGCGACAGAGATGAGTTCTCATGCCCCACGGGGGCGCAGCGATGAGCGTTCGCGCGGCCGCGAGGCCAATGAGCCGAAGGAAATTCCAAAGGCGGGCTGGCGCGACATCTTCGTGCGCGTGAAGGAGGCGATGGCGAGAGAACGCCTCTCGATCATTGCCGCCGGCGTGGCGTTCTACGCGCTGCTCGCCGCCTTGCCGGCACTGACGGCGTTGGTCTCCGTCTACGGCATGGTGTTCGACCAGGACCAGGCCATGGATCAGATTTCCGCGTTGAGCGGACTGATACCGGGCGAAGCTGTGGGCCTCCTGTCCGGGCAGCTCAAGGAACTGGCGCGGGCCGATCACAAGGCGCTTGGCCTCGGCGCGGCCGGCGGCCTGCTGCTCGCACTTTGGAGTGCCTCGGCCGCAGTGCGAACCCTCATGGCGGCACTCAACGTTGCCTACCACGAGCAAGAAAAGCGCGGCTGGCTCAAGCGCACCGCACTCTCGTTGCTTCTGACGCTCGTGGCGATCACCGGCGGCATCGTGGCCCTCTCGGCCATCGTCGTGCTTCCGGCGGCGATCAACCTCCTGGGATTCGGCGCCGGGCCGCAAGGTATCGCCTACTACGCACGATGGCCCATCCTGGCGCTGACGTACTGGTTCGGTCTGATGGTGATGTACCGCTACGGGCCGAGCCGCGATCGGCCGCGCTGGTCGTGGGTCACCTGGGGCAGCCTGGCGGTCACGATGCTCTGGGTGGTCGGCTCCGTGCTTTTCTCGTGGTACGTCGAACATTTCGGCAACTTCAACAAGACCTACGGCTCCCTCGGGGCCGTGGTGATCTTGCTGATGTGGCTGCTGCTCAGCTCATACGCCGCCCTGATCGGCGCAAAGATCAATGCCGAGAGCGAGCGCCAGACGCGCAAGGACAGCACGGTGGGCGAGCCTCGACCGCTCGGACAGCGGCACGCACATGCCGCAGACACGGTGGGTCGGGCCGCGGGAAGCTAGTCAGTCGCCGGCCCGCCGGTGCGCTCGCCCCGGCCGCGACGCTGCGCCCACGCGGGCGCGAAACGGCCTTCGACGAGCATCTTTCAGCGACTCGGGCGGCTTAGGCGATCAATGCAGCTGCGCCGTCAGCATCGCCAGGCTCGCGCAGCCCATGGACAAGGTGGCAATCCAGCCTAGGACCTTCCACTTGAGTGTGAGAACGGATGAACCCATGACCCTTGGATTGCTGGAAGTCAGCATGACCGCCACCATGATCGGCACGGAGATGACTGCGTTGATGACCGCGGACCAGTACAGCGCCCTGATGGGATTCAGCCCGCAGGCACCGATCCCCAGGCCCAGCAGCATGGCCGTCGCGAGAATCCCGTAGAAGGCCTTTGCCTGGCTGGGTGGGTGATCCAGCCCCTTGCGTACCCCCACCATGCTGGCGATCGCATAAGCGGACGACCCCGCAAGGACAGGCAAGGCGAGGAGCCCGGTTCCGATGACGCCCGCGGCGAACAACCCGGTGGCTGCGTGCCCCGCAATCGGCTCGAGTGCCTTTGCAGCCTGCGCGGTGCTGTCGATGCTGGTGATGCCTTGCGCATGCAGCGTTGCCGCCGTGGCGACGATCATGAAGAAGGCGATGAGGTTCGAGAACCCCATGCCCACGGCCGTATCGAGTCGAATGCGCCGCAGTCGCGAGCGTGCCTGCTCGGGTGCTTGTCGCAGCGGCTTGTCCTCGCGCACGCGATGAATCTCTTCGACCTCCTGCGCTGCCTGCCAGAAGAAGAGATAGGGACTGATCGTCGTGCCGAGGATGGCCACGACGGTGGTCACATAGTCCGAGGTCCACTGCACGTGTGGCCACACGGTGCTCGCCAGTGCCCGGGGCCAGTCGACGTGCGCGACGCATGCGACGCCGACGTATGCCAGCAGCGAGAGCGTCAGCCACTTGAGGATGCGCACGTAGCGCGCATAAGGAAGCCACACCTGAAGGCCCAGTGAAATGCCCGCAAATGCGATCGCGTACCAAAGCGACCCACCGCCCGTGACGAGCGCCGCCGACTCGGCCATGGCGCTGATGTCGGCTCCCAGATTGACGACGTTCGCGATAACCAGCAGCGCAATGAGCGCGCCGACGATGCCGCGCGGATACAGCTGCGCGAAGACTTCGGTCAACCCTTTGCCCGTGACACGTCCAATGCGGGCGCTTGCGACCTGGATGCCCACCATCAATGGATATGTGAGAACGACCGTCCAGGCAATGTTGAAGCCGAATTGCGCGCCGCCTTGCGAGTACGTCGCGATTCCACTCGGGTCGTCGTCGGCCGCACCCGTGATAAGGCCCGGACCGAGCGCCTTCCACCAAGGCTGCCTTGCGAGCGTGATCTCCCGTTGGGCTTCTTCGTGCACGGCGCGTAGCCCGCGGCGGTGGCCCTGCGTCAGCGAGCCAGCCGAGCTTGCGCTCGCACACCAGGCGCTCGCGGTTGCGCTGTCGTTGCTGGGTGCATGGCAAGCCAGGTTGTGATGACGGTCACGGGTGCCCGTCTGTGTCGCGGATGGGCACCTGCGGCCTCCAGATGCCGGGAACACGCTTGCCGATGGATGAGGCATGGGTCCAAAGGTGCTCCCGAAGCCATAACGAAACAGCAAATCGCATACCTAGGGGCGAACTCCCCATCCACTAGGACACCGCCCGCAGCCCGATCACGCCCCCAAGGATCAACGCCAGACAGGCGAGCCGGGCGAGCGACGCCGGGTCGCCGAGCACCGCGATGCCCACGATCGCGGTACCCGCCGCGCCGATGCCCGTCCACACGGCATAGGCGGTGCCCACGGGAAGCTGCCGCAGCGCGAGCGAGAGCAGCATCACGCTTGCGATCAGCGCGGCCAGCGACAGCGCCGCCCAGCCCGGGCGAGACAGGCCCTGCGAAGACTTCAGCGCAATGGCGAATGCGATCTCCAGCACGCCCGCCACGATCAGCGCGCCCCAGGACAGCCCGGTACTCATGAGTTCTCTCTTTGTCCGCGAATGAAAGGAAATGCCTCGCGGCATGAAGCGGCTCGCGAGGCACGCCTTCATTCTCCGGCGCGCGTTCGGGTGCAAGGGCTCGAAGTGGCGACGTATTCCGCCAGGCTTCAGTCAGGCCCGGCCATGCGGGGCGCCGCTTCATCCTCAAGAACCCTGAGCCTCGCGCCGTAAACACGGCATGCATGCGCGCGCGCCCCAAAAAGGAGCGCGTGCGCCCGACCGTCCCGCGCGACTCGCGGGCGCCAATTGAAGGAACGCACTCCGTGAAGAAGATCAGCGAATACAGGCTGGGCGCGCGGCTGGCATCGGGCTTCGCCGTCGTCATCGCACTGGGCATCGTCGTGGCCGCCAGCGGTGCGTCTGCGCTGCGCGGGCTGGGCGAGGACATCGACCTGCTCGTGCTGGACCGGATGGTGAAGATCGAGCAGGTGACCGAGCTGAAGGAAGGCGCGAACGTGGCTGCCCGCGCGGTGCGCAACATCGTGCTGCTCAGCGATGCGCAGCAGAAGCAGGCCGAGCGCCAGCGCATCGACGACGTGCGCACGGGCAACAAGCAGCGCATGGAAGGTCTCGCCGAGAGCATCCGCAGCGATGAAGGCCGCGCGCTGCTCAAGAGCATCGACGCCACCCGCGCGGCTTACGCCGCGGTGCTCAACAGCGTGGTCGAGCTCGCGATGGACAGCCACGGCAGCGAGGCCACGAGCATGCTGCTGAAGGATCTGCGCCCGGCGCAGACGGCCTACTTCAAGTCGCTCGACGATCTGGTGCGCTTTCAGCGCGCGCAGATGCGCGAGACAGCGGATGCGGCGCGCGCCGACGTGCACCGCGCAAGCTGGACGCTGGCGGGCCTCGCCGCCGCGGCCGCCGTGCTCGGCGCCCTGGTCGCCTGGGCGCTCACGCGCTCGGTCACGCAGCAGCTCGGCGGCGAGCCGGCCGACGTGGTGCGCATCACCGCAGCCATCGCCGAAGGCGATCTCGGCGTGGACGTGCGCGTGCGCAGCGGCGACACGGGCAGCATCCTCAGCGCCATCGAAGTGATGCGCACGCGACTGGCGGCGCTCGTGGCCCAGGTGCGCCAGAGCAGCGAAAGCATCGCCACCGGCTCGGCGCAGATCGCCACGGGCAATGCGGACCTGAGCCAGCGCACCGAGGAACAGGCCAGCAACCTCCAGCAGACCGCGGCCTCGATGGAAGAGCTCACCGGCACCGTGCGCGCGAACGCCGAGACCGCCGGCGAGGCGAACCGCCTGGCGACGCACGCTTCGCAGTCGGCGGCCGAGGGCGGGCGCATCGTGGGCCAGGTGGTTGCCACGATGCAGGACATCGCGCAGTCCTCGAAGCAGATCGCCGAGATCATCGGCGTGATCGACGGAATCGCGTTCCAGACCAACATCCTCGCGCTCAATGCCGCGGTGGAGGCCGCGCGCGCCGGCGAGCAGGGCCGCGGCTTCGCGGTCGTGGCAGGCGAGGTGCGCGCGCTCGCGCAGCGCTCGGCGACGGCCGCAAAGGAGATCAAGTCGCTCATCGGCGAGAGCGTGGGCAAGGTCGAGCTCGGCGCGCAGCGCGTGGACCTGGCCGGCAAGTCGATGGACGCGATCGTGGCGCAGGTGCAGCGCGTGAGCCAGCTCATCGGCGAGATCTCCAACGCCACCACGGAGCAGTCCGGCGGCATCGACCAGGTGAGCGACGCGGTGGGCCAGCTCGACCAGGTGACCCAGCAGAACGCCGCTCTCGTGGAGGAGAGCGCCGCGGCGGCCGAGAGCCTGCGCGTGCAGGCGCAGCGGCTGGCCGATGTGGTGGGGATCTTCAGGCTGCGCGCGCAGGGCGCGCGGCTCGCGCTGGCCTGAGTCGCGCGGCGCTTCAGCCGCGCGGCTTCGTGCGCGCGGCCGGCACTGCGGGCATGGGCAGCTCCGGGGCGTCTCCCTCGCGCCAATGCTCGGCAGAACGGCGGCCCGGTAACCCGCCCGCCGAGCGCCCTTTCGATTTGCGCGCATCATGGCCGCCGCACTGCGGGAGCCCTCATGCGTACCCTCGAAGTCGACGTCGCGATCATCGGGACCGGCACCTCCGGCATGACCGCCTACCGGGCGGCGCGCCAGCACACGGCGAGGATCGTCTCCATCGAAAGCGGCCCCTACGGCACGACCTGCGCGCGCGTGGGATGCATGCCGAGCAAGCTGCTCATCGCGGCCGCCGATGTGGCCCACAGCGCGGAGAACGCGGCGCTCTTCGGCGTGAGCGTGACCGATGTGGAAGTCGACCCCGAGGCGGTGATGCAGCGCGTTCGCGGCGAGCGCGACCGCTTCGCCGGCTTCGCAGTCGCGGCCGTGGAGCGCTGGCCCGCGGAGCACAAGCTGCGCGGGCGCGCGCGCTTCGTCTCGCCCCACGAACTGCAGGTCGACGACCACACGCGCGTGATCGCGCAGCGCGTGATCATCGCCACCGGCTCCTCGCCGATCGTGTCCGCGGGCTGGCGCGAGACGCTCGGCGAGCGTCTGGTGACGAGCGACGACGTGTTCTATTGGCAGCGGCTGCCGGCCTCGGTGTGCGTGGTGGGCGCGGGCGTGATCGGGCTGGAGCTCTCGCAGGCCCTGCACCGGCTGGGAGTGCGCACGCGCACCCTCGGGCGCCGCGGCAAGCTCGCGCATGTGAGCGACCCCGCCCTCAAGAGCGCCGCGCTGGACATCTTCGGGGCCGAGCTGCCCTCGCTCGTGCCCGATGCGCAGGTGCTGGCCGTCGCGCGCCACAACGACGGCGTGCAGGTGCGCTGGTCCGCGCACGGGCGAGAGGAGAGCGAGAACTTCGACCTCATGCTCTCGGCCATCGGCCGCTCGCCCAATCTGCATGACCTGAACCTCGCGGCTGCGGGGATCGAAGTGCCCGCGACGGCGCACGCGCCCTCCTTCGACCCGCGCACCGGTCAGATCGGCAACACGCACGTATTCATCGCGGGCGATGCCGCGGCCGAGCGGCCCCTGCTGCACGAGGCCGCCGACATGGGACGCATCGCCGGGGACAACGCGGGGCGCTTCCCCGACGTGCGCGCCCGTCCTCGGCGCGCGGCTCTGAGCGTGATCTTCAGCGACCCGCAGATCTGCACGGCCGGCGCCGACTACGCCGCGCTCACTCGCGCGGGCGTGAGCTTCGACATTGGCGAGGCCAGCTTCGAGGACCAGGGCCGCAGCCGCGTCATGGCGCGCAACCGCGGACTCGTGCATGTGTACGGCGACAGGGCCACGGGCCGCTTCCTCGGCGCCGAGATGATCGGCCCCGCGGCGGAGCACATCGGCCACCTGCTGGCCTGGTCGGCGCAGCACAGCCTCACCGTGCAGGAGATGCTGGACAGTCCGTTCTATCACCCGGTCGTGGAGGAAGGCCTGCGCACCGCGCTGCGCGACCTCGCCGCGCGCATGCGCATTGCGCCGCCGCCGGCGGAGCAATGCCTGGAGTGCGGGCCGGGCGCGTGATCTCACGCAGCCCGCGCGCCGAGCACCGAATCGACGAGTGCGCGCATGCGCTGCCAGTGCGAGCCTTCCCAATAGACGCGTCGGCACATCGGGCAGGTGGCGAATCGGTCGTGCGCGCGCCGCACCTGCGGCGGCAGCCGCTCCTCGACTTCCGACTTCGCGATCGGCATGAGCCGCGCATTGCAGTTCAGGCACAGCGTGAAGGGACGCGCCGAGCGCGCGAGATCCAGACGCGCGATCACCTCCCTCAGTTGCGCATGCGGATGCAGGGCGCGCACATAGCAGCCGTGCGTCACGCCTGAGCGCATCAGCAGGTCGCGGTCGCGCGTGAGCACGACGCGGTGCTCGGCCTGCGCGAGGCGCTCCACCCGCGCGTCGTGAATGGCGTTGTCGTAGAGCGTGTCGAAGCCGGCCAGGCGCAGCAGGCGAGCCAGCCCGCCGAGATGCGCGTCGGCCACGAAGCGAAGCCGGCGCAGGGGGCGCTCCCGAACGCGCAGCAACGGCGTGATGTCCAGGGCCTCGAACTTCGGATAGACGGCCAGTCGATCGCCCTCGCGCACCTGGGCATCGAAGCCCACCGACGCACCATTGAGCAGGATGAGCTCGACCTCGGTATGCGGCACGCCGAGCGCCTCGATCATATGCTTCGCGGTGGCGTCGGCCGGGCACGCGCAACTGAACGCCCGCCGGCGCAGCGGCCGGGCGAGAAAATCGTTCAGTTCCTCGTAGAACCGGAATGTCGCGGTGACCATCGCAGCAGTATCGCACTGTGCTTTGTCGCGCGCTGGGGTGCAGAT
>Ga0134124_10003848_pt1 | contig 12043 bp, 11 predicted proteins | sample KB304_FD_96880 | JGI IMG/M metagenome (GOLD analysis project Ga0134124, IMG submission 96880) | Terrestrial soil microbial communities without Nitrogen fertilizer from Kellogg Biological Station, Michigan, USA - KB3-0-4 | ecosystem: Environmental > Terrestrial > Soil > Unclassified ... | reverse complement strand
GGTGGAGAACCGCCAACCTCTGCTTCGGACCGAAGGTATCTGATCATTACCGAGCTAAAGGATTCGACGAAGGTCGTGTTGAGGCAGGCGAGCAGATAGGCTCGTAATTGACTAAGAGCCGTTGACAGCGGGGGTTAAAGTCGGAAAAACCGTTTCCAATATCGCGTAATTGTATGGATCGTTTCCGCTATGCAGACTACACCGAATGACGATGGAGTATCAGTATTTGAGAGCGTGCGGCCTCGCTTGTTTGGAATAGCGTATCGCATGCTCGGCAGCGCCGCAGAGGCTGAGGACATCGTCCAGGATGCATGGTTGCGTTGGCAGGGCACCGATCGCAGCGTCGTTGTCGATCCGCCAGCATTCCTGTCGACTACGACGACGCGATTAGCAATCACCTTCGCCCAGTCCGCGCGATCCCGACGCGAAACCTATATTGGTCCGTGGCTTCCGGAGCCAATAGACACGTCCGGTGATCCGCGTCTGGGCGCCGAACGCGGGGAAGCTCTGGAGTTTGCCGTCCTGTTGTTGCTCGAGAAACTCTCTCCGACGGAGCGGGCCGCGTACATTCTCAGAGAAGCGTTTGACTATTCCTATGATCAGATTGCCCACACCATCCGATCAACCGAAGCGAATGCTCGCCAACTTGTTACGCGCGCTCGCAAACATATTAGCGATGGACGTCGCAGGGCCGTTGACTCCAGGGAACAAAAACGTCTCCTCAATGCTTTCATCGTCGCCTCGCAAAAAGGCGATCTTCCGGCGCTTGAAACGCTCTTCACCTCTGACGTCGTTTCGTACGCGGACGGTGGCGGGGCGCTGCACGTAGCGCGGCTTCCAGTGTCGGGTCGCGATCGCGTGGCGAAATACTTTGCCTCAGTCGGGGCGTTCATGGACAAGGGTGTAACGATTGAGTGGGTCGAAACAAACGGCCAAGCAGCCGCCCTTGTGATGCGCAGTGGCTCAGCTATCGGCCTGGCGACGATCGAAGCGTCGGAAGAAGGTATCTTCAGAATCCTCTTGATGATGAGACCCAGCAAGCTCGCAGCAATCTCGCGATCGGCCAAGCTTGGGTCTCGATGAGGTTTTAACGCTTGAACTAATTCGTGCCGCTGCTGCTTACCGTCGATTCAGACGAAGCAAGAGTCCTAAGACTCAAGCTCGCCCTCGAAAACGCCGGCTGCAAAAAACTCCGCCCCCTCAGATCTCAGCAAGGAAGAGTTTCGTCCAGTCCGGTCCTGAGTTGCCTTGGCAACTTAAGACTGTGCAGCCGTTGATTTGTGATAACGAATTTGCCGATCATTTCAAACTCATTACTGAAAGAAATCATTGTCACAAACGCGCGGGCTGTTCAGTCTTAGCGAGCACGGGAAGAAATAATCGCAGTCCGGAAACGTCGGCGAGAACACAGAAAGGGAATCGACATGAAGATTGTAGTTATCGGGGGCACTGGGCTTATCGGATCAAAGCTCATCGCAAAACTCATGGCGCTTGGACATGAGGCTTTGGCAGCGGCACCTAATACGGGTGTCAACACTCTTACCGGCGAGGGACTGGCTGATGTGCTCAAGGGAGCGCAGGTTGTTGTCGACGTCTCTAATTCCACGTCGTTCGAGGATGCAGCAGTGATGAATTTCTTTCAGACATCGACTCGCAACCTCCTCTCTTATGAAGCCGCGGCTGGTGTGGGGCATCACGTCGCTCTATCGATAGTAGGAGCCGAGCGGTTACCCGGCAGTGGTTACATGCGGGCCAAAGTTGCTCAGGAGAAGCTTATCAAGGAAGGTTCAATTCCATACTCGATCATCCATTCAACTCAATTCTTTGAGTTCGTCAAGCGCATCGCCGATGATGCAACCGCAGGCAACAGCGTTCGCATTCCGCCAGTCCGATTCCAGCCGATTGCCTCGGATGATGTTGCTAGTGCGATCTGCAAGGTGGCGACGAATGCACCGCTGAACGGCGCAATTGACGTCGCCGGGCCCGAGGCGTTGCGTTTCGATGAACTCATCCGGCAACGACTCACCGCACTCAACGATCCGCGCGAGGTCATCGCCGATCCGAGCGCGCGCTATTTCGGAGCGGAGATGAGCGAGAATTCGTTGGTTCCGATCGGTGATGCGCAACTCGGTGAGACGCGCTTCGAAGACTGGCTCAAGACGGACGGCGACATCGGGCGCATCAGGGCGAGCGCTGCGAAGTCGGCCGCGCGGGTCACGCGATGATGAGTGAAGCGCTCGATCAAAACTTACGTTACGAGAACCACAAAAAGGAGAGTGTCATGAGCACGATCACAACTAAAGATGGAACGAAGATTTACTACAAGGATTGGGGTGAGGGACAACCCATAGTCTTCAGTCATGGCTGGCCGCTAAGCGCGGATGACTGGGACACCCAAATGATGTTCTTCTTAAAACATGGCTATCGCGTCATCGCCCATGACCGGCGAGGTCACGGACGCTCAAGCCAAACCGGCGACGGGCACGATATGGACCACTATGCCGATGATCTTGCCGAACTCACTGCGTATCTCAACTTAAAGAATGCAGTCCATGTCGGACACTCGACCGGCGGCGGCGAGGTAACCCGTTACATTGCGCGTCACGGAGAGAGTCGCGTCGCTAAGGCTGTCCTCATTAGCGCAGTGCCGCCGCTGATGGTGAAGACCCCTGCGAATCCCGACGGCCTACCTAAAGAAGTATTCGACGGACTCCAAACGCAGGTGGCTAACAACCGGGCGCAATTCTATTTGGATTTTGCGAGCGGGCCGTTTTACGGCTACAACCGGCCGGGCGCGAAAGCATCGCAGGGTGTGATTCAGAATTGGTGGCGCCAGGCCATGATGGGCGGTGCTAAGGCGCACTATGACGGCATCGTGGCTTTCTCTCAGACTGATTTCACAGAGGACCTGAAGAAGTTCACGGTGCCAACTCTGGTAATGCATGGTGACGATGACCAGATCGTCCCCTATGCCGACTCCGCCCCGTTGAGCGCTAAGTTGGTGAAGGGCGCGATATTGAAAACCTACCAGGGTTTCCCGCACGGCATGCCAACTACGAATGCAGACCAGATCAATGCCGATTTGCTCGCTTTCATTAAGGGCGAGAAATCAGCGGCTGCCTGATCGACGACATTGTTCGGGTGACGACGAAGTGACGGAGCCCGTGATTGCGTTTGTGGCCCGGGCTCGTCTTCTAAAAGCAACGCCCAGACGACCGAGGAGAGCGTGAAATGAGTGCAAGTGCAACTGAACTGAGAGCACAACCCGACGTGGCGACTCGTGTGCTGGCCGGCGTCTCGGTGCCTGATACGCCACTGATTTCTCGGGCTATAGAGTTCGCGCGCGAGCGGTCCGAGCCTTACCTGTTCAATCATGTCATGCGCTCGTGGCTGTTTGCCGCGCTGATCGCGCAACGCAAACAGACTGCGCATGACAGCGAGGTTCTCGCGGTGACAACGATCCTGCACGACCTGGGTTTAGCGGAAGCCTTCAAAGGGCCACTACGATTTGAAGTGGAGGGGGCGAATGCCGCCCGCACCTTCGCCCGCAACGAGGGGATCGATGAACGTCGAGCTCAGTTGATCTGGGACGGGGTTGCGCTCAACTCAACGGTTTCCATCGCGCTGTTCAAAGAGCCCGAGATTGCCCTAGCGACTATGGGCATCGGCCTGGATTGGGGTGGGTTCGGTTATGACTCTCTGACCGAGACGGACGTCGCTGGAATCGTCGAAGCGTTTCCCCGGTTGGGAATGAAAGAACGATTCACAAAAGCGGTCTGCCGCATTGTCGAGACCCGCCCGGAGACGACGTACGACAACTTCGCCCGGGATTTTGGTGAGCGATTCGTGTCGGGCTACAAACCAATTCTACCGTCGACTATTTGCTGAACTCTCCTTTTAAGGAATGAGCACACATCGGCGGCTCGGTTAACCGTCTGCATGGGACCAATGAGAGTGCCGCGACATTAGCGGCGAGCCACGGCTATGACGACATCGCTCGCCTGTTGAGTCAGATCAATTGAGAACCACTGCGAGCTGCCTGTGCGCAGCGATTAACGAAAGGAGCTACGATGAACAAAACATTATCCTTGGTTCTGCTATTTCTCATAACGGGCACGCTGATGGCTCAACAGCCCACCGGCAACCAGGCGCCACAGGCCGCGGTAACACCCCTCACATCGAAGGATCTGCCAGAGTTTCCCGGCAAAGAGGTCTTAATGTTCACAGTGGAATATCCACCGGGCAGCGTGGATCCCATCCACCGGCACAATGCACATGCGTTCGTCTATGTGTTGGAGGGGTCGATAATCATGCAGGTAAGAGGTGGCAAAGAAGTGACGCTGACCGCGGGTCAGACTTTTTATGAAGGCCCAGAGGACATACATGTCGTTGGTAGGAACGCAAGTAGTACCAAACCGGCAAAGTTCGTCGTGTTCTTAATTAAGGACAAGGGCGCTCCGGTGCTGGTGCCGGTGCCGGAATGAAACAACAAGGGACTGATTTTGTCGTTCTTCAGCAAGGAGGGAACCGTGACCGAACACACGCCATACATCGACTTCGAGAACCTGCCCGTGCCGAGCGAGGACTTCATCGTCACACTGTTCATCACCGTGCGAAGCGTTGCACGGTCCCGTGCCTTCTACTCCGAGGTTCTTGGCGGCCAGGTCGTGCTTGAAGAGAACCCGTGTATGGTCAAGCTCGCCAACTCGTGGGTGATCATGAACCCGGGTGGTGGCCCCACCCCGGACAAGCCGGACATCTCGGTCGTTAACTACGAGTTCGACAACACGGTCTCGATCTTCATGAACCTGCGTGTAGCAGACATCCAGGCGTGCTATGAGCTGTGGAGCTCAAGAGGGGCGGAGTTTGTGACGCCGCCGATCGATCGCGGTGCTGAGATTCGCTGTTACATGCGGGACCCCGACGGCTACTTGATCGAAGTCGGTCAGTCCACGGGATTGCGCACTGGCAAACTCGCCAAGAAGCGGTCCGAGGATCTGCCCGGCTAGGACGACGGGACGAAGCGAGCCGAGGAGCGTTTTGTTCCCGCAGCTAGGTTTCAATTCGGATTAAGGAGATGAAGAAATGAAGGAATCAACTTTCAAAGGAGTCGGCGGACTGAACATCTTCACCCGCTCGTGGCAGCCCGGAGGGAAAACACGCGGCATGGTGGTTATCGTACCCGGATTTAATTCGCACAGCGGGCAATATCTGTGGGTCGGCGAGCAATTCGCGGCGAAAGGTTTGGCGACTTATGCGATCGATTTGCGCGGGCGCGGGCGTTCCGAAGGCGAGCGTTGGTACGTTGAAAAGATGGAAGACTATACCGACGACGTGGCGACGCTAGTCAGAAACGCGAAATCGGAAAACCCCGGCTTGCCGGTGTTCCTTCTCGGTCACAGCGCGGGCGGTGTCGTCTCGTGCATTTATGCGCTCGACCATCAATCAGAGATCGACGGATTAATCTGCGAGAGCTTCGCATATGATCTGCCGGTGCCCGGGTTTATTCTTACGTTACTCAAGGGATTCGATTACATCGCGCCCCACCTCCACGTCTACACGTTAAAGAACGAACACTTCTCCCGAGATCCGCTGGTGGTCGATTCAATGAAAAATGACCCGCTGATTAAGGGCGAGTCTGAGCCAACGCAGACCGCGACGGTGATGATAGATGCCTCTCGTCGGCTGAATGAAGAATTCCCTCTCATCAAACTTCCTGTACTCATTCTGCACGGCACGGAGGACAAGGCGACCAACCCGAGCGGTAGCGAGTTCTTTTACGACAATGCCGGCTCAACGGACAAAACTCTGAAACTTTATGAGGGGCACTTTCACGATTTGCTAAATGATGTTGATAAGGAGGTCGTGATGGCCGACATTAACGACTGGATCGATGCTCGTGTTCCCGCAATACGAACCAAATCCGCGGCACTCTGATGAGTTTGGCCTTCACTAACCTCAGGAGGATTTCAAAAATGAACTGCTGTTCGCATTTGTTTGAAATTGACAATGTTACTCCGAGAACCCCGAACGGCTGTGAAGAGTGTTTAAAAATTGGCGACCCTTGGCTCCATTTGCGACTCTGCGTAACCTGCGGTCACGTGGGTTGTTGCGACGATTCAAAGAACAAGCACGCGGCCAAGCATTTTCATTCAACCAATCACCCGCTAATCAAATCTTTTGAACCGGATGAAGAGTGGGGCTGGTGTTATGTTGATGAATTACTGCTCGAGTCAGTTCCCGGATCGTTGACAACCGAGTGGTGCGGTGTGCTGGGAGCGACGCCATGAGAAAACACTCTTGAATGCCCTTCCGGCGACGGCCAGGCCGGACATGAGTTACTTGGGAAGCACAAGACCTGGCGACAGCGGCGAGTATGTAACGCTGCGGCAGTGGTGGGAGGTTCAAATGAGCGAAGAAGACCTGGAATTACTGGTAACAATCGATGACCCGGGCGAGGATACCCTGGAAGAGGATACCTTCCATCTTCAGTCTGACAGTTTGACCGGACAGCCTCAACAAGGTGGCCGCCCGACGAGCAAACAGGGTCATTCTTAATAATGACCTGTGCCTTGGATGGGCGACAAATTGGACAGTGCTTGGTTCTAAAGATCACAGTCGCGTATCGTGACTTGCTAGCGGCTAGCTGCTCTCAAGAAGCAGGGTAGATCCAGTGATTGAAACGTCGTCGCCAAGCCTACCGCAGCCTACGATGCCGGGTGGGGGGCTTCTCTATCAACGGCGATCCTCTTTACCAGACTGGTTTAACCAGTGTGTGACTGAACGAAGTCAGTGCTTAAGATACTCGACACCTTTGGCGTGGGTGCATGACCGAACCCCAGGATCGTGGTGGCGCATCGGGAGCACCTGTGGTGGCTGCTCACATTATGAAGAAGCGAATTCAGATACTCTTACAGACGACCATTGCTCCGACTGAAGACGATTGGAACATTGGTCGCTTTTCTCTGCTGCGCGATCATTTGTCCTCTCTTACAGACCCCGACGGCAATTCTATTTTCGAAGTGACAGCACGCGATCGGGAAACCAACGAAGACGGTAACGACAAGGTTCTGAACGTACTCGATGAAACCGAGTTCGATGAATTGTGGTTGTTTGCGGTGGATATCGGCAATGGCCTCACGGTGGCGGACTGTCAGGGGATTACTCGTTTTCGCCAACGAGGTGGCGGTATTCTCGCCGTTCGCGATCATCAGGATCTCGGATCGTCGCTTTGCACTTTGGGTGGAGTCGGTCGCGCTCATTTCTTTCATACTCGACATCCCGACCCCGACGAATCTCGTCATGTGCGCGATGACCAGGACACGAAAAGCATCTCCTGGCCGAACTATCATTCGGGAAGCAATGGCGACTATCAGAAGATCAATGCCATCGCTCCGGTTCACGAATTGTTATTGAATTCAATGAATGAATCAGGAGTGATCCAATACTTTCCGGCGCACCCTCACGAAGGGGCCGTAGGCGTTCCGGATGAAGAAGAGCATGCGAACGTAATCGCCACAGGTACTAGTCAGGTTACGGGGCGACCTTTCAATCTAATTGTCGCTTTCGAGAAAGCGCGCGACAGTCACGGCAATATGCTGGGACGCGCGATTGCGGAATCGAGCTTTCATCATTTTGTGGATTACAACTGGGACACGTCGAAAGGTTGTCCCAGCTTTCTCGCCGAGCCGCCGGGTGATCAGATTGAACGAGAGCCTGAGAAGCTTGAAGACATAAAGACCTATGTCGGAAATCTAGCGCGGTGGCTCGCCGGGTGACGTCGCAGATCTTCTCACAACAGACTATTCGTTTTGAACTTGCACAAGTCTATGGCGAGCCGCTCTCAGTCCCGTTGACAGCACCTGGAAGTGAAAACGAAAACGTCACTCCTGGTCCATCATTTGGCGTCGCCGATAACCGGCCCTGATGATTCTCGATGATCGAGCGACTTACTGAAAGGCCGATTCCCATGCCGTCCTCTTTGGTTGTGTAGAACGAATGGAATAGCTGCTCCGGGCTTTGCCCAGAGAAGCCGATGCCTGCATCCTGCACACTCACACGAACCCGATCGGAGTCTTCGATTTCAGTTTTGAACAACAGCTCGCGCGGACGGTCATCGACCTTGGCCATCGCGTCTGAGCCGTTTCGTAACAGGTTAAGAATCACTTGTTGTAGCTGCACCCGGTCACCGGTTACGAGCGGTAATGGTTCAGCTAGTTCAGTCTTCGTGATCACGCGGTTGCGCTCAAGTTCGCTCCGCGACAATGCAATTACTTCGCGAGTGGCCTCATTAAGATCCACCAATTCGGTTACGGCATCCTTCCTGGCAAAGAGGGCGCGCAATCGTGTGATCACATCCGCCGCCCGTCGGCCGTCGCGAATTGTGCGCTTTGCAGTTTCGCGCGCGCCGTCGACGTTCGGTGGATCGGCATCCAACATTCGTACACATGTACTCGCATTAGTGATGATCCCCGACAGGGGTTGATTAACCTCGTGCGCAATCGAAGCGGTGAGTGTGCCAAGACTCATCACCCTCGCGACATGGGCAAGCTCGGATCGCGCTTTGCTGAGCGCTTCTTCTGACAACCGACGCTGAGTTATGTCCTGCACTGCGCCTATGTACTCGAGGCCTCGGTGACCGTCACGAGTACGATGAGCGATCAAGTGCAGGTACTTAACAGAACCGCCAGGCATAACGATCCGGTGTTCGTACTCAAAATCTTCGCCACGCTCGGCCCGTTCGATCATGTCGGAAAGCGAAGCCATGTCGTCCGGATGAACTCTGTTGGCGATCCGCTCAAGGGTTACAGTTGTACCTGGCTCGAACTCGAAGATTCGATACATCGGTTCAGACCAGACTATTTCATTAGTCCTGACACGCCACCAAAGATTCCCCATGCGCGCAAGATGTTGACCTTCGGCCAAAAACGCTTCGCTGCGCCGCAGTTTCTCCTCTCTTAGCTTTCGGCGAGTGATGTCCTGAACCGCCGCGAGGTATTCGAGCTGTCCGTCGTCATCCCGTGTGGCCCTCGCAACCGCATGCAGGTACTTGATCGATTGGTCGGGCATTAAGAGACGGTACTGCCATTCAAAATCATCAGCGCCATTTTGAGCCTGTTCGACCATCTTCTCGTACAAGGTTAAATCTTCCGGATGCACGCGTGTGCGGATTAGATCGAGCGTGATCGTGGTTCCCGGATCGAATTCATAGATTCGATAGAGTTCTGACGACCAGGTGATTTCATTAGTCGCCACGCGCCAGGAAAAACTGCCGGTCCTATTCAGCTCTTGTGCCTGCGCGAGAAAAGCAGCGCTGCGTCGAAGTTCTTCTTCAATAGTCTTGCGGCGGGTGACGTCCGAGGTAAAACCAACCATTCGGAGCGGCTCGCCGGCATCATCAAAAAACATTTGCCCATTTGTCGAAAGCCAGTGAAGGCTGCCGTCAGGCCAGACCACACGATACTCGGCCGAAACTTTTCCGGTCTCGTGCGCATGCTTAATCGCATCGACCACCATGGGCCAGTCAGGTGCATACATCATCCGTTTCCAAGTCTGATATCTCCCGTCGAAAGTACCCGGCGGCAGTCCGAATAAAGCTTCCTGTTCGGGCGACCAGTGGTTGGTCTCCTCCTGGATGTGCCAATCAAAGGCCATCGCGCCGGCTGATTTCTGCGCGAGGTCGAGCAACTCCTGCTCGGCTTGCAATTGTTCTACAACCCGCTGACGCTCAATCGCCACCGCCGCCAGATGCGTCATCTGGCCTATGACATCCTGTTCCTGCGAGGTAGGCCCGCCCGGTTCACGTGAATACAGAGCAAAGGTTCCCAACACGGCATTTTCCGATGAGAAGATCGGCGTCGACCAGCAGGCCCTTAGCCCATATGACAGTGCCAGAGACCGCCAACCATAGGCGTCCCACTGCAAGTCCGAAGCGACATCGGTGACGATGACCTGTTCCTTCAGAAAGAACGCTCTGGCGCACGGACCCGAATCGGGATTGACTGGCCACTTCAGGATCGCTTCGTTATAGCTAGATGGCAGGCTGGGTCCCCTGGCAAGTTCCACCGAGGTGCCGTTTGTATCCAGCAACAAGATTCCGCAGATGCATTCTTTGGCAGTTTCTTCCACCAGCCGGCACAAGGCATCCAGAATTGAAGTAAGCGTCTTACCTCCGCCTACCATTTCAAGGAGTCGTTTTTCACCGGCGAGCAGAGCCTCGGCGCGCTTTCGGTCCTCGATGTCGAACGCAGTCGCATACCATCGATCTATTTTTCCCTGATCGTCGAGCAGAGGATTGTAGCGGACGAGGAACCAACGATATTTGCCGTCCTTACCCAGCGCGCGTTGCTCATATTCGAACTGTAGAGGACGCTTGAGAGCCTCCGTGCGCTGCTCACTCAGTCTTTCCACATCGTCGGGGTGGTAAAAGCGAGCGCGAAAATCATCTTTCTGCATATCCTGCAGGCTGACACCGTAGTAGTCCAGCACCGCTTGATTCACCGACAGCACGGATCCATCAGATCGCGAAACTTGTATGAGGGTTGGGATGGTGTTTATCGTCAGATTCAAATTGCGTTCGGCGAGTTGTAATGCTTCTTCAGCCCGCTTACGGTCGTCAATATCAATCTGAAGATGAAACCAATGAATTATGTTTCCTTGTGCATCCCGTAAAGGCAGGCCCAGCACATTGAACCAACGGTACACGCCATCGGCACGACGATGACGACTTTCGACGTTATAAGGCTGGCCCGTTTGGTGTGCCTCGATCTGCGCGGCCACGGTGCGCTCAAGGTCGTCTGGATGAACTACGTCGGAACTCTTCCAGCCCTTCAATTCCTCGAACGTTCGTCCGAAGTATTCGAGGGTCGGCTTATTTAGCGCCTCGACCTCGCCGGTCGGTGAGGTGACGGCGACGGGAGCCGGAATGCTTTCAACGATCAGATTGAATAGCTCTCCCTTACTCAGCGCCTGTGCTGCTTGGTTACGGTCGGCAAGTTCACGTCTTAGTTGTTCGATTGTCGCGGTTAGCTCCGCAGTGCGTTGAGCGACGCGAACCTCAAGCTCATCAGCAAAGCTTTCTTGTTTCGCGGACGAGGCTGCTGTGGACCTCTTCATGGCTGACCCTTCTGGCTTGTCTGTTTACCGATTCACTGGGGAACGGCGTCGAAAAGGGGAACTTAAGTGACGGGGATTCTATCCTCTAGAGTGGCCTAATACCCAGGTATCGATCGATACCTTGGTCCAATGGATTCGCTTTCTCAACCGTGGTCTACTCCGTACCTGTAAGGAACCCGGAATGAATCGTTAATCTCGGGCAAAAGGAGAAACACCGATGAATCGTTCGACTTCGTGCCGCAAACGAATTCACAATACTGCGATCGCGATCTTTGCGTTTGCTCTCAGTCTCGGCTTGATCGTGTCGAGCCACGCTCAGAGCTACAGATCGAAAGGTGATCGAAAGAAACTCGACAAGGCGCGCCCAGCCGCACTGCAAGAGAGCAACGCGACGCGCGGCGACAAGGACGCGATCCGTCCATTTCGTGTCCATGTGCCTGAAAAGGAAATCACCGACCTGCGCCGCCGGATTCGTGAAACTCGGTGGCCGGATAAGGAAACCGTCGCCGATCGGTCGCAGGGCGCGCAGTTGGCGAAGCTGCAGGAGCTGGTTCGATACTGGGGCAGCGATTATGACTGGCGCAAAGCGGAAGCGAAACTAAATGCTCTGCCGCAATTCGTGACCAATATCGATGGTGTCGACATTCACTACATCCACGTCCGCTCCAAGAGCCCTAACGCGCTTCCGGTGCTCATCACGCACGGTTGGCCAGGCTCCGTGTTCGAGTTCCTGGGCACCATCGGTCCACTCACTGATCCGGTGGCCCACGGAGGTTCTGCCGCGGACGCTTTCGATGTCGTGATCCCGTCGATACCGGGCTATGGCTTCTCGGGCAGGCCAACCGACACTGGGTGGGGTCCAGAGCGCATCGCACGAGCATGGGCCGAGCTAATAAGACGCCTCGGCTACACTCGTTACGTCGCCCAG
>Ga0134124_10003847_pt1 | contig 12045 bp, 9 predicted proteins | sample KB304_FD_96880 | JGI IMG/M metagenome (GOLD analysis project Ga0134124, IMG submission 96880) | Terrestrial soil microbial communities without Nitrogen fertilizer from Kellogg Biological Station, Michigan, USA - KB3-0-4 | ecosystem: Environmental > Terrestrial > Soil > Unclassified ... | reverse complement strand
CGCGGATCGACGTGGATGGTGAGTTCGCCGTCCGGTGCCTGAATCTCCATGGCAATGCGCCTTGCGGCGATGAACTCATCCATCAGCACCCGCACCCGCTGCAATATGGAGATCACGTCCACCGTCTCCATCTTCGGCACCGGCACGGTGGCGAAGCTGCGGTAGGCCTTCACGAATTCCAGCAATCCGCTGCTGCGCGAATGCACGGCGTTGATGCTGCGCAGCAGGTCATCCTCGGCACCCTTGCTGACCAGCTCCTCCTGCACCAGCTTCGAGAGCGAGATGATGGGCGTCACCGAGTTCATGATCTCGTGCGTCAGCACGCGGATCAGCTTCTGCCAGGATTCGATCTCGCGCCGCTCCAGTTCGTCGCGGATGTTCTGGAAGGACACCAGCTTGTAGTGCCGCTCCAGCAGCGAGAACTCTGTGGTGTACAGCACCAGCTGCAGCACTTCATCGCCACGGCGTACCTGCAGCAGATCCTGATCGCCATGCCGCATGCGTTCAAGCAGACCCGGCAGCCGTTCGTCGAACCGGGCAATGCTGCGCAGGCCATGCGCATAGGGCAGGCCGAAGAGCTTGCGCGCATGTTCGTTCATCATCACCACATTGCCCTCGGCGTCGAGGCATATCAGCGCCACGGCAATGTGCTCGACCACGGCCTCGAGATACTGGTAGTTCGCGGCCTTCTGCAGGTTCAGCCGCTTGAACTCTTCGCTGAGCGAGCGGTAGACGCCTTCCAGTTCGTCGAAGGTGCGTCCCCTGCCCTGCGATGGCACGGGCATGGAGTAGTCCTGATGCAGGATCGAGCTCAAAAACGCGGAGAATTCGCGTTGCGAGCGCTCCACGTACCACACCAGTTCGGCCGCACAGAGCACCGCCAGCCAACCTGCGACCACGGGGGTGACCAACCAGCCAGCGGCGATCCAACCCCACACCGCCACGCTGGAGCAGACGACCAGCAGCAGCACACGCACGGCGACATGAAGGCGGAAACTAGTGAAGACCATGGCGCGCCATCTTGCGGTACAGCGTGGTTCGGCCCAGCCCCAACGCCTGCGCCGCCCTGGTGAGGTTGCCCTGGAATTGAGTCAGCGCCCGCTGAATGGCAAGTTTTTCCAGTTCGTCGAGGTTCAGCACTGTATCCGCGCCACCGCTGGCGGCAACCGCCGCGGTACCCGGCAGCACCACTGCGTCGAAGGGAAAGCTGCCGTTCTCGCTCATGATGACTGCACGTTCCACGGCATGCTTGAGTTCGCGCACATTTCCCGGCCAGGAGTACTGCTGCAGCCGCCCCATGGCATCCGACAGGATATGCAGCTCGGGACGTCCGTATTTGCGCGCGTAATGCTGCGCGTAGTGCCTCACCAGCAGCGGAATGTCCTCGGCTCGTGCACGCAGCGGTGGAATGCGGATCTCGATGGTGTTGATGCGGTAGAGCAGATCCTGGCGGAAGCGTCCTGGATCGCGCAGCTGCTGAGCCGTGAGATTGGTGGCGCAGATCACGCGCGCATCCACGCGCACGGGGCGGTCCGAACCCACGCGCGTCACCGTCATGGTTTCAAGTGCGCCCAGCAGCTTGGCCTGCATGGCGAGGCTGAGATTTCCGATTTCATCCAGAAACAGCGTGCCGCCCGTCGCCGCTTCGAAACGCCCGGCCCGATCCTCGCGCGCATCGGTGAATGCGCCCTTGCGATGACCGAACAGTTCGGACTCGAACAGCGTCTCGGTGATCGCGCCGAGATCCACGCCCACGAAGGGCAGGCCCGCGCGCAGTGAGCGATTGTGTATGGCGCGCGCCACCAGTTCCTTGCCGGTACCGTTCTCGCCGGTGATCAGCACATTGGCGTCGGTGCGCGCCACCTTCTCGATGTCGGACACCACCTGCCGCATGCCGCCGGTCTCACCGACAATGCGGTCGGTGTCGCGGCTGCGTACATCGGCCAGCGCCCGTTGGCGACCGCGCTGCTCCCTCAATTCGCGATCAGCGCGAGAGAGCTGCGCTACGGCTGAGACCGTGGCGATGAGCTTGGCGTTATCCCAGGGTTTGACAACGAAGTCCGCGGCGCCGGCGCGAATGGCATTGACCGCCTCATCCACACCACCGTACGCGGTCATCAGCACGACCTTGGAGTCGGGGGCCAGACGCTGCGCCACCCTCAACCAGTGGATGCCCTCCTCGCCCGAAGTGGCGCCGGCCGTGAAGTTCATGTCGAGCACGATGACGTCGAAGCTGTGCTTGCGCAGCAGCGCCTCGATGGCCTGCGGCGTGCCGGCAGTGACTACGTTCGCGAACTGCCGTTTCAGCACCAGCTCGGCGGCCAGCAGCACTTCGGCGTCATCGTCGACGATCAATATCTGGCCAGAATCCAGCTTCATTCACTGCCCTCCGTGCGTTCCATATTGAAACATAGAGCCGTTTCAGAACGGAACGTTCAGGCCGCCCATAACCAAAACACTCCCCTCCCTGGAAGACCACTAAGCTATTGAATTGACATCACTTTACCGTCGCTTGTAAGCAATTGGCACGCTGTTTGGACATACGGGCCCATGGATCGAGTCATCGAAAAGAAACCGCGCTCGCCGCTGCGGTGGATTCTCATCGCCGCCGGGGCTGCCATCGTCATCGTCGTTACCTGGCAGATTTTCGCCAGAACCGGTTCCGCGCGACTGCGCGTGGACTCCACGCGCTTGACCACCAGCACCGTAGAGAAGGCGGACTTCCGCGAGTACTACCCCTTCGACGGCACTGTAGAGCCCGCTGAGACCGTGTTCCTCGACATCGAAGAAGGCGGCCGTGTCGACCAGATCTTCGCTGAAAGCGGCCAGCAGGTGCGCAAGGGCGATCTGCTCCTGCGCTTCTCCAATGCGCAGGCCCAGCGCACTTCGATCGAAACTGAAACACGCCTGCTCGAGACGCTCGATGCCCAGCGCAACACCGAATTCAATCGCGCGCAGAGCAATATCCTGCTGCAGGAACAGCTGCTGCAGATCGAGCATGACCTGCTCGACGTCGAGGCGAAGTTCAATCGTTACGACACGCTGATGAAGACCGCCAACAGTCCGGTTTCGCGCGAGGCGTACGAGACCACCCGTGACCAGCTGAAGTATCTGAAGAGCCGCCGCGACCTGATGAAGGAGCGCATCCGCCAGGAGGACATCCTCAGCGCCAACCAGGTGGAGCAGGCGAAGAAGTCGATCACGCGGCTGAACGAGAATCTCGAGCTGCTGAACCGCATCGTGAAGGCGCTCGAAGTGCGTGCGCCACTCTCGGGTCAGCTCTCGGCTTTCAATCCCCAGCTGGGCCAGAACTTCAATCGTGGCCAGGCCCTCGGCCAGATCGATGTTCCGGGCTCGTTCAAGATCCGGGCTCGCATCGATCAGTTCTATCTCAGTCGCGTGCAGGCAGGCACGCCGGGCCAGGTCAATCTGGATGGCAAGAACTGGAACGTCAAGGTGCTGAAGACCTTCCCCGACGTGAAAAACAATCTGTTCGAAGCCGACGTGCTGTTCGACGGTGAAGCCCCCGCGAATCTGCGGCGCGGCCAGACGGTGACGGTGGAGCTGAGCTTCGGCTCACCCTCCGAGAGCCTGATCGTCGCCAAGGGCGGCTTCTACCAGCAGACCGGCGGACGCTGGGTCTATCTGCTCTCGGAGGACGGCAAGACAGCGCATCGCGCAGAGGTGAAGCTGGGCCGTCAGAACCCGCGCCAGGTCGAAGTGCTGGAAGGCTTGAAGGAAGGCGATCGGATCGTGACTTCGGGTTACGACAGTTACAACAATGCTGATGAGCTGCGCTTCAGCGAAGCCATCGAAAAACAGTAGGAAGCATCATGATCATCGAAACCCAGAATCTGAAGAAGGTCTACCGCACGGATGTCGTGGAGACCACTGCGGTCGACGGCATCAACTTCACGCTGAAGGAAGGCGAATTCGTCTCGATCATGGGGCCCTCCGGCTGCGGCAAGTCGACGCTGCTGCACATACTCGGTCTGATCGACTCGCCCAGCGACGGCGCCTACCGCTTCCTGGGCGAGGATGTTTCCAGGTATCCGGAGAGCCGGCGCGCCAAGGTGCGCAAGGCCCACATCGGCTTCGTGTTCCAGAGCTTCAACCTGATCGACGAACTCACGGTGTACGAAAACGTCGAACTGCCACTGGTGTACGGCAACACGCCGCATGGCGAGCGCAAGGGCCGTGTTGAAGCCGTGCTGGAGAAGATGGACATCGCACATCGCCGCGACCACTTCCCGGCGCAGCTGTCAGGCGGTCAGCAGCAGCGCGTGGCCGTGGCCCGTGCACTGGTGAACAAGCCGAACCTCATTCTCGCCGACGAGCCCACGGGCAACCTGGACTCCGAGCACGGCGACGAAGTGATGAAGCTGCTGCTGAAGCTCAACGAAGAAGGCACCACCATCCTCATGGTCACGCACTCGGCGCCCAACGCGGCATTCAGCAGCCGCATCGTCAGTCTGCTCGACGGCAAGGTCGTTTCCGACAAAAGCCAGGGACGCTGATCATGGGCCACTTCTTCGCTGTACTGCTGCGCAATCTGAAGCGCGAAAAGCTCTACGCCGCCATCAATATCGCAGGCCTCGCGCTGGGCATCGCATGCTGCATGATCCTGGGCCTGTTCCTGAAGAGCGAGCTCACCTACGACCAGCACTACAAGGGCTACAAGAACATCTATCGCGCCACCAATGAGTTCGTCACCAACGGCAATGGCGGCAAGTACGCGGTGACGTCCCAGGCGCTCGGCCCGATGATGGCGGCAGAATATCCCGCTGCCATCAAGAGCTACGTCCGTTTCCGCAACAACACCAATGACGGTGGAATTGCGATCCGGCGTGGCGACAAGGTGTTCTATTGGGAGCACAGCTACTTCGTCGACGACAATGTATTCGAGGTCTTCTCCCACGACATCATCGCGGGCGATCCCAAGACCGCACTGAAAGATGGCGGCAGCATCGCGATCAGCCAGAGTGTGGCCAAGGCCTACTTCGGCAACGAGAACCCCATCGGGCAGACGCTGACCACCGATTCCGGCAATGCCAACAAGGTGACGCTGGTGTTCGCCGACCTGCCGGCCAACACGCACATGAAGTACGACCTGCTGTTCTCGTACAACCTGCCCTTCCTGCAACTGTCGGACAACCCGTCGGTACGCCGCCAGAACCTGACCGGCATCGGCATCTACACCTACTTCGAAATGTATCCGTCGTTCAGGCCCTCCGACTGGGAGCGCATGGACCGGGACTTCATGACCAAGTACATGGGCGACATCCTGAAGTCCGTGAACGCGACCTGGCGCAGCTGGGTGCAACCTCTGAAGGATGTACACCTCTCCACCGAATACCAGGACAACCGCCTGCCCAACGGCAACCGCATGTATCTCTACGGCTGTGCTGCCGTGGCGCTGATCATTCTCATCATCGCCTGCATCAACTACATGAACCTGGCCACGGCGCGCGCCGCGCGCCGCGCCCGTTCCATCGGCATCCGCAAGATCCTGGGCGCCAGCCGCCGCATGCTGGCCCTACAGTTTCTCGGCGAAGCCGTCATGTTCTCGCTTATTGCACTGGTGCTGGCTGCGGTGATCGTCGAGGTGGTGCTGAAATTCACGCCCATCAACGCGCTGATGTCCCAGCAGGTCAGCTTCGACCTGCTGCACCAGCCCATGCTGGCACTTTGGTTGCTGGGGTTGGCAGTGGCCATCGGCCTGATATCGGGGGTGTATCCAGCCTTCTATCTGTCCTCGTGGGCGCCGCTGACGGCGCTTACGGGCAAGCATCTGGCGGGCAAGGGCAATCTGCGCATGCGCGAGTTCCTGGTGCTGCTGCAGTTCACCATCTCTGCCACTGCCATAGCCAGCACGCTGCTGAAGATGTCGCAGATGAACTACATCGCCAACGCGCCATTGGGCTTCGAAAAGCACAACCGCCTGGTGATCTCGCTGCGTGGCGCAAGCACCATCGAGAAGATTCCGTCGATCCGCAACGAACTGCTGCGCGACAGTCACGTGCATGGCGTGGCCGTCGCCGGTCAGTTGCCGGGACAGGGCTCGAGCGTCAACCTGATGCAGGTTGAAGGTGAGGACGGCAAGACCGCGCCGCAGCAGTTCAACAATCTTGCGGTCGGCGAGAACTACGAAAAGGTGATGGGACTGACGATCACGCAGGGACGGGACCTGTCATCGCGCCTGCTGACGGACGTGGGCACGAATATGCTGGTCAATGAGTCCTTCGTCACGAAGATGGGATGGACCAATCCGCTGGGCAAACGCATCAATCAGGGGCGGGTCGTGGGCGTGGTCAAGGACTTCAATTACCGCTCGCTGCGCGACAAGATCGAACCCCTGCTCATCCTGCCCATGGGCATCGACATGTCGCAGGTGCAGGAGATCAACAAGCCCTTCCAGCAGCGCCAGCTCATCCTGGACGTCTCCAACGACAACATGCGCGGCACCATCGATCATGTGAGGCGCGTCATCACCGATGCGGATCCGAAGCACCCCTTCGAATTCGGATTCATCGACGCCAAGCTCGATGAGCTGTACAGGGCTGAGACCTCGCTGACCCGGCTGATCGGCATCTTCGCCGCGGTCAGCATCTTCATTGCCTGCATGGGCCTGTTCGGTCTCGCGGCCTTCACCACCGAGCAGCGCACCCGTGAGATCGGCACGCGCAAGGTGCTGGGCGCCACGAGCTGGCAGATCGTCGCATTGCTGGCGCGTCCCATCATGATCCTGGTGCTCATCGCCTCGGTGCTGGCCTCGGTGGCCTCGTACTTCGCCATCGATGAGTGGCTGATCAACTTTGCATACCGCACCCGCATCAACCCCGTCATTTTCCTGGCCGCACTCGTAGTTGCGGCCAGTGTGGCTTTCATCACGGTGGCCATGCAGTCATGGAAGACCGCCAGCGCCGATCCCGTCAACGCCCTAAGGCATGTGTAGTCCAGGAGAGATCATGAACAAGTGGCTCAGGATGACCGCGATAGGCACGCTTTTGCCTGCACTGATGCTGGTGAGTCTGATCACCTTGGCCGCCGCACCGGCGCCGGAACTGACCGGCATGTGGCAGGGCAAGCTGGCCGTGGATCCGAAGACTTCGCTGACCATCCAGTTCAACTTCGCCAAGGACGCGAAGGGCGCATACACGGCGACGCTGAACTCGCCGGATAATCCCGCGATCAAGAACACACCGGCCAGTGGCGTGACCTGGGATGGCACGAATCTGAAGCTCCAGGTACCCGCCCTTCAGGGCAACTACGCGGGCACGCTGAAGAATGGGGCAGTCACTGGCACGTGGACTCAGCCAGGCGCCAATCTGCCTCTGGTGATAGCGCCCTATGCGAAGCCAGTTGTCAGCAAGCAGGCCGCGACGCAGATCAACGGTAGCTGGATCGGCTCCATCAGCCCCAACCCCGCGGCCAACCTCACCATTACCGTGCAGTTCAAGTTCAAGACCGACGACAAGGGCAACCTCACCGGAACCTTCTCGATTCCTGACCAGGGTCTTATCGACAGCGAGATGACGGACGTGGAATTCGCGGATGGCAAGCTCTCGGCGAGGATTCCGCGCGCCAACAACGCGCAGTTCATTGCCACACTGGCGAACAGCGAACTGAAGGGCAATCTGAAGATCAGTGGGGCGGCGGCTCCGCCGGATGGAATTCCCGTGAGTCTGAAGAAGGGAGAGGCGCCTGTACATGCGTTGAAACTCACCAGCGAACAGTTCGCTGCCTTGAGCGGCAAGTGGGAGGGCAAGATGGAAATCCAGCCGCCGCCGAATCCACAGAATGCCGCGCCGCCGAAGATGACGCTGACCATGGTGCTGCGATTCAACACCAACACCAGCGGCCAGTACGTGGCCTTTCTCGATAGCCCGGACCAGAAGGCGAAGGACATTCCCATCGACGATGTCACCCTGACCAACGGCGAACTGGCGTTCAAGGTGGCCATCGTGCGCGGCGAATACAAGGGCAAGCTGGCTGGCAGCACACTCACCGGTGAGTGGGTACAGGCCAATGGCGCGGTAAAGGCACCGCTGGTCCTCACCCGTCAACCGTAACCGGCGAGAGTGGATGTCACGATGATCGTCCGCGACATCTACTTCCTGAACGTGCCGGAGCGCGCCGACCGCCGCTGGGAGGAATTCCGCAGCGGCGGATATCTCTCGACGGTGGGTTGCGCGCGTGCACTGGATGCCTTGTCGGAATTGGCGGCGGGTGATGTGCTCGCCGCCTATCTTCGCCGCTGCGGCTATGTAGGTGTTGGCATCGTGCTGGCTCATCCGCAGTCGACCCGAGGTTCGAACAACGAATACCGTTTGCCGGTGCGCTGGCTGCGCGCCGTGGATCGTGACGATGCCTGCTGGCTGCGGCGTCGCGGACTTTTCTCCTCGCCGCAGATCAAGGCTTCACTGACAGCGCAGCCGGAAACGCTGCGCTTCCTGCAGCAGGCCTTCGATGTAACGCTCGCCGCCGGCAGTAACTGTCATGCGCCCTTCGCACCATGGCGGCGCACCGGGCTTGCGAATCTGACAACTCTGTCAGGTAGTACGAAAGAACTGCACTGCTGACGCGGCATGGATCTGGCGGCCAGCGCCGGGCTGCGGCATGCTTTGGCCATGGACGTATTGCATCTGGCCACCGGCCACGGGCGCGCGAAGCTGCGCCTGCCGAACGAACAGGAAACGCCTGTCGCACCCGAAGATGCGGCAGTGCGCGTGATGACCGATTTCGCGGCGCAGCAGGCGGTCACCGTGATGGAACATGTCTCCATCGACGATGCGCTGCAGCTGATGAAGGCGGCTGGAGTACGCGCGCTGGTGGTCATGCGCGACGACGCGGTAGCCGGCGTGATCACCTCCTACGACATCCAGGGCGAGCGCGCCTTCCGCTTCCAGCAGAGCGCCAGCAACATGCGGCACAAGGACGTGGAGGTCGGCGACATCATGACGCCCTGGGAACAGGTACATGTGATCGACTGGCGCGAGCTCACGCGCATGCATGTGCGTGAGGTGGTCGTGGCCTTCCGCGGTTTCGCCGGCACCCATCTCGTGGTGGTCGAGCGCACACCCGACAGCATGACGGTGCGCGGCGTCATATCGCGTACCCGCATCGCGCACCTGCTCGGCGGCTGATCGCCCGCCTACTCCTCCCAGCGGAAGCGCCAGATCGCGACCAGCAGGCACACCGCCGCCGCGCCGCACAGCACGAGGATGGGCAGCAGCGACTGATCGAAAGGCAGGCCGCGCCAGGTCATGGCATCGAGCCCGTCGACAGCCCAGCGCGTGGGCGTGTATTTCGAGGCCGCCTGCAGCCATTGCGGAAACACGAATGAAGGCACCCAGGCGCCACCCAGCATCACCAGCAGCAGCATGACCATGATGGCGATGCCGCGCGTGGTCGGCGCACTGCGACCCAGCGTGGCCAGCATCAGCCCGAACGATGCGTTGAGCAGGCAGAACGCCACCGCCACACCGACAAACCCCACCGCACTGCCCTGGATGCGCACGCCGAACACGCCAACGGCCACCGCGTAGATCACCGCGAGCTGAAACGCGCTGATCAGCGCTGTGGAGAGCATGCGGGCCAGCATGAACTCGCCCTTGCCCAGGGGAGCTGCACGGATGCGCTGCCACAGCCCGCGCTGACGCAACAGGAGCAGCGCAACACCGGCATCGATGCCTGCGAAGAGGATGAACTGCACCGTCATGCCGGCGAAGGAATGCGCGTAGCCGTTGTATGGCACATCATTGCGCGCCGTCATCGCCGTGGAAGTCACCTCATATGGAATAGTGAGACCGACACGGGTGCTGGCTGCGTCCGGCGTAGTCGCAGCGTCCTGGACTTTTCGCAGCCTCTGCACGGCCTGGAGAATCGACACCAGCTCGGTGCGTGAGGCGGTGGCCGGTTCGGTCTGCAGTTTTGCCAGCGCATCATCCACGGTCTGCCTGCCCGTCATGCCGCTGAAGGCTTCCTTGGAGATCTCCTGCATCGAGTACTGCGCCAGCAGGCCTTCCACCAGCCGCGCACTCATGTTCTGGCTGGGGTCGACGAACAGCTCGATCCTGGGCTTGTCATTGCCCGTGAACAGCGCGCGCACGCTCTGCTCGCTGAAGCCCTTGGGGAACACGGCGGCGGCGTTCTGCGTGCCCTTGCGAACCTGCTCACGCGCGGCATCGCGCGCCAGTGGCGTGACGCTCAGCATCTTGTCCGAGGACAGATCCCCGATGATGGCCTTGCTGACAACGCTCTGGTCTTCATCCACCACCGCGACCGGCAGCTTGCCCGTTTCCTGGCTGCGCCCTCCACCGCCGAACACATAACCGAAGAAAGCCGCGATGCAGATGGGAATCAGCACGCCGACGATGACGGCGCGCCGGTCCGAACGATACAGACGCAGATCGTTGCGGATCAGCGCCCCGATGGCCCGCGCGTTCAAGCCGCCACCGATTCAGCTGCATCGCGCAGCGCGCGACCGGTGAGCGCCAGAAAGGCCTGCTCCAGATTGCCGTGCTGCGCCTTGAGGGCAGTCACGCTGTCATCCGCCAGTATCCTGCCGTGGTCCATGATCAGCACGCGCTCGCAGAGCCGCTCGGCCTCTTCCATGTAGTGCGTGGTGTACAGCAGCGTCTTGCCGCGCCGCTTCAAGGCTTCGAGATTCTCGAAAATGGCATTGCGCGATTGCGGATCCACACCCACGGTGGGTTCATCGAGCAGCATCAGATCCGGATCATGCAGCAAGGCGCCGGCAATGTTCAGCCGGCGCTTCATGCCCCCGCTGAAGCTCTTGACCAGGTCATTGCGTCGGTCGGCCAGCCCCACCAGCGCCAGCGCGGAATCCGCGCGCTCGCGCAAGGTTGAGGCTGCCAACCCGTACAGGCCCCCGAAGAGCTGCAGATTGGCCCAGGCAGAAAGCTCATCGAACAGCGCCAGGTCCTGCGGCACCAGCCCCACGCGGTGCTTCAGGGCCTCTATGCCCGTGGCACCGGCGAATTTCATCGTGCCCGCATCGGGCCTTGCGATGCCACTGATCATGGCCAGAGTGCTGGTCTTGCCCGCCCCGTTTGGCCCCAGCAGGCCGACGGATTCACCGCGGCCGATGCGGAATGAAATTCCGGCCACTGCCACTCGCTCGCCATAGCGGCGCGTCAGGCCTTCGACCTCGAGCATCTGCTCCATTCCAGACTCCCTTCAGCGACCTACGGCAAAAAGCTGTCCGTTATTGATGGCATAGACGGTGCCATCTGCGCCCACGGCGGTGGGCGTATAGGACTCACCCAGGCCATTGTTGAAGCGCAGCTGTTCGGACAGCCGCCCCGTGACCAGATCCCAGCGATAGATCTGGCCGTCTTCATTGTTGACGAGAATGGAGCGCGTCGCCACATCCACAGCAGCCGTGTTCACGCACCACTCTTTCACTCCGCCCGGGTGGTCTGGATCCGGCGTGGGGGCAAGTACGGTCATCACCTCGGCCATGGTGGCCACGCTGGAGATGGGATCGGGCTGTGAGCGTGAAGGATCGATGATAGCCATCCGGTTCTGGCCCGTGCCCGTGCCCGCACCCGCGTAATCGTTGTACTTCACCGCCAGCAGATAGCTCGACGTTCCTGTGTATGACGGCACTGCCGTGGCCGGCACGATGGAGGCGGTGTCGTCCCATCCAAAGGCACCGGGAATCCTCTGCTGCGTCAGCGCGGCATTGAAATGCAGCAGCCAACCGCGACCGTTGTGCGCGCGCGAAACGGCCTCCAGCACGCCGAAGTACACATCGCCGTCCGGACCGATGGTGGGCGATGCCGTGGCGTCGCCGGTGATGCGCGCGGGCGTGCCGGTGGAAGGATCGGTCAGCGCCACGCGTGCCACCGGAGCCAGCGTCGTGCTGTTCACCGCAACCAGATAACCCTGCCCCGCCGCATTGCTCACCGCAAAGTACAGCGTGGCGCCATCGCTCGACAGCGCCGGTGCGCTGTTCATGGCGAGACGGTCCATGGCGTTGTCATTGGAGACCATGGCTGCCGGACGCCAGCTGCCCGT
>Ga0134124_10003846_pt1 | contig 12045 bp, 11 predicted proteins | sample KB304_FD_96880 | JGI IMG/M metagenome (GOLD analysis project Ga0134124, IMG submission 96880) | Terrestrial soil microbial communities without Nitrogen fertilizer from Kellogg Biological Station, Michigan, USA - KB3-0-4 | ecosystem: Environmental > Terrestrial > Soil > Unclassified ... | reverse complement strand
CGACCGCGCGACGTCGCGGCGGATCGCCAGCACCTGCATGTCGAACGCCCGCGCGCGCCGGGCGACGCCCTGGCCGATGCGCCCGTAGCCGACGATGCCGAGCGTCTTGCCGGCCAGCTCCGGCCACGGCGCCGGCGGCGGCGGGCCCACCGCCCACTGACTCTCCCACGCCCCGCGCCGCAGCGCCGCGTCGAGCCGGGGGAAGCCGCGCGTGAGCGCGAGCATCGCGCCGATCACGTACTCGGCGATACCGGTCTCGTGGCCATAGGCGTTCGCGAGCCGGGCGCCGGCCGGCAGCGCCGAGCGGTCGATGCGATCCAGGCCGGCGCCGGGCACCTGCACGAGCTTCAAGCGCTGAGCCGCGGCGCCCATCGCGGGCGTGAAGGCCATGGTCACGAGGACGTCGACCGCCGGCAGGCTGGCCACGATCGACGCTTCGTCGGCCGTGATGACGTCGTACGGCACGTCCAGATAGGCGCGCACGCGCGGCACGAGACTGGACGCGAAGATGCCGGCGAACCCGACGTTGATCACGACGGACCTCGGCGCATGCGCTCCACCCTGCCGCATTCCCCGCGGCAGAGCAATGACCTCGGAGGTAACGGCGGGGTGGCGTCCGGTCAGCAGGCGCCCGGCTCGGGCGCCAGCGTGAACCGGTTGGCCCAGTAGTTGACGATCTCGGGCTTCAGGCTCAGCCGCTCGGCCTGGCACTTGAGCTCCTTGAGCTGCCGCTGGACCTCGAGGCGCTGCTCGCGGGGCAGCGTCCGCGCATCACCGTCGCCCAGCCGCTCGTGCGCGGACTGCAGATTGCGGAACGCGGCGAGCTTGGCCTGGATCAGGTAGACGTGCACGGGATGCGCCGCATCGACGGCACCGCGTCCGCGATCGATGGCGTCGGCGGCGTCGGCGACGAGGAGCTGGACGTTCTTCAGCGTGCTGGCGCGCTGCTCGGGCGTCGGCTCGGCCGGCACCCGCTGCAGTGCGGCGAACGCCTCGTCGGTCTTGATCAGCCCGGGCAGGGCCAGCAGCAGGGCGCGATCGCGCGGGAGCACCTGGTCGGCGCCCACTTGCTGGACTTCGCGGGCGGTGTCGCGCGCGCGGTCGAGCAGGCCGAGCTTCCACTGGGCGAGCGCCTTGAGCGCCAGCACGTTGCCCCAGAGCCTGTCCTGCTTGAGGCGCTCGACGTCCTTGGCCTCGATCTTGTCGAGGCTGAGCAGCGCGCTCGCGTAGCCGTTCTGGATGGTGGTGTTCTGCGTGAGCTGCCCCTGCATCGATCCTTCCTGCAGGGCGGCGTCGAAGCGCAGCTCGTTCTCCAGCGTCGCGGCCTGGTTGAAGGACTCCTGCGCCTCGCGCAGCCGGTTGACGCTCGCGCAGCCCACGACGAGCGTCGCCGTGACCACGAGCGCCAGGACCGCGCCCAGCCGCCGCCGTCCGATTCGCGCGTCTGCCATCCTCAGCCTCCCAGCGCCGTGCGCAGTCCGGTGGCGAACGTGTCGAGATCCCAGGTCTTGCCGGCCTCGATGCCGGCGGCCTGGTCGTGCAGGAAGGTGTCGAGCGTGGCCACGCGCTGCGGGCTCGCGCCCTGGCGGGCCAGCTCCCCGAGGCCAATCTGCACGACGCCGACGACCGCGTCGGTGCGGGCCAGGCGCCAGGCCGCCCGGGCGCCCGGCGGCTCGAAGATCGTCTTGAGCGTGGCGTCGAGGGCGGCGGCCAGGATCGGCTGGCCGGGCAGGGGGCCGCCGGCCGGCATCTTCTCGAGGAACTCCGAGCGCAGCGCGACGGCGCGAATCGAGGATTGCAAGATCTCGGTCGCGGTCCCCACGCTGAGCTGCGAGGTCCCGCGCCTACGCAGCACGTCGAGGGCGGCTTGCAGCGCGACCTTCAGGCTGGTGTCACTGTTGCCGGCCGCCGCCACGAGCCACGCGGGGTTCTTGGCCAGCTCGTCGAATACCGTGCCCGTGACCGCCAGGAGGTCCTCGCGCCCGAACGACGGCTTCCAGCGGGCGCCGGCCGGCGGCGCCTTCGTGAGGATGGCCAGCGAGGTCTGGGCGGCGGTGAGGAGCAGGTGGTTCTCGGGCTTCTTCGCCATCTCCGGCCACAGCTGCTCGAGGTTCTCGCCCGTCTTCTCGAGGATGAGCCGGGTCACCTCGGGCAGCATCGCCGGCGTGAGCAGGGTGTCGTACCGCCCCAGCTCACCGGCGACCGACACCAGCAGCGCGCGCAAGCCCTGGTCCTTCTTGCCGACGAGGATCTCGGGGTGCTTGGCCACCGTGGTGAGCGCGGCCTTCATCACGACGTCGACGCCCTCCCGCGAGAAGACGCGGGAGAGGTCGCCGTCCGGCTCGTCGAGGATGAGGCCGAGCACGCCCTTGCCGACCTCGGAGACCAGCGCGGCCTCGCCGGCCGGCTTGATCCCGAGGAACGTCTTGGGATCCTCGAGCACCATGCGCCCGCCGGTCGCCAGGATGCTGCGGAACACGAGCTCGCCCCACTCCGCCACGCGCTCTTCGCGCGACGAATCGGAGTCGCCCCGGGCCCGCATGGCGTCGATGCGGGCGCCCACGTCCTGGGCCAGCCCCTTCGCCGTCACCTTGACGAGCTCCTGGACCTTCGGGTCGCCCGTCAGCAGCGCGGGCTGGCTGGAGACGGTCTCCAGCGTGGCCACGAACAGGCGCGCGGGCAGCTCGGTGATGGGGATCTCCGAGAACTTCAGCGGCTCGAGCCCGGTCAGCGCCGCCTGGGCCAGCTTGCCCACCGTCGAGTTGGCATTGAGCGCGCCCGGCACGGTGGCGAGATAGTCGACGCCGATCTCGATCAGCGTGCCGCCGACGCGCTGCAGCGCCGAGGGCGTGGGGTCGGTGCCGCGGCCCCACTGGCGGACGGCCAGGAGGGCCTTCAGGTCGTCGGGGTCGAACGTGCTGGCGTCGGCGGCCGTCACCGGCAGGCCGGCCTCCGTCAGGTCCTGCACGAAGCACTCGCAGCGGAACCCGCGCAGCTCCTCGATCTCGGCGGGCGCCAGCGCGGTCCGGGCCTTCCACTTGTCGACGAGCTCGGCCAGTCGCGACGGACGCTTCACGAAGCGCATGCCCTCGCCGATGAAGTAGCCGCCGGCGCTGTCGACCGTGATGGCGGTCGGGAAGTTCGGCAGCGGCAGCACCAGCTCGCGGCGCCGCGTCGCATCGACGTACGCCTCGCGCGACTGCTGGCCGAGCTTGATGGCGCTGCGGATCGCGAACATGATCAGTTCAGCTTCGCCGGGCATGGGCGTCCCTCTCTCGTGCTAGGCGGCCGTCTGCGGATCGAGCACGTCGCGCAGGCCATCCCCGAGCAGGTTGAGGCCGAGAACGGTGATCAGGATCGTCAGGCCGGGAAAGATCGAGACGTGCGGCGCCGTGCGCAGGAAGTCGCGGGCCTTCGCCAGCATCGTGCCCCACTCGGGCGTCGGCGGCTGGGCGCCCAGCCCCAGGAATCCGAGGTAGGCCGCCGACAGGATCGCCGTCGCGAACAATAGCGTGGACTGCACGAGGAGGGGCGGCAGGCAGTTCGGCAGGACGTGACGCAGCACGAGGCGCCACTCGCCGGCGCCCGTCGCTCGTGCCGACTCCACGAAGTTCTGAGCTTTCACGCGCAGCACCGCCGCCCGGGTGAGCCGCGCGTACAGCGGCACCTGGGCGACGCCGATCGCCAGCATGGCATGTCCGAGGCCCGGGCCAAAGACCGTAATGACGACGATGGCGAGCAGGATGGTCGGAAACGACACCAGCACGTCGACGGCGCGCATGACCAATCGGTCCGTCCAGCCGCCGATCCACGCGGACACCGTGCCGAGCGGAATGCCGCCGAGCATGGCCAGACCAACCGAGACGAAGCCGATGGTGAGCGAGATGCGGGCGCCCCAGATGGTGCGCGACAGCACGTCACGGCCGAGGCTGTCGGTGCCGAACGGGTGGCCCCACGAGGGGCCCGTGAGATTGGAGCCGAGCGCGATCGCCTCGGGATCGTAGGGCGCGACCCACGGCGCCAGCAGCGCCACCACCGCAAATCCCAGCGCGACGGCCCCCCCGAACCGGGCGCCGCCGTGACGGGCGAGCCGGCGCCAGGTCTGGCTCACTCCGGCCTCACGCGCGGATCGAGGACGCCATACGAGAGATCGACCAGCAGGTTGATCACGACGACGGCCGCGGCGAAGAGCAGGATCGCGCCCTGGACCGCCGGGTAATCGCGCTGGGAGATGGCGTCGATCAGGTACCGACCCATCCCGGGCCAGGAGAAGACGGTCTCCGTGAGAATGGCGCCGCCCAGCAGGCGTCCGAACTGATCGCCGAGCACGGTGACGACGGGGATCAGCGCGTTCTTCAGCGCGTGCTTCACGACCACCAGCCGCTCGGGCAACCCCTTGGCCCGCGCCGTCCGCACGAAGTCCTGGCCCAGGACCTCGAGCAGCCCGGAGCGCGTCTGCCGCGCCAGCACGCCGGCGCCGAAGAAGCCCAGGCTCACGGCGGGCAGGACCAGGTGGCGGAGCGTGCCGGTGCCGCCGGCCGGCAGCCAGCCGAGGGTGACGGAGAAGAGCAGGATCAGGATGAGGCCCGACCAGAAGATCGGCGTACTGATGCCGGTCAGGGCCAGCGCGGTGGCCAGATAGTCGACGAGCGTCGCGCGGCGGACGGCGCTCAGGATACCGGCCCCGATGCCGACGAGTGCCGCCACCGCGATGGCGGCGACGGCGAGCTCGAGCGTGCGCAGGAAGCGCTCGGTCAGCTCGGGCAACACCGGCGTGGCGGTCGTGATCGAGCGCCCGAGATCGCCCCGCAGCAGGCCGCCGAGGTAGACCGCGTACTGGACGGGCAGGGGGTCGTTCAGATGCCAGCGCTGGCGGAGCTCGTCGACGATCGTGTCGGTGGCGAAATCGCCGGCCAGCAGCCGGGCCGGGTCGCCGGGGATGAGCCGCACGATGAGGAAGACGCACAGGCTGACCGCGAGGAGCGTCGGGATGCCGGTGGCCAGCCGGCCCGCGATCAGCCGCGGCATGATCCCGCGGTCAATCCTCGAAGAACGCGGCGTGCAGCGACTGGATCGACTCGAGCGTGTTCCACTCCACGCCCTTGAGCGTGCGCCGGGCCGCCCAGATCTGGGGCTCGCCGTAGAGCCAGAGCGCGGGCATCTCGTCCATCAGGATCTCCTGCATGCGGTGGAGCGACTCGACGCGCTTCCGGGTGTCGAGCGTGCCCTGCTCGAACGTCAGGAGGCGATCGTACTCGTCGTTCTTCCAGAACGAGCCGTTGTTGCCCTTGGGCCGCCAGAAGGCCGAGCCGAAGTCCTGGATCGCGCTGTCGATGTCGCCGTTCACGGAGCGCCAGCCGAACAGCACCGCCTGCACCGTGCTCTTGTCCACCGGCTGCGCGGTGAGCTGCGAGAGCGCGCCCCACTCGAGATCGGTCACGCGCATGGTCACGCCGACCTGCTTGAGGTAGCCCTGCATCGCCTCGACGACCTGGCCCGAGAGCAGATACCGGCCCGGCGAGTGATGGAGCGTGAAGGTCAGGTTGGCGGCGCCGGCCTCCTTGAGGAGCTGCTTGGCGCGCTCGGGATTGTAGCCGTAGTGGTCGTATCTGTCGGTGTAGCCGTTGCTGCCGACGGGCCCGGGCGAGTGCAGGGCCGTGGCGGTGCCGGCGAAGATGTTCTTCACGATCGCCTCGCGGTCGATCGCGTAGTACAGCGCCTGGCGCACGCGCTTGTCCTTGAACGGGTCGCGCTGCGTGTTGAGATAGACCCAGATCACGCGCGCCGAGGGCGGCGTGGAGACGGTCAGCGCCGTGTTCTTGGCCAGCCGCGTCGCCTCCTGCGGCGGCACGTGGAAGATCAGATCGACGTCGCCGCTCTCCAGGGCCAGCATGCGCGCGCCCTGATCGGGGAAGGGGCGGCTGACGATCGCCCGCAGCCTGGGCTTGCCGCCCCAGTACTGGTCGTTCGCCTCCAGGCGGACCTCCTGCCCACGCTTGTGGTGCACGAACTTGAAGGGCCCGGTGCCGACGGGCGCGGTGTGCAGGTTGTCGTCACCGACCTTCAGGATCTGGGTCGGGCTGTAGACGACGATCCAGTGGTAGCCGAGCGAGTTGATGAACGGCGCGAACGGCGCCTCGGTCGTCACCTTGAGCACGTGCTCGCCGGCGACCTCCATCGACTTCACCATCGCCAGCGTGGCCTTGCCGATCGAGTGCTTGCGGAAGCGCTCCAGGTTGAAGCGCACCGCCTCGGCGTTGAACGGCGTGCCGTCGGTGAACCTGACCCCCTTGCGCGTGTTCAGCGTCCACGTCTTGCCGTCCTTGGACTGCTCCCACGATTCCACGAGCCAGGGCACGACCTTGCCGTCGTTCGTGAGCCGCACCAGCGGCTCCGAGACCTGGTTGAGGATGCCGCCGTTGTGCAGGCCGGTGGCCTTGTGCGTGTCGAAGATCGGCACGTCGGTGGGCATGCCGATGACGAGCGTGTCCTTGGCGGCCGGCGCGGTGCCGACGACGACCAGGATGAGGACGCCCGCCAGCGCCACCACCAGCCGGCGCAGCCGCCTCTGCATCGACCGGGGTCCGCGGCGCTTCATGGCATGACCCAGCCGCCGTTGGGCTGCAGCGTCTGACCGGTGAGGTAGTTCGCCTGCTCGCTGGCCAGGAACACGGCGCAGTAGGCGACGTCCTCGACCTCGCCCAGGTGGCGCACGGGCAGCTCCTGGATGCGGCGCGCGCGATACTCCGGCGTCATCACGGCCTTGCTCATGTCGGTGTCGATCCCGCCCGGCGCGATGGCGTTCACGGTGATGCCGTGGCCGCCGTACTCCAGCGCGATGGCCCGGGTGAACGCCTCGATGGCGCCCTTGGTCGCCGCGTAGGCGGCGAAGCCGCCGTTGCCGACGCCGGCCCGGGCGAGCTGCGAGGACAGATTGATGATGCGGCCGTAGCGCGCCTTCACCATCGGCCGGAGCGCGTACTGGGTGCAGAGGAACGTTCCCGTCACGTTGATCGCCCACATCGCGTCGTAGTCCCGCATGGGCGCCTCCGCGAAGGCGCCGCGGGTCATGATGCCGGCGTTGTTGACCAGGACGTCCAGGCGGCCGAAGCGGTCGAGCGTGCGCTCGACCAGCGCGCGCACCTGGTCTTCACGGGCCACGTCGGCCTGGACGGCCAGGGCGGTGCGGCCGAGCGCCTCGATCTCGCCGACGGCGTCCTTGGCCGGGCCCGCGCTGGCGTTGTAGTTGACGACGACGTCGGCGCCCTCGCGCGCGAACGCCACCGCCATCGTGCGACCGAAGCCGCGGCCGGCGCCGGTGACGAGCGCCACGCGTCCGGCCAGCCGTCCCGCCGGGGTGTCGGGACTCACCGCTGCGCGAGGTAGTGCTGGGCCACCTCGATGGGACGCGCGACCCACACGTCGCCCTTGCCGAGGATCAGCTCGATCAGACGGGACACCATCCGCATGCGGGAGGGCCGTCCGATCACTTGCGGGTGGCCCATCAGGTTGAAGAACCCGCCTTCCTCGTACGCGCCCTCGAACTCCTCCTTCCAGATCTCGAACACGTCCTCCTGGCTCCAGATCCCGTTGCCGACCGGCGGCACCGCGCTGAAGCCGAAGAACGGGAAGTCGTTGTTGCACCACGCCGTGGGCAGCTCGACCAGCTCGCCGTGCACGGTCTTGTGGCAGTAGGGCAGATCGGTGTCCATGAGATTCGAGTGGTAGACGAAGCCGTGCTTCTTGAGCAAGGTCATGGTGTGCGCCGAGGGATCGGCGGAGGGCGCCCGCGAGCCGAGCGGCCTGACGTCGAGGATCTGCTTGAAGATGTCCATCGACTTCAGCAACAGCGCCTCTTCCTCCTCGGCGCCGCCCTTCATGAAGAACGGCTTCTCGTGCAGGTAGCCGTGGTGGCCGACCTCGTGGCCGCGCTGCACGATCTCGCGGCAGAGATCGGGATAGCGCTCGACGATCCAGCCCGGGATGAACCAGGCGGCCTTGATGCCGTAGCGGTCGAGGACCTTGAGGATGCGCGGGGCGCCCGTCTTGGGGCCATAGGCGCCCATCGACATGTGCAGCGGCCGTTCGGCCAGCCCGGCGTCACGATGGATCCACGGGCTCTCGCCGTCGAGATCGAAGGAGATGGAGAACGCGCACCGCTTGCCCTTCGGCCACTTGATCGTCTGCTGCTCCATGCCTACCTCCGCGCGGCGGGGATGCGTGGGCTATACCGTCTGGATGGACGGGTGTCAAGCCGCGTCACTGCAGCGTCTCCAGGTAGGCGCGAAACTCCGCCACGAAGCCGAGATACTCGACGGGGGACACGGCGCCCGACGGGCGGGGTTGCCGGCCCTTCCCGAAGCTGCGCATGACGCTGCGCAGCTGCTCCTCGGTGTAGCGCTCGACGAGCCAGTCGACCGCGAGGAAGGCCTGACCGTAGATCGCATTCGAGCCGAACGTCTTGACCGCCTGCACCCACTCCGCGGTCGTCTCGAGCTCGCTCAGCGGCGGGAGCTGGGCGCGCGGCGTCGTCGAGCCGAGGAGCAGGTGCCGCCGATGCTCCCGGGACTTCGCAAACGACGGGCCCCCGAGCACCTCGACGACCCGGAAGGCCACCCAGTCCGCGTGGCCCTCGCGGATCCACATCGGGGCGCCGGGGCCGCCGCCGAGTCGCGTCTGGGCGACGTGGGCGAGCTCGTGCGCGTAGAGCCGGGCGCGATCGGTCGTCGACATGCCCCGCAGCACGTCGGAGCGCAGGAAGATGCCGGCGCCGTTGGCCACCGCCGAGCTGAGACGGGCCGCCTCCTGCGCGCGCTCCGATCCCACACCGCGGCGCTCGAGCCCGGAGGTGAACGACGCCTCGTCGCCGTAGGCCACGGCGGGGACGGCGGCGGGCAGGGGCAGGCCGAGGTCGTGGGTGATGATCGACGCGATGATGTTCAGCAGGACGGTGTCGTCGGCGCCGGGCGGCACGCGGGACGGCGCGTTGGCGGCGCGGACGTCGAAGACCCAGTCCGCGCTCCGCGTGGCGCAGCCGCCCGCGCCGAGCAGGGTGAGGCCGAGCGCGAGAGCCCCGACGCCGCGTGTCCCGAGCCCCACTGAACCGTCCTCCGTAGCGAGCGCTATACCGCCGCGGTGGCGGGCCTGTCAAGCGAGGGGCGGGCGGCGATGTGTTAGACTCCCGCCCGTTCATCCCGGCGCTCATTCATGGCCTCAATCGTGAGCAACGTGTCCACGCTGGTGGAGTCGGGCCTGCGAGGGCCCGCGCTCACGCGCCGGCGTACGCTCACGCTCCGGATCGGCGCGGTCGCGCTGTTCATCGCGCTGTGGAGCGTCCTGGCCGGTCTCGTCGTCCTGCTCCGGCTCTTCAATCCGATCTTTCTCCCGGGGCCGTGGCTCGTGCTGGGCGCCCTCGTGGAGCTGGCGGCGAAGGGGCAGCTGTGGATCCACGTGACGGCCACGCTCGAGCGCGTGGCGATCGGCTTCGGGACCGGCGCCGCCCTCGGCGTGGCGCTCGGCCTGGCCGCCGGGCACCTGGCGCCCGTTCGCAACGTGGTCGAGCCGCTGATCGAGCTATTGCGGCCGATTCCCCCGCTGGCGGTGCTGCCGCTGTTCATCGTGTGGGTGGGGATCGGCGAGCCGTCGAAGATCGGCTTCATCACCTACGCGACGTTCTTTCCGATCTTCCTGACCACCGTCACCGGCGTGCGGCAGATCGATCCGGTGCTCGTGCGCGCGGCCCAGAGCCTCGGCGCCCGCGGCCTCGGCTTGTTCACGCGCGTCATCCTGCCCGCCGCGCTGCCGGACGTCCTGACCGGGCTGCGACTGGGCGTGGCGCTGGCGTTCTTCGTGATCGTCATCTCGGAGTTCATCGGCGCCGAGCAGGGGCTCGGCTACCTCATCAACGACGGGCGCAACTTCTTCCTGGTGCCGCAGATGCTCGGCGCCGCGGTGGTGCTGGGGCTGCTGGGCTACGCGGGCAACGCGCTCGTGCGGCTGCTCGAGCGCCGCCTGACCCGCTGGCAGCATCCGGCCTGACGATGATGGGCAGCCCCAAGATCCAGATCCAGGGCGTCGCCAGGTCGTTCGGAACGACCCCGGCGCTCGCGGAGATCGACCTCGACGTCGCCGAGCGCGAGCTGGTGTGCCTGCTCGGTCCGTCGGGCTGCGGGAAGTCGACGCTGCTGAACATCATCGCCGGCTTCCTGGCGCCGACGACGGGCACCGTACGGGTGGACGGCCGCGCCGTCACCGGGCCCGCGCCCGAGCGCGGGGTCGTGTTCCAGGAGTACGCGCTGTTCCCGTGGCTCACGGTGACCGGCAACGTGGAATTCGGGCCGCGCCTGCAGTCCCGGCCGGCCGCCGAGCGGCGTCGGACCGTCGACCGCTATCTCGATCTGGTCGGTCTGCGCGCGCACGCCGCCAAGTATCCCGCCCAGCTCTCGGGCGGGATGAAGCAGCGCGTGGCCATCGCCCGGGCGCTCGCCAACGATCCCGCCGTCATCCTGATGGACGAGCCGTTCGGCGCCCTCGACGCCCAGACGCGGGAGACGCTGCAGGACGAGCTGTCGCGCATCCAGCGGGTGGAGCACAAGACGATCCTGTTCGTCACGCACTCGATCCGCGAGGCCGTCTACCTGGCCGATCGCGTGGTCGTCATGACGTCGGTGCCGGGCCGCATCCGGCAGATCTTCCCGATCAAGCTGCCGGACGTCCGCGACCGCTTCTCGCCCGAGTTCACGCAGTACGAGAGCGACATCACGCGCGTCGTCAAGGAAGAAGTCGCCAAGGTGCGCGAGTGAGCGCGCGCCTCACGCGGGTCGTGGCGATCCTGGGCGCGCTCGTCGTCTGGGCGGCCTTCACGTCCGTGAACGCGCGCGTCGGCTTCGTCAACCCGGTGCTGCTGCCGACGCCGCTGGAGGTCGGGCGCGTCGCGGTGGACCTGGCCTGGAGCGGCGAGCTCGCCCGCCACTTCCTGACCTCGCTGGGCCGCGTCGCCCAGGGCTTCGGCCTCGCCGCGGTCGCCGCGCTCGGCCTGGGCGTGCTCGTCGGCCTGTGCGTGCCGCTGCGCCTCATGGCCGAGCCGGTGATCGAGTTCGTGCGGCCGATCCCGCCGCTGGCCTTCCTGCCGATGTTCCTCGTCTGGTTCGGGCTCGGCGAGGCCTCCAAGGTCGCCTTCATCGGCTACACGACGTTCTTTCCGATGTTCGTCGCCATCGCGGCCAGCGTGCTGCGCGTGGACGTGGTGCTGCTGCGGGCGGCGGCCAGTCTCGGCGCCTCCCGTGCCGACCTCGTCCGCCGCGTGATGCTGCCGGCCGCGCTGCCCGGCATCGTCGTGGCCCTGCGGGTCGGCGTCGGGCTGGCGCTGTTCGTCATCGTCGGCGCCGAGTTCATGGGCGCCGACGCCGGCCTCGGCCATCTGATCATGGAAGGACGGATGTTCTTCAACCCCGCCCAGATCGTCATGGGGGCCCTGGCCCTGGGGCTCCTGGGCTCGCTGGTCAACGCGCTGTTACTGGTCGCCGAGCGCCGCCTGCTCCGCGGGCGCGCGACATCCTGAAAGGAGCTACGCATGCGTATGCTATCGGCCGTCCTCGTCGCACTGCTCGCCCTCGCCGGCGACGCGCTCGCCCAGGGCAAGCCCGAGCTCACCGAGATCGACGCCTGGCTCGTGCGCGACGCCCAGATGTCCTCGCAGTTCGCGGTGGCCGACGCGCTCGGCTACTTCAAGGCCGAGGGGATCAAGGTCAACCCGCGCTGGTACATCTCCGGCCCCGACCTGCCGTCGATGTGGGGCGCCGGCAACATCCACCTCGGGACGGCGACGGCCACGATGGTGGTGCCGATCGCCGCCGCCGGTCAGACGATTTACAACATCGCGCCCCAGACCGACGTGGCCGGCACCCAGCAGATCGTCCTCGGCAAGAAGGGGCAGGAGATCGTCCGCTCGCCCAAGGACTTCGAGAAGCTGAAGATCGGCATGCCGAAGGGCGCCTCGGTGACGATGGCCATCCAGGCCATGGCCCGCGACACCGGGATCGACTT
>Ga0134124_10003844_pt1 | contig 12048 bp, 11 predicted proteins | sample KB304_FD_96880 | JGI IMG/M metagenome (GOLD analysis project Ga0134124, IMG submission 96880) | Terrestrial soil microbial communities without Nitrogen fertilizer from Kellogg Biological Station, Michigan, USA - KB3-0-4 | ecosystem: Environmental > Terrestrial > Soil > Unclassified ... | reverse complement strand
TGGCCAGACCGAAACACTTCCCCGGATGCCCAATCGCTAAATCTCAGTCCCGCCTTGAGCAGTGGCTCCCGGAGTTTGGGGACAGCAAACGCACCTGAGGCTAGCAAAGGCGTTAGTTTCAGCAATTCGCGCCGGTTCATGCCCTTGAAATTCTTGATATCCAAGCGTGAGCTCATCTTTTTGATCAAGCTGATTGTGATTCGCGAAGCCAACAAAGGTTACAACACTTGTGTCGGGTCGGAATAAGCTTTCCGGTTCGTTGCACGGACTTCTGGCTGCGCACTTGTGCGGATTAGGGCTTCCTGGGCGGAGAAGGACTCGGACAGCCGTGTCACCCTACGATCCGGCAACGGCTGCCCATAGGTCTCACCGCGCACAACGACACTAATTCTGCTTCATCTTGTCGTCGTTCTTCATGTCGTCATGCTTCATGTTGTCGTCTTTCTTCATATCGTCTTTCTTCATGTTGTCTTTTTTCATTTTGTCTTTCTTCGCTTTCTTTCCTTTCTTGTCCTTCATTTCATCCTTGCTCATGTCATCTTTCTTGGACTGATCCTGGCTCATGTCGTCGTGCTTCATCTGGTCCTGCTGCTGCGGTTGGTCCTGTTTCATGTTGTCGGTGGATTGCGCAGAACTCGACAAGGGGAGAGCTAGTATGCAAATGGCCATTATTCGGTAGAGCGTATTCTTCATGTCTGTCCTCTTTCTTGCCTTCGTGAAATTCACCGGGCAGTGCTCGTGCGAGAATGAGATTCCTTAACTACAAAAAAGTTTCGTGATCCCGCCTTCAAGCGGCTGCGTTATTTCTTAAAGACGCGTTGCGTCCCACCTACTTCCCAAGTGACTGTTGCAAAAGGCCCTCAATTGTTCCGGATTCGACTTCTCCGGACTCGTTGTAAATAGCTTTTCCGCGACCATCTAAAACGAGAACGTGTGGGATGTATCCCTTATAGTACTGTTTGACAAGGTCTTGTTGTTCAGGAGAGCGCTTGGTGTCCAAATCGATAACCACGAAATGCACCCGTTCGCGGTACTTGTTGTAAAGCTCAATCGTGCGTCGCGCTTGCCTTTTGGAATTGAAGCATCCCTCACCATAGATAATGACGTAATTTGGTTTGTTCGGAACGAATCCCGATTGCGCGTCGTCTCCCGTGATCAGCGGGCCATCGAGGCTGTCGCTCGAATAATCGAGGCCCGGGTTGAGCTTCAGATTGTCAATCGCGAAAGCTGTATGGAAACTGAACGCTAGAGCAAACAACAGCATGAAACGTTTCATCATTTTTCAACCTCCAGCTGAATCGACTCTTTGCCAATCCGGGAACCGTCAGCAAATCGAGCGACAGCTTCATCCGCGACTTCCCGGAAAGATCGTCTTGCGTTGCTCTCTTGGGCAGTAAGATATCCGGCCCCGAAATAGAGCTTCCCTTCTGGAGTGATGAACGACGTGAGGGGCAGTCCGGCTGGAAGGTTCAGGATGGCTTGCGCTCGCTGCAATTGCGCAACCAGTTTGGGAGACGCGTCATAGTCAACTTTCACCGCAACAAAATGTTGATTGATATAAGTAGCTGTTTCGGGCCGGCTATATGTGTCGCGATCCATAAGGTCACACCACGGGCACCACACGGCCCCGACATCCAAGAGGATTGGAACGTTCAACTCTGCAGCGCGCCTGAAGGCATCCTTCCCCCACGGATACCAGCCCACAGGCTGGCGGCTGGCCCGACTCAGATAAGGCGAATGCTCAGCAACGAGGTGGTTAGGCTTTGTTCGGGCACTCATGCCAGTCGCCAAAACCAGGATCGAGGCTGGCACCAGAAGCTTTCTTCGCATGTACGACTCAAAATTCAAACGTCTCCTCCTCCGCTACCAAAAACATGGGCGCCCCGCCAGAGGAGATCGAAACCGCATTCGCCAGCGTCTGTTTCCCACCGTCCGACGCTGCGCAAGCTTCGAGGGCCTGCATGGAAGGAAAATGAACTTCCGCGATGCGGTGAAATGCAGGTTTCCCGCTTGGCGATCCCAGGACTTTGGTGGCGACCATCCTGGTTTTGCCCGCCAGTTTCTCGACGGCCAGTGGCGCATGCTCGTTCTTATAGATATGTTCGAAGGCTTGAACGTCTTTAGGAGGTGGGTACATCACGATTAATTTGACTGACATCTCTGTCACTCCTGGGAACAATAGATGAAATTGAAAATGTGAGTCACGACGCTCAGCCGCAACTCACATTTGAAGTACATTAGAACGCGGCGATGCCATTGAAGCCGGCTTTTGCCAGGATCACCTGATCTTCGCTTACGTTGGTAAGTGCTCCACCTTGCTGGGTAATGGCGAAAACACCAATGGTGCCGTTACCAGAATTAAGGGTATAGAGAAACGCGCTATCGGCCGTGACCGCGATATCCAGATTGCCAGATCCTGTTGGATTGATTCCTAAAACGGTTGACCCGATCGGCGTCAGCGATCCGTTCGCTGCGATGTGAAATCCGGAGATCGTCGAGGATGCCGCATTCGAGACATAGACCCAAAGTCCATTTGGTGTGGCAACATTCCAGCAGTTGGCATTGCCTAACGTTGCAGCTCCTGTGCTGATAGGGGAAAGGGTTCCGTTAGCGAGAATTGAGTAGGAGGAGATTGTGGAAGCGTCGCTGCCGCCGGCGGGACCGGTTTCAGAAACCAAGGCCGCACCGTTCGGGGCGAAGGTGACCGAGAAAGCACCCGGTTGTGAATCGGTATTAACGACGATAGGGCTCAGCGTTCCATTTGCCAGAACCTGAAACACATCGATATTGTTTGTGGCGCGTTCCGTCACCACCAGAAACTGGCCATTCGGGCTGAAAGCCAGCGAAGCGCCCTCGGAGTTGTTGGTCGTCAGAAAACGCGTAGAGTTCGGGATTTGCCTGAGTTGACCGTTTGCACCCACCGTAAATCCGACGACATTGCTGCTGCCGCCAACGTTTAGAACGTAGACCAGACCTCCGTGCTGAGCGACGGCGTTGGGCTCAGCACCGCCGGTGGGCTTTTTATCGACCAGTGCCAGGTTTGAGCCATGAACTTGGAAAGCTGAAATCTCGCTGCTACCGCCATTTACTGCGAACAGAAGCGAATGGTCCTGACTCAAAGTAAGTGACCCTTGGGATTCCAGAGGATCAGTGACGCCTCCGGTACCCCGCCCGCCAGTTGCAAATGTTCCAGCTTGTTGCAGCGATCCATCTGCAGCACGAGTGAAAGAGATGACTTCGTTCCGGCTGGCGGAATTGTTCATCACGAATACGGCACCGGGCTGGCTTTGACGTGCAAACTGCGCCTGAGTGGCAACCGAATACGATATGCTCGCGACGAGCACAGGTAACATCAGACCGCGACTTACTCTACGCATTCTTCAACTCCATGATTAAGGTGTACGCGTCCCAGAATTAGAGACGACACTTACGCATTGCCTTCCGTTTGAGATCGCGTGATGAATGTGAGCAACATCGGATTAAAAAGTTTCGAGGAAAAGCTGATTATTTATCGGAACTTTGTAAAATATTGTCCCTTGGCGAACTGGCTATAGTTAAAACCAAGATTGTGCGCAAGAAACGACCGGCTTGCACACGGCTCCAGGCTCGCGTCAGCACGATCCTCGTCGCGACACCGTTGTGGCGCCCATCGGGCTGGTGGATTGGACCCCATTCTGGTGGACCGGGAGGATTTGAGGCATCGAGCAGACCACAAGAATTGGCCCTGAACTCGAGCATGGCATCCAAAATTCGAGGCACGGCGCCAATCAATAATTTTGTCTGGTTCACTCAACAGCGACGGGGTTTCGATTGGACTGCGGCGAAAACAAATCAGTGCGTCTCCCGAATCGCCAAGTCGCTGATAACGGCTATTTTTGCTTCCCAGCGCAGACGCGGCGCGTGTTTCCCAAACTGCAAGAAGGGCTTCGATGCAATGAAACACCAATTTCAATTATCACGTTTTTATCACGTTCTAGAGCTAAAGCTACTTATGGGAAGGATTGGAACACTGCGCGCTCCGGTTATAAACCATTGAAACTAAATGGCGGAAGCGTGTGCGAGTCGAACGCACCGGCGACGGGGTGACCCGCCGCCTGCCGGTTTTGAAGGTCGGTTTGGGAGACCTCACGCCCACGCCTAGGGCCCCAGTGAGCGAACGCAGCGACGACGGAAATCCATGCGCAAGGTGTTGGCAGAAACCGAGCGGGAACAGATCGTCCGCGCTCTGGAACAAGCGAACTGGGTGATTTCAGGCGCCGCCGCGAGACTCGGAATGAAGCGCTCTACGCTGCAGGCACGAATGTAGAAACTCGGGATGCAAATTACGAGAACGGGCGCTAGCCGTTCGACGACAAGCTAGCGCCCGCTCAATGCCCGTACTTTGCTTACGCAGTTTGCATCACTCGCCCGACGCCCTGGCGTGAACTCGATCGTTCTTCCACGCCGTCGTGGAAGAGTCCGGCGAAGGCCGCGCGCACTCGATAGGCCGAAGCCGCCCGGATTCCTGACGGGTGACGAGCAAGCCGTAAGTTGAAAAAGTTGAGGCCACGCGGGAGGAGGTTCAACTTCCGTATCGCCAACGATTCGGCCCGAGCAGCTACGAGAAAACATCCGTAAGCCTGCGGACCTAATTTGCCGCCCTTGATACGAGGGCATCAGGTCGTGGGCATCGTGCCACCGTCGACAATGTAATCAGCGCCGCTGATAAACGCGCCTCGGTCTGAGGCGAGGAAGGCTACTAGCTCCGCCACTTCCTCGGGTCGGCCTGGCCGGCCGATGGAAACGCCTCCAAGCATGTCCATAATCCGTTGACGCGCAGCGTCCTCGCTGATGCCGCGGCCTCGTGAAATGTCAGCGATCATTCCCTTTGCGCCTGAAGTCTCGATGAAGCCGGGCGAAATCATCGTGACTCGCACCCCTTTCGGAGCGACACCCTCGTTATAGTCGAACCGGCCGAACTCGGCCGATTCGATGATGACTAGTTCACAGTCACCGAAAGCGAGGCCGTATGGGTCATTGGCCCCGTGGCCGAAATGGTGACAGTGTAAGCGTTGGCCGGCGTGCCGGGAACGCCGTTGCTGCTATTCGAGAAGGACGAACTGCCGCCTCCGCAGGAAGTCAGCAATGCCAGGCCCACAAACAGGAGACAGGCCCACAAACAGGACCGCTTCTGGCGCGAGGTAAGACCTGCTCCGAGCCCCACCAGGCCGACGATCGGCAGCCACATCCCATAGAAGATGCCCTTTGAGCCCGGTGCGAGCGACGCCTTCGTTCCCGCGGTCGCGCGGAACGTGAGCGTGGACTTTCCGGAGCCGGTGATCGAAGCCGGGGAGAAGGTGCACGTTGGAGCCGGCGACACGATTGGCGAGATGTTGCTACAGGACAGATTCACCGTGCCCGTAAAACCATTCAGCCCGGTGACGGCAATGCTCGAAATAGACGATCCTCCCGGCGCAACCAAGGAAGGCGAGAACGGCGAAGCCGTGATGGTGAAATCTGCCGGCGCGTTGTAGGTATAGCCGTTGGGCGAAGTGCCCTTCTGACCGTTGCTGCTGGTCACCACCAGGTCCACCGCGCCGGCGGCATGGGCCGGAGTCGTCGCTGTGATGGCAGTGCTGCTTGCTACCGTCACGCCCGTCGCAGCTGTTCCGCCAAAGCTCACGGTGGCTCCGGAAACAAAGTTCGTTCCCGTGATCGTCACCCCGGCTCCGCCGGACACAGGTCCGCTGGCGGGTGTGACGGATGCCACGCTGGGCGCGGTATTGATATAGGTGTAGCCGTTGCTCAATGTGCCGCTCTGGCTATCGGAGTTGGTGACCACGACGTTCACTGCGCCGGTCGCGTGCGTGGGAGTCTTCGCCGTGATCGAAGTGCTGCTCTCCACGGTCACGTTCGTCGCAGTGGCTCCGTCAAAGCTCACCTTGGCTCCGGACAGGAAATTCGTGCCTGTGATCGTGACCCCGCTGGCCCCGCCGGAAGAGCCCGAGTTCGGGGATACGGAAGTCACCGCCGGCGCCGGATTTCCATAACTGTAGCCACTGTTCAGCGTGCCGCTCTGGCCATCGGAGTTTTTAACTGCCACGTTCACCGCGCCTGCGCTATGGCTAGTGGTCTTCGCCGTGATCGAAGTGCTGCTTACCACCGAGACGTTGGTCGCGGCCGACCCGCCAAAAGTTACCGTCGCTCCCGAGGCAAAGTTCGTTCCCTTAATCGTCACCCCGGTATCACCGCCGGCAGATCCCGAGTTTGGCGACACCGATGTCACCGTGGGCGCCGGATTGCCGCCCCCAGAGCTATTCAACAGCACAAAGCTTGCCACTGATGGCACGCCTTTGTTGTTGATCAAGAACAGCATGTAGTAACCAGGAGGCGCAATGTTGCCGTTGGGCGGAGCCGCTACGCTCAACGCTCCCGATCCGGCCGTGAATGACATACCTACCAGGCGTTGGTCAAAGTCAAACGAATGGGTGGAAGAACCCGGGCGCACCAATACGGCTTGAGAAATATTTGCAGCGTCCGGAGTCGAAACCGTAAACGATCCACCCCACGTGATGTTTCCGGGCGCACTGGAGATGCCGGGCCTGTTGGCGGGGCTGCCGTCCGAGTTGAACAGGTACGCCGGCTTGTAGATTTCCATGTGCGATTCATAATTCCCGCGTGCGGGGTTGCTGCCGCCAAGCCACACGGTGGCATCGGGCAAGAGCAGCGAGACCGTATGGTACAGGCGCGGATAAGCATTGGACCCGGCCGACGAAAAGCTGTTATTCGAGGGATCATACAGATCAGCGTTCAGACTGGCGGTAGAGGCACTCTCATCGACGGCGGATCCCCCCAACGCCAAAATTTTTCCCGTGGGTAATATGACCCCATCCATATCGATTCGCGGCTGGGACATGTCGGGACCCCACTGCCAGGATGGCGAAGACGAACCCAGATCAATCAGCTCTGTGGTTGCGGTCGAGGGATTATTTCCACCCAGAATCATGACCACGGGGTCGTAGTTGTTCGCCGGCGTCAGCGGGAGCAGAACCGAGGTGCCATAAGTGCGTGTGCCGCCGTAATTTGTACTGGCAATGTTCAGGCTCCACGTCGTATTCGCCGGGTTGAAGAGATGGGAGTTGGGTTGTGAAGCCGATGCGAATACCTTGCCATTGGGCAGCAGATGCAGCCGGGGAAAAAGAGGTGGCGTCCAGGGCGCCGCAAATTGCTGACTCCAGCCCGACCCCGCGGTAAAGAATTCGACCGCATTATTGGTTGATTCGTTCTCATTCGTGCCGGAAAACGCCATGATCCGCCCATCCCCTAACATAGTCACCGTTGGATACCAGCGTCCATGGGCCATATTTTGCTGGTCAGTGAAGGTGTTGCTGGCCGGATCGAAGATGGTGCTCTGTGAGCTCCCCTGGAAGGGATCGTAGGCCAGGGTGCCCCCAACGATGAGCATTCGCCCGTCGGGGAGCGCCGTCATGCCATGGCAGAAGATGTCCCACCCGATGGACAGCTGAGTGATAGACTGCGCAGCCAGATCCAGGACGACCGCGCCGGAATGATTTCCGCCACCGAAAGGCGGCCCGGAGGGACAGCCTGACTGGGAAGGCGGACAATTCCCCGAGCCTGCCGTCACCAGTATCTTGCCATTGTGCATCAATGCCACGTGAACGGGATTGATGGTCATTTGGTAATTCAACGTGCTCCATTGCCCCTGAACACCCGCCTGGGCCCACACGTTAGGAACAGATACTGTCAAGGCTAACAACAACGCCAAAGTGGTTTGAGCGAGACGCAAACAGGCATGACGAGGCACAGCGCACCTACCTTCCCTAAAATCGGCAGTTTCCTAGATGGGGGAGAGATGGGGGAGATGGGGGAGACGCACCACGGCCAAAGCCGGTGAAATCTTCCCCCTCTGAATCGATAACCGACGCGAGTCATTTTTATTCCCCGAAAAGTTGAGGTGAGCGTCGGCGGCGCAAATCCGGGAGCTGATCGGGGAGTCTATCCAGGTCCGTTTACACCGGTCAGGAAACCGCCCAGGTGCCCTGTCAGGGCGACCGCAAGGATGCCTAGAACCTCGATTCGGGAGGCGGTAGTTGAGTGATTCCAAAAACAAAGTGTTTGTGACGTGGCAGGCGCCGACGGTCAGAGGAAACGGCGCACGGAAGAAGAAGTGAGGGTGCGCCAGCAGGCTACGCGAATTGGAATTGTTGCACACTGTGCACGTTTGCGTTCGGCCCCGCGCAGAATCTAGTTCGACTGCCCCTCCAGGGAGTTCACCCTCGCCGGTTCAAAAGTTTCGCGTTGGGCCGCCCACTTTGAGAGACGAGTGCTCAGCCGAGTGTGTGGCGGGTGCGGAATTTTTTCCCGCTGGGCGGCAGGCCGATCGCGACGATGAAAGAAACGGCGGGCGGGAGACGCGAAGGTGAACAGCGAGTGGGCCCGAATGAAATTGGTGCACGTGTGCAACCCGAAAGGAGGCCCCAAACCCGTTCAAAATTCACCCGTTGGGAATCTTAATGCCCATGAAGAATACTGCGCTGATAAGCTCCGTAACCGACCCCAACATAGAGTGGACCTAAGACTAAATCCGTCTCAGATCGAAGCATTAGTGATGCAAGAGAAAGCGGCCATTTCGGAACTAACGGAAAAGGATGTCGAATTGCGGATCGCGCGTTCATTCACGGTTGCGGAAGATTCTGTGCACTGTACATACCTAATCCAACGTGCACGTATTGTACTTAAACGAGACTCATCGGAGTATCTGTGCCACTTGCGGCAAAAATCGCATTGTCTGACTGACCAGCCTCCGATTGACGGCGTTTACGAAGTAAAACGAATAGACAGAAAAGAGCAGGATGCGGTTTCGTCTCCGCAAATTCTGCTTCAGTCCAGCCCTGATCGCATGCAGGAAGCGATTGTTCGTTTCGCCTTGTTTAGACCCTTCAAAAATCGATGGCATTTGGATGCAGAACAGTTACAAACTTCACTTCCATCAAGGGGCCGGTAGCAGGAGACGAGCGAAGCGGGTTTACCTGAATTGGCGATTCGCGATGCAAGTTTAGAGTTGCCAGCCGGGACCATTGGCTCTGCTCCTTGGGCGGTGCTTAAGATTTTCCAATGAGTACGCCCGTAATGAACACGAGTGCTCCGCCAAGTCCTACCTGCAGAGCTGCGGAGAACGTTGGCGTATCCATGTACCGGTGACGCACCCAGGTGATGACCCCGAGTTCGACAAGGACGACGGCAATTGCAATCCCCAGGGCCAACGGAAAATCCTTGATAAGAAACGGGAGGGTGTGGCCAATGCCTCCCAGCGTCGTCATGGCACCGCAAATCAGGCCGCGTACCCAGGGGTGGCCGCGTCCCGTGAGACTCCCGTCATCGGACAACGCCTCCGCAAAGCCCATGCTGATGCCGGCTCCCAGCGATGCAGCCATTCCGACCAAGAACGCGTCCCAGCTGTTCTTGGTGGCCAGGGCCGCCGCAAACACAGGAGCCAAAGTCGAAACTGAGCCATCCATTAGTCCAGCCAGGCCGGGTTGCACGATTTGCAGCACAAACAGCCGTCGGCGTGCCTTGTCCTCATCTTCCTTCACATCTGGACGCAGCTTCTCTTCAGTCAGTTCCTGAGCGCGATCTTCGTGCGAGCGTTCCTCCTGTGCGAGATCATCCAGAAGCTGGCGGACGCTGGCGTCCTGGGTACGTGCTGCAGCTCGTTCATAGAACCTGCGAGTTTCGACTTCGATAGCGCTAGCCTGCTTGCGAACAGTTTCGAGCCCAAGCGGACGCACCAGCCAGACCGGCGTGCGCTGGACGAATCCTTTCACGTCTTGGCGGCGAATAAGCGGTATGTGCTCACCAAATTTCCGCCGGTACAGCTCAATCAGACGACGGCGGTGTCCCGACTCTTCCTTTCGCATGCTGTCGAATACCGTAGAGGACGCGGGAAACTCCTGATGCAGTCCTTCGGAAAAATCTGCATAGACGCGCTCGTCTTCTTCTTCCAGAGAAATGGCCAACGCGAGAACCTCGCGTTCCGACAACTCGTTGAAGTTCTTCATGGCGCGATTAGATTACCAATGCGTAGGCTTGGTTCCAAACCTCGAGACTTAACACTTAACTCTGCAGGTGCTGCTTAAGACAATCTTGATCGTGACGTCCAGTCCAAAAACATTGCCTGGGAGAAAGCATGGAACCTACCTTATAAGGGTGGGATCGTTGCGCGTTGGACGCACTCCTCGACAACCAGATAGTTCTCGTTAACGATGATGGCACCGTACAGAAAAGAGGCGACTTTTGGCCACAGTAAAGGTAGTAGACAACTCACAGGACCAGCAGGTCGTGCCTGAATCAATGATACGCGTTGTTCGGAAGCACTGCGATCGCCAGCGGAGGCTTTCGTGCGACGGGAGTCGAAGGAGGTAAGTCCGGCCCGCGGTTACACCAGATCCTCGCAGGCTCAGGATTTGCCATGAGGCGGGCTTCGGGGAATATCGCCGGAAGCCTGTATGTCGATATCGACTGAGTGATCCACGCGCAGCACAAATGTGCTTGGGTTCTTCATTCCCCACTTCACGTAAGGAACGGTGAAGCGCGAAGTTGCAGTCCAGCGGCCCGGGGCCATCTCCACGCGGACAGGCATCGTGATCTCGTGGTCCGCGCCATGGATTGTGAACGTGCCGTGGACCTGGATGGTCGAAGCACCGAGAGCCGCAACCTGTCCTTCCACTCGATCGGGCCGGAACACGATATCCGGATAGCGGCCACTTTCCAGTACCTCCTTGTGCATCTTTTTGTCACGACCGTCACTTCCACTGTGGCCGCTGGTAGCGTCAACCAGAATTTCTCCGCTAACATTATTCGTTGCCGGATCAAAGCGGACTGCGCCGTGCTTCACGTCGAATGACCCGTGGACCGTATGGAGCACGTCGCGCAACGTGAAATTCACAGTGGTTTTGGCGGGAACAAAGTTCAGATCGACTTCGTGCGGCTGGGCTCGGCCCGCCGCTCCGGCTAGCCAGAGAACCGTGACGGCGAAGAGACGAGTCGCAGTCTTCATATGGTCAATAAATCCCATCCCAAGGAAAGCCCAATTCCAGCGAGAGAAAGTGGCGTCAGCACACCGACATGCAAGGCCAGCATTCTGGCGAACGTCTGCGGTTCAGTAGCTAATGCCTGCATTACCCGCTTCCTAAACCATTCGCGGTCTTCGAGAGTGAGCATGAGCCGGGACATCAGAGCCGGGCGTCTGGCCAAGCTCCGGTGCCTCGCCGGGTATTGGTTTAAGCTGCCGGCCGAGAAACACTCGGACAAGACCATCGCCTGACGAAATGAAAGGCAGAGCCCCTCGCCGGTAATCGCGTCCACGCTGCCGGAAGCATCGCCGACGAGGGCGATTCGTCCCTGAGAGACGTGCCGCAATTTTCGGGTTGCCGAAACTGCTCCCCTCTCCACCGACGTCCGCTCCAAACCTTCGAGGCGGCCGACGACGACCGGAAGTTCCGCGAGCGCCGCATCGAGGCGGAGTCGCGGGTCCCGAGAGATAGCAGCGACGCAGATTTCGTTGGGCGCAACCGGGGTGACGTATACCTGGCAGCTGCGTCCCCAATGTAGCTCCATACAGTTCGTCCACGGGGAAATACGATAGTGGCGGCGGAAGGCAAAACGCTGCTGGTGGCGAATGTGTTCGTCGAGCCCTGCCCACTGACGCACCCGAGAGTGAGCGCCGTCCGCTCCGACAATCCAGCGAGAACGGACCAGGTGCGTCCCCAGCCAAACACCATCAGGATGAAGTCCGGTGACGACAGTCTGCCACAGCAGATTGACTCCAGCCACAGCCGCGCGTTCGATCATGAGGCGGTGCAGCCTCGTTCTACGTATGCCTACCCCGTGTCCTACTGGGAAGCTGGCGTCCACTTTTAGTCCTGAGCTGAGAAAGCGGATGCCACGGAAAGGATAGGAATCTCCGGGTAGAATGGCGATCCCGAGATCGGCCAGCGCGCATATACCGTCCGGCATGAGACCTTCACCGCAGGGTTTGTCGATGGGAGG
>Ga0134124_10003842_pt1 | contig 12056 bp, 9 predicted proteins | sample KB304_FD_96880 | JGI IMG/M metagenome (GOLD analysis project Ga0134124, IMG submission 96880) | Terrestrial soil microbial communities without Nitrogen fertilizer from Kellogg Biological Station, Michigan, USA - KB3-0-4 | ecosystem: Environmental > Terrestrial > Soil > Unclassified ... | reverse complement strand
TGAGACTGACGGTCTGGCCCACGGCCGTGCCCGCAACTTTGGCAATCAAATCCTGCGCGTCCTGTACTTGCTGGCCGTTGAATTCAGTGATGATGTCGTTCACGCGCAATCCGGCTTTCGCGGCGGGTGTAGGCTGGCCATCGCGCTCGGCCTGGACATCGGAAATGATTGCGCCTTTGGCGTCGGTCAGCGCATAAACGCGCGCAAACTCGCTCTTGACTGAATCAAGCGTCACGCCGAGATAGCCGCGCTTCACTTTTCCATTTGCGAGCAGCTGTTCACAAACAAACTTCGCCTCGTTCGAAGGCAGTGCGAAGCCGATGCCGTTGTAGTCGCCGTTCAAAGTGGCGATCTGGGAATTAACCCCGATGGCTTCGCCGCGCATATTGACCAGCGGTCCGCCGCTGTTGCCTCGATTGATGGCCGCATCGGTTTGCAGAAAACGCTGGAAACTTGTGAAGGACTGCGAATCGCGTTCCTTCTTTGAGATGATGCCCGCAGTCACCGTCTGTTCGAGTCCGAACGGCGAGCCAATCGCCAGCACCCAGTCACCGACCTGAACGTTATTCGAGTCACCAAACTTCATCACGGGCAGATCGTGATCGGAGTCCACCTTGATCAGCGCGAGATCAGTTTCACGATCGATGCCGATGACGCGGCCGCGATAGCGCTCGCCGCTCAGCAGGCCAATCGTGATCCGCGAAGCGCCGTCGATTACATGATTGTTGGTGATGATGTAGCCCTTGGCGTCGATGATGAAACCGCTCCCTACTCCGCGCATGGGCCGCGGCGGCTGGCGGCGGAACATGTCGTACAGCGGATTGTTCGGGGTGCGATCAGACTTGTCTTCGTTTTCGGTTTCCGCAATGTCCGAGGCCGCCTGCAGCGTGTCGATGTTCACCACCGCCGGTTCCACGTGGCGGGCGATTTCGACAAACGAGGCTGAGAGCGCTTCCGGACCACGCGCAGCGGATTGAATTGTGTCCTGCGCTACCGCCGGGCGGCCGGCGAGAATTGCGCCGATGCCGACGCCGGTCAAGACACATGCGGCCGCCATTGCCAGAATCCAAACGCGCAATTTGCGCAGAATGGTGACTTCTGTATCCGTCGTTGGCTTAAAAGATTCGAACATGATTCACCGCCTTAGGAAATCCGGAAAACTGTTTTGGTTGAGCGACAGGCCATCGCACTCTTGGTCTGGGGGCCAGTAGCGGGCAGTATAGCGAAATGACGAGGGAAAAACTAGAAGAAGGGTTGGATACCGCGGCGCCGTTTGGGCTTGGCGGAAAAAGGGCTTCAGCTATTCGTTGTGGCAATTCATTCTCATAACCTCGCGGTCGCCATCAGGTCTTTATCGACGCAGATCCGCAAATAGTTAATCTGAAACATTGAAACCCAAACTGGCGGTTGCCGTGGTCAATTCACGATCGGTCCATTTCCCGCCCCAAACGTATTCCGACACGCCTCCGCTCGAAACTACCAGCGTGGTGGGCGTAGTCGTAAACTTATATTTCTTGCGGGTCTCGTCGTTTATTAGCCCGACTTGAAACGCTTTCGACTCGGGCGGGCACCCAACCGCCTTCAAGAATTCTTCGATCCTGGTCTTGTCCTCCCAATCCTGGGTCAAAGCCAGGACTTCGATCCCGCTGGTTGGTGCTGAGCGAATTACTTTGTCCCAGTAAGCAAACTGTTCCCGCGAATAGGGGCATTGAGTCGAGAAAAACATCAAAATTCGGCGTGGCGAATTCTTGGCATAGTTAACGTCGATCTTCTCGTTGTGCAGGCCGGTAGCCGTAAAAGGTTCCAGAACGTCTCCGCTCTTTAATCGCTGAGGCTCTGTTCGTCCAAGCGCGGCCCGAAGTTGCAAATTCTGTCTGATCAGCAGGCAGTTCATCGTGGCGAGGACCACCAGCAGCACCCCGACCACAACGGTTGACCGATTTTGTCCTATTAACTTAATTAGGTTTGATATCGACATGAGGTTTGTTCACTTTCGTCGTCGCAGCCAGGTTTCTTCTGGCAACCGACAGCCTTCCGACAGATGCTCCGGAAAGAGCGGCCAACTTCACCTCGCGCGGCTCGAGTTGGTCAACCAGGGCTGGGATGATCGTCTCGTCGCGCTGAGCAAGCATTTCGAACGCCGGCAGTACTTGCCACACGACTGGCATCAACGTCTTTCTTATGTACTCGTCCCTGGTGGAAGTGTCTTTCTGGTTTGGGCCAGGAATCTGGTTGATGGCTCTTACCAACTGCGCAGCCAAATCCGGGGTCATTTCATCGTTCACCCTGATAACAACACGCAGACTCTTTAGTAGCGCCAGTGTTTTGTCGGTCTTGTCTTCGATCGAATTGATTACTTTTAAACTGTCGATCAGAGTTTCCTTTGCTTTAGCGACATCCTTCAGATCAAAAAAGTAGAGGGATAACCTCTGCAATGCCGCCGCGCGAATCAGCGAGGCGTCAATGCGCGCTATTACAAGGCCGGCAAGCTCAGGATCTTTCTTCTCGATGGCGCTGTTCACCAGCTCGTTCAGAAACTGCGTTCGCAACTTCTGATGTTGACCTTCGGAAGAAATCGACATCGTTAGCTCGAACGCTAATTTCAACTTGCCTTTCTTGAGCGCCAGCTGTGAAGCCTCCACGAACAAATCATCCTTAAGCTCCGGATCGTTGGCGGATCTAGCTTCTGAGATAGTTTGTTCCAGCGGATCGTCGCTGGTGCGAATGCGTTCGTCAGACGCGTCCCTGTCGGACGGACGATCCGAAAAACGACCCGTCAGCGAGGCTAACTGAGCGTTGGCGCGCGCCGAGAGCGATGGTGCGATCGAGGGTATCAAAGGCGTGACGATCCGAAGCAGGTCATATGCATCTCTTATTCTTGCAGCATCCGACCAGGAATAGCTGTCCGCGGTAGCCATCACCGCCACCGTCACAAAACGTTCTCTGAGTTGCGGTGCGCGATTCGGACCAAGATAAAAATCCGCCAGCCAGAAGAGCATCTCCACCGAGATGGTGCCAGGTTGTCTCTCCTCGACCGTCAAAAAGTTAGAAAGCAACTCGGGAATGCGGGCCGACTGTTCCTGTTCGAGCCGCCGCAGGAAAAAAATGATGCTGGAATCGGGAACCTGGCGATCAGCGAGGGCCCTATTTACCAGGTCAATAGCCAAACTCTCATTACCCTTTGTAGTGAGGGCTGCATACGCTACCTCGAAAGCGTTGGCGTCAGACTCCTTTTCAAATCGTTTCGCGGCCTCAGGGGCATGCGCCTCGAGTAGGGCCATGAGATCTCTGCGAAATAAAGTTTCGTAAAGAGGGGGCACTTGGTCGCGGTGCGTGTTCAAATCCTCAAGCCCGGCAATTGCCACGGATTTGGCCTGAGCCGACGATTCTTCTCCGGCGTCAGCCCATAGCACTGTCGCGATTCGTAGACGCAGGAAGTTCCGCACCGTGACATTGTCTAACTTGCTTATGCGACTCGGAATATCAACACCGAGTTCCGCCAATCGCTCTTTTAGCAGGAGTTCTTCCGGCCGAATCTGATCTGTTTGCCCAAAACAGTAGTGGCCAAAAGAAATCAGCAGAAACAGAACCAAACAATATCTGGTGACGTGATGCATGTGCGTTAACGCAAGTACGCAATCCCTCAATAGACTTCGCAAAGTCTGGTCATCGGGGGTCGGCCTAGCCCATTCGAGGCGGTGCAGCCCCATCCGTCCCTGGCCGTACAGGGGCCGGAACCACTACAGGTTACCGAACCTGCAACACCGCAATCTGCTGTACATTCAGCGGCATAGGCGGTGATTGGCGTTGCCAATATCCAGCCAGTTGCCGCAACCAAGACCAGGCAAAGTGCCAGGGCCGAGATGGAAGCAGTGTTCTTGATCTTCATCGAATCTCCTTCTAAGTATCAGTCGGACTCAACGGCTACATCTGTTGCGCATCAAGTAGCTTTAGTGTCTCTTGCGGCAGCGTGGCGAAATCTATTTGGACGGCGAATCAAGTGGGACGTTGCCAGGTTTCCCATCCGGCTTAATCCTGTGAGCGCATTAATCCTGTGAGCGGCATTGCATTTTGTGCCGAGATGAAGCGCTGTTATTCCGCACCGCACGATTGTTGTATCAACTCGTGGCCATGACTATCCCAAGCGGTACAACCGACACCGTCTTGCGCCTTACATCTATAACCGCTGCACTGAACCTGTCCGGCGCCGCAGTTAGCTGTACAGTCAGCTGCACTCACCGGAACCGCCAGTAAGCATGCGCTCGCGATAAATAGGACCGCACACAGCGTAAGCGTCGTGATAAGAGCCTTTTCTTTCATCAGGTTCTCCCTGCTTAGAAGTTTTCATCCAGAGCGGGCCTCACCCTGTCGAGGAGGAATAGACTCTCGCTCAAGGTGATTTCCTGGAAGTTTGTTTCGTTCAGTCACTGACGTGAGAGCTGAGACAACTAGAAAGCCATTCGCGAAATAGTGGTCGATATAATGATCAGGAAACGCCTTCCTGTCAATAGCAAAATCTCTTGCGGGACAATCTACGGGAAGCTTCAGAACTTCGGCAGCGAAGCTCGGTTGGAATTCGTATAGAAATTCGCGAAATTCAAAGACTCCGACTTGTTTAATTCACCTAAGGCCGCAGTAAAACCTTCATCACGCCCGGCGCGGCGGCTCGCTGCATTGCCCGCACCCCGTCCCCCAGGCTGAACTCTTCACTGATGAGACTCTCCACATCGATTGCCCCCGCTTTCAGCAATTCCAGCGCCGGTTCAAACCGCCCACAGCGCGAGCCAACCACGCTGATTTCATCCACGACCACGCGGGCTGTCTCAATCTCCATGGCCCCATGAAAAGTCGATTTCAAGACCAGCACGCCGCGCGGATGCAGCAGATCGAGGGCCAGCGCAAATCCTGACGCCGAACCGGACGCCTCAACCGCGACGTCGAATTGCCGCGCACGTAAATCCGCCTTATCGACCGTCATGGTTTCGATCCCGCGACGCGCAGCGATTTCAAGTTTGCTTTCATGCTTCCCCACGAGGACCACCGGTGCGCCGGCGTTGGCGACGACCTGTGCGCATAACAAACCCAGTTTGCCATCCCCGATTACCGCGACCCGCGTGTCTTCGGTTATCGACGCGCGTTCGAGAATCCCACATGCAGCGGCAAGTGGTTCAGTGAAGACCGCCCATTGGTCCGGAATGTCTTCAGGCACAGGCAAAAGATTATTGAGCGGCAATTTCAGGAACTCTGCGTGCGCACCGTCACGACCCACAATTCCGAGCACCGTTCGATTCGGACAATGGCGGGGATCGCCCGCGCGACAAAGCGCGCACGCGCCACAGCCCGCATTGATCTCGCCGACCACCCGTTGACCGGGTGTCGGAGCCCCGACCGTGAGGGAGGGCTCGCCTTCGACAGATGCCCTTGCTGACGCGCGGGCTTCTGACACCACGCCCACAAACTCGTGGCCAATCGTGCCTTCAAATCCGGCATAGCCCTTTGCTATTTCCAGGTCCGTGTTGCAAATCCCGGACAGTGTCACGCGCACCAGCGCTTCGCCATCGGCGAGCGGCATCGGGACATCGCTCACCGAAAGGCTTTTGTTTTCGTAACGCAGCGCTTTCATTTTTCACTCGTCAGTTGTACGTAGCACGTTGTCAGTCGCAAGTTTTTTTCAACTGACTGCGGACAACTGACCACGGACGGCCCTTAAAAGTCCTTCGTTCGTTCGTAAGCGTTGGCGGGCGACAGGTCGATCGCCTGATCGTGATCGGCCACGACAATCGGCACGCGCCACTCGAGCCTTTCGCCATTGTCGGATGAAGCGAACGCATGCAGCCACCAATCGCCCGCGCTGAGCATGGCCACTGCCAGCCCGTCGCCGCTCACTTCCGCCTTCACGGGAATGAGATCGTGCATGCGCCGCAACAGAAAATCGTCAAACTGCTTCGCCAGACGTGGTGACGCTTCGTATTCGCGGCGCGCCGCCGCCAGATCGAAATGATAAAGTTCGACCGGCGAACGCAAAGTTGCATTCGCGACCCGGTTTCTTACCACGACGCGCAGGGTTGGCTTGCCGCTGCGATCGATCACGGTCACTTGGTGCGAGTCGGGCGGCAGGCGTCGGTATATCTTCGCACCGGCGTAAGCCAAACCGGCAATCAGTGCCAGGCCCAGTACGGTTCGAACAACCACGGTCAGAAAGTCTCGGGGGGAATTGCCGTCGGTCATTACTTTCTTAGGCTCCGCACCAGGGCGACCAGCGCGTCGATTTCATTTTCCGAAAGTGATTTTTTGAACGCGGGCATCTTGCCGCGACCGTTGTGAATCGAGTTGAAGAGACGTTCATCGCTGACGTCATTCTGCCAGTTCGCATCGGTAAGATCGCGAGAGTGTGTGCGCCGGCCCCGCGTGGTCTTGCTGCGGCCGTCGCGACCATGACAGCTCGCGCATTTCGCGTTGTAAGTGGCGCGCGCGTCCGCTGCCGATGAAACTCTGCTAGACCCGGCGGCCAAAACCAAACCGGCTGCGAGCACCACAATCAACGAAATCGCTGACCAAAACTTTGATTTCATACTGATATTTATAACTCGAATTCATCTTTTTTGTCGCGCGTCATCCCGTGGCGGCACGCGCATCTTGCGCGTGATTCTCACGGACGGGACGCCCATGCCACTTCACCGGTTGAAAGCCACGCGCAGGCGCGATAATCTCAAACAGTGATTGACATCGAGGACGATAAACTCCGCGAAGAATGCGGGGTGTTCGGCATCTACGGACACGCCGAAGCTTCGCGGCTGACTTACCTCGGCCTGTACGCGTTGCAGCATCGCGGACAGGAGTCGTGCGGCATCGTCGCATCCGACGGCCGCCAACTGGTTTCCGAGCGGGCCATGGGTCATGTGCGCGAGAGTTTTGATCAGCCGCGCATCGATCGGCTGGCCGGCCAAAGCGCCATCGGACATGTGCGGTATTCAACGGCCGGCGAAGTTTCGATTCGTGAATGCCAGCCTTTTGTAGTCACTTGCCAGCACGGCCAAATCGCGGTCTGCCACAACGGCAATCTGCCTTTCGCGCGCGAAGAAAGAAAACAGTTAGAGCTCGAAGGCGCGATCTTTTCCTCGACTTCGGACACTGAAGTGATCCTGCACGGCGTCGCGCGCTCACACGCGAGCAGCGCCGCGGAAGCCATCCCGGAAGTTTTGCGCGAGACGGAAGGCGCCTTCTCGATGCTCTTTCTGACGCCGACCGAGCTGATCGCGATTCGCGATCCGCGCGGCTTTCGCCCGCTCGCGCTCGGACGCCTGGACGACGCGTGGGTAGTGGCCTCGGAAACGTGCGCGTTTGATCTGATCGATGCGCAGTACGTGCGCGACGTCGAACCCGGCGAAATGATCGTGATCAGCGAGGACGGTTTGCATTCGTCTCATCCGCTCAAGGCGGAAAAGCACTCGATGTGCATCTTTGAGCACGTCTACTTCGCGCGGCCTGACTCAATCATCTTCGGGCAATCAGTTAATCGCTCGCGGCATCGCATGGGCCAGCAACTGGCCATTGAACAACCAGCCGACGCAGACATCGTGGTGCCGGTTCCGGATTCCGGCGTACCGGCGGCCATTGGCTACTCCGCCGAAAGCGGGCTGCCGTTCAGCTTCGGACTGGTGCGCAATCATTACATTGGCCGCACCTTTATTGAACCAAAGCAATCAATTCGCAGCTTCGGCGTGCGCATCAAGCTGAATCCGGTGCGCAACCTGATCGAGACCCAACGCGTCGTGCTGATCGACGATTCGATCGTGCGCGGCACCACTTCAAAAAAGATTGTGCGCATGGTGCGTGAAGCCGGCGCCAAAGAAATTCACATGCGCATTTCCTGTCCGCCGACGATCAGCCCCTGCTATTACGGCGTCGACACGCCCAACAAATCAGAGCTGATTGCCGCTAATTATTCGTTGGAAGGCATTCGCGATTTTATTGAAGCAGATTCGCTTGGCTATCTTTCGCTCGAAGGCATGTTGAATGCGACCGGGCTCGATCATGAATCAGCCTGCGTGGCCTGCTGGAATGAACGCTATCCCACGCGCATCACGCGCGAAGCGGAGACCATGCACTCGCGTGACGAATCGGCGACGCCGGGTAAAGTCGCGATCGAGATTTGATCAGCAGCTGTGCTCGAGCGTTTTGAAATCGCGTTTTGCGATCTCAAAGAAAGGCGATTGCATTCTGTTGCGGCTTGGCGTCTTTGCATGAAATTGTCTGGCCGGCAAAACGATCTCACGCAAAGCGGAACAATCCTCTGACTCAAGAAAGGCATCATGACTGAAAGAATCTTCAATTTTAGCGCGGGCCCGGCGGTAATTCCGTTGCCCGTTTTGGAAGAAGCGCAGCGAGACATGTTGTCGCTGCCGGGTGTCGGCATGTCGGTGATGGAAATCAGCCACCGCTCGAAAACTTTCGACGAGATAATTGAGGGCGCCGAAGCCGGGCTGCGCGAGTTGCTCGACATTCCCAAAGACCATGCCGTGCTCTTTCTGCAGGGGGGCGCCAGTCTCCAGTTCGCCATGGTGCCGATGAATTTTTTGTCGCTCGATGCGAGCGCCGATTACATCGTCACCGGAAGTTGGGGGAAAAAGGCCGTTAAAGAAGCGCAAAAATTCGGCACCGCGGATGTGGCCGCGAACCTGGCGGACGGCGGATTCACGCGCGTGCCGACGCAGGAAGAACTGCAATTGAACCCGCGCGCCGCCTATGTGCACATGACTTCGAATGAAACCATTGAAGGCGTCGAATTCAAAAGCGAGCCGGAAGTGGGCGAGGTGCCGCTTGTGGCTGACATGTCTTCAAATATTTTGTCGCGGCCCATACCCGTCGACAAGTACGGCGTCATCTACGCCGGGGCGCAAAAGAACATGGGCCCGAGCGGCGTGACTCTGGTGATCATTCGCGAAGAGCTGCTGCCGCGCATTCGCGAAGGGCTTTCGACCATGCTTGACTATCGCACGCATGTGAAAGACAAATCGCTGCATAACACGCCCAACACGTGGGGCATCTACATTCTGAATCTGGTGTGCAAATGGCTGAAGGAAAAAGGCGGGCTCGCCGCGATGCAGCAGGAGAATGAAGCGAAGGCCGCGCTGATTTACGATGCCATCGACGCGACTGATTTTTATCGCGGCCATGCTGATGCGGATTCGCGTTCTATGATGAACGTCACGTTTCGGCTGCCTTCCGAGGATCTGGAAAAGAAATTTGCCGCTGAGGCCACGGCCGCGAAGCTTGACGGCTTAAAGGGCCATCGCTCAGTGGGCGGCATTCGCGCTTCGATTTACAACGCTTTCCCGCGTGAAGGCTGCGAAGCGCTGGTGGACTTTATGAAAGAGTTTGAAAGAAAGAACGGATGAGACAACAGTCCGCGAAGCGGACGGTTTACATCGTCGGAATCTAATCATGCAAAGACCCTTCCTTCTAATATTCCTGATCATCGCCGCGGCCATTTCCATCAGCTCGCAAAACAAAATTCCTCTCTCGCAGAATATCAATCCGGCATCTCAGGAAAAACATCTAGCCAACCTGCGCCAGCTCACGTTCGGCGGCGAGAACGCCGAAGCCTATTTTTCATCCGACGGCAAGCGACTGATTTTTCAATCGACGCGAGACGGCGGCGAGTGCGATCAGATTTACACCATGAACCTGGATGGGTCGAATGTAAAATTGATTTCCACCGGCGCAGGACGCACTACTTGCGCTTACTTTTTTCCGAATAACAAGAAGGTCCTGTACTCCTCGACGCACCTGGGCGGAAAACAATGTCCGCCGCGTCCGGACTTTTCCAAGGGGTACGTCTGGGCCGTCTACGACACGTTCGATATCTTCACGGCGAACGCCGACGGTTCGGGTGTAAAGCAACTGACTAACTCGCCGGGATACGACGCTGAGACCACCATCAATCGCAAGGGCCAACTGGTCTTCACTTCAAAACGAGATGGCGACCTCGACATCTACACGATGGATAAAGACGGGAAGAACGTGAAGCGGCTCACCAATGAACTCGGCTACGACGGCGGGCCTTTTTGGTCCTACGACGGCAAACAAATCGTCTATCGCGCCTATCATCCGCAAACGGCGAAAGAAAAAGCTGACTATGTTGCGCTGCTGAAAGACAATTTGATTAGACCGACGGTGCTGGACATCTGGGTGATGAACGCCGACGGATCAAACAAGCGGCAAGTGACGCACCTGAACAAAGCGAGTTTCGCGCCTTACTTCTTTCCGGACGGCAAGCGCATTATTTTTTCGTCAAACACCGCCGACCCGAAGGGCCGCGATTTTGATCTCTATATGATTAAGGTGGACGGCAGCGGCCTGGAGCGCATCACCTGGAACAACACCTTCGACGGCTTTCCCATGTTCTCGCCCGACGGCAAAAAGCTTGTGTTCGCTTCAAATCGCAACGCGGCCAAGCAGGGCGATACAAATATTTTTATTGCGGACTGGGTGGAGTAAGGCTGATGAATTTCGTCCGGAGATCGCTGGCGATTCTTGGGGTTATGATCCTTGCAGCCGGCATGGCCGGGTCAGCGCCTCTTCAGGTGGGGCGCGCTTTCGACGAATTCGGCGACATAAACTGCGAGGATGAGATGGCGCGGCTGGATAATTTTGCGATTCAGCTACAAAACGAACCATCTGTAAAGGGGTTAATAGTTTTCTATGGCGGAAAACTTTTTAGAGGACGGCTTCCTAAACGGGGCGAAGCCGCCGCGCGTGCAGCGCGCCTGAAAACTTACCTCGTGCAAAGACGCGGTGTTCGAGCAGATCAGGTGATGATGATGGACGGCGGGTACGACCAAATGTGGCGCGTCGTGCTCTGGATTGTTCCTCCGGGAGCTACTCTGCCCAAACCAAACCCAACCGTTCCCGCCAACGAGATCAAATTTCGCAAAGGCAAAGTCCGCGCGCGTGATTATCGGTGCCAGATTTAGAAAGCTTCATTATGATTACCAAAACTCGATCCCTCCAAAGCCTTATCCTGGCTCTCGCGCTGATCGCGAGCGCATTCGCACAGCAACCGAGTGCGAACCAGCCCAGCGCCGCCCGGCTTCACCAAATCATTGAATATCTCGCTTCGGACATGCTCGAAGGACGGCGCACCGGCACGGCTGCGGCCAACGACGCGGCGCACTATATCGCGGGCGAGTTCGATCTAATGGGTCTACGCCCGGGACTGCAACTGGCGCGCGCCGGGCGCACGCGTGGCGAAAACCGCGCGCGTTACCTGCAATCGTTTCCTTATGTCTCGGGCGTTTCGCTGGGCAATAAGAATTCGTTGCGACTGAGTTCACCCGGATTGGAAAATGTGCAGTACGTCGTGAAGCAAGACTGGATGCCGCTGGGGTTCTCGTCAAACGCATCTTTGAGCTCGGCGAGTGTCGTGTTTGCGGGCTTTGGCATTTCCTCCGCCGAACTTAAGTACGACGACTATGCCCTTTCAAACGTCAGCGGAAAGATTGCCGTCGTATTTGCCGGCACGCCGGATGGCGAGAATCCTCACGGACAGTTTTCCCAGGCAGGCCAACTTCGTTTCAAAGCTGCCGCCGCGCGCGCAGCCGGTGCACTCGCACTGTTAATTATTTCAGAAGAAACAAATCTGAAAGACGAGCGGCTGGCTCAACTCTCTTACGACAATGCGGGTGAAGCCGGAATTCCGGTGATTGTGGTCCTGCCCAGAACAGCAGCCTCAATTCTGCGTTCACAAGACGTGAATTTGAAGGAATACCAAGCCGTCGCCGACGTGCGCAAGTTGGACCCAAATTCTGCCAACAAGCTGCGCATGCCCGTTAACGGAGTTTCTCTAAACCTGGAGGTTGATGTCGTCCGTCGCGACTCGCCATCCTTCAACGTCATTGGCATCCTGCCCGGCAGCGATCCGAAGTTGAAGGACGAAACCATTGTCATCGGCGCGCACTATGATCATCTTGGCCTCGGTGGCGAAGGCAGTCTTGCGCCGCGCGAAGGCGAAATTCATCACGGCGCTGACGATAACGCCTCCGGAGTAGCCGGGG
>Ga0134124_10003841_pt1 | contig 12057 bp, 10 predicted proteins | sample KB304_FD_96880 | JGI IMG/M metagenome (GOLD analysis project Ga0134124, IMG submission 96880) | Terrestrial soil microbial communities without Nitrogen fertilizer from Kellogg Biological Station, Michigan, USA - KB3-0-4 | ecosystem: Environmental > Terrestrial > Soil > Unclassified ... | reverse complement strand
TCGCGCGGAAGGCGCGATTGACGTCCTTCGTGTAAATCGCCGCGGACAATCCGTAACGAACACCGTTGGCAATCCGAATCGCTTCTTCAAGCGAGTTGGTGGGAATAACAGTAGTAACGGGTCCGAAGATCTCCTCTTGAGAGATTCGCATGTCCGGTGAGGCATCCGAAAAGACTGTTGGCTCAATAAAGTGGCCGTAATCATAATCACCGCGTGTAATCCTTTTTCCACCGCAAGCCAACGTAGCCCCATCTTCATCGCGTCCGATGCGGATATAGTTCATCACCTTCTCGACCGCGTCCCCGTTGATAACGGGGCCGACATCCGTCTTTGGATCAGCGCCGTTGCCGACACTCAAGCTTTTCGTTGCGTCGACCAACTTCTTTACGAATTGCTTGTAGACTTTCTTGTGAACAATCAGCCTGGACGAAGCGGTGCATCTTTGTCCTGACGTGCCAAAGGCGCCCCACACGGCGCCTTCGATTGCTAGATCCACATCTGCATCGTCCATGACGATGATGGCGTTCTTGCCGCCCATTTCGAGCGAACAGATCGCGTTTCGTTCGGCACAGGCTGAGGCGACGATGCGGCCTGTCTCGGTTGAGCCAGTGAACGAAATCAAGCGCAGCGCATTGTGGTTTGTCATCGCTGCACCCACAGTTTCACCAAATCCGGTCACCATGTTTACAACGCCCGGAGGTATTCCTGCTTCTTCACAGGCTTTCACAAGGTTGTACGTTGAAAGTGGAGTGTCCTCGGCAGGCTTGATAACCACCGTGTTGCCGCAGATGAGTGCGGGAATCAGTTTCCACGATGGAATCGCCATCGGAAAATTCCATGGAGTAATCAATCCACACAGGCCCACGGGTTGACGTACGCACATCGCAAACTTGTCGCGCATTTCAGCGGGCGCAGTGAAGCCGTGCAGACGTCGACCTTCTCCTGCTGTGTAGTAAGTGCAATCGATTGCTTCCTGAACGTCGCCCCCGGCTTCCTTCAAGACTTTGCCCATCTCCCGGGTCATGTCTGCGGTGTAGCGATCTTTGTTTCGAATCAGAATCTCGCCAAGGTGAAACAACAACTCGGCACGCTTCGGGGCCGGAGTGTTACGCCATTTGTCGAAAGCTCCTTGAGCGGCATGAACAGCTGCGTAGACATCGTGGCTGGTTGAAAGTGGAAATCGACCGACAATGTCACGGTTATCAGCAGGGTTGAAGTTTTCAAATAACTCCCCGGACTCGCTCGCGACCCATTCGCCGTTGATGTAGTTCTGGTAGGTCTTTACTGCGGTGCGTACAGAGCTTCGCTGATTTCGTTTACCGCTTGTTTTAGCAATTGCTTTTTTAGCCTGAGCCATAAGTTTGGATGTCCGATATGCGTCTGTCTTGTCGTCTTTGTCCGGAAGAAACTACTTCTGAGCTTCAGCGACAAGCTAAAGCAAATCGGACATTCCTTATTTTGGTTATTGATAGGTGAACTGCACGATCACAGGTTGCGGTCGATCACCTTTGGCGTCTCGCCGAATACTGGTGACGTTGAGCACAATCGGATCGCCGGCTTTCAGGCCGCTCACAACGCGCTGAAACTCCGCCAGCGTGTTTACGGGAACTCTATTGATACGATTGATGACATCGCCTTCAATAAGAGCGGGATTATTTGTCGGCGGCACCCGAACTTCGGCGACGAGGCCGTTAGGATCAATCTCTTTCACAAACAGCCCTTTGATGTTGGTCAAATGTTTTTCGGCGATCAGTTGAGGCGTAAGCTCAGCGAGTGTGATTCCCAAATGTAGAGCGTTACCTTTCGGGTCATTTTCTTTGACCGTTGGTTTGGTCGGCTCAACCCAATCTCTAAGTCCTGATGGTGGACGTTCGCTCAACACGACACTCGCAGTCTTCTTTTCCAGTTTCCCATCGATGTCTCGCAAATAGACGAGCGTTGTTGTCTGACCGACTGGTGTACTGGCCACTCTTTGAATCAAGTCCTGCGCATTAGCAACTTGTGCACCTTCAAATTCGATGATGATGTCGTTAGCCTGGATACCCGCTTTCCCAGCAGGTGTCTGAAGGCCATTGTCCAACGCGGTTACCGAAGTAACGATCGCACCCTTGGCATCACTCATGCCGTAGACCTTGGCAAACTCCTCGTGCACTGAATCGAGAGTGATTCCCAGGAAGCCACGTTTTACTTTGCCCTGTGCAACGAGCTGTTTATAGACGAAATTCGTTTCGTTTGCCGGCAATGCGAAACCGATACCGTTGTAGTCCCCGGTAGAGGTAGCGATTTGGGAATTCATTCCGATTACTTCGCCGCGCATGTTCACGAGTGGGCCGCCGCTATTGCCACGATTGATTGCGGCATCAGTTTGTAGAAAGCGCTGGAAGGCGGTGAAGTACTGACTCTCTCGCTCTTTCTTGGAAATGATCCCGGCAGTCACAGTTTGGTCGAGTCCAAATGGAGAACCCATTGCCAGGACCCAATCGCCTACTTGTGCAGCATTCGAATCGCCAAGCGTCACGGTCGGCAGATCGTGTGGAGCATCAATCTTGAGCACAGCGACATCGGTATCGGGATCGACGCCCTTAACAGTCGCCCGATACTTTTCGCCCGACTGAAGTCCAACGATGATCCGTGATGCCTCGTCGATTACGTGATAATTGGTCAGAATGTAGCCTTTGGGATCGACTATGAAACCACTTCCGACGCCGCGAGTGGGCCGGCGCTGTTGGCGACGGAACATATCGAGCAGCGGATTGTTGACTGACGAATCGTCCTTGTCTTCATTGTCTTTGTCACCCAGCTCGACCGGAGCCTGGAGTGTTTCTATGTTGACGACGGCAGGCTCGACTCGTCGCGCGATTTCGGCAAACGAAGCCGAAAGGGCCTCGGGAGCGCGCGCAATCTGCATTTCGCTTTGAGCTACTGTGGGCCTGCCTGAAAGCATTGCGCCGATTCCGATTCCTGCCAGCAAACAAGCAATTGCAAGGGCAGCAATCCAAACGCGAAGCTGGCGTAAAATAGTTCGTTGCTGGTCAGTTTTGCTGTTGTTCGGGTCGTCAAACATAAACTTCACCACCTTTAATTAACCCCAAGGCTTACCGAAGACGCTCACCAAGAATTGGATCCTCAATTCGGACGCAAATCTGAGCGCAAGGAAAGGGCTAGAGTATAGCGAAAGGGCGCGAGAGGGGCAAAAAAGGGGAAAGTGGAGAGTGGGGCAAGGGAAGGAAGAAAAGATTATTGGTCATTGGTCATTTGACATTTATCAGCGGGTAGTTGGGTTCGCGAGCCGTGTCCAGGCTGCGATCTAGTCAGTACCACAACGCGGTAGCGTGTGGCTTAGGTAGCGGTACAGCCGCAGGAGAGGCCACACGCTACCGCGTTGTGGTACTGACTCCATCGTCACTGAGTCGTCACCTTGGTCGTCGCTGACCAACCAAATTGCCAACTGATAAATGTCAAATGACCTATGACCAATAAATCTCTTAAGGCCGGAGCAGTACTTTGAGCACCCCTCGCTTAGCGGCTCTTTCCATCGCATGCACCCCATCCGTGAGCGAATACTCCTCGCTGATCAAGCTCTCGACATCAACTGCGCCCTTCTTCAAAAGATCTATTGCCGGTTTGAAGCGTCCGCATCGCGAGCCAACAATCGAGATCTCATCGACGACGATTCGCGCGGCGTTGATCTCTGTCGTTCCATTAAAGGTCGACTTGAGAACGAGTTTGCCTTTGGGACGTAGCAAGTCCAACGCTAGTGCAAAACCCTGTGCGGCGCCGGATGCTTCGACCACAACATCAAACTGCCGACTTCTCTTGGCCGTTTGTTTGGGAGTTGAGGTTTCAATTCCGCGGCGTTCGGCGATCTTGAGTTTTGGCGGATGCTTGCCTACGAGCAAAACATTCGCGCCGGTGAGTGCTGCGACCTGCGAACACAGCAAACCAAGTTTCCCATCACCGATAACAGCTACGTGATCGGAAGCTGTGATCGAGGCTCGTTCAAGAATTCCACAGGCTGCGGCAAGAGGCTCAGTGAAAACTGCGTGTTCGTCAACCACCTGCTTGGGAACTATTTGAAGGTTCACCGTCGGCAATCGAAGAAACTCTGCGTGTGCTCCATCGCGACCAACAATGCCGAGTACTGTTCGCGTGGGGCAGTGACGAGGATCACCCGCCCGGCAAAGGTCACACTTGCCACAGCCTGCGTTGATTTCGCCGACAACTCGCTGGCCGATGAGCGCGTTGTTAGAGCTCGCTTCGACAACGCCGACAAACTCATGTCCGATCGTGCCTTTGAAACCAGCATAACCGCGAGCGATTTCGAGATCCGTATTACAAATGCCCGAGAGAACGACGCGGACGAGTGCTTCGCCTTCGGGTAACGGTGTGGGAATGTTCTGAATTGCGAGACGTTTTTTGTCGACGCGGAGGGCTAACATAGTACAAAGCTTCAGAACGTCTTCGACCTTGTATACGCGTTCTGCGTATTGAGCTGCAAAGTCTGTTTCGCTCCGCCGATTGCTACGGGCAAGCGCCACTCCAACTCCTCGTTACCGGAAAGTTTTGCGTGAAGCCACCAATTCCCAGGTGAGATCGAGATAGTTCCATGACCCAGTTTGTCGAGGTGCGCGGTAATGGGCGATCGCCCTTTCATTCGTTCCTTCAAGAAGTCGTCAAAACGTTTTCCAGCACGCGGCTCGGTAAAAAACTCGTGACGCACAGCGATTACGTCCACCGGATAGAGTTCGACTGCGACATCCAACGGGAGGCTGTCTTCATCTGCAGGTTTTTCCAAAACGATCTGTAGTGATGTTGTGCCCGGCTCACCTTCATCCTCGACCGGGCTGGCAGGCAAGCGGTGGTAAATCAACCATCCAGCGCCAATCAGCGTGACGACTAGCGCCGCTTGCAGAATTCTAATTGCCAGAACCCGATAGAGATTCACCACAGCGTCCTATTTTCTAAATCCACGCACCATGCCAACCAACGCCTCGGCATCCTTCTCGTTGAGCTTGTTTTTGAACCCGGGCATGTTGCCGCGTACGTTTCGGCCGTTCATTATGGAATTGAAGATACGTTCATCAGTAACGTCGTCCTGCCATTTTGCATCCGTCAGATCCCGCGCGTGATTAAACTTACCTTTCGATGTTTGTGACCGTCCGTTTTGCCCGTGACATGAGACGCAATAACGTGAATAGAGTTGCAACGCAGTTTTTGGAGTTGCGGTAACGTTTGGTTGAATTTTGGGACCCATCATCAAAACAAACACCACGATGGCGGTAGCGACTAAGTTGTAGATGATTCTTTTCATGATTCTAAGTATTGTCAATATACCGTGGAGATGTGGATTTGCGGAACTCTACATTTGAGTGATTTGCTTCAGTCCCCCAAATCAGAGTTGAAACGATTTCGATTGCGAAGTAAGCTGCCCGTGTAATCCCCAACGCTGCGTCCAGGAAAACTCAATTGACTGAAATCGAGATAGATAAGCTGCACGAAGAGTGCGGTGTCTTTGGAATCTTCGGACACCCCGATGCCTCGCGTTTGAGTTACCTGGGGCTCTACGCGTTACAGCACCGTGGCCAGGAGTCGTGCGGGATTGTGGCTTCGGATGGTTCTGATTTGCGACTCGAACGCGCAATGGGTCACGTTTCCGATGCTTTCAATCAAACCCACCTTGATCGACTTCGCGGACCCAGTGCCATTGGACACGTTCGCTACTCAACTGCCGGTGAGGTTTCGATCTTGGAGGCGCAGCCGTTTCTGGTGAATTGCCAACACGGTCAAATCGCTGTTTGTCACAATGGAAACCTCCCGTTTGCGAAGGAAGAACGTCAGCGACTCGAGCGCGACGGTGCAATCTTTTCGTCAACGTCGGACACTGAAGTTGTTTTGCACGGCGTGGCGCGTTCGTCGAAAACTGTGCGTGAAGCGATTCCGGAAGTTCTCACGAAAACTGAGGGCGCCTTCTCAATGCTTTTTCTGACGCCAACGGAATTGATTGCTATCCGAGACAGTCGGGGATTTCGACCACTGGCGCTTGGCCGTTTGGGTGATGCGTGGGTAGTTGCGTCTGAAACTTGCGCCTTTGATCTGATCGATGCGCAGTATGTTCGTGACGTTGAACCGGGCGAAATGATCGTGGTCGATCAAGATGGGCTACGTTCGTCACATCCTTTGCCGGAACAAAAACACTCGATGTGTTTGTTCGAGCATGTTTACTTTGCGCGTCCGGATTCGTTGGTCTATGGCAAGTCGATCAATCAGTCGCGTCACAAGATGGGTCGCCGGCTCGCGGTCGAACAACCAGCTGATGCTGACATTGTGGTTCCGGTTCCTGACTCCGGCACAGCGGCATCGATTGGTTACGCGGCGGAGAGTGGACTGAGTTTTCGTTTTGGACTAGTTCGGAATCACTATGTTGGCCGCACCTTCATCGAGCCTCGTCAATCGATTCGTTCATTCGGTGTGCGAATAAAGCTCAATCCAGTTCGAGATCTGATCAATGGGCGACGAGTTGTTCTGATTGACGATTCAATCGTCCGAGGGACAACTTCCAAAAAGATCGTCCGAATGGTTAGAGATGCAGGCGCGAAGGAGATTCATGTTCGGATCAGTTGCCCGCCCACGATCAGCCCTTGTTATTACGGCGTTGATACCCCAAACAAATCGGAGTTGATCGCGGCGAATATGACCGTTGAAGAAATTCGAGATTTTATCGGCGCTGACTCCTTAGGTTATTTGTCGCTTGAGGGAATGATTGAAGCGACGGGATTGGAAGCTAGTGAGTCGTGTGTCGCTTGTTGGAATGCAAAGTACCCGACTCGAATCACGCGTGAAGCCGAAACAATGTGGGAGCGGGAGCGTGACCACGAAGAGGTAGTGGCGGAGGGTTGAACTTTGGAGTGCGGTGGCCTGCCACCGCTTTTGGCAAAGAATATTTCCTCGGCGGAGTTCTTAGTTTTACCAAAGCGGTGCCGGGCCACCGCACTCCAAGGAGAAGTTCTATGCGACAGATTGTGCTGGCAGCGTTACTCGTGACTTCAATCGCCGGCGCAACTGTTTACGGACAACAAGTTCAGCCGAAGCCCCGCAGTCTTCCGGTAGAAGTCTTTCAAGTTTTAGGCTTGCCTCTGAATATTCATGAGGCTGTTCTTGAGGAGAAGGCTTCGGGTTATGTCGTTCGTTGTCGGATGGCCAATGAAAGCACTTCCGAAATACGTGGACTGCGTTATTCACTGACAGCGATTGATCCCGGTAATGGATCGATTCCGATTGCGAGTCGAATCGAGGGCTTTGGCCTTCAAGCACATGGAACGACAACAATCACGTTTGTGACCCCGATTAAGTTCAAGATGAAAGAAGGCAACCGGCTGGTCCTAATGTTGGAACAGGTCCTGGGCGTCGAAGCGATTTGGGAAGTGATCAAGCCGAGGGACGCACTCGAAGCCTACCTGAAAGGCGATTACTCAATCCAGCCGCAAATAATGCGCGTCGCGAATTATGTGGACGCGCCTCCACAAACTCAAGTAATTCACAAATAAAAACGTACGAGGTCACTGTTTGGGAAGAGCTACTCGAGGATGTGGTTGTGCAGTTGCGGTACTCGTGGTGTTGCTTGGGGCAGCAGGCTTTGTTGGTTATCGCTACGTCCTGCCCCGGTGGAGAAATAAGCCCCCGCCAGCATCGAGTGAACTTCTCGTTCGCATACTTGATGTCGGACCGATCAACGGCGATTCGATCTTGATTTCGTCCGCTGGAGGAAAAACTGTTCTTATCGACGCCGGCGACACGACTAAGGGCAAGGTTGTTGTCGACGCCCTGAAGCGCTACAACGTGCAGCAGCTCGATTACCTCATCATTACTCATCCGCATCCGGATCACATGGGGGGAGCTGCCGAAGTTTTCAAAGCAGTGAAGGTTCTAAACGTCATTGATAATGGACAGGCCCCGAGTGTTCCCGCAGACCTAATCCCCACTCAGAAACCAGTTCAATCGAAGGCTAAACCAGCGAAGCAGAAGCCGAGCAAGACAGCGACGATCACGAAGTTTTACGACGATTACAAACAAGGGTTGAGCAACAGCGGAGCGCATTACGAAAAAGCGCAAGCCGGAACGAAACTAGATCTTGGGAACGGAGCATTCCTGACAATTCTGGCGCCGACTGAGCCGATGTTCGTCAAGGATCAAATGAAGACCGGAGGCAACGAAGCTAACGCAAATTCGATCGTCGCTCGTTTGGATTATGGTTCGTTCTCGATGTTGCTTTCCGGAGATGCTGAAGACCAAACGGAACACCGGATGCTCACGAAGGATCTAAACCTGCGAGTCAACGTATTGAAGGTTGGGCATCATGGCTCGAAGTACGCCACCTCAGAAGATTTCTTGAAGCGGGTGAAACCCGAGATTGCAATTGTTTCTTGCGGAGCCTGGAATCGCTACGGTCATCCATCACAGGGGGTGCTCGATCGCTTACGCGCTACTAATGCAAAGTTGTATCGCACCGACTTGCAGGGTGAGTTAACGATCACGACCCGAGGGAAAGAGGGAGACATAGTCGTCAAGCCCGCTAAGGAGACGTCGGAAGATCTTTTTATCGGTCGGACGCCGCAGAAAGATGATTCGTCGAGGTCGGGATTTATTGCGTACGGAGATTTTGGGCCACCGCCTAAGGCGGTCGTGAAGAAGGCAGCGAAATGATCAGGCTTGCAAGTTGGGAAGGTGGACCCTGTCCCCCGCACTTCTTGAAATTCCCAGAGACCACTAGAGTCATCAATCAGCGGGACAGGGTCCACTTTCCTATCCTGAAAATTGTCTTTGTTAGTTGAGTCTTTTGAAGCATTAAGTTCCAAGCGCAAAGAACAGAATGACCACTAAACCAATTTCTTACGCCGACTCGGGTGTCGATATCGATGCCGCGACGCGCGCGACTGATCGCATCAAAGAATTAGCACGGACCACTTTTAACCAGCGGACGCTTTCCGAAATCGGAAGCTTCGGCGGAATGTTCGACGGGGCGTTTCCGAACATGGCCCAACCGGTGCTTGTTGCATCTGCTGATGGCGTAGGAACAAAACTCAAGATTGCGTTTGCTACCGGAGTTCACAATACGGTTGGCCGTGATCTCGTCAACCACTGTGTGAACGACATTCTAGTCCAGGGTGCGCGTCCACTCTTCTTCCTCGACTATATCGCCACAGGCAAGCTCTCGACCGACATTGTCGCAAGTGTCATTGAAGGGATAACTGATGGGTGCCGAACGAATGGTTGCGTGTTGTTAGGTGGTGAAACCGCCGAGATGCCTGGCTTCTACCAGGAAGGCGAGTACGACATTGCTGGATTCATCGTTGGCGTTGTTGATCGGGAAAAGATTATCGATGGCAAAGCGATCAAAGCCGGAGATGTTTTGTTGGCACTGCCGTCAGTTGGGTTACACACGAATGGGTACTCGCTTGCACGCAAGCTGTTTTTCGATGTAGCCGGCTATGCTCCTGACACGGTCTTGCCGGAACTTCAGATGTCAGTGGGCCAAGCGCTGTTGCAAGCGCATCTGAGTTATCTACGCCCGCTTGATTCGTTACTCGACACCGGGGTGATAAAGGGACTGGCCCACATTACTGGTGGAGGACTAACTGACAACATTCCTCGCATTCTTCCGGAAGGCACGGCGGTCAGGATTCAAAAACGTTCCTGCCCGGTTCTGCCGATTTATGAATTGATGCGCGAGATCGGGAATGTGTCGGACGCCGAGATGTACCGGACGTTCAATATGGGAGTCGGGATGGTTATCGTTTGTTCACCTGAAAACCGCGACTCAATCAAGTCACAGTTAGAAGCTAATGGCGACACCTGTTACGAGATTGGCGAAGTAGTTTCTGGGGATGGAGCTGTAACGATCGAATGAACTCTGATAAGAACAAGCAGGGAAGGTCAGGGGAGAGTTGGACGCCTCAGTGGATTGAACAAGCTGGGAAGGGGGCAGCGGTGATTTGGACGCGATTCACTTTTGGCCTCGAGCGTGCCCCCGCTGAGTCGCCATGCAAGACACTTAGGGGACCAATTGAATCTCAGCGGGGGCGCGCTCGGGGTCAGTCGTGTCAGGCGTCCTAATTTCCGCTTGCCACCCTTCCCAGCTTGTTCAACCCACTGAGGCGTCCTTGATCGCTCTTTTCTCATTAAGGTTTTCTTGATTCTCTAAAAGCAAGCTTGACGGTTGAGTAAATTCTCAACAGGAGACAGTTCCTGCCTAACACTCGCATTGCCATTCTAATTTCGGGCCGCGGCTCCAACATGATTGCGCTTAGCGAGGCGGTCAAAAGCGGCGCTATTCCAAATGCAGAGATCGTTTTAGTGCTTAGCGACAACGCAGATGCCGGGGGCCTGCTGGCCGCAACGGAACGCGGAATCGAGACGCTGGTTGTAGAACGGTCGAGTCGGAAGCGTGACGAACATGAGTCTGAAATCATCGCGGCGCTCAAGCAACGTCGAGTCGATCTGATTTGTCTTGCCGGCTATATGCGAATGCTGTCTTCGTCGTTTGTAGAAACTTTTCCACGTCGCATTCTCAATATCCATCCAAGTCTGTTGCCTTCGTTTCCTGGCTTGCACGTTCAACAACAGGCGATTACGCATGGTGTGAAATGGAGCGGATGCACTGTTCACTTTGTCGACAACACGCTTGATGGCGGACCAATCATCGCGCAGCGTGTGGTGCAGGTGTTGGACAACGACACCGAAGACAAACTTGCGGAAAGGATACTTGAACAGGAACACCAGCTTTACGCTGAGGCGGTTGCGTTAGTGATTAGCGGTAACTTTTCGGTTGACGGAAGACGTGTTGTTAAGAGAGGCCGAGTGATCTATGGCTGAAGTTTCGCAATTTTTCAGTTGCCGTTGGTTTTGGACCAGCGTCCAAACAGCGATGGAGTCAGTACCACTAAGCAGTGGGCCCAAACAGGATCTGATCATGGGTACTACAAGCCACACGCTACCGCGTAGTGGTACTGACTCCATAGTTCGCTACTAACGGGTGCCGAACCTCTATTTTTCTTCTTTCGGTTTTCCACCCAGCGCTTCAGCTCTTTGAAACGCGGCCCACACCGCTTTCGAAAGCACCGTGCGCAGGCCACCTTTTTCCATCTGGTAGATAGCTTCGGCAGAAGTACCGCCGGGTGAAGTCACCATGTTGCGAAGCTCAGCAGGATGTTTGTGCGATTCCCTGGCGAATAAGACTGAACCAAGAATCATCTGTTGCACCAACTCCTGTGATACATGTCGTGAAAAGCCCATGTGAACTCCGGCGTCGATCAATGCTTCCATAACGAGAAAAATGTACGTCGGGCCCGTGGCGCTTAACGCGGTCGCCATATCGATCTGTCTTTCGTTCTCGACGCGAACTGTTTTGCCGAGGGCTTCGAGCAGTGCGCAGACTTGTTGTTCCTGGAGTTCGTTAACGGCGGAGCTTGACGTCCACGCCGTCATGCCTTCTCCGATTTGTGCGGGCGTGTTTGGCATCGTGCGCACAACGGCAGCGTGCAACAACTCATCGGCAATAGTTTCGATCTTTGCTCCGGCAACAATCGATACAACAACCTGATCTTTGTGTATTGAGCCTTTCAGTTCATCGAGTACTTTCTTAAGGCGTTGTGGTTTGATACCGAGTAAGACTATTGAGCCGGAAGCTGCGTCGGTTGGATACGAAGCAACGACTGCTTCGCGGTTCTGTTCGAACATCTGGATGCCGTACTTGGTGTAGAGTTCGTCCCGACGCGCTGAACGCGGGTGGCTACCAGCAAGTTGATCGGGTGTGACCAAACCTTTTCTGAGGAGGCCTGCTGCGATCGCTTCTGCCATCACGCCGAGACCAACAAACGAGATCCGAGAGTTTGCGAGAGGGCTCGAGGTTGTTTGATCTGACGGTTGAGAGGTTGGGGTTTCAGTTACCATTTCACGTCCTTTGAGTCACGGTGATTTTGTGAGCATAGCGCACGATTTGAAAGATGGGCTACTCTATTAATGTCCGAGGGTAACGCAATTCAGTGGTGTTGAAGTCAGTAC
>Ga0134124_10003840_pt1 | contig 12058 bp, 11 predicted proteins | sample KB304_FD_96880 | JGI IMG/M metagenome (GOLD analysis project Ga0134124, IMG submission 96880) | Terrestrial soil microbial communities without Nitrogen fertilizer from Kellogg Biological Station, Michigan, USA - KB3-0-4 | ecosystem: Environmental > Terrestrial > Soil > Unclassified ... | reverse complement strand
GTTCACATGCCGGGCTTTCCGTCCGGACGCAACAGCGTGCTCGTGTACTTCGCATGCGAGGACTGTGCGGTTCAGGAGGCGAAGGCGGCTTCGTCTGGCGGGAAGATCGAGAAGAAAAAATTCTCCATCGGCCAGTACGGTTACATCTCGCTCGTCTACGACACCGAAGGAAACATGATCGGGCTCCATTCGATGAAGTAAATGGCGCCGTTCGGTCGGACTAGTTGGTCGCGCGAACGACTAAGCCCTGCACAGGTGCGCCTGCTTCCGTGCGCAGATCGGCATCGACCACTTTTGGCTGCAATCCGACGGCGCAGAGCACCTGTTCAACATAGCTCCGAACATGACTGTAGCGGCCATGTGACTCCAGACGGTAACCAACATTGGTCTCGCCTTCGGCTGCGCGTTCAAGCGTGAACACCAGCTGGCCATTCATCCGCAGTGCGCCGGCGGCGACGGCGATCACCTCCCGCAGGTCGCCGAAATATACGAGCGTGTCCGCCGATACGATAAGGTCGAAGGCGGCGCGGTTCTCGCGGAGGTAGTTGGTCAGTTCCGCGTGCAGCAGTTCATCGTAGACGTTCTTTTCTTTCGCCCGAGCGAGCATCCCTTCTGACAGATCCACGCCCACCAGTTGACGAGCATAAGGCGTGATCAGCGGACCGCACAGTCCCGTTCCGCATCCCGCGTCGAGCACATCCAGGTGCTTCGAGCGTTCGAGGCCGGCATCCTGCAACATTGCCGCGACGAGTGCCGGCGCACGGTAGGACAGCCGTTGCAGCCTCGATTCAAAGCTGGAAGCAAAACTGTTGAAGGTGCGCTCGATAAATGCGTTCGACGCACGGAGAGGTACGTCCCGACCAGTGCACGCCGCCAGCATATGCAGCGCAATCGGGTCGTCCGGTTCTTCCTCGAGCCACTCTTCGTACAGCTTGATGGCCTCGCCGGTTTCACCGAGCGTGCAATGGGCAAGGGCCAGCAGCTTTCGCGCCTCGCGGTGCCTTGGCCCGAGCGTGATGACGGTCGAGAAGCATCTTGCCGCTTCTTCAGTCCGGTTCAAGGCATTGAGCAGGATCCCCAGGTTTGTGTACGCGTCAACATGGCGGGGATTCAGTCGGATGGCTTCGCGATATGCCGCTTCCGATTCCGACAATCGTCCCGTTGCTCTCAACACGACGCCGAGATTGCTGTAAGCATTCGCATGGCCCGGGTCGATGGCGATCGCACGCTGATAGGCGGCAACCGCCAACTCCAGCCTGCCAGCGGCTTGAAGAACGATGCCAAGGTTGCTGTAGCCATCCGCCTGCTCCGGCGCGAGAGCCAGGCTTTTTTCCAGAAGCGCTATCGCTTCGTCGGTCCGACCCTGCTGATGCGCGAGCACGCCGGCGTAATGGAGCGCGCGCGGGTGCTCGGGCGCCGCCTCGATCACGCGGCGATACACCTCCGCGGCCGCCGCGAGCTGCTCATGTTTCTGCAGGAGGATGGCCACATCGATCGCCTCATCGAGCGTCAACTCCCGCGCCGGCGCCCCTGCGTGCACGTCGCTAGCCTTCTTTGTTGGCCTTCAGGTCGTATTTGAAGAAGATGCCGGCATCGGACGCCCCGTCCATCTTCACCGCTTTGTACTGAAACTCGATTTTCGCGAACGCTAGACTGACGGTCTCCGATCCCACCTCACCCGTGGAAGCGCCGTCGGTGACACTGGTGATGATGATGTCGTTCATCTTGATCACCAGAAATTCCTGTTGACCCTTACCTGCCTTCCGTTGAGTGATCGTCGCCTCCTTGAGATGGGTTCCGGTGGCGCACGCCCTCATCAGCTGCGGTGACGCCTTATCGATCTTGTGAACGATGGAGAGATCCTGGAACGTGGCCTTGCCGGCGCCACCTCCGCCTCCAGAGGACATCGGCGCGTGATTCGTCACGCCCCAGGAAAACGAAAGCACCTCGATTTCGTCCTTGTGCTTGTCGTCGAGCGACTCACCCTTGATATCGCCAATCTTTGCAAAGATGTCCGAAGCCATCACCATCCTCCCGGCGCATCTGCGGCCGGCAAGAGCCGCCGCCGACGTACGCGTGAATGCGTTTCAGCGACTATTCGTGCTTCGATACGGAGCCAATCACGCCGGGTGGGGAGGTGCGTGATATCTGCTCGAACTGGAGCCGAGCGTCTGAAATCGACGCCATTGTAACGGCGCGCTTTCAAAATCAAACGCCCTAATATCAATTACGCGGCGAGATCCAGTCATCTCAACGTCACATCCTGAGCACAGCCTCAGTCGTTTGACCGCTGGCGCTGGTCGTGCATCGGTCAACATGAATGTTGACGAACCCATTACACCTGGTCGGCGTCGCGGTTCTCGCTTCCGCTGTTTCAGCACAGGCAGACTCGCCTGAAGCGGTGATCAGGTCCTTCGTCCATGCGATGTACTCGAACGATCTGGGAACCTACGAAGCGCTGACGTTGCCGATCCCTGGACGTGAGCGATTGGAAAAAGGCGGAGCCGTGAACGTCGAGGCGAAAGAGGAGCTCGAACACAATCCCCGAGGCGGTCCAGCTCCGAATGATGCGGCCGTACCAATTCCGCGGGCGCGAGCTCGACATCCTGTTCGCGGGCGCTCCGCGTGAACCCGAGCCTTCCGATATGCCATTCGTCGTCCAACGCATTGGGACACGCTGGAGGGTTCAGCCGGAGCCGTACTTCCTGCTAATCTCGCCGTAAGACAACGTCGATTGACACCGACGTCGCGATGGGAAGGTCGAAAAACCGCTCACAGCAAGTCGCCGTAATTCCTGTGCGTCGCATGGACGATGGGACGGTGCAGGTCTGTCTCATCCGCAAGAAGACTTCCGAAAAATGGAGCATCCCGAAGGGATTCATCGATCGCGGTTACAACCACACGCAGGCGGCGCTGGCCGAGGCGGACGAAGAAGCCGGGTTGGATGGTTGCCTCAGGGGCGAGATGATCGGCACCTACGGATACGAAAAGGGTCTGCTCTTCCTCACGGTGGCCGTCTATGTCATGGAAGTGATCGAAGAGCGAACGACCTGGCGTGAAATGCGGTGGCGGGAGCGTCGTTGGTTCTCAATCGAAGAAGCCGGTGTACGACTCAGAAGCCATCACGTATCGGACTTGTACGATCGCATACGACCAATCCTCGCCACGATGTCGCAGAACACGCCGCGTTCCTAATTTGCCCGCGTGAAGACCTGCACGTCCTGAAGTTCAGGATCGCTCGGCGCCCAACTGACAGAGGTGAAAACCTTGCCGTCGGCCGACACCGTATAGATCACCCATTCGGATGTCTTGCCGTCGGTTTTCTGCTGCCGCACGATCAAATCCGGCGCGAGGTGCCAGTGGGCCAGCGTTTGATCCTTCCCTGGAGTGCGTGGATCGGGGTGATCCTTCCCGTCGAACCTCGCGGAATACGAGTACTCCGGCGCTGACGTGGGAGTATTCGCGAGCGTGTTTCGAACGCCGTCGCCGTCTGGCGCCAGGATGCGGACGTGCTGAGTGGGGAACGTTGCGTGATCTCCGCGACGATTGTTCACGGACTTGGTCTGGTCCATCATCCATCTTCCGAAAATGGGATCGGCAGGCCTCGCCGCTTGCCCGAACGCTCGCGAATGCGCGAACACCAGCGTCATCGCCAACACGAGTACCCCGAGCCCGGCGCCGAACAATTTGCCCATATCTCGCTCCTGCTCTCGCTGTTTGGAAAAGCCATTCTACGGCGTCACAGCCTCATCGGATTCCACAACGACGATGTCGCTCAATGACGCCGAGCGTCCAATTAGCTGCCATGGTTCAGCGTTTCGACGTGCTACTATCCGCGCCCGAAGCCCATTTCTCCTTTCGTCAGACTGAAGGAGCTTCCGATGTCGTCGTCTTTGACTAGCGCGGTCAGTGATTTCGCCACACGGTTTTCCGGACAACTGCTCCAGCCGACCGATGCGGCCTATGAGGATGCCAGGAAAGTCCACAACGGCCTGGTAGACAAGCGGCCGGCGCTGATTCTGCGCTGCCGCGGCGTGGCGGATGTCGTCGAGGCGGTGAACCTCGCCCGATCGCTGAACCTCGAGGTCGCGGTGCGGGGCGGTGGGCACAACGTGGCGGGGCGCGCGACGGTCGACGCGGGCGTGATGATCGACCTGTCACTGATGAAGGGCGTTTACGTCGATCCGAAAGCCCGAACAGCGCGTGCGATGGGCGGCGCCACGTGGGGCGAATACAACCGCGAGACGCAGCTGCACGGGCTGGCAACGACCGGTGGTGTCATCTCGACGACAGGTGTCGCCGGACTCACGCTTGGCGGCGGATGGGGCTACCTGCACGGTCAGTACGGCCTTGCCATCGATAACCTGCGATCGGTCCAGCTCGTTCTCGCCGATGGCCATGTCGTGACCGCGAGTGAGAACGACAACGCCGATTTGTTCTGGGCTGTTCGCGGCGGCGGCGGAAACTTCGGCATCGCAACGTCGCTCGAGTACAACGTCCATCCTGTCGGCTCTGTTATCGCCGGTATGGTGGCGTTTCCCTTCGCGCAGGCGCGCGACACGCTCCGTTTTTATCGCGACATGACCGCGGAAGCGCCAGACGAGTTGAGTTCCTGGGCCGCAGTCGTTCACGGGCCGGACGGATCGAAGCTCGTGGTCATCGTCGTGTGCTACTGCGGCCCGCTGACTTCAGGCGAGGCAGCGGTCAAACAGATCAAGAGCTTCGGACCTCCGCTGCTCGATACCATCGGGCCGATGCCGTACCCCTCGATCAACCAACTCTTCGACGCCGGATTTCCGAAGGGCGCGCTCAACTACTGGAAGTCCAGCTTTCTCTCTTCGTTGACCGATGACGTCATCGACGCCGCCATCGACTGGTACGGCGGGGTGCCGTCGCCGATGAGCGGCATCGTGTTCGAGCACTGGCATGGTGCGGCAACCCGCGTTCCGATCGGCGAGACCGCGTTTCCGCATCGCGGCATCGGTTACAACCTGTTGCTCGCTTCGGAGTGGACCAATGCGGCCGACACGCCGCGGAACATCGCGTGGGCACGCGAAGGCTTCTCGGCGATGCAGCGCTTTGTTGCCTCGCGCCGCTACGTCAACTATCTCGACGACGATGAAGCCGGCGATCCGGCGGCCGAAGCGTATGGTCCGAACTACCCACGATTGCGGCAACTCAAAGGCAAATTCGATCCGACGAATTTTTTCCACATCAACCAGAACATCCGGCCGTAATCCGCCTATCCATTCACCGTCATTCGGCCGACACGATATCTGAGATCGAGCCGATGCAGAGACTTGTCGGTGGCTTTGTCGCATCGCTGAGCGCCGTTGCAGCCCTGTACTTCGTGTACTGGACTGTCGGCGCAGCGCTGGCCTCTGCTGGCGCGCCGCACTTCATGTCAGTCGTCATGTCGTTTGTCGCCGCCATCGCCGTGGCGCGGTACGTGTGGCTCCACAGCACGGCGGCTGGTGCGGGGTTCGTGAGGTCGACGATGATGGGTGCGCTCGTCACGGGCGCTGTCGGTTTCTCGGCGGGCTTTTTCGGACCGATGATTTTCAGTCCCAGCGCAAACCAGGGACCGCTGCTTGGCATTTTCATCACCGGCCCGCTGGGTCTCATGTTTGGCGGCGCGGGCGGCGCGATCCACTGGTTCGCGCGCGGGCGTCACGCTGCCGCCGCGCATGACCGCCTTCCTCCGTCCCCTTAAGCGAAACGGCCGCGTCGAGCGTATATCCGTCTGAAAGCATGGCGGAGGACTTATACATATGGCTCAACGTGTCAGTATTTTTTTCATCGCAACGATGCTGGCGATGCCTCTCATCGCCCGGGCCCAGACGGCCAGTCATCCGGATTTCACGGGCGCCTGGAAAGTCACCAACATCGACATGCCTGACAACGCCGGCGGCTTCACCGGCGGCGGCCGTCGCGGGTTCGGGGGACGCGGAGGTTTTGGCGGTCGAGGTGGCCGGGGGTTTGGAGGCGCCAGGCGAGGACAGGGCAATGACGATCCGACCAACGCGAATGGTGAGCGCCCCGAGCGTCCACAACGGCTCGAAGTCGGTCAAATCGTCCGTCTACGACAGACCGGTGACCGCCTCATCGTGACGCAGGATGAGGGGCAGGGTGTGGCGACGATGAGTAACTACACGCTTGACGGCAAGGAGTCCACCAATCGTACAGGCCAGATGACGACGAAGAGTAAGACCAAGTGGGAAGGCGTTGCGCTGGTGACCGATATGACCCGTTCGGTGGAGACCGGCCGCAACAACTTCGAGATGAAGAGCCACGAAGTGCGCAGCCTGAGCGACGACGGCAGGACGATGACCGTCCGGGCGACTGCGGATACGCCACGCGGCAAGCAGACGATGACGGTGACGTACGCGAAACTCGATGAGTAGGCGTAGAGGACCGTCGCGGAGCGACTGAGGGAGAAGATAACCGTGCGAGTGTTCCCGGTCAGCGTAACGACACTGCTACTTCTCGTGTCTCATATCGCGGCGGCTCAGACGCCCATTTCTCGAGCACCACGAGTCGAGGCATACGAGTCTGCCGCGATCGACGCGAACGGCAATCTCGCAATCATGACGACGGGAGGCCAGACCGTTACGGTGCGGAAGGAAGGCGAGCAGACTTCGTTTTCGGCGCCCATCATGTCTCTCTCGAAAGCGGCGGTTGGCGCTCAGGCGATGTTTCCGAACTGTTGTACTTCGTACGATATCCCCCTGCAGCTCGTCGTCTATGCGGCGGGCAAGGTGCACAGGTTCACGGGACGCAACCTCCCGATTTTCGAGTGGGCCTTCGTCGGCGGTGGAACGCGCATCGCGTACGGGCAGGAGCCGGTTCACTTCGGCTGCGAGACGCACTACGAGTTGAGGGACATCGAATCAGAGCGTCTCATCGAGACCGTGGACATTCCGCAGCCCTGCGGATTGGTTCCTGACCCGAAACCGGTAAGCATTCCACCATGGGTTGCGGAGGTCACGTCGAACAAGACGGCACCCTGACTCATCACCGTGCTACGATTCGCGCCTTACCCGGTGAACTGCCACAAGAAGTTCTGCATCACCCGCTGTACGTGCGCGATCGTTCTCGTCACGTGTCTCGGTGCCTCACCGACATCCGCACAGACCGCCCCTGGCACCGTCGTCCTTGATCCCGCGCCCGATATCGCGGGTGTCATCAAGGGAGGCACGCGTCCCGAGGTTGTCGTGCGCGGCCTGCGCAGCGCTGACGATCCGCTTTGGCTGCCAGGCATCGGCCTCGTGTTCACCGAGTCCGCGAACAACCGAATCGTACGGCTCGGCGACGATGGCCAGGTGACGACGTTCATAGGCGATCTCCATGGGCCACTCGGGCAGACGGTTGATCGACAAGGACGTTTGATCTCGTTGCAAACACAGGAGGGCTTCAGGGGGCCGCGCATCGTCTGGCCAGCGGGCAAGGAAATGGTGATTGCCGACAGCTTCGAGGGGAAGTCCTTCGGCAGACCGAACGACATCGTGTCCGATCGAAGGGGCGGCGTCTACTTCTCCGACCTTCCGCCCAACCCGACTCCACCGGGGATGATGGCGCCCGCGGTCTATTACGTGCCGCCAGGTGGTGCGCCGATTCGCGTCGTCAACGACATTCGTCGTCCCAACGGCGTGCAGTTGAGCCGCGATGAGAAGACGCTGTATGTCAACGACACTGGCGGGACTCACGCCTACGCCTTCGACGTGCTGTCGGATGGCCGGCTCGCGAATCGCCGCGAATTCGTCACCTATGTGGGTCGCGACAAAACGACCCCCGCGAGTGAACCGGCGATGTCAAACGCGGACGGTCTCGTGCTCGACGATCAGGGGCGCCTGTATGCGCTCACGGACGCCGGTGTTGAAGTAGTGAGCCCCGCCGGAGTGCACCTTGGCGTCATCCCGGCGTGGTGCATTACGCGGCGCTGCCAAAATCTGACGTTTGGCGGTCCAGACAAGCGGACTCTGTACATCGCAGGAGGCGGCACGCTCCTGCGAATTCAGATGTTGGCACGCGGGATTCGCGAACGCGTCAAATAACAGTCGCCTTCTTACCCGAGCGAAGCATGTACGATTCAAAGCATGCGTTCGCTGCCGGATGATCTCCGTCGCCGCATCGCCGAACCGCTTCCTGGCCTGGCCGCGCAGTTGCGCATGGCGCCCGATCCGCGCACGTGGCCGGACGAGGGCGCACCGCTCAGACCCGCGGCCGCATTGCTGCTGATTTACCCACATGCCGGCGAATGGCACGTGCCGCTCACTGTTCGAGGATCCGCCTTACGTCATCACACCGGTCAGGTGTCCTTGCCGGGTGGGCGCCTCGATCGTCCGGATGAATCCGTTGAACAAGCTGCCTTGCGCGAAGCCCAGGAGGAGATCGGCGTCACGCCGACGACGGTGGAGATCATCGGCAGGCTCACCCCGGTCCCGATTGCGGTGAGCGGCCATCTGCTCTACCCCATCGTTGGAATCGCACAGCAACGGCCGGCGTTCAGCATCGCCGCTTTCGAAGTGGAGCGGCTCATCGAGCTTCCTGTCGCGCGGCTCATGGCGGGCGACGCTGTCGCATCGGAGCGGCGCGTGCGGCCGCTAGCGCCGCACGTCGTTCAGGTCATCCCCTATTTTGATGTCGCCGGCGCGCGCATCTGGGGTGCGACGGCCATGGTGCTCGCCGAGTTCGTCGCGCTTCTGGACGGCATCGAACCGTGAAGAACGAGGTCAGTGCTAGCATTTCGCCGATTGACGACGATCGCTGTCGGCGACATCCACGGCAATCTTCTGGCCCTCAGCGACGTTCTCGAGCAGCTCCGCGGTGAAGCGAAGTCCGGTGACACCGTCGTGTTCCTGGGCGATTACATCGATCGAGGTCCTGATTCGAGAGGTTGTGTCGACGCGATCCTGAGTTTCCGCCACGAAACCAACGCAGAGGTCGTTTGCCTGCTCGGGAATCATGAAGACTGGTTCCTTCGAACACTGCGGGACCACGGTCGTCACTCGTGGCTGCTGGGTATGGAGGCGTTCGAGACCATTCGGAGTTATTCAGCGGAAGCGGAAAAGGTCCTTCGCGACGCGATGAGCCAGGCCGGCATGGGGCTGTATGCCGGATGGCGTAAGTTGCCTTACGAAGCGTTCTTCGATTGCGTGCCAGCCGAGCACATCCAGTTTTTCGATGGGCTCCAGCTCTATCACCAAACCGCCGACTGCATCTGCACGCACGGTGGCGTGGATCCCCGGCTTGGCGGCATTGAACAGCAGACGCGCACCGCCATGGTTTGGGGAGCCAGCACGTTCCCGAATGCCTACGACGGTGCGGATCTCATCGTCTATGGCCACCGAGATACCGTCATGTTTGACGGCAAGGGCTGGCCCGCACCGAGAATCGTCGGACGAACCATCGGCATCGACACGATCTCGCAGGGCGTGTTGACGGCGATACGCATACCAGATCGCCGCCTGTTTCAGAGCGTGCGCTACATGCGCAACCTTTGACACACGAACGGCAATGCGACCTAAGGCGTATCGCGGAGAGAGCTGGCTTCGTGGTACGGTCCACCCTTCCTTGTTCAATTTGCTCTAATCCGACGTTTATCTGGGTTAGCGATCCGCGTGAGGAGTCGACGAGAGGAGGGCTTGTGCGGAGCCATGCCGTTCTGAACCCAGTGCCCGTTGTGTTTCTGCTTGTCGCTACAGCCGTTGTCGGGGCGCAAAACCTCGCCTCGATCCTGGCCGACGACCGCGGTTCGGATTTTCCAGTACCCCTGGCGGCGACCGTAGTGGCAACGGGAATTCCCGGTGCCGGCGCGATCGCGCAAGCTGGTACGTTTCACAAGGGAGGGCCGTTCGCGCCGGGCGGGGCTTTGGCGGCAGCCAGTCATCCGGTTCTGGACCGGACTCGGCTGCTCGTTGCAAGCACGTCGAATTTCGGCGCTCCGCTGGCGAGGCCACTAGAAGCCCCGGGTTCGATTCTTTCGATCGATCTATCCGGCGGTTCCCTGAACGTGCCGAGCGATTTCGCGCGGCCCGACCTGTCGCCACCGACGATAGCCACCGGTCAGCCGTACGCGCAGGGCGGCGCGGTCATTCTTTATACGGCCCAGAGCCGCGCGTTTCTGAATGGGAACAACAATGCCGGCGCGGTGACTGCTGATCGTCCCTCGGTAAGCCTTCCACTCGGCATTTCGCTCAACAACGGGTTTGGTCGTCCCTGGTTCGCCAATGCGCCCAACGGCGCCAACGGTGAGGGCACGCTCAGCGTCACCGATCCAAGTGGGATTCCACTTGCCGGCGCTCCAGACCCTATCGCTGGTGGAGTGTTCGCGGGTTACATCACCAACCGGCAGCTCAACCCGCCGGATCCAACAGCGGGGTTGACGACCGCTGTCATCGCGACCGCGCTGGCGACCAAGTCGCCCGACCTGGCCATTCCGCAGAGAGCCGTCTTCTTCGCTGCGCTCGCCGACGGTAGCATCGCGCAGGTCCATGTGCAAAAGGGGGTCGACTCGCTTGTACCCGCGGGCTCTTTCACGCCGATTCCTGTCATCACCACATGGGCTGCGGAATCGACCAGTCCGAACACGGTGACGCGCGTCGGCATGCTCTTCAACTGGGCACCGACGCGCATCCTTTACGTCAGCGATCCCTTAGCAAACCGGATCCTGGTGTTCGACATCAGCGACGAAGGCACTTCTCCGCAGACGCTCTTCGCCGCTACGAACCCCCGTGAGATTCGATCGCCGCGGTTCGACGTTCCGATCGACATCGCCCCGGCCGTGCCGGAAGTTGCCGCACGGAATTTTGCGAGCAATACGACGCTTGGCGCCGGCTCGGACCTCTACGTCCTCAACCGCGGCAACAACTCCATCGTTCGAATCACGCAGGCTGGCAAGGTCATCGCCGTGCGAGAGATCGACGCGCCTGCGATGCCAGGGTTCCGTGTCAACGGCCTTGCGGTCTCGGAAGACGCGCGAATCATCTGGGTGACTGCGACGACGCCCGGACATCAGGGTGTCGTGCTCCAGATGTCGACCTTCGGGGCTGGTCCTGTCACGACGAGCATGATTGCGCATGCAAAGGGATTGGGGTTGGCCGGCGCCGTCGCGCAGGGACACGACATGTTCGGTCAGGAGCTCGCGCCCGAGCAGGGACTCGGCCCGTTGTTCAATGGCCGGAGCTGCGATTCATGCCACAACTCGTCGGGGGGCGTCGAGTTCGACGGTGGAATGGGTATCACCGGCGACACCTTCGTGACACGAGTAGGCCGCATCACGCACGGCGTCTTTGATCCGCTGTCGAGTCACGGCGGTCCAATCGCACGGCAGCATTCGATTGGTGAGCTTGGTTTCCCCTGTGAGTTGCCGACCGGCGATCCGCCGCAGGCGAACGCCTCCTCGAATCGTAGTGCCATGACCTTGCGAGGTACCTCGCTCATCGACAACATTCGGATCGCCGACATCGAAAAGTTTCGTGAGGCGCAACCGGCGGAGACGCGGGGACGCTTCAACATCCTGTCGGACGGCCGCATCGGCAGGTTTGGCTGGAAAGCGCAGACGGCGACGCTCGTGGAATTCATGGGCGAAGCATTTCGTGACGAAATTGGGATCACCAATCCGCTGGCACCGCTCGATTTCGTAAAAGGCTGCACGGCTTCGATTCTCCGGCCCGACGCCGATGCCGCCCCGCTGACGTCGCTCGTGGCATTCCTCAACACGATTGATCCGCCGACGCCGACGGTCGCCTGCAGGAATTCACCCGGCGCGGTCGTTTTTGCCGCGACCGGCTGCGCGACTTGCCACAAGCCTTCCCTTCCAGGCCCGGGGAACGCGTCTGACGTGTTCCTGTATTCGGACCTTTTGCTTCACGACATGGGTGCCGGCCTGGCTGACGGATTCGTGCAGGGATCCGCGACGGGCCGCGAGTTCCGAACGGCGCCGCTCTGGCGAGTCGCGGATCGCGCGCACTTTCTGCATGACGGCCGCGCGCAGAACATCTCCGAGGCGATTGGATTACACGGAGGTCAGGCGGCCGGCGCCGCTGCGGGTTTCAGG
>Ga0134124_10003839_pt1 | contig 12060 bp, 9 predicted proteins | sample KB304_FD_96880 | JGI IMG/M metagenome (GOLD analysis project Ga0134124, IMG submission 96880) | Terrestrial soil microbial communities without Nitrogen fertilizer from Kellogg Biological Station, Michigan, USA - KB3-0-4 | ecosystem: Environmental > Terrestrial > Soil > Unclassified ... | reverse complement strand
CTCACCGCCGGCGAGCAGGTAGGGCGCCTTCGCGAAGAGGTGGTCGCGCTGGTCGGTGATGAGGAGCTTGGGCGACAGCGGCTTGCCCGTGTTCCACGCCGGGCACTGGCTCTGGCAACGGCCGCACTCGGTGCAGGTGGAGAAGTCGAGCATCGCCTTCCAGGAGAAGTCCTCGACCTTGCCCGCGCCGATGATCGGCTCGTCCTGCTCCATCAGCGTCTCGATGTCCGGCGTCGTGCCGAGATTGCCGAGGGCCTTCGGCTCCCGCTTCAGGACGACGTTGATCGGCGCCAGGAAGATGTGCAGGTGCTTGGAGTACGCGACCAGCACCAGGAAGCCCATGATGATCGCGATGTTCAGCAGCAGGAACGCGGTCTCGATCGCGTGGTTGGCGTCGTACGACAGGCCGGAGAAGATCCGGCTGACCACGTAGGACGCAAAGGCCCACTTCGTCTTGCCCTGCGGCAGGTTGCCGGTGTTCCACTGCGCACCCCGGTACACCAGCAGGGTCACGATGACCGCCGTGATCATGCCGAGGATGACCCAGGCCGGGCCGGTGTGCGAGCCGTAGAAGCGGGACCTGCGCTCCAGCCGCGCCGGGGCCTTCTTGATCCGGATCACGGTGAAGGTAGCCAGGCCGGCGAGCACTGCGACGGCGAAGAAGTCCTCGAGGAAGCCGATCCACGCCCAGTGCCCGAAGCCCCAGATGTGGAAGTCGTCGTCGAACAGGCCACCGAAGGCCTCGATGATCGTGAGGATCAGGATCGTGAAGCCCCAGAAGGTGAAGGCATGCGCGAGGCCGGGCACCGACCACTTGAGCAGTTTGCGCTGGCCGCCGACCTCGCTGATCTCGCTCCAGATCCGGGTCCGGAGGTCGTCGAGACGTCCTTGCGCTGGCTGACCGGTCTGGATCAGCCTGAACAGCCAGAAGAATCGCCTTCCGGCTATCGCCAGGGCGATCACAGTGATCGCCCCGCCGATCGCGATCCTCAGCGCCATCAGTCTGGTCCTCCTATGCTCCGCGAACGGGGCGTAGCCTACTCGTACCCATCGGTAACTTGGGGCACGGAGTGTCCCAAGTTACCCGCTGCCCGCCCACGGTCACTACCCCACCCGCCCACCGTGGGCCGTACGGCCGCCCGACATCCCCCGACCCTGCCACGACCTGCTCGCCCGGGCACGGGATGGCTGCGGCCTTCACGGCGAATGGGGCATCCGGGGTGGGCGAACCGGCGAAGTTGAGGGATCATTGGGCTTGCCGTTCACTGGGGAACTGCCGTCAGGCATGGCCTCACTCAACCCAAGTACCCAAACAGGCAGGAAGCAAGGCCAGCGGCCCTCGTTCGGCCACCGCCCCCCTGGCACCACTGCTACGCTCGGTCGCAACAGAGACCGTAAATAGGAACACTCGGCACCGTATGCCCCACCCTGGCCACGTGGCGCGCCCAACCGCCGCCTGCGCCAGGACCACAGACCTACAAGGACCTTCGAGGAAGCCTCCTCGCCGGCCTTCAACCCTGGCCTTCCAAGGCACACCAAGACTCCTGCGAACCACGGTGGGCACGATGGCGACGATCACCAGGCCGGCGACGGCGAACACGAGGACCGGACGGCCGGGTTCCTATCTGTATTCCGAGTACCGACGCGGCCGAGAGCACCAGGCCCTGGTCCGCCGCGACCGGCTGGGGCGGGTACTGCCGCGCTCGCTGGCCAAGTCGGTGCCGGTCGCGCTGCTGGTCTTCCTCGTCCTGAAGTTCGGGGTCGACGCATCCGGTGGGTTGGCGTTCGCCGTGTTCGCGCTCATCGTCGTCGGGTGGAGCTCGGTCATCGTCGCGACGGCGTTCGGCCGTGACGACGAGATCGAGACGCTGCGCCTAGGCGCCGAGGCCGAGCGCAAGACGGCCCGGGCACTCGCCCGGCTGCGCCGAGCGGGCTGGACGGTCCTGCATGACCTGGAGGTGCCGAGCGCGGACGCGGTCGTCGGCCACCTGGTGATCGGCCCGGCCGGCATCCTGGTCATCAACAGCGAGGCGCGTAAGGGTGTCGTCCGCTACACCAAAAAGGTCGCGACCGTCGACGGGGAGCCGCTCACCGCGGCTATCGAGCGCGACGCCTTCCTGGGGACGCAGATCAAGTCGGAGCTGCAGGCCAAGCTTCCACTGATCAAGCTCTCCGTCTACCCGGTGATGGTGATGACCGAGGCGGACGTCCTCTGGAAGGACGGCGCGGTCGCCGGGGTCTCCATCATCAACATCCGGCGGATCTTCGACTTCGCCCGGGACAAGCCGCGCCGGCTGAACCCGGTCGAGGTCAAGGAGGTCGTGGCCGCGACGAAGGAGACCTTCCCGCCCTTCGTCGACAACCGGTCGCTGGAGCAGGTGACGATCGGCCGCGACCAGTGGCTGATGTTGATGGACACGCTGCACGCGATCCGGGAGCGGGGCGGCGACGCGTCCGGCCTGATGGACCGGCTGGCCGCGCTCGAGACGCAGCTGTCGCGGCGCGGCGACGGCTTCGAGCGGGTCGGCATTCCGGCCGCGCCGGACGACCTGAGCGGGATCGAGGCGCTGCCCGGCCCGGACGACCCCGGCGAGCCCGGCCCAGCCGACGGCCGGGAGGGCGGGATCATCCGCTCGCTGCGCCCCTCGGGCCGGGCCCGTTCGCGCCGTCGGCCGGGCAGCCGGCCCAGCCTCGCCTCCGTCCGCCCGGACCAGGATCCACCGGCCACCGGCACCGACGACGGGCCGAACAATCCGACGCCATAACGACACCAACCGCGCAGCTCACGACGGCGCGTCGCCATCTGGCGACGCGCCGTCGTCATTTCGCCTCGCGCGGGAGTCGCCCCCAGCGGGAAGAAAATCGGCTCCGTAAGGTTGAGTCTCTACGACTCAGGTTCGAGAGTTATAGTGGCAAGACGATCCTGAGTTGCACACACTCAACCCACAAGGTCCCGGCTGGGGGTTGACCTAGAGTCAGCTCTCAGCGACCTCGGGGGCGGGCCGGCCGTCGCCGGTCGGCCTGCCCAACGAGGGGACCCACAGACGAAACGGCGGCTCCGCGCACGAAGGCGTGTCGGATGCCATCAGATCGAGAGGCACACAGACATGGCACGAGCGGTCGGCATCGACCTCGGCACCACGAACTCCGTCGTGAGCGTGCTCGAGGGTGGTGAGCCAACGGTCATCGCGAACGCCGAGGGCTCGCGCACGACCCCGTCGGTCGTGGCCTTCGCGAAGAACGGCGAGGTCCTGGTCGGCGAGGTCGCGAAGCGGCAGGCGGTCACCAACGTCGAGCGCACCATCCGGTCGGTCAAGCGCCACATGGGCACCGACTGGAAGATGAAGGTCGACAACAAGGACTTCACCCCGCAGCAGATCAGCGCCTTCATCCTGCAGAAGCTCAAGCGGGACGCCGAGGCCTACCTGGGCGAGACGGTCACCGACGCGGTCATCACCGTCCCGGCGTACTTCGACGACGCCCAGCGGCAGGCGACCACGGAGGCCGGCACGATCGCCGGCCTGAACGTCATGCGGATCGTCAACGAGCCGACCGCCGCCGCCCTGGCCTACGGCCTGGACAAGGGCGAGAAGGAGCAGACGATCCTGGTCTTCGACCTCGGCGGCGGCACGTTCGACGTGTCCCTGCTGGAGATCGGCGACGGCGTCGTGGAGGTCAAGGCCACCCACGGTGACACCCACCTCGGTGGTGACGACTGGGACCAGCGGATCACCGATCACCTGATCAAGACCTTCCAGGGCCAGCACGGCGTCGACCTCGCCAAGGACAAGATGGCCCTGCAGCGGCTGCGCGAGGCGGCCGAGAAGGCCAAGATCGAGCTGTCGCAGTCGACTCAGACCACGATCAACCTGCCGTACATCACCGCGTCGGCCGAGGGCCCGCTGCACCTGGACGTCTCGCTGACCCGGGCTGAGTTCCAGCGGATGACGCAGGACCTGATCGACCGCTGCAAGATCCCGTTCCAGCAGGCGGTCAAGGACGCGGGCATCAAGGTCGCCCAGATCGACCACGTCGTCCTCGTCGGTGGCTCCACCCGGATGCCGGCCGTCGTCGACGTGGTCCGCGAGCTGACCGGCGGCAAGGAGCCGAACAAGGGCGTCAACCCGGACGAGGTCGTCGCCGTCGGCGCCAGCCTGCAGGCCGGCGTCCTGAAGGGCGAGGTCAAGGACGTCCTGCTGCTCGACGTCACCCCGCTGTCCCTGGGCATCGAGACCAAGGGCGGCATCATGACCAAGCTGATCGAGCGCAACACCACGATCCCGACGAAGCGCTCCGAGATCTTCACGACGGCCGAGGACTCGCAGCCGTCCGTGCAGATCCAGGTCTTCCAGGGCGAGCGCGAGATGGCGGCCTACAACAAGAAGCTCGGCATGTTCGAGCTGACCGGCCTGCCGCCGGCGCCGCGCGGCGTGCCGCAGATCGAGGTCACCTTCGACATCGACGCGAACGGCATCGTGCACGTCTCGGCGAAGGACCTCGGCACGCAGAAGGAGCAGTCGATGACCATCACCGGCGGCTCCGCGCTGCCGAAGGACGACATCGACAAGATGGTCCGCGACGCCGAGCAGTACGCGGAGGAGGACAAGCAGCGCCGCGAGGAGGCCGAGACCCGCAACCAGGGCGAGTCTCTGGTCTACTCCACCGAGCGGTTCCTGGCCGAGAACGGCGACAAGGTCGACGAGACCATCAAGTCCGACGTCGAGGAGAAGCTCGGCACGCTGCGCGCGGCCGTCGCGGGCACCGACATCGCCGCGATCCGCGCCGCGACCGAGGAGCTCGGCAAGGCCAGCACCGCGATGGGCCACTCGATGTACGCGCAGGCCCAGGCGTCCGGTGCCGGTGCCGCGGGTGGCGCCGGCGCTCCGGCTGACGACGACGTGGTGGACGCCGAGATCGTCGACGAGGAGGGTAAGCAGTGAGCTCTCGCCACGACGCGGGCTCGGCCGAAGAGCCTCCGGTCGTGGTGCGCGACCGGAGGCGCATCGACCCGCGCAGCGGGGAGGTGCGTGCCCACGCGCCCGCCGAGAGCGGCGAGCCGGCCCCGGCCGGCGAGGGCGCCGGCTCCACGGGCGACGCGGAGCTGCTCGCGATGATCGAGTCGCTGAACTCGGCGGTGCGGGAGCGCACCGCCGACCTGCAGCGGCTGAAGGCGGAGTACGACAACTATCGGCGCCGCGTCGACCGGGACCGCCAGATGGTCGCCGAACAGGCGACCGGACGGCTGCTCGGCGCGCTGCTGCCCACTCTGGACGACATCGGGCGCGCCCGTGACCATGGCGACCTGGAGGGCCCGTTCAAGTCGGTGGCCGAGTCCCTCGAGGCCGCGCTGGAGGGCCTCGGACTGGAGCGGTTCGGGACCGTCGGCGACGAGTTCGACCCGCTGCTGCACGAGGCGCTCATGCACTCGTACCGTTCGGACGTCAGCACGACGATCTGTGTCCAGGTGTTCCGGCCCGGTTACTCGTTCGGCGGGCGGGTCCTGCGGGTCGCGCAGGTCGCGGTCGCCGAGCCGGCTGAGGAGCCCGCGCCCCCCGTTGAGACGGGGGACGGCGACATCACGGTGGGATCGGACGACACCGACGCGTGAGATCGTTTCGCCCACGACCCCGGCCCCCGGAGCCCCGCCGTCGAGCCCCGCTCGACAATCGGAGCCCGGGGTGCCGGGGCGCCGGGCGTTCGGATTCGAACGCGCCGACGGCTGGGTGAGAGAATCATGAAGAGAGGAGGGGCGCCGTGAGTGTTCGCGACATGGTCGAGAAGGACTACTACGCCGCTCTCGGCGTTCCCAAGGACGCGCCGGCTGCGGAGATCAAGAAGGCGTACCGCAAGCTCGCCCGTGAGCTCCACCCGGACAAGAACCCTGGGGATACGAAGGCCGAGGCGCGCTTCAAGGAGGTCTCCGAGGCCTACGACGTCCTCTCCGACGAGCGCAGGCGGCGGGAGTACGACGAGGCCAGGGCACTGTTCCAGTCCGGCCGCTTCTCCGGCGGCCCGGGCGGCCCGGCCGGCGGCGGCGGGTACGGCGCGGGCTACGGCGGGGCCGGCGGCTACGGCAACGCCGGCTTCGGCGGCTCGGGCGGCATCAACATGGATGACCTGCTCGGCGGCTTCAGCGACCTGTTCCAGCGCCAGTCTCCCGGCCGCGGCCCGAAGCGGGGCGCGGACATCGAGGCCGAGGTCACGATCCCGTTCGAGAAGTCGCTGAGCGGCCTGGAGGCGACCGTCCGCATTCCGGGCGCCGCGACCTGCGCGACCTGCAACGGGCTGGGCGCGCGGCCGGGCACGATGCCGCGCACCTGTCCGGTCTGCCGAGGGCTCGGGGTGATCTCCCGCTCCCAGGGCGGTTTCGCCCTGTCCGAGCCGTGCCGCGAGTGCCTGGGCAAGGGCCAGATCATCGACCACCCCTGCCCCGACTGCCACGGCACCGGCCGGCGCGAGCGGGAGCAGCGGATCCGCATTCCCGCGGGGGTCGCCGACGGCCAGCGCCTCAAGGTCCGCGGCCGGGGCAGCCCCGGCGAGCGCGGCGGCAGCCCCGGTGACCTGGAGGTCACGGTGCACGTCCAGGCGCACCCGGTCTTCGGCCGGGAGGGACCGAACCTGACCATCGTGCTGCCGATCACCTTCTCCGAGGCGACGCTGGGCGCGTCGGTGCGGGTGCCGACCCTGGACGGCGCCCCGCTGACCGTGAAGGTGCCGCCGGGCACGTCCAGCGGGAAGCGGCTACGCGCCAAGGGCCGCGGCGTGCCGAGGCAGGGCGGCGGCAACGGAGACCTGATCGTCACCGTCGAGGTCGCCGTCCCGAAGCCCTCCGATCTGTCTCCGAAGGCCCGGACGGCGTTGCAGGAGTTCGCGATGGCGCACCCCAGTGACCCGCGCGAAGCCCTGATGGCCCAGCTCGGTCAGCAGTAACCACCCTTGCCGGTGTCGTGCCCGCTTCCGGGCGGGCACCACCGGCGCCGACAGTGAGCACTTGCGCCAACCGTTCGTCACTGAGCCTGCCATCTCACCCGGAAACCGGGGCCAGGGTCCCGGGCGTGAGGCCGATGATGGAAAGGCTCGTCCTGCGGGGAGGCACTTCGACCGACTCCTGGATCGGGAGCGGAAGTGAGGCAGGCGAGATGAAGAACCCACGCGCGCACCGAACCTCGGATCCGCCGACGACCGGGCCGACAGATCCAGCCGAGGCCGGCGGCACCCGAGGCGAGAGCACGCACAGCGACACCGGGCGTCGAGCCGGGCGGGCCGCGGGGCATCCGCGCGGCGCACCCGGCGGCGTCGGCGCCCCCGATCCGCGCGAGGCGGGGCTGCCGTCGTACCCACTGCCCGGCCTGGGTGCCCCGGCGCACGACGAGGACGCGCCCGTCTACGTCATCTCGATCGCCGCCGAGCTGGCCGGCATGCACCCGCAGACCCTGCGCTCGTACGACCGGCTTGGTCTGGTCACACCGGGCCGGACGGCCGGCCGCGGCCGGCGCTACTCGGCACGCGACGTCGCGCTGCTGCGCGAGGTCCAGCGGCTCTCCCAGGAGGAGGGCGTCAACCTGGAGGGCATCCGGCAGATCCTCCAGCTCGGCGCCCAGGTGATGGCCCTGCAGGCCGAGGTCACCCGGCTGCGTGACGAGCTGACGAAGGCCCGGGTCGAGGCCGACCGCCGGGTGGCCGAAGCCCACGCCAGCCACCGCCGCGACCTGGTCCCGATCGACCGCGGCGCGATTGTCGTCTGGCGGCCGGGCCACCGCCGCTAAACGCTCACTGCTGGAGGAAGACGACCAGGTCGGGGCCGAGGCGGGCGGGTTCGGCGAGGAGCTTGCCGAGTGCCTGCACGACGGCCCCGACGAAACGGCTGTCCAGCGGGAACGTCTTCGTCGAGACGAGGACGAGACCCGCGTGGGCCTGCCCGGCGGCGCGGCACTGCGCGTCAAGGCGGACGAAGTCCTTGATGTTCAGGGTGACGAGCGAGCGGTCCTGACGGGTCGCCTCCGCCAACAGCTGATCGTCGGGCAGGCCGAGCAGAGCTGGGTCGAGGACGGCCGCGCGGACATCGTGCCCGTCCTCGGCCAGCTGGCTGGCGATCCGCTGACTCAGCATTTCGTCGAGCAGCAGCGGCCGCGTCATCGCGCGAACAGCTCCTGCTCGCGTTGCCAGGCGCGTTCCGCGGCGAGTTCGGCCTCGTCGGCGGCCGCGATCTCGGCGTCGATCTCGTCCGGGTACGCGGCCCAGTAGCGCAACGCGGTACGCAGCAGCCGCGTCGACAGGCCGGTGCCGTCGCGGACCACGCCCAGCAGTGCGTCCTCGCCCAGCACCGGCTCGGCTACCCGGGCGGACCGGACCGCGCGCACGACCTCCCACACGTCCGGACCACCGACCAGGCCCGCGCGCCGACCGGTGGCACCGTCCCGGAAGGTGATCCCGGGATGCTCGTAGACCCGCAGCCCCTCGTCGATCAGCAGGTTCGCGGCCGAGGAGAGGGAGAGGCCCGGATAGGACGCGGCGAACGCCGCGAGCCGGACGGCGACGGTCTCGTCGAATCGGACCGAGGTCGGTTGACGCTTCGCCATAACTACAACGTAGTTAGGCCGAGTCAACACGTCCAGCATGGCCTCACCTCACCAAACCTGGTCTGCCGCCATCAGGGGTGCGGTCATCAGGTGACCGACGGCGATCTGATGACTGCATCACTGTCTGATCAGACAGAACCCCCGATTTGGGTGGGAACGCCAGGCTGGGGCGTCAGCCAGGGCCACGCTCGTGCCAGCCGAGGCCGCGGCGGTCCGCGGCCTCGGTCGCCGGTCTCACTGCTGCTTCAGCTTGGCGACCAGTTGCGCGGTCGCGCTCGTCACCAGGCCGTCGATGGCGCCGGAGCTGGAGATGACGAGTACCTGGTTCTCCACCTGGCGAGAGCCCAGGAAGACCAGGTCGACGATGTAGTTCCGAGTTTGGCCACTGGCGTCGTCGCTCACCGGAAACGCGAAGGAGACCCGCGCCAGCGCGCCGGACGGGACAGGCACGTTCCGGCGGGTGAGGTCGCCCAGGTGGACGCCACCGCCCTCGCTGATGGTGTCGACGAGCACCTTCTGGACGCAGGGCACGAACCGCGGGTCGGCCATCTCCTGCTGCTGGCGTGCGAGCAGCGCGGGAGACACGATCTGCGCTCCGGAATCAAGAGTGATCTGCTGGTCGTCGAGGGTCAGCTCCGCCCCGTCCGCGGCGGCCGTCGGCAGATCGGTCTTCACGCCCATGCAGGACTCGATGTCCGTGAACGGGCTCGCCTCGGGATCGTTGACGTCGTCGGTCTTCGCCCGGGAGGTCACGGTGTAGGACGCGGTCTCGACCGCCTTCGAGTACACGAAGTCCAATGGATCGAGCGCCTTCGGCGACGCGGAGGCGCTGGGCGTCGTCGTGGCCGGTCCTGTGCTCACGCCCGGTCCGCTCGCGTCACCGGACGACGAGCAGCCGGCGATCGCGATGGAGAGCGCCGCGATACCGGTCACGGCGACGCAGCGGAGGCCGGACCGGTGGCTGGACGACAACATGGTCGTGTCCCTGATCTGTGGTCAAGCGGCGAAACCCGAACGATCCGACCGCGCGCGGGCAGGACGACAGCCCTGTAAACAGGACGATAGCGCTGTAAAAGGTGTAGCCGGTCCCCGATCAGCCGGGGCCACCCGTCGTGAAGCCGACATTCCGGCCCCGGGTCAGGGCCCGAAGGCGAATCAGCGGACGCCGGGCGGGGTCACGACACCGCGGGGAGCTTCTTCATGACCCGGGCGGTCATCGTCGGTCCGCGGGCGATTCTGGTCGGGCCCCGAGGTCAGATCAATCTGTCGAGCCTCGCCGGTTGGGGCGGGTGCCTCCGGGAAGATCTGAAGCACGTGACCCAACCAGGCGGAACAAAGGTGCGCTGCGATAAGTTGAGCTAGCCAGACTCATGTATGCTCAGCCCATGGGGCACTGGGAGCCCCCGACACCACCGCGGTGGCTGCGGAGCGCAGCAGTCGCGGACGATCGAGTAGTTGCCGACGACCGAGGAACCGGTGGGGAACCACATGAACGCTGACCGGCTGACCGCCCGCTCCCAGGAGGCGCTGGCCTCCGCCATCACGAGGGCCACCGGTGACGGATCGCCCCTCGTCGACCCGCTGCACCTGCTCACCGCGCTGCTCGCCCAGCAGGACGGTGTGGCGACGGCGCTGCTGACCGCCGCGGGCAGCTCGGTGGACGCGATCCGGCAGCGCGCGGAGAACGCCGTCAGCCGGCTGCCGCACGCGACCGGCGCGAGCGTCTCGCCGCCGCAGCTGTCCCGCCAGCTGGTGGCCGTGCTGGAGCGCGCCGAGCGGGAGGCCGGCCGGCTCGGCGACGAGTACACCTCGGTCGAGCACCTGGTCATCGCGCTGGCCGAGGAGGGTGGTGAGGCCGGCCGGACGCTGACCGCCGGCGGCGCGACCGCCGACCGGCTGCGCGGCGCGATCGAGACCGTCCGCGGCGGCGCCCGCCGGGTGACCAGCCGCGATCCTGAGGGCTCTTACCGCGCGCTGGAGAAGTACTCGCTCGACCTGACCGAGCGCGCCCGCACCGGCAAGCTGGACCCGGTCGTCGGCCGCGACGCGGAGGTCCGTCGCGTCATCCAGGTGCTGTCGCGCCGGACAAAGAACAACCCCGTGCTCATCGGCGAGCCGGGCGTCGGCAAGACCGCGATCGTCGAGGGACTGGCGCAGCGGGTCGTCGCCGGTGACGTGCCCGAGTCGCTGCGCGGTCGCCGAATCGTCTCGCTCGACCTGGGCTCGATGGTCGCCGGCTCCAAGCTGCGCGGCGAGTTCGAGGAGCGGCTGACCTCGGTCCTCAACGAGATCCGCGAGGCCGAGGGTCAGATCATCACCTTCATCGACGAGCTGCACACCGTCGTCGGCGCCGGCGCGGCCGAGGGCGCGATGGACGCCGGCAACATGCTCAAGCCGATGCTGGCCCGCGGCGAGCTGCGGATGATCGGCGCGACCACGCTTGACGAGTACCGCAAGCACATCGAGAAGGACGCGGCGCTGGAGCGCCGGTTCCAGCCCGTCATGGTCGGTGAGCCGTCCGTCGAGGACACGATCGGCATCCTGCGCGGCCTCAAGGAGCGTTACGAGGTCCATCACGGGGTGCGGATCACCGACGCGGCCCTGGTCGCCGCGGCCACCCTCTCCGACCGGTACGTCACGGCCCGCTTCCTGCCGGACAAGGCGATCGACCTGGTCGACGAGGCCGCGTCCCGGCTGCGGATGGAGCTCGACAGCCGGCCGGTCGCGATCGACGAGCTGGAGCGGGCCGTGCGCCGGCTCGAGATCGAGGAGATGGCGCTGGCGAAGGAGAGCGACGAGGCGTCCAAGGCCCGCCTGGAGCGGCTGCGCCGCGAGCTCGCCGACAAGCGCGAGGACCTGAACGGGCTCACCGCGCGCTGGCAGCGCGAGAAGGACGCGATCGGCGAGGTGCAGCGGCTCAACGAGGAGCTGGATCTGGCCCGGCGTAACACCGAGATCGCCGAGCGTGACCTCGACCTGGCCCGCGCCGCCGAGCTGCGCCACGGCACGATCCCGGCCCTGGAGAAGCAGCTGGCGGAGGCGGCGGCCGCGCTCGGCGCCAAGGGCGGCGACGCGAACGAGCCGATGCTCAACGAGGAGGTCGGCCCGGACGACGTCGCCGAGGTCGTCGCGAGCTGGACCGGCATTCCGGCCGGCCGGATGCTGGAGGGCGAGACCGCCAAGCTGCTGCGTATGGAGGACGAGCTGCACGCCCGGGTGATCGGCCAGGACGAGGCCGTCCGGGCGGTCTCGGACGCGGTGCGCCGCGCCCGGGCCGGCATCGCCGACCCCGACAGGCCCACCGGGTCCTTCCTCTTCCTCGGCCCGACGGGTGTCGGCAAGACCGAGCTCGCGAAGACGCTCGCCGAAACGCTCTTCGATACGGAGGCCGCGATGGTACGGCTCGATATGTCCGAGTACATGGAGAAACACAGCGTCGCTCGTTTGATCGGAGCGCCGCCGGGCTACGTCGGCTACGACG
>Ga0134124_10003838_pt1 | contig 12062 bp, 14 predicted proteins | sample KB304_FD_96880 | JGI IMG/M metagenome (GOLD analysis project Ga0134124, IMG submission 96880) | Terrestrial soil microbial communities without Nitrogen fertilizer from Kellogg Biological Station, Michigan, USA - KB3-0-4 | ecosystem: Environmental > Terrestrial > Soil > Unclassified ... | reverse complement strand
CCGCGGTCTGAAGCTGAACTATCCGGAGGCGATGGCCGTGCTCTCGGCGGAGATCCTCGAAGCGGCGCGGGACGGAACGAGCGTCGCCGAAATCATGGCGCACGCGCCGGCCAACTCATGCCTGACCTGAAACTTCATCCCGGCGAATACCTGCTGGCCGACGGAGAAATCGAAATCAACGCCGGCCGGCCGACGATCACGCTGGTCGTGGGCAACACCGGCGATCGACCCATCCAGGTGGGCTCGCACTACCACTTCTTCGAAACCAACGACGCGTTGCGCTTCGATCGCGCCGCCGCGCGGGGCTGCCGGTTGAACATTCCCGCGGGCACTGCCGTGCGCTTCGAGCCCGGCCAGACGCGCACTGTGGAGCTTGTCGCGTATGCAGGCGAGCGCAAGGTCTACGGCTTCCAGGCCAAAGTGAGCGGACTGTTGTGACCCGCATGGATCGTCGCGCCTACGCGGAGATGTTCGGACCCACCACCGGCGACCGGCTGCGCCTGGCCGATACCGATCTCATCATCGAGATCGAGAAGGACCACACCCTCTACGGTGAGGAGGTGAAGTTCGGTGGCGGCAAGGTGATCCGCGACGGCATGGGCCAGAGCCAGCGCATCGCCGCAGAATGCGTCGACACCGTCATCACCAACGCGGTGATCCTCGATCACTGGGGCATCGTCAAGGCCGATATCGGCATCAAGGCGGGACGCATCGCCGGCATCGGCAAGGCGGGCAATCCCGATGTGCAGCCGGGCGTGAACATCGTGATCGGCCCGGGCACGGAAGTGATCGCCGGCGAGGGATTGATCGCCACTGCTGGCGGTATCGATGCGCACATTCACTTCATCTGCCCGCAGCAGGTGGATGAGGCATTGATGTCGGGCGTCACCACCATGATCGGCGGCGGGACCGGTCCGGCCACGGGCACCAACGCCACCACCTGCACGCCGGGCCCCTGGCATATCGCGCGCATGTATCAGGCGCTGGATGCACTGCCCATGAATTTCGGCCTGCTGGGCAAGGGCAACGCCAGCCTGCCCGAAGCACTGGAAGAACAGGTGCGTGCCGGGGTGATGGGCATGAAGCTGCACGAGGATTGGGGCACCACGCCGGCGGCCATCGACTGCTGTCTCTCGGTGGCGGAGAAGCACGACATCCAGGTAGCCATTCACACCGACACGCTGAACGAATCGGGTTTCGTGGAGGACACGCTCGCCGCATTCAAGGGCCGCACCATCCACACGTATCACACCGAGGGCGCGGGCGGCGGCCATGCGCCTGACATCATCAAGGCCTGTGGCGCACCGAATGTGCTGCCTTCATCGACCAATCCCACACGGCCCTACACCGTGAATACCGTCGATGAGCACCTCGACATGCTGATGGTCTGCCACCACCTTGACCCCGGCATCGCGGAAGACGTTGCGTTTGCGGAGTCGCGCATCCGTCGCGAGACCATTGCCGCTGAAGACATTCTTCACGATCTGGGTGCGTTTTCGATGATCTCCTCCGACTCGCAGGCCATGGGCCGCGTCGGCGAGGTGATCGTGCGCACCTGGCAGACCGCGCACAAGATGAAGCAGCAGCGTGGCGCGCTGCCAGAAGACGGCGCGCGACACGACAACTTCCGCGCGCGCCGCTACGTGGCCAAGTACACCATCAATTCGGCCATCACTCATGGCATCGCGCACGAGGTGGGTTCGCTGGAAGTCGGCAAGCTGGCGGATATCGTTCTGTGGCGGCCTGCGTTCTTCGCCGTCAAGCCTTCACTGATGATCAAGGGCGGCATGATTGCCGCCGCGCCCATGGGCGATCCCAACGCCTCCATCCCCACGCCACAGCCCGTGCACTACCGGCAGATGTTCGGTGCGCTGGGCGGAGCCTGCGGCGCGACGTCGATCAGTTTCGTGTCCAAGGCCGCGCTGGAGGCTGATGCGCTCGCACCGTTGGGCCTGACAAAGCAGCTCTCGGCCGTGCGCAACACGCGCAGCATCGGCAAGGGCGACCTGCCGCTCAACAATTACCAGCCAAAGATCGACGTGGATCCACAGACCTACGAAGTGCATGCCGACGGCGTGCTGCTCACCTGCGAGCCCGCCACGTCGCTGCCGTTGGCGCAGCGTTATTTCCTTTTCTAGAAGGCCTGCCCATGTTGCACGTTGAAAAGCACTACCACGGATCGATGCAGGCCACCGAGCGTCTGACGCTGCCCTTTGACCTGCGGCAGAAGAGTCGGCTGCGCTGTCATCTCGACAGTGGCGAGGAGGTAGGGCTGCTGCTGGAGCGCGGCACGGTGCTGCGCGGTGGAGATCTGCTGCAGGCCGACGACGGGCGCATCATCGCGGTAATCGCGGCGCCGGAGTTGCTGTCAGTTGTTGCCAGCGCAGATGCCCTGCAGCTGGCGCGCGCCGCCTATCATCTGGGCAACCGCCACGTGGCGCTGCAGATCCGCGCAGCTGCGTTGAGTTTCCTGCACGATCACGTGCTCGACGACATGCTGCGCGGCCTTGGGTTGGCGGTGCGCGTCGAAACTCTGCCCTTCGAGCCTGAAGGTGGCGCCTATGGTCGCCATGAGCACGCACCGCACAACGCCCATGTTCACTCACACGCTCACGATCATGCCGACGATCACGCGAACGATCACGAGCACGCGCATGGACATCACCACCACCACTGAGTCCATCGACTCGCTGGCGCTGCTGCGACTGCTGCAGCTGGTCAGCCCTGCGCTGCCCATCGGGGCCTTCAACTTCTCGCAGGGGCTGGAGTACGCGATCGAGGCTGGCTGGATTCGCGACGAGGCGCAGGCGGGCCGCTGGATACAGGGGGTGGCGCAGCAGGGCGTGGGTACGCTCGACATCCCCTTGCTGGCGAGAATGCACACCGCATGGAGCGCTGGTGACGCAGATGGCGTACGCGTGTTGAGCCGCCAGCTCATTGCCAGTCGCGAGACCTGCGAGCTGCGCGAGGAAGACCGGCATCTAGGCCGCTCCCTGGCGAAGATATTGATCAGCCTCGACCTGCCGCAGGCAGAGGGCTGGCAACGCAGCGACGAGGCCACACTGGCCGCCCTGTTTGCACTGGCCGCGGTGCACAGCCAGGTGCCACTGCAGGCTACATGTGTCGGATATCTGTGGGCATGGGCCGAAAACCAAGTCATCGCCGCCGTGAAGCTGCTGCCGCTGGGACAGACGGCCGGCCAGCGTGTACTCGAAGGCCTGCGGCTCACGATTCCTTCCATCTGCAGCGCAGCTCTGCAACTCGCCGATGAGCAGATCGGTACCAGCACGCCCGGCGTCGGCATTGCCAGCGCCCGTCATGAAACCCAGTACACCCGTCTGTTCCGATCCTAGGAGAACCGCATGAGCCGCCTGAATCGCTACGCCGTCCTCGCATCCACGCTGATGCTGCCGCTGATGGCACAGGCTCACCCCGGGCATGAAACGCATGCGACGCTGATGCAAGGCTTGCTGCATCCGCTTACCGGCTGGGATCACCTGTTCGTGCTGCTGTCGCTGGGTGCGCTCGCGGCAGGACGTGGCCCCGGCATGGCGATGACCTGCGGCGCTCTGCTGGCTGCTGCGCTGTCGGGTGGCGCAATGATCGGCCTGACCTGGCCGACGGCGTCTTTCGTCGAACCAGCGATTCTGGTGACGGTGTTCGGCTGCGTGCTGCTATTGGCGCTGCGCAGACACATCAGTCGAGGCGGTCTCGCCGCGTTGTGCATTGCCTTTGCGCTGGTCCATGGGGTGGCGCATGGACAGGAGGCACCGGGTGGCGACCTGGTCGCCTACTTCGCGGGCTTCACATTCTCGGGTGCCATCATCTACGCCGCAGGTGTAATGCTCATGCAGCGCCTGTTGTGGCGGATGTCTCCCGCCGCCGCGCGCGGCGAGTGAGTGCCCTGCAGCCTTAGAGTGCGGCCCTGGAGTGCGCCTCAGGGCGCAGACTTGGCTGCATCCAGCGCGGATTTGAGCTGGCGCGCCCAGGTTTCCAGCGCGCGTTCGGCTTCCGCGCGATTGAATACGCTGTTGGCCCATTCGAGACGGTCGTATTCCTGCGCGCGCTGCAGATCGCTGGCGCGATACAGCGTGGTGCCCGTCACCGAGTCACGCAGATTCACCAGAATGCGCATCTCGCCGGCACTCTTCACATATACATGCACGTTGCCGGCGTTGCGCGGCTCGATTCCGTTGATGATCAGATCGACGATTTCGGCCTGCACGTCCAGCACGTTCTCTCCGGATGCCTTGGCTATGGTGTAGCCGCCCTTGGTGAGCACGCGCGCAAAGGTCTCGCCCGCGATCTTCGACAGCTCGCTGCGGATGCGCTCCACTTCATCGCTCTTGAGGCCAAACGTGCCGTAGTCGCGCGGATCCCAGTTCTTGCTGAATGCCACGCTCACGGGCCTGAGCAGAAGGCTGGTGTAGCCCTTCAGGCTGGCACCCGGCCGTTTGTAGGCCTTGTCGATGTTCTTCACCTGGATCTGCACCAGTCCGTCTTCGGTGGTGCCCGGCACATCCGCGGCATGCAAAGGCATCGCGACCAGCATCAGCAGGGGCAATGCACGAAAAGCTGCAAGGGATGATTTCATGATGGGCTCCATCCGCGATGAGGCGGCCGATTGTACGGCCGCCTTCATCCCGGTTGCGCTTGCCGCGACAGCAACTGCAAAGCCGTGTCGTTTCAGATCGCGTGCGTGGCGGGCTGCAGCAGCAAGGCTTGCACCGTGTAGACGCGGAAATCGACCCACTCGCTCATGGCTTCACCTTCGACAGGGCATCGTTGAACAGCGCGGAGATCTGCGCGGGCGTGAGGCCGGTGCCGAGCAGCGATCCAATCAATTCGCGGATCACCCGTTCGGCCTGCCCGGATTGTGCGCGCCGCACTTCATGCGCCGCCTCATCGCGCACGAAGGTGCCGCGACGTCCTGCAGTGAGAATCACGCCCTGATCCTCGAGCAGCTTGTAGGCCCGCGCGACGGTGTTTCGATTCAGCGAGAGATCGCTGGCGAGCTGGCGCACGGGTGGCAGTGGATCGCCGGATTTCAGCAATCCCGCTGCCACGCCCTGCTGCACCTGCCGGACGATCTGCTCGTAGACCGGCTCCGGGGAACTGGTCAGAATGGAGATATCCATATTGTCCTAATAATAACTAGGACAAAGTGACAAATCAAATCCCAAGGAGGCAGCCATGAGCGAGGAATCGAGCGCCGCGCGCCCGCCGGTTCATCTGTGGGTTGTGGGAGTGCTCGGCGTGCTGTGGAACGCCTACGGCTGCTTCGACTACTTGATGAAGCAGACCAGTGCGAGTTACCTGGCTGCGTTGCCGCCCGAACAGTCCACGATGCTCGCGCAGATGCCGTTGTGGGCCAATGTGGTCTGGGCCATCGGTGTCTGGGCCGGCCTGCTCGGCTGCATCCTGTTGTTGTTGCGCAGTCGCTGGGCCGCGCATGTGTTCCGTTTGTCACTGCTGGGCGCAGCGGTGGGCACGGCATACCAGGTGCGACAGCTGCCTCAGCCGATGAAATCCTCGGACTGGGTACTGACGATCGCGATACTGATGGTTTGCGTGGCGCTGCTCATTTACGCGCGCTGGCAGACAGCGCGCGGCGTACTGCGCTGAAGCCTCTTGCCGGAAGCAGCGGCCCTGCATGCAGGGCCGTTCCGCGCAAGTGTCGTTACTTCAGCGTCGCACTGTCGAGGTTCAGCTTGTCGATGCCGATGCGCTCGAGCTTTGGATACTTCGCTTTCAGTTTCGCGCCGAACACCGCGGCATCGCCCACGACCACCAGTGAAGCGGCTGCCGGATCAAAGTGCGCCTTCGCTGCTGTGGCCACCTGGGCGGGCGTGACGGCGTTGATGTCCGCGGCATAGGTCTGAAGCTTCTCGAGTGGCAGGCCGAACTGGGCCAGCGCGGAAAGCTGCCCGGCGAGGCCACCGGTGGTTTCCACCGAGCGGCCGAAGCCACCAATCAGCACGGCCTTGCGACTGGCCAGCTCTGTGTCGGGGATCGGGCGCGCGCTCAGGCCGGTCATTTCCGCCGTCATGAGATCCACCACCTGCAGCACGGCATCATTGCGTGTCTGCGCCGAGGCGATGATGGGCGCGCCCTGCTTGCGCGCAGCCATGCCTGAGCTCGCGCCATAGGAGAGACCGCGCTTCACGCGGATCTCCTGGTTCAGCCGCGATGAGTAGCCGCCGCCCAGCACATTGTTGGCCAGCTGCGTCGCGAAATAATCCTCGCCCAAACGGCTGGGTCCGATGCCACCCATCAGCACGGCGGCCTGCCCGATCTTTGGAATGTCGATCAACAGGGGTGGCTGCGCGCGTGCGGTCGATTCGCCTGCCGCTACGGCATTCAACGCCGCCTCCGGCTTCTTCCATGCCGCGAAGGATTGCTCGGCCAGCGCAAAGCCAGCCTCCGGCGTGATGTCGCCGGTGATGACCAGTACCGCATTGTCCGGACGCCACCAGCTGTCATGGAATTTCACGGTGTCGTCGCGGGTGAGCGCAGCGATGGATTTGGGAGACGGCGTCTTGCCGTAAGGACCGTCGCCGAACAGCCGTCGAGTCATCGCGAAGCTGGCCACTGAATTGGGCTGACGCAGCGAGACCGTGAGGCCGTCGAGCGCTTCCTGTCGCGCACGGTCCAGTTCCTCATCCTTGAACACGGGATTGATGGCCACATCCGCCAGCACGGCGAACACTTCGTGCGTCTTGTCGGAGCGTGTCACCGCCGAAAGATTGGAGGAATCGGCGACCGCGCCTCCACCCAGTGAGGCGCCAAGGCTTTCGATCTGGCGCGAGATGTCGGTGGCCGAGCGCGTTGCCGTGCCACGCGTCGCCAGATCCGCCGTCATGGTCGCCAGTCCCGCGCGATTCGCCGGATCGAGCGCAGCACCGGCCGAGACACGCAGATCGGCAGCGACCAGCGGCAGGCCAGGACGGTTGGCGACGATCACGCGCAGGCCATTGGCCAGCGTCTTCTCTGTGGCGCCGGGCACCTTTGCGGCCACGGCCTGGCCGGGCTGTGGCGGCGCCTGGCGCTTGTCTTCGGGCGCCAGCACATAGGTCGGCACTTCCGCCGCGGGGATGTCGATCTTTGCCGTGGCGATGGTCTTGGAATCGGCGATCACATCGCCCTTCGCACCTGCCGCTTCCGGCAGGTAGCGGATGGTCACCGAGTGCGCATCGTCCATGATGGACTTCGCCACGCGCTGCACATCGGCCGCGGTGACCGACTGCAGGCTGGCGAGGATGCGATCCGACGCGGCGGGATCCTTGTAGATGATGATGGAGCGCGCCAGTTCGTCCGCCCTGCCATCCGTGGTCTCACGCTGTTCCAGCGTCTCCATCACCAGCTCATTGCGCGCTTCTTCGAGTTCGGTTGCAGTCACCGGCACATCGCGGATCTTCGCGATCTCCGTCTGCAGCGATTTCAATCCGTCATCCGCCGACTTGCCGCCGGAGAGAATCGCGACCAGCGAATAGAAACTGGGCTGCTGGCGGATCTCGATCTGCGAGCCCACCTGCGCGGCCAGATGCTGGTCATACACCAGCGACTGATACAGCCGCGACGATTGACCCAGCTGCAGGATGGCATCGAGCACCATCCACGCGGCAATATCGGGACTGCTGGCGGCCGGAGCCGGCCAGCTCACCATCACGGCGGGCAGCGGCACGTTCGGCGCATATACAGTGAGGGACTTCGGAGCCGCGCGCGCGGGTTCCACTGCAGTCACACGCGGAATCGCCCGCTTGGGTGACTGCAGCGCGCCGAAGTATTTGTCCACCCAGGCATCGAGCTGCTTCTGGTCGAAGTTGCCCACGATGACGAGAATGGCGTTGTCAGGCCGGTAGTAGGTGGCGTGAAAGGCCTTCACGTCCTCGAGGGTCGAAGCCTGGAGATCTTCGATGGAGCCGATGCCCGGCCGGCCATAGGGATGCACATCGAAATTCGCCTGTACCGAATACAGCCCGAACAGGCGGCCATACGGCGCGGCGAGAATCCGCTGCCGCAATTCCTCGATGACCACATCGCGTTCGGAGTGGAAGGCGTCCTGGTCCACCACCAGCGAGCCCATGCGCTCGGACTCGGCCCATATGATGCGCTCGAGATGATTCGCCGGCACCGTCTCGAAGTAGTTGGTGTAGTCGTCGGCGGTGGAGGCATTGTTGAAGCCGCCCACATCTTCCGTGAGCCGGTCGAAGCTCTCGGCCGGCATGTTGGCCGTGGCCTTGAACATCAGGTGCTCGAACAGATGCGCGAAACCCGAGCGCCCCGCCGGATCGTTCTTCGAGCCCACGTCGTACCAAACCGCCACCGACACATTGGCCGTGTTGGAATCCGGCAGCGCATACACGCGCAGGCCATTGGCCAGCGTGCGCATCTGCGGCTGCAGGGGAGGGATGGAGAGGCCGCCCGTGTGGGCTGTCTCGGCTTTCGGCTGGCAGGAAGACATGGCAATACCTGCGGCGGCGATGAGCGTGGCGACGAGCGGCTTCTTTTTCATGGATTACTCTCTACAGCAGGTCCTTCACGCCATCACGCTCTTCGCGCAGCTCGGTCTCGCTGGCATCCATGCGCTTGCGGCTGAAATCATCGACCGACAGTCCCTGCACAATGCTGTATTCGCCGTTCTTCGTCGTGACCGGATACGAATACACAAGGCCATCCTTGATGCCGTAGCTGCCATCCGACGGCACGGCCATGCTGACCCAGTCGCCGTCGGCGGTGCCCTTCACCCACGTATGAACATGATCGATCGCAGCGGCGGCCGCAGAGGCTGCCGATGAAGCGCCGCGCGCCTTGATGATGGCCGCGCCGCGCTGCTGCACCACCGGGATGAAGGTCTCTTCGATCCACTTCTGATCCACCAGCGACTTCGCAGCCTTGCCACCGACGGTGGCATGCGAGAGATCCGGATACTGCGTGGAGGAATGATTGCCCCAGATCGTGAGCTTCCTGATGTCGGTCGTGTGCGTGCCGGTTTTTTCCGCCAGCTGCGACAGCGCGCGATTGTGATCGAGCCGCGTCATCGCGGTGAAATTGCGCGGATTCAGATCCTTCGCATTCGCGCGAGCGATGAGTGCATTGGTGTTCGCGGGATTGCCGACGACCAGCACCTTGATGTTGCGATCGGCGACTTCATTCATCGCCTTGCCCTGTGCGGAGAAGATCTGTGCATTCGCGAGCAGCAGATCCTTGCGTTCCATGCCCGGGCCGCGCGGCCGCGCGCCGACGAGCAGCGCCACCTGTGAATCCTTGAAGGCGACCTTCGCATCATCCGTTGCGACGACCTTGTTCAGCAGCGGAAACGCGCAGTCGTTCAGTTCCATCACCACGCCCTGCAGCGCCGGCAACGTCGGCGTGATCTCCAGCAGGTGCAGATTCACGGGCTGGTCATCACCCAGCAGATGACCCGAGGCGACGCGGAAGGCGAGGGCATAGCCGATCTGGCCAGCGGCGCCGGTGATGGTGACGGTAACGGGCTTTTTCATCTGGTCTCCAAGGCAAGGGCGGGCCCCCTGGAGGGGCTCCAAAGGGGGTCAGATTCTACCGGGCAACTTTTTGTTAAGGGGGTGTTGACACTGAACTAGTGTTGTAGTTGAATACAACACCATCGAGGTAGAGGAGTCAGTCCGAAGCCTCAGGAACCGAACCGAAACAAATGGAACAAGGAGTAAGGAACATGGAGATCACGAATGGCAACGCGGGACTGGGCCTGGTTTCTCGAGCCGTCGCCTTTGCAATGGCTCTCACCACCACCGCCTTCATCACCACCGCCACCGCGGTTGTCTTCACGGGCAGCAGCCAGGCCGTCGGCTCGCACCTCGTCGGTGCGGTCATCGCGCCGATCCGCACGCTCATCGGCGTCTGAACCAAGCCGATGAACGCGCACACCATTGACGGCAATTCCGAAACAATCGGGGTTGAAAAGGCAAGAACTATGTCCAAGGTGATACAGCAACAGAGGAGCATGGCGATCGGGTTGTTCTCGAACGCGCTGTTCTGCCTGTGGTTGTCCTCGGCCTGCCTCGTGGTGTGGATGGATTTCGGCGCAGGTACGGGCAAGCCGGCGGCACAGGCCATCTCGGTCGCGTCCAAGCCTGCCGCCACGGCGACAGTGCCGGATGGCCGCGTTGCAACACCAACCAGCGATGGCGGCGCGGATGCCGCATGATGGCGCAAGAATGAGTCCGGTCGACGCCAAATGGGATGAGTCCCAGCCCATCTATCGCCAGCTGCGCGACCGCGTAGTGGCCATGATGCTGGAAGGGACGTTGAAGGAGGGAGAGGCATTGCCCTCCGTCCGCCAGGTGGCGACCGAGTACCGGTTGAATCCCCTGACCGTGCTGAAGGCCTACCAGCAGCTGGCTGATGAAGGCCTGGTGGAGAAGCGGCGCGGCCTGGGCATGTTCGTGGCGCCCGGCGCCAGCAGCGCGCTGATGACGGATGAGCGCCAGCGCTTCCTCGCCAGCGAGTGGCCCAAGATCCAGGCCACCATCCAGCGCCTGGGCCTCTCGGCTCAAGATCTCCTCAATACGGAAACAACGGGCGCGGCCACGCCGCCGCTGCCGACACGCACGGAGCAGAAGTAATGACGCCAATCATCGAGGCGCGCGGACTGTCCAAGCAGTACCGCGGCGGCAAGCAGGCCGTCGCTGGGGTGGATTTCACGGTAGGGCCGGGCCGTATCCTGGGATTGATCGGGCGCAATGGCGCTGGCAAGACCACGGTGATCAAATCCCTGCTGGGCCTGACTCCGTACCATGGCTCGCTGAAGGTGCTCGGCCGCGATCCCACTTCCGAACGCGACCTGCTGATGCGCGAAGTGTCATTCATCGCCGATGTGGCGGTGCTGCCCAAGTGGCTGCGGGTGCGCAATGCACTGGACTATGTGCAGGGCGTGCATCCCGCCTTCAATCGCGAGCGCGCCGAGCAGTTTCTCTCGACCACCGATGTGAAGCTCACGCACAAGGTGCGCGAGCTCTCCAAGGGCATGGTCACGCAGCTGCACCTGGCGCTGGTGCTGGCCATACGCGCGCGGCTGCTGGTACTGGATGAGCCCACGCTGGGGCTCGACCTGCTGGTGCGCCGCCGCTTCTACGACACGCTGCTCAACGACTACATGGATGAGGAACGCACGATTGTCGTGACCACCCACCAGGTGGAGGAAATCGAATACCTGCTCACCGATGTGATGTTCATCGAACAGGGCAAGATCGTGCTGAACACACCCACCGAGCAGATCGGCGATCGCTACAGCCAGCTCATCGTCAAGCCGGACCAGCTGGCCGCGGCGCGCGCGCTGCGGCCATTCAATGAACGCGCCGTGCTGGGTCGCACGGTGCTGTTCTATGAAAACGTGCCGCGGGAACAGCTCGAACCCCTGGGGGACCTCGGTACGCCTTCCGTTGCCGACCTGTTCGTGGCCTGCATGCAGAAGGAGGCCGCATGAAGGGCGTTTATCCCACGCTGATCAAGCGCGAGTTCTGGGAGAGCCGTTCCCTGTATCTGGCGCCGCTGATCGCAGGCGGCGTGATGATGCTCATGTGGATATGGGGCGCGCTTTTTGCCGCCTCGCATTTCAGGTTCAACTTCAGCACCCCGCCCGCGCCATTTCCGGAGGGAGTGTCGAGGATCGGCATCGGCCTGTACGGCCTTGCCATGCAGCTGTTTTTTGTCTCGTCGCTGGTGTGCGGCTTCTATCTGCTGGACTGCCTGTACGCCGAGCGCAAGGACCGCAGCATCCTGTTCTGGAAATCACTGCCCGTTTCAGACCTGCAGACCGTGGTCAGCAAGTTCGTCGTGGCTACGCTCATCGTGCCGCTGGGTGTGTTCGTGCTGAGCACCGTGCTCTATCCCATCCTCTATGTGATCGCGGCCGCGGGTATTCCGAATTTCGAATACATCTCCGGTGGCTGGAGCACTGCCGACTTTCTACGCGCAGATGGGGCGCTGCTGGGCGGCCTGCTGGCAACGCAGCTGTGGTATGCACCGCTGGCGGCCTGGAGCATGGCCGCCTCGGTGCTGTCGCGCCGTTCGCCGGCGCTGAT
>Ga0134124_10003836_pt1 | contig 12064 bp, 9 predicted proteins | sample KB304_FD_96880 | JGI IMG/M metagenome (GOLD analysis project Ga0134124, IMG submission 96880) | Terrestrial soil microbial communities without Nitrogen fertilizer from Kellogg Biological Station, Michigan, USA - KB3-0-4 | ecosystem: Environmental > Terrestrial > Soil > Unclassified ... | reverse complement strand
GGCGAGGACGCCGGCGAGCACGGGCGTCGGGACGTTGCACCTCCCGAGGAAGGGGATCCGCTTCATCAGCCAGCCGCCGAACCCGAGCGCCGCGAGGCCCACGACGATCGTCTGCAGCTCGTTGAGCTCGAAGACCTGCATTGCGCCCCCCCTCGTTTCGACTCGGGATCCGCTTGCCAGGCTCTCGACGATTCGTTCGGCGGGCTGCTATGCGGCGAGCATCATCGCGAAGTAGCCGCCGACGGTGAGCAGGATGCCGGAGATCGCGTAGCCGACCGGGAAGCCGATCCACGGCACGGAGCTGTCGATCTCCTTCGCCGCCTCGCGGCACGGACCGGAGTGCGAGCGCGCCCCGGCCACGCCGCCCATCAGGATCGCGGGGTTGATCTTCATCATGTGGTAGCCGATCGCCCACACGATCACGGGCGGGATGCTGCACGCGACGAAGCCGACCAGGAAGATCTTGATCGCGATCGCGCCGGTGAGCTGCGCGAGCAGCGAGTTGCCGGCGTTGATCCCGACGATGCAGACGAAGACGATCAGCCCGAGGTCCTCGAGGATGTTGCGCGCCGCGTTCGGCGTGTTGCCGAAGAAGCGCAGCCGCGACTGCAGCGACGAGACGATCACGCCGGAGACGAGCAGGCCGCCCGCGTTCCCGAGCCCGACCTTCGAGCCGAACGCCGGGAACTGGATCAGCCCGATCAGCAGCCCGAGGATCATCCCGACCGCGAGCGTGAGCAGGTCGGTCGCGGAGCTCGGGCGCGCGATGCGTCCGAGCATCTCGCCGACCCGGCTCACCGCGCCCTTGAGCCCGGCGACGAAGAGCACGTCCATCCGCTGCAGCTCGGTGTCGGGCGAGACGGGGAACGGGATGCCGCCGCGCTCCATGCGGACGAGCTGCAGCTGGCCGGCGACCTCGGTGTCGCGGAACTGCTTCAGCGGCTTGCCGATCACGTCCTTGTTGGTGACGAGGACCTCGGCCTGATCAAGCTCCACCGCCAGTGCCTTGGGGTCGTGCACCTCGGTGCCGATCAGCCCCATCTTCTCCGTGAGCGCCTGGGTCGCGCCGCCGAGCGCGATCACGTCGCCCGGGGCGAAGCGCACGTCGGTCCCGGCGCCGAGCGACTGGTCGCCGCGGCGCACGTTGACGATGCGGTATTAGGGGTTGTCCTTGCGGAACTCCGCGATCGACTTCCCGGTGAGCTTGGCGTTCTCGACCTTGTAGGCCCGCACGCCGAACGGCCGGAACGCCGTGAGGCCGGCGTCCTCGCCGCGCACGCCGTGCTCCTGCTCGTACTTCTTGGCGGCCGCGCGCGCGTCGATGCCCCACCAGCGCGGCAGGTACTTGCAGATCAGGATGATGCCGACCGTGCCCCACACGTACGTGATGCCGTACGAGAGGGCGATCATCGCGGAGGCGCCCTCCTTGGTGGTGCCCTCCGGCAGCTTCACGACGCCGGCGGTCACGGCCTGCTCGGCCGAGCCGATCGCCGCCGACATCGTCTGCGAGCCGGCCAGCATCCCGCCCGCGGCGCCGACCGGCAGGTCGCACACCTTCGCGCCGATCACGACGAGCGCGAGCCCGATCGCGCACGAGACGAAGGCCAGGATCGTGAACTTGAGCCCGTCGCCCTTCAAGCTGTTGATGAACGACGGACCGACGCGCAGCCCGACCCCGTACATGAAGAGGTAGTAGAAGAGGCTCTTCGCGAAGTTGTCGAGCGCGAGCTTGGTGCCGTACGACGAGGCCCACACCGACAGCGCGCAGCCGACGACGATCGACGCGGCCACCATGCCGAGGCCGTAGCCCTTGATCGCGATCTTGCCGATCGCGACCGCGGTGCCGACGGTGAAGAAGAGCAGGATGTAGGGGTTGGCGGCGAGGAAGTCGAAGAACGCCTTCATCGCGCGACTCGCTGGGCCGCCGCGTTCTTCTTCCCGTTCCGCCGCGCCTTGTCGTCGGCGGCGGCCGCGCCCGCCCGCACGCCGAGCGCGGCGGGCTTGATCAGGTTGAGCCCGCGCTCGGCGTCGTACCCGTGGATCTCCTTCACGTCGAGCTTGCGCATGAACTCGATCGTGTCGGCCTCGATCACCTGTCCTGGCACCATGATCGGGAATCCTGGGGGATAGGGGATCACGAAGTGGGCCGACACGAGCGGAGGCCCCGACTTGATGCGCCGGTCGATCTCGGGGCTGTCGAGCCGCAGGAACTCGCACCCTTCGGAGTCATAGGCCTTGTAGAAGGCCGACCGCATGTCGCCCTCGAGCGTCGTGCCCTTCGGGTCGGTGCGGAACTTGTCGTGGAAGCGGCTGAAGTTGGGGAGGTCGGGGACGTCCTCCATCAGCGACTTCACGCGCGCGGCGAACGACTTCTTCGCCGATTCGCCGCCGCTCGCGAGCTTCGCCTCGATCGACTTCGAGATCTCGACCAGCACCTTGAGCAGGTTGGCGACGTCGCTCAGCGTGTTGTTGATGTTGGTCTGGAACAGGACCGAGTTGCGCGAGGTCTTGTTGAGCTGGATCTCGTACTCGGAGGCGAGCAGGTTCTTGAACTGCGTGCCGTCGTAGCCGGCCGTGCCGCAGACCAGGGTGAGGCGCGTCGAGTCGAGCACGAACTCGTCCTCGCGGAACGCGCGCATCGCGTCGGCGAAGGTCGCCCCCTCCGTGATGTAGTCCTCGAGCTTCGAGGGGCGGTACTCGGCCGGGATCATCTCGGCGGGCGAGAGCATGTGGAAGTACTTCGAGACGAGCGGGTGGTGGTTGACGTTGCGCCGGATCTCGAGCGAGTTCTGGATCGAGCCCATCACGAGCTCGTAGCCCTCGAGCTCCATCTGGCGGCGCGCCACGTCGAGCGTCGCGATGATCTGCAGGTTGGGCGACGTGGAGGCGTGGGTGAAGACGGCCTCCTTGAAGGCCTGCTCGTGCGCGGCGAAGTCCTGGTCGCCGACCAGCACCATCGAGCCCTGGCGCAGCGACGACATCGACTTGTGGGTCGAGTTGGTCTGGTACACGCGCAGCTTCGCCTTCCGCGGATCCGGGATCAGGCGCGTGTCGAGGACGCGCTTGTCCTTCGGGTCGAGGTCGGCGCCGAGCTTCTTCTCCTGCGCGAGGTAGCGCTCGAGGTAGGCCGGGTCGGCGAACGCCTCCTTCAGGAGCTCGCGCGCCCCCATCGCGGTGCGCGGCCGGTAGATCGGCGAGAAGCGCGCGAAGCCGAACCACGCCTCGTCCCACAGGAAGATGAGGTCGGGCTTGATCGCGAGGCACTCCTCCATCACGCGCTTCGTGTCGTAGACGTGCCCGTCGAACGTGCAGTTGGTGAGCGTGACGAGGCGCACCTTGTCGAGGCGGCCGGCCGCCTTCAGGTCGAGCAGCGCCTGCTTCACGGTCCGGATCGGGACGGCGCCGTACATCGAGTACTGCGTGAGCGGGTAGGCCTCGACGTAGTAGGGCTGCGCGCCGGCCAGCACCATGCCGTAGTGGTGCGACTTGTGGCAGTTGCGGTCGACGATGACGATGTCGCCCGGCGTCAGCAGCGCCTGGTGCACCATCTTGTTCGAGGTCGACGTGCCGTTGGTCACGAAGAAGACGCGGTCGGCGCCGAAGGCGCGGGCCGCCGCGTCCTGCGCGCGCTTGATCGTGCCGGTCGGCTCGAGCAGCGAGTCGAGCCCGCCCGACGTCGCCGACGACTCGGCGAGGAAGAGCGTCGGCCCGTAGAACTCGCCCATGTCGCGGATCCAGTTCGACCGGAAGATCGACTTGCCGCGCGCGATGGGCAGGGCGTGGAAGGTGCCGACCGGCTTCTGGGCGTACTTCTTCAGGTTGTCGAAATAGGGCGTCTCGAAGCGCTCCGCGACGCCGGCCAGGATCGAGAGGTGGATCTCGAGCGGCTCCTCCACCTCGTAGAAGATGCGGCGCAGGCCGGCCGCCGCCGGGTCGCTGACGATGCCGCCCGGCTTGCGGTCGGCGAGCAGGAAGAGGTCGAGCTCGGGCCGGATCCTCTTGATCGCGGTGGCGAGCGGGAGACCGAGGTCGCCGATCGGCGGGTCGGCGGGATCGAACGGGAGCCGGCCCTCGAGCAGGCTGCGGAAGACCGGGAGGTCGTGCGCCGACGCGTACGTGAAGCCCTCGGCGATGACGACCGACTCGAGGTTCGGGTTGAGGATGACCGCGAGCAGCGCGTCCTCGAAGCTGCCGACCATCACCGGCTCGTACACGAACTCGTCCTGCGGGCGGCGCAGCCGGCGGACCTGGTCGATCTGCGCCGGCCAGCGCGCCGCCGGCGAGGGAGTGACGAACAGCGTCTCGAAGTAGGGCCGCGCCTTGGGGTCGCGCGCGGCCGTCGGCATCGTCCGTCCGCCGCCGGCCGGCTCCTCGTCGGAGTCCCACTCCGCCGACTCGCTGCGGTACGACCGCGAGAGCAGCGCCGACGCGATGCGCCGCACGAGGCGCGCGAAGCCGGCCTGGTCGTCCTCGGCGAGCCGTCCCTTCAGGTCGTTCATCAGGCGCGGGCCGGGGAAGGCCTGGAACTGCTCGATCGCCCCGAGCTGCGCGAGCGTCTGCGAGCACGTGTCGCGCGGCTCGCCGTTGCGCGCGCTCCCGCCGCGCGAGCACCACTTCTGCGCGCTCTCGTTGAGATCGCGCCAGCGGTCGAGACGGGCCGACGAAGCGGCGAAGAAATGATCGATCTTGGTGGGCGGGACCTTCGTGACGGCCATGACCGGTACCTCTTTGCGATGCAGGAGACCCAGGTGGTTCAGAAGTCGAAGCGGAGCGACGCCTGCATGCGCCAGTCGCCGCCGTATTCCTGTCCGAACGAGCTGCGCGAGCCGTGCAGGAGCTCGAGGCCGGTCCAGGCGCGCGCCATGAACTGCCAGATGAGGTTCGCGGCGAAGTAGTCGGTGCGCTTGGTCGTGTCGGCCGGGACGCTCGACGGCGCGTCGCCGCCGGCCCAGCTGTAGACGATGTTGCTGCGCAGGTCTTCGGACCAGTAGTGCTGGTAGGCGCCCATGATCGCGAAGACGTAGACGCCGACCACGCTGCCGCCGTTGGTGACCGCGGCCGCGTCGCCGCCGCGGAAGCGGCCGATGCCGTCGCCGAAGGTGATCTGGCCGATCGCGTTGTCCTTGTCGACCGTCTTGATCTTGGTCGCGACGTTGAGGCCCCACAGCATGTGGTTCTCGGTCGTCCCGTTCGCGTTGTCGAAGCGGACGGCGCTGGTCCACGCGCCGGCGCGGACGTGGCCCTGCTCGAAGTTCCAGTTGAAGGCGCCGTCGATGTCGGGGAGGAAGTTGCTCGTGGTGCCGACGACGCCGGCGGGCACGATCACGTCGTTGTCCGGGTCCTCGACCGAGACCGCGAAGTAGTTGCCGTTGCCGAGGTCATGCGTCATGCGCGCCTGCGCCGTGCGGATCTGCGGGAAGGCGGTCGGCGACTCGAAGTCGAGGGTCTCGGGCATCGCCTCGGCGTCCATGAACGTCGTCCACGTCTGGCCGCCGAGGATCTTGTTCTCCGCGTCGACGGCGAATTCGCCGTAGGCGTGGCGGAGGCGGAAGGCGTCGCCGGCGCCCGCGAAGTCGCCTTCGACGTAGACGTGCATCGGCCCGGTCAGGTCGAGGGCGAGCCGCGTCTGGCGCGCCGTGAGTTCCGTGTTGTTGTCGGGAATCGTCGGGTCGTGCGAGACCGGGATCGTGCGCGGGTCGAAGGAGTTGGTCGAGCCGATCTGGTTGAAGTCGTGGATCGCGTCGAGCTTGACGTATCCGCCGAGCTTCAGCTTGTACGGGCCGAACGCCCATTCGAGCTTCGGGATCGGCGGGATGGTCGAGGGGTCCCCAGACGGAGCCGGAGCCTGGGTCGGGGGCTGCGCCGGTGGCGGCGCGTCCTGCGCAGGAAGGCGCGAACCCAGCGTGGCGAACGTGAAGACCGCGATGCTCGAGACAATGCGAGCCATCCCTCTCCTCCTTCGCTGCATCGCTGCAGCTCCCTTTTCCTGGACCGGCGTACCCGATGACTCCACCGACGTGACTCGGAGCGGCGATCGGCGGCTGGGGCGAGCCGCGCGTCGTCGAGCAAGGTGAGGGCGCGACAGTAGCGACTTCCCGGCGCGATGTTCCAGCCCTCGTGAAAGCGTCGCGCCTGCAAAAGAAGTGTGGAGGAATCGCGCTGCGACTGCGGTCGTCGCGCCTTCGTATGCTGCGAAGGTTCGCGCCGCTGCGACGTACGCGGATGCCATTCCTGCCCCGGAACGGCTACCGTCGCCCGCCTGCGCCGAATCCAGGAGGAAGGCCGATGCACTCCACCGCGATCCTTCTCGGCATGAGCGTTCTGCTTTCGTCCGGGGCGACATTCGTCCGAGTCGGCGTCCGCGTCGGACCGCCGCAGGCCGAGCCCAAGCAGGAGCCGCCGAAGAACTCCATCCCGAAGCAGGTCGTGGTGCCGCCGCCGGGCGACGCGAAGAGCCAGGACGCGGCGCCGAAGGGCGAGAAGGAGAAGGCGCCGTTCAAACCCGAGGAGCTCGAGCAGCTGCTCGCTCCCGTCGCGCTCCATCCCGACGACCTGCTCTCGCAGATCCTGATGGCGGCGACCTATCCGGTCGAGGTCGTGCAGGCCGAGCGCTGGTTGAAGGCGAACTCGAAGCTCACCGGCGACGCGCTCGCGAAGGAGCTCGAGAAGCAGACCTGGGATCCGAGCGTGCGCTCGCTCGTCAACTGCCCGCAGGTCCTCACCATGATGAGCGAGAAGCTCGACTGGACCGTGAACCTCGGCAACGCCTTCATCGGCCAGCAGAAGGAGGTGATGGACACCATCCAGAAGATGCGCGCGAAGGCGCAGGAAGCGGGCAACCTGAAGTCGAGCAAGGAGCAGAAGGTCTCGACGGAGAAGGAAGAGGGCAAGGAAGTCATCGTGATCGAGCAGTCCGATCCGCAGGTGATCTACGTCCCCACCTACAATCCGACGGTGATCTACGGCTCGTGGCCCTATCCGGCCTATCCGCCCTACTACTGGTACCCGCCGGCCTACGTCCCGCCGCCCTACCCCGCGTTCCACTTCGGCGTCGGCGTCGCCGTCGGCGTGGCGTGGGGCTACGCGTGGGGCAACTGCAACTGGGGCGGCTCCGACGTCGACATCGACGTCAACCGCAACACCGAGTTCAACCGCAACATCGACCGCGGCAGTCACGCGCAGCAGCTCGACCGCAACGGCACGAACAAGGGCAAGGGCAACTTCAAGCACGACCCGTCCCACCGACAGGGCGTCTCCTACCGCGACAACGCCACGTCGAAGAAGTTCGGCGGGCCGACGGCCTCCGACCGCAGCGCCTCGCGCGACTCCTTCCGCGGCAAGGACAGCGCGGCCCCGAAGGCGAGCGACCGCGCCGCCGGGGCGGGCAACAAAGCCGGAGCGGGCGACCGCGCCGGCGCGGGGAACAAGCCGAGCGCGTCCGACCGCAGCGCCGGCTCCTCCGGCTCGCGCGGGAACGCGGCCGCCGACCGCGGCGGCTCGGCCAAGAGTCGCAGCAACGCCTTCGAAGGCGCCAAGCAGGGCGGCAGCTCGGCGCGCGCCGCGAGCGATCGCGGCCGCTCGAGCCGCTCTTCGTCGCCGTCGGCCGGTGCACGCTCGCGCGGCGGCGGCGGCGGACGCAGGGGGCGCTGACATGAAGACCCGCACGCTTCTCTCCGCATGCACCGGCCTCCTCGCCGCGGCGCTCGCGGCCGGATGCACCGGTTCCGGCGCCGGCGCGCACGCGGCGGCCGGCTTCGACTCGGCGGACCACGCGGTCGACGCGCTGATCGCGGCGCTGCGCAGCGACGACCAGCCGAAGCTCCACGAGATCCTCGGCGAAGGGGCCGACGAGATCCTCGACTCGGGGGACCCGGTCGCCGACCAGAACACGCGGACCGATTTCCTCGCGCTCTACGACGAGGCCCACAAGCTCGTCCCGGCGGCGGAAGGCGGCATGACGCTGATCGTCGGCAACTCCGAGTGGCCGATGCCGATCCCGGTCGTCTCCGCCGGCGGCCGCTGGTCGTTCGACGCCGAGGCGGGCAAGGACGAGGTCCTCTCGCGCCGCATCGGACGCAACGAGCTCGACGTCGTGCAGGTCTGCCTCGCGATCGTCGACGCCGAGCGCGAGTACGCCGCCATGGACCCGGACGGCGACGGCGTCCCCGAGTACGCCATGAAGTTCATGAGCGACCCGGGGCAGAAGAACGGCCTCTACTGGCCGAACCAGGAGGGCGAGCCGGAGAGCCCGCTCGGCGCGCTCGTCGCCGACGCCGAGGAGCACGGCTACACCTCGGCGAAGACGCCGGAAGGCCCGCCGCGTCCGTTCCACGGGTACTACTTCCGGATCCTGACCGGGCAGTGGTCGGGCGCCGAGGGCGGCCAGCTCGACTACGTCGTGAACGGGAAGATGCTGCTCGGCTTCGCGGTGATCGCCTGTCCGGCGGAGTACGCCAACTCCGGCCTCAAGACCTTCCAGGTGAACTACTCCGGCGTCGTCTGGCAGCGCGACCTCGGCGAGAAGACCCTCGAGCTGGCGCGCGCGGTGACGAAGTTCGACCCGAGCGGCGGCTGGGAGAAGGTGCCGGCCGACAAGCAGTAGAGCGGGGGGAGTCGCGCTTGGAGCCGCGGAGCTTCGACCTCGTCGTGATCGGCGCGGGGCCGGCGGGCCTCGCCGGAGCGATCGCGGCCGCCCTCTTCGGACGCAAGGTCGCGCTGGTCGAGCGCGAGCGGGTGATCGGCGGCGCGCTGATCAACACCGGCACGCTGCCGAGCAAGACGCTGCGCGAGACGGCGCTCGCGCTGTCGGGGCTGCGTTCGCGCGACCTCTACGGCGTCGACCTCTCGCTGCGCCGGACGGTGAAGGTCGCCGACTTCCTCCGCCACGAACGCGACGTCAAGAAGACCACGCGCGCCGACGTCGAGGAGCGCCTCGCCCTCGTCGGCGTGGAGCGCTTCACCGGGGCGGCGCGCTTCGTCGCGCGCGACGTCGTCGAGGTCGCAGCGCGCCGCGGAGGGAAGGGCGGCGCCGCGCTGCGGCTGCGCGGGACCCACTTCCTGATCGCGACCGGCAGCCGGCCGACGCAGCCGCCCGAGTTCCCGACCGGCCATCCGCGCGTGTGGGACTCCGACCGGATCCTCGAGCTCGAGAAGCTGCCGCGCCGCCTCGCGGTGATCGGCGCCGGCGTGATCGGCAGCGAGTACGCCTCGACGTTCAACGCGCTCGGCTGCGAGGTGCACGTGGTCGACGGGCGCGACGCGCTGCTCTCGTTCCTCGACGCCGAGTTCTCGCGCCGCCTGCAGTCGGAGATGGAGCGGCTCGGCGTGCGCTTCCACTGGAAGGAGCGCGTGAAGGCGTGCCGCGCGCCGGCGCGCGGCGCGGTCCGGCTCGCGCTCACCTCCGGCGCGACGCTCGCCGTCGACGCGGTGCTCGTCGCGGCCGGCCGGCGCGCCTGCGTCGAGGGGCTCGGCCTCGAGGCGGTCGGCCTCGCGGTGAACGAGCGCGGCCTCCTCGAGGTCGACGCGCAGTACCGGACCAAGGTGCGCCACGTCTTCGCGGCCGGCGACGTGATCGGCTTCCCGTCGCTCGCCTCGGTCAGCGCCGAGCAGGCGCGCGTCGCCGCCTGCGTCGCCTGCGACGTCCCCTTCAAGAAGGACGTCGCGTCGACCTTCCCCAACGGCATCTACACGATCCCCGAGGTCAGCTCCGTCGGCGCGACCGAGGAGGCGCTGAAGAAGGAGGGCGTCGACTACGTGGCCGGGCGCGCCGAGTACGCGAGGAACGCGCGCGGCGCGATCGTCGGCGACCGCTCCGGGCTGCTGAAGCTCCTGTTCCGGCGCGACGACATGCGGCTGCTCGGAGTGCACGTCCTCGGCGAGCATGCGACCGAGCTCGTCCACATCGGGATGATGACGCTCGTCTGCGGCGGCGGCGCCGCCGACCTGCAGCACGCCTGCTTCAACGTCCCGACGCTCTCCAACCTCTACAAGGACGCCGCATACCGCGCTCAAATCGCGAGAGACCTTCCGGACGCGGCGCGGCGCATCGCGCGCGGCCGCTGAGGAGACCGAGCTTGTCGCCCCGACCGATCCTCGCCGCCGTGCTCCTGCTCGGCGGCGCGACCGCGCGCGCTCAGGAGGCGGCGGCGCCGTCGGACGGGCCGTCGGACGGGCCGTCGGACGGGCCGTCGGACGAGCCTTCGGACGCGCCGTCGGACGTGCCGTCGCTCTTCGCACTCGAGGCGGTCGCGCTCGCGCCTTTCGCCTCCGCGTTCCCGGCGGCGCAGGCGACGGCGCCGCCGGCGGGGGCGGTCGCCGTCGAGGAGGAGCGCTGGTCGTCGTTCCTGCCGCTCATGAAGGACGAGGCGCTCGCGCGCGGCTACGTCCTCCCGCTCCCGTTCGGCGCCGGCGCGACCTTCACGGTGCTCTCCGGCCGCGACATCCGCGTGCGCGACCTGAGCGTCCGCGTGAACAACGAGCCGGAACACTCGGTGAGCCACATCGTCGACCTCGGCTCGGAGAGCGACGTCTTCAACGCGAACCTGAAGCTCGACGCCTGGATCCTGCCCTTCCTCAACGTCTATGCGCTCGCGGGCTACGTCTACAACGAGTCGAAGACCAACGTCCACGTCTCGGTCCCCCGCCCCCCCGCGGTCGGCGGCACGTACGAGTTCGACATGAACGTCGACACGCGCCTCGACGGGTTCGTCGGCGGCGGCGGGATCACGCTGGCCGGCGGCTACGGCGACTTCTTCCTCGTCGTCGACTCGAACTACTCGCAGACCGACATCGGCTTCGACGACAACTTCCGGGCGATCACCGCGTCGATCCGCACCGGCTTCCAGGGCAAGGTCGGCACCCTGTCGGCCCAGTTCTGGGTGGGCGGCTCGTACTGGGACACCAACAACGTGGCGAAGGGGCACGTCGACGTCCCCAACGTCGGCCGCGTCCATTTCGCCGCCGACCAGGGACCGGTCTACCCGTGGCTCCTCGACCTCGGCACCAATCTGCGCATCTCGCGCGGCTTCGAGTGCTTCGCCGACTTCGCCTTCGACGGGCACGGCGGGATCATCGCGACGGTCGGACCCGTGTTTCGTTTCTGAGCCCCGCTGGTACGGCGCGGCGGAGCTTGGCAACATCGCGCGGGCATATTCCACTCCGACTCGGGAAGACGGGAGAGACTTCGATGCGATCTGACTTCGGCCGCTCCGCATTCACGGCCGCGCTGCTGTCCGCGGTACTGCTCGGCACGGCGTGCAAGAACGAGCCCGGGACGCCTGCTCCGAAGGGCGATGCGGCGAAGAGCGACGCGGCGAAGAAGGACTCGGCCAAGGTCACCGACGAGGCGACGGAGAAGGCGACGGTCGTCTCGGTCGAAAAGGCGACCCGGACCGTCACGCTGAAGAACAAGGACGGCAAGAGCTTCCCGGTCGTATGCGGTCCCGAGGTGCGCAACTTCGACCAGATCGCGGCGGGCAACGTCGTCGTCGTCAAGTACCTGCGCTCGCTCGAGGTCGCGATGGTCAAGCCGGGCGACGCGGCCACGCCGCCGACCGCGGCGGTCGCCGCCGGCCGCGCCGAGCCGGGCGCGAAGCCGGGCGCCGCGATCGCCGGCCAGGTCACGGCGACGGTGAAGATCGAGTCGGTCGACCAAGCGAACCACGTCGTCGTCTTCACGCCGCCGGGCGGCGGGCTGCGCGCCGTGACGGTGCAGCGCCCGGAAGGCCGCGAGTTCATGAAGGGGCTGAAGCCGGGCGACCAGGTGCAGATCACCTGGACCGAGGCGGTCGCGATCTCGGTCGAGAAGGAGTAGTCGCGGCGCGCGCCGCCGTTCAGAACGAGAAGGCGACGCTGAACTGCACGTACGAGTCGTTCTTGTCGGGATTGAACCAGTAGACGGTGCCGGTCACCGGCCCGCCCGACAGGGAGAGGAGCAGGCCGCGGTCGAGCGAGAGGCGCGTGTCCCACGCCTGCGTGCGCTGGCCGACGAGGCCGAATTTGAGCCACTCGATCGGGTGCAGGGTGAGCTCGTTCCACGTGTAGAGGTAGTCGTCGAGGTGGTCGT
>Ga0134124_10003834_pt1 | contig 12065 bp, 9 predicted proteins | sample KB304_FD_96880 | JGI IMG/M metagenome (GOLD analysis project Ga0134124, IMG submission 96880) | Terrestrial soil microbial communities without Nitrogen fertilizer from Kellogg Biological Station, Michigan, USA - KB3-0-4 | ecosystem: Environmental > Terrestrial > Soil > Unclassified ... | reverse complement strand
GTAGCTCGACAACAGCAGCGACTGCGACAGCGGAATCATCGGCCCGGCGACCGCGCCCTGGATCACGCGAAACAGGATCAGCAGTCAGAGAGAAGGCGCCAGCGCGCAAAGAAATGACGACAGCACGAACAGCAGCACCGAAAAGGTGAACAGCCGCACCTGTCCGAAGCGTTGCGTCAGCCATCCGGTCAGCGGCAGCGATATCGCGTTGGCGACGCCGAACGAAGTGATCACCCAGGTGCCCTGATCGGGCGAGACGCCAAGGTCGCCGGCGATCGCGGGGATCGACACGTTGGCGATCGACGTGTCGAGCACGTTCATGAACGTGGCCAGCGACAGGGCGATCGTGCCCAGCACCAGCGCGCTGCCGGTCAGCGGCGGCGCAGCCGCGTTCGGACCGACCGCGGGAGGCGCAGCGGGGGCCGGTGCAACGGCCGGGGCCGCAGGCAGTGTTGCGTCCGTCATCGCGCGTGCCTAGAGCGGGCGTCCGTTCAGCGTCGCCGCCGGATGGGCACTGCGGGCAAGAGTGCGCGCACCGGTCGTTTCGGGTGCGGCGGTCGACCGCGCAAGATCGGCCGGGGGCAGCGGCGCGCCACGCTCGTTGGCGGCGATGATCGCCTTGACCCGCGCGTCGGCCACTTCTCCGAGCGAATGAAAGACGTCGGTCTCGACCGCCTGCGCCGGTTGACCAAGCTGCGGCAGCCGATCGCCTGCGCGTTGCCGCGTATCCACTTCAACCTGCATCGACAGGCCGATCTGCAGCGGATGCGCGGCAAGCTCCTCCGGATCGAGTCCGATTCGAACCGGAACGCGCTGCACGATCTTGATCCAGTTGCCGGTCGCGTTCTGCGCCGGCAACAGCGCGAACGCCGATCCGGTACCCGCGCCGAAGCCGGCAATCGTGCCGTGATAGACGACCTTGCCGCCGTAGATGTCGGCGTGCAGTTTAACCGGCTGTCCGACGCGCATCGAAGCCAGCTGAGGCTCCTTGAAATTGGCGTCAACCCAGACCTGATCGAGCGGCACGATCGCCATCAGCGCCGCTCCCGGGCTCACGCGCTGTCCGAGCTGCACCGCGCGCTTGGCAACGAAGCCGGAGACTGGCGCTGGCAGTGTGGTGCGGGCATAAGCAAGGTACGCGTCACGCACGTGCGCTGCGGCGTTCTTGACGTCCGGATGTTCGTCTATCGTCGTGTGATCGACGCGGGCACGGTTGGCTGCGAACTGCTGCTGCGCGCCCGACAGTCCTGCGCGCGCCCCGGACACCGCCTCGCGTGCATGCTGCAGTTCTTCGCCCGAGATCGCGCCCGAGCTCGACAGGCGCTCGCGGCGCGCCAGATCGGATTCGGCGGTGGCGAGCTCGGCCTGGCGGATGGCGATAGCGCTCTGCAACTGAGAGCTGGTGGCAAAAAGGCTCCGCACCTCGCGCACGGTGCGCGCAAGCTGGGCTTCGGCCTGGTCGAGAGCGACCTTGCTGTCGGCCTCGTCCAGCCGCACCAGCGTCTGTCCGGCCTTGACGAACTGCGTATCATCGGCGCCGATCGCGACGACGGTGCCGGAAATCTGCGGCGTGATCTGCACAACGTTGCCGCTGACATACGCGTCATCGGTCGATTGCTCGTAGCGCAACGCCAGCGCCCAGTAAAGTCCCCAGGCGATGCCGATCACGGCAAAGACTCCGATGGCCAGCGCCAGCCAGCGCTTGCGTTCCCTGCGCAGGGCGGAGCTCTGAGGAGCGAGATCCTGTTCACTCATGATGCTTCCTCTGTCTTGACTTGCCGTTGCTCTAGGGCAGTATGGCGATCGGCGCGAGGCCGCTGGCCAGACTGTTGTCGACGATGCGCACGATTCCGTCGCGCGTGCCGCTCGCGCCGCTCGGCCCCGACGAGACGGCTTTCTTGATCAGCACGACCTCGCCGCGCGCCACCAGCAGCACCAGCAGCGCCACCGCGAGCGCGCGCACCGCTAGGCGGCCCCGGCCCGGCGGCGGCGGGCAGCCCGCGCCGCGGCTGGGCGGGATCTTTTCCAGGGTGCTCATGTCGTTGGTTCCTTGCGGCTTGCCGCTCGGCCGGCACCGGCGAGCGCCACCGACGATGGATCGAACCCGCCGCCCAGCGCACGCACGAGATCGATCGACAACGCAAGCCGGCGCGCCTGCAAGTCCGCGTCGAGGCTTTGCTGCGACAGCCACTGCGCCTCGGTCGCCAGCACCTGCAGGAAATTGCCCAAGCCTTCGCGATAGCGCAGCAGCGCGAGGTCATAGGCCTGCCGGGAGGTCGCGACGGCGAGCGCCTGCTGGGCACGCTGCTCGTCGACGCTGCGGAACGACGCGATCTGGTCGACGACATCGCGCAGCGCATCGGCCAGCATCTGGTTGTACTGCTCGACCGCGACATCGTAGCCGGCGTTCTTTGCAGCAAGATTGCTGCGCAACCGGCCGGCATCGAAAATCGGCAGCGTGATCGCGGGGCCGAAACCGACCATGCGACTGGCGCTGGTCAGGAATCCGGCGGCGCCCAGGCTCTGGAAGCCGACGAAAGCCGCGAGATTCACGTTCGGATAAAACTCGGCTCGGGCCGATGCGATGTCGTGCGACAGCGCCTCGATGCGGAGCCTTTGCGCCGTCAGGTCGGGACGCCGGCCGAGCAGTTCCGCCGGCAGCGCCGACGGCAGCGCCACCGACGCGCCCGCGCTGGCGGTGGGTCGCGTGATCGCCAGTCCGCGGTCCGGGCCCTGGCCGAGCAGCGCCGCCAGCTGGTGGCGCGAGAGCTCGATCGATTCTTGCCACTGCGCGATTTGCTCGCGCGTCGCCGGCAGTGCGGACTCCGCCTGCTTGACCTCGAGCAGCGAATCGACGCCGGCGGCGTTGCGATCTCGTGTCAGTGCGTAGATCTGATCGCGCTGCTGGAGCGTCGCCTCCGCGATGTCAAGTTGCAGGTAAGCGCGCTGCAGCTGAACATAGGCGTGCGCGATATCGACCGACAGCGCAAGGCGCGCAGCGTAAGCGTCGATGTCGGCGACGCGAGCCGTGCCGAGGGCACTTTCGTAGGCTTCGCGATTCTTGCCCCAGAAATCGATCTCCCACGACAGCGTCGCCTCGAGCTGATGCAGTGTCGACCAGCTGCTCCCGGGCGGAAGCGGCGTCTCGCCGATCTTGGACGGATGTTCGCGCGTGAGCTCGGCGTCGGCATTGATCTGCGGAAAGAGCTGCGATCGCGCGATGCCGGCAACTGCCAGCGCCTGACGCGTGCGCGCCTCGGCCACGCGCAAGCTCGGACTGCCAGCCAGCGCTTCGTCGACCAGCCGGTCGAGTTGCGGATCGTTCAGCGATTTCCACCAGTCGTTTTGCGGCCACGGCGCAGCGGCCGGCGTGCCGGCAAGCGAGCGCTCGGCCGACAATTGCGCTGCGCTGTGCTGCTCGGCTTGCGTCGACAGTCCGTCGGTGCTCGCGCAAGCGGCGACCAGCGCTGTTGCGCCGATGAGAATCGCGATGCGCGCAATGCAGGCATTCATGCGATGGCCCATGCTCGTCCATAACGCTGCGACTCGCGCGACCGGGCGCGCCGCGATCCGCCCGGCATCAGTTCGATGCGGCAAAAGCGAGTGGAGTTCGGACGTTTGCACGGCAATTCGGCGTTTCATTTGAAATGGCGAAGCGAAAATCATTTTTATCTTCGATTGCGTCGGGCCTTTGTTGTCACGGCTGAGAATGCCTAGGCAACGGTAGCGACAAAAAAAATCAACCGTTCGCCAGCATCCTTTTCAAGAACGTTTCGAACTGAGTGATCTCGTCGCGGCTGAATCCCCGCAGATAGCGGTTGAGCACTACAACGGCACTCTCGATCAGCCGCGGGTAGACCGCTTTGCCTTCGGGCGTTAATTCGAGATTGATCCTGCGGCGATCAAAGGGACAGCGAATGCGCCGAACCAGACCTTTGCGTTCGAGCCGGTCGATCATGCGCGTCATCGCACCCGGGTCATACGACACGCCTTTGCACAAGTTGGATGCTGAATCGGTCGGACCTTCGGCCAGAGTGGCCAGGATCACGTATTGCGCCGCCGTGATGTCCAGCGGCGCGAGCTCTCGATCGAGAGCCTCCATCAGCTCCGTCTTGACCTGGCTCAGCAGGCGACCGAAGCCGGTGCGGGGGTCAAAGGTCTTCGCGCTGTATGCGGGCGAGACCACAGAAGGTGTACCCATGTGACGGATGATAGTTGCCTAGACAATAGTTGTCAAGGCCTTTATGATCCCCCGAGTCGATGGGGCGAGCCTCTTGAGCCACTTACTTGATATTTAACGGTTATTTCCTACGAGCCGGGACGGAATGGACGACTTTACCGCACTGCAGCATCCCAGAAATTTGCAGTAGACTGGCACCGTGATCTCTCCCGGCCATTATCTGCGGCCGCTGCTGGCGCCCGAGTCGGTAGCCTTGATCGGCGCCTCGGCGAAGGCCGAATCGCTGGGCCGCACCGTCTATCAGAACCTGCTTGCCGGTGGCTTCAAGGGCGAGCTTTTCGCGGTCAACCCGAATCACGCCACGATTCTCGACCGGCCGGCATTTCCGTCGCTGACCGCGATCGGCAAGCCGGTCGACCTGGCGGTCGTCTGCGCGCCGCCGGCCGCCGTGCCGGCGATTCTCGACGAAATGCGCCAGCGGGTGCGCGGAGCCCTCATTCTTTCCGGCGCGCCGACGGCCAAGTCCGCTGACTTTCAGCGCTGGCGCGGCGAGATCGCCGCGCGCGCCCGCGCCTCGCGCATCCGAGTCGTGGGCCCCGCGAGCTTCGGCGTCATCCGCACCTCGCTTGGGCTCAATGCCAGCTACAGCGCGGTCGCGGCGGCGCCGGGCCGGCTGACCCTGATCTCGCAATCGGGCGCGGTCTGCGGCGCGCTGCTCGATTTCGCGCGCACCGCGGGCATGGGGTTCGCGTCGGTGGTAGCACTCGGCGGAACCGCCGACGTCGACTTCGGCGAAGTGCTGGAGTTCGCGCTGGCCGATGTCGAAACCGACGGCATCGTTCTGTATATCGAAACGCTTCGCGATGCGCGGAGTTTTGTGTCGGCCTTGCGTGCCGCCGCTCGCACCAAGCCGGTGATCGTGCTCAAAGCGGGACGGCATCCGGCACGGATCGCCGCTGGCGATATCGACGCGGACCGCGTGTTCGAAACCGCGCTCAAGCGCGCAGGCACGGTTCGCGTGCATACCTACGCGCAATTGTTCGCTTCGACGCGCATCCTGGCGTCCGGGCGGATTCCCCGCAGCAACCGGCTGGCGATCGTCACCAACGGCAGGGGACCGGGGCTCCTGGCGATGGATCGCGCCGCCGAAACGGACGTCGTGCTCGCCGATCTCTCAGCGGGGACCCGCGTCGCATTGGCGGCGCTGCTCCCGCCGGAAGCCGATCCCGGCAATCCGGTCGACGTTCGCGGTGAGGCGACGCCAGCGCGTTTTGGCGCCGCGGTGACTGCAGTGCTTGCCGATCCGGGTGTCGATGCGGTGCTGGCCCTGCATGTCCCGGCGCCGGCCGCGTCGCCGGCCGCCACGGCCGAAGCTGTCGCCGCCGCCGCGCGCACGGCGGGCAAGCCGGTGCTCGCAGCATGGCTGGGGGTCATTGACCAGCCGGACGCGCGCGTCGCGCTGGAGTCGGGCGGCATCGCGAATTTTTTCACCCCGGAGCTCGCGGTCGATGCGTTTGCGTCCGTCGCAGCGTACCGGCGCAACCAGGAATGGCTGCTGGAAGTTCCACCGCCGCTTCCTGCGCTCAGCGCTCCCGATCTTCCGGCGGCCGAGCGCGTGCGTGCTCAGGCGATTGCGGCAAATCGGTCGCGGCTTGCCGACACCGAAACGGCCGCGCTGCTCGCCGCCTTCGGCATTCCGGCAGCCCCACTGAGCGTCGTATCGACGGTCGCGACGGCGCGCGCGTTCGCGCGCCGCGCCGGCTACCCGGTCATGCTCGAGCGCGACGGCGACGCCAAGGCAGTACGCACCGGCCTGCGCGACGGAAGAATGCTCGAACGGGCCTGGGCGGATCTCGTTGCCGACAAGTCCGGCCGGGGGCGCGGCAGGCGTGGATTCATCGTGCGCAAGCAGCTCGAATTCGCGCTGTCGCGAGAAGTGCGCATCGCCGTGCGCACCGATCCGCTGTTCGGGCCGGTCATCGGCTACGGGGCAACGTCGGCGCAGGCGCGCGAGTTGGCGCTGATGCTGCCTCCGCTCAATCGCCGGCTGGCCGTCGATCTGATCGCCGGCGCGCAACTGGCCGGCGCATCCCCCGACGTTCAGCCGCTAGTCGCGCTGCTGCTCGAGCTGTCAGCGTTGCTCTGCGCGCTGCCTTGGGTCGTCGAGATGGAGCTCGACCCGGTCGTCGTCAGCCCGATCGCCGCGGTCGTCGCGCGTGCCAGCGTCAACGTCGACCCTTCGCGCATCCGACTAGCGGACGGCTACCGCCACATGGCGATTCACCCCTATCCGGTGGAGCTGGAGACGAGCTTGCATTTGCGTTCCGGAGAAGCGCTGAAGCTTCGCCCGATACGGCCCGAGGATGCTGATCTCGAGTGCGCGTTCGTCGCCGGCATGTCCGAGCAAAGCCGCTATCGCCGCTTCATGCAGCACCTGCCGACACTGACGCCGCAAATGCTGGCTCGGTTCACGCAGGTCGATTACGACCGCGAGCTCGCGCTGATTGCGCTAGACGGGGACCCCGCCGCGGAAGCGATCGTCGCCGTCGCGCGCTATGTCGGCAATCCCGACCACGAGAGCGCGGAGTTCGCAATCGCGGTCGCTGACGCCTGGCATGGGCGCGGGCTCGGCCGCGCGATGATGCAGGCGCTGATCGCATGCGCGACCAAGCGTGGCTTTCGTCGTCTCGTCGGTGTCGTGCTCGCGAGCAACGAGCCGATGCTCGCGATGTGCCGGAAGCTCGGCTTCGCCGTCGAGCGCGATCCCGAAGCTCCCGAGCAGGTGGTGGTGACCCTGGAGCTGGGCAGGTAGAAGAAAAAACGCCGCGCGAGGCGGCGTTTTTCCGTTACATCCACTTGCCGAAACTGCCTAGCCCTCGCCCTCGATGAAGCTGCGCAGCTTTTCCGAGCGCGACGGGTGGCGGAGCTTGCGCAGCGCCTTGGCCTCGATCTGGCGGATGCGCTCGCGCGTGACGTCGAACTGCTTGCCGACTTCCTCCAGCGTATGGTCGGTGTTCATCTCGACGCCGAAGCGCATGCGCAAAACCTTCGCTTCGCGCGGGGTCAGCGTGTCCAGCACGTCCTTGCACACGTCGCGCAGGCTTGCGTTGACCGCCGCGTCGATCGGCGCCACCGTGCTCGCGTCCTCGATGAAATCGCCCAGATGCGAATCGTCGTCGTCGCCGATAGGCGTTTCCATCGAGATCGGCTCCTTGGAGATCTTCAGGATTTTGCGGATCTTCTCCTCGGGCATTTCCATCTTTTCCGCCAGCAGCGCCGGATCGGGCTCCTGCCCGGTCTCCTGCAGGATCTGCCGCGAGATGCGGTTCATCTTGTTGATCGTCTCGATCATGTGCACCGGAATGCGGATCGTCCTCGCCTGGTCGGCGATCGAGCGCGTGATCGCCTGCCGGATCCACCAGGTCGCATAGGTCGAGAACTTGTAGCCGCGGCGATATTCGAACTTGTCGACGGCTTTCATCAGGCCGATGTTGCCTTCCTGGATCAGGTCGAGGAACTGCAGGCCGCGGTTGGTGTACTTCTTGGCGATCGAGATCACCAGGCGCAGGTTCGCCTCGGTCATCTCACGCTTGGCCTTGCGTGCCTTGGCTTCGCCGGTCGACATCTGCTTGTTGATTTCCTTCAGATCGCGCAGCGGGATCATCACGCGCTTCTGCAGGTCGAGCAACTTGTGCTGCTGCTCGACGATCGCCTGCCGGAAGCGGGTTAGTCCCTCGCTGTACGGAGTGTGCGTGGCGATCTCGCGGTCGATCCAGCGCAGGCTCGTCTCGTGCTCCGGGAACTTCTTGATGAAGTCCGGCCGGGGCATGCCGCCCTTGTTGACGACGAGGTCCTGGATCTTGCGCTCGATCTGGCGGATATTGTCGACCTCGCAGCGCACGCTGTCGCAAAGCCGCTCGACCTGGCGCGCGGCAAAGCGGATCTGCATCAGCTCGCCCGAAATCTTCTTCTGCAGCTCGAGGTATTTCGGCGCCTTGTGACCTTCCTTCTGCAGCACGCCCAGCATGCGTGTGTACAGCCGGCGGATCACGCCGAAGCGGGTCAGCGCGGCGACCTTCAGCCGCTCGAGATTCTCGGCGGCGATCGCGCCGCTGTTGTCTTCGGCTTCCTCGCCTTCCTCGACGTCTTCGTCGTCCATCGCCTCCAGCTGCTCGTTGAAGTCCATCAAGCCGTCGACGACGTCGTCGATCTTCAATTCGTCGCGCTCGATCTTGGCGGCCAGATCGAGGATCTGCGCGACCGTCATCGGACACGCAGAGATCGCCATGATCATGTACTTCAGGCCCTCTTCGATCCGCTTGGCGATCTCGATCTCGCCTTCGCGGGTCAAAAGCTCGACCGAGCCCATTTCGCGCATGTACATGCGCACCGGGTCGGTGGTGCGGCCGAATTCCGAGTCGAGCGTCGATGCCGCGGCTTCGGCGGCTTCCTCGTCGACGTCGTCGGCGGCGGCGGTCGGCGCCGCTTCCGACATCAGCAGCTGCTCGGCGTCGGGCGCCTCGTCGTAGACCTGGATCCCCATGTCGTTGATCATGGAGATGATGCCTTCGATCTGTTCGGCGTCCAGAATGTCGTCCGGCAGGTGGTCGTTGATCTCGGCGTAGGTCAGGTAGCTTCTCTCTTTGCCGAGCACGATCAGATTCTTCAGCCGCGTCTTGCGCGCCTCGGCCTCGGCCGGAGAAAGCTCGACCTTGCGCGCCTCGACGCCTCCGTTCTTGCCGCTGCGGACCTTGCCTTCGGCCAGCGCTTTTTCGGTGCGCCTTGCCGACAGGCGTGCGGCGATTTCGCCGGCGGAAGGCTTGACCGCCGGCTTGGCTCCGGGTTTGCCTGCGGCCGCGCCGTTGCGCGCCGCGACGACTGGTTGCTTGCCCGGCGTCTTGCCGTTGAGTTTCGCCGGCGCTTTCGATGGCTTGGACGCGAGCGCGGCCGGCGCCTTCGGTACGGGCTTGGTCGGCGTGTGCTTGCCGGCGATCTTTACCGCAGGCTTGGCCGACCGGGCTTTGGCCTTCGGCGCAGGAGTCCGCTTGCCGGCGGGCTTTTTGCCGCGCGCGACAGGCTTTTTCGCCGGGCCCTTCCTGGCCGCGGTCGCGCCGGCGCGCCGAAGCTTCCGCGCGGCAGGCTTCCGTGCCGGCTTGGTGCGGGCCTTGGGCTTGCGCGACTTCGCCGCCCGGGCCGCTTTGGCCTTGGGCTTGACGCGCGATTTCCTGACGGGCTTCAAATGTTTTTTGGCCATGATCGTCCTACCAGTTGCGGTGCCGGCCTCTGATCGACCACCGGCCGGCTGCCGAGAGTTCGAAAATGGGGGCGAATGGGGAAAACTTCAAATTATAACATCCGGCCACGGGGCTTCGCCTCAGCTACCCGCCGGCGAGTGGCGGGCGAGCTGCCGCTGCCGTGCGCGCTCGGTCTCTTCTGCAGACAATTCGATCGGCGGAGCGTGCCGGGTCACATCCTCATCGCCGTGCTTCTGGGCGTTCAGCCAATAGCGCTTGATACCTTCGACAAGCTGGACTTCCAGCAATTCGCCGGCCAATCCCTCGCTTTCCCCCGTCGTCAATGCGGCCATCAACGTGCTTTCGTGCGGTGAGCCCGCGAATTGCTGCAGAACGCCGGCCGTCGTCAGCGGTGGTGCACTCGCCCGGCAATGCGCGACGACCGCCGCCAGTGCGTCGCCTTCGGCACCGGCGCCGACGGGCTCGGGCACCTCGAACCGATGCGTCAAATCGGGCTCAAGCAGCACGCACTGCAGAATGCCGCGCAGCAGCGACGGCGCCGTCCGCTGCGGCCGCGTGCGCACGGCGGCGGTCACGGCCGCACGCGCTACCGGCAGCAGCGTATCCATTTCGGTTTCGCGCAAGCCGGCGAGCTCGGCCAGGCCGCGGCGCAGCAGCGTTGCCAGCACCGGCGCGGTGATCTCAGCCAGCAGCGGCTTGGCCGCATTGACCAGCGCCGCACGGCCTTCGGCTGAACGCGGCGGATAGCGCTGGGCCAGCTCAGCCAGGAGGAAGTCCGACAGCGGCGTCGCCGAGTCGATCAGCGTCTCGAACGATTCCTTGCCGCGCTCGCGGATGTAGTCGTCCGGATCCTCGCCGTCGGGCAGAAACAGGAAGCGGGCGTTCTTGCCGTCGGTGAGCAGCGCCAGCGTGTTCTCCAGCGCGCGCCACGCGGCGCGCCGTCCTGCGGCATCGCCGTCGAAACAGAACACGACGGTGTCGGTCAGCCGGAACAGCTTTTGCACATGCGCCGGCGTGGTGGCCGTGCCGAGCGTCGCTACCGCGTACTCGACGCCGTGCTGCGCCAGGGCGACGACATCCATGTATCCCTCGACCACCACCACCCGCCCGGCAGTACGGATCGCCTGCCGCGCCTGGAACAGCCCATAGAGCTCGCGCCCCTTCGAGAACAGCGGGGTTTCCGGCGAGTTCAGATATTTGGGCTCCCCCTTGTCCAGGACGCGACCGCCGAAGCCGATCACGCGACCGCCGCCGTCGTGGATGGGGAACATGATCCGGTCGCGGAAACGGTCATAGCGCTTGCCGCCGTCACCGGTGATGACCAGTCCGGCGGTTTCCATCGCCTTGTCCGCATAGCCGGGCATCGCGGCGAGCGGCTGCCACTCGTCGGCGGCATAACCGATGCCGAATTGCACGGCGATCGGCCCGGTCAAGCCGCGGCGCTTCAGATAGTCGATCGCGCGCGGCGAGTCCTTCAGGGCGCCGCGATAGATTTTGGCGGCTTCCAGCATCAGCCCCGACAGGTCTTGGGCTTCCTCCCGCCGCGCCTCCGAGCCCGGCGTCGTGATACGAGGCACCTCCAGGCCGACGCCGCGCGCCAGGTCGGCGACGGCCTCCGGAAACGACATCCCGCTGTATTCGATCAGGAAGCCGATCGCAGTGCCGTGCGCGCCGCAGCCGAAGCAGTGATAGAACTGCTTGGATGGACTGACGGTGAACGACGGACTCTTTTCGTTGTGAAACGGGCAGCAGGCGACATAGTTGGCGCCCGCTTTTTTCAGCGGCAAATGCGGATCGATGACCTCGACAATGTCGACCCGCGATAGGAGCGCCTGGATAAAGTCGTTCGGAATCATGGCCTTAACCCCGTCTGGCCATGGATCGGCGAAGGGAGGGCAACGGGGCCCATCAATCCATTATAGGCGACGATTTCCGCTGCGCGAGGATCGCGTCGGCGCGATTGTGGTCAGGCCGAAAGCCTGGCCTTGACCTTGGCCGAGACGGCGCCCATATCGGCGCGGCCCGCGAGCTGCGGCTTGAGGACAGCCATTACCTTGCCCATGGCCGCCATGCCGCCGCCGGACTGCGCGACCGCCGTGACGATCAGTGCGTCGACCTCGGCATCGGACAGCGCTTGCGGCATGTAGCTTTGCAGGATTTCGATTTCGGCGCGCTCGTGCGCCACCAGATCGGGGCGCTTGCCGGCCTCGAACTGGGTTACCGATTCGCGGCGTTGCTTGATCATGCGCTCGATGATCGTCACGACGTCGGCGTCGCTGACATCGACGCGCTCGTCGACTTCCTTTTGCTTGATCGCCGCCAGCAGCAGGCGGATCGTCGATAGTCGCGCCGCGGCCTTGGCGCGCATCGCATCTTTCATTTCGTCGGTGATGCGGGCTTTGAGCGTCATCGCGGGGTCCCAAAAGCAAAATGCCGCGTTAACCGGCGTTCAGCGCCGAGTTCAACGCGGCAAGTTTCTTGCGTCACGCTTGGCGTGACGCAAGAAAACTAGTAAAGCTTCGGCGGCAGCTGTTGGCTGCGCAGGCGCTTGTAGTGGCGCTTGACTGCCGCGGCCAGCTTGCGCTTGCGCTCGGCGGTCGGCTTCTCGTAGAACTCCCGGGCGCGGAGCT
>Ga0134124_10003833_pt1 | contig 12069 bp, 10 predicted proteins | sample KB304_FD_96880 | JGI IMG/M metagenome (GOLD analysis project Ga0134124, IMG submission 96880) | Terrestrial soil microbial communities without Nitrogen fertilizer from Kellogg Biological Station, Michigan, USA - KB3-0-4 | ecosystem: Environmental > Terrestrial > Soil > Unclassified ... | reverse complement strand
CGCCGGCGGCAATTCCACCTGGGTGGAAGACCTTTACGAAAGGTACCTGGCCGGTGAGGCCGTCCCTGACGACTGGCAGAAATACTTCTCCACGCTGGCCGTCAGTCGCGGCGACACGCCTCATGGCCCAATCGTCCGGCAGCTCGCCGAGCGTGCGCAGCAACCGCGCACAATTTCCGTGGCCGCATCTGCCACCGATTCCGCTAGCAGCGAAAAGCAGGCCGCGGTTTCGCGCCTCATCCAGATCTACACCAACCGCGGGCACCTCATTGCCAATGTCGACCCTCTGGGAATGATGCAGCGGGCGAAGCCGCGCATCATGCAGCTGGATTACATGGGCTTGTCGGAAGCGGATTTCGATACCGAGTTCGTGACCGGCACGCGAATGGATGCGCTGCCGCGACGAGCCAAGCTGCGTGACATCGTCGCGATGCTCGAGCATGTATTCACCGGCCCCATCGGCGCGGAATTCGCACATGTGTCGGACACGGACGAGCGTCTGTGGCTGCAGGACCAGTTCATGCTGGGTCGCACTCATCATCGCTTCAGCAAGGAAGAGCAGCTCAACATCCTGAAGCAGCTCACTGCGGCTGAAGGCCTCGAACGCTACCTGCATACCAAGTACGTCGGACAAAAACGCTTCTCGCTCGAGGGTGGCGATGCGCTGATCCCCATGCTCAACGACCTGGTGCAGCGGGGCGGAGCGGCGGGCATCGAAGAGATGATCATCGGCATGGCCCATCGCGGCCGGCTCAACGTCCTGGTGAATGTGCTGGGCAAAGCTCCCTCGGAGCTGTTCTCGGAGTTCGAGGGCAAGTACGACGCGGCGCACCTGAAGGGTTCTGGTGACGTCAAATATCACAAGGGCTTCTCCGCCGATCTGCGTACCCCCGGTACCAACATGCATGTGGCGCTGGCCTTCAATCCTTCGCACCTGGAGATCGTGAATCCCGTGGTCGAGGGTTCGGCTCGCGCGCGTCAGGAGCGTCGTGGCCCAACCGGCGACACGCGCGTGATGCCTGTGCTGATCCACGGCGACGCGGCCTTCGCGGGCCAGGGCGTGGTGATGGAAACGCTGCAGCTGTCGCAGGCACGCGCGTTCTACACCGGCGGCACCATTCACCTCATCGTCAACAACCAGGTGGGCTTCACCACCAGCGATCCTCGCGACACGCGCTCGACCATGTACTGCAGCGACGTGGCCAAGATGCTTGAAGCGCCTATCTTCCACGTGAACGCGGATGATCCCGAGGCCGTGGTGTTCGTCACCCGCCAGGCCTTTGCGTATCGGAAGAAATTCCGCAAGGACGTCGTCATCGACCTGGTCTGCTACCGGCGCCTGGGTCACAACGAGGCCGATGAGCCGGCGGCCACCCAGCCGGTGATGTACGCGAAGATCCGGCAGCATCCCACGGCTCGTCAGATTTACGCCGACCGTCTGGTGGGTGAAGGACTGCTCACCGCCGCTGATGCCAGCGCCTACATGGAGCAGTATCGTTCGGGCCTTGATTCCGGCCAGTCGCAGGTGCCTGCCTCGCTGGGCCTGATCGGCAATCAGTACACCGTCGACTGGACGCGCTTTCTGCGCAATGACTGGTCCGACAGCACGCCTACTTCCATCGACGCGCAGCGTCTGACCAAGCTCGGCGCGCGCATCGTGGATGTGCCTGCGGGTTTTCAACTGCATCCGCGTGTGGAACAGGTCTATGCCAACCGCCGCAAGATGCTGGCCGGCGAAATGCCGCTGGACTGGGGCTGCGCCGAAACGCTGGCCTATGCTTCGCTGCTGGAGGATGGCACGCCCATCCGCCTCACCGGCCAGGACAGCGGCCGTGGCACGTTCTTTCATCGCCATGCCGTGCTGCATAACCAGGCCAATGACGAATGCTACGTGCCGTTGCAGCACATCAGCAGCGGCCAGCCTACCTTTACCGTTACCGATTCCGTGCTGTCGGAAGAAGCAGTCCTGGGGTTCGAATATGGATACTCCACTACCAATCCCTCAGCGCTGGTGATCTGGGAAGGTCAGTTCGGCGACTTCGTCAACGGCGCGCAGGTGGTCATCGACCAGTTCATCAGTTCGGGCGAATCCAAGTGGGGCCGCCTGTGCGGGCTGACGCTGTTCCTGCCGCATGGCTACGAAGGCCAGGGACCAGAGCATTCTTCCGCGCGCCTCGAACGCTTCCTGCAGTTGTGCGCCGAGAACAACATGCAGGTGGTGGTGCCTTCCACTCCGGCACAGATGTTCCACATGTTGCGGCGGCAGATGGTGCGCTCACTGCGCAAGCCGCTGATCGTGATGACGCCCAAGAGCCTGCTGCGTCATGAACTGTCGGTCTCGTCGTTGAAAGACCTGACCGAAGGTGCCTTTTCGCCGGTGGTCGATGAAATCGACGACATCCCCGCAGCGCAGGTGCGTCGTGTGGTGTTCTGCAGCGGCAAGGTGTATTTCGACCTGCTCAAGGCGCGCCGCACGGCGGGCCAGAAAGATGTGGCGCTGGTGCGCATCGAGCAGCTGTATCCTTTCCCCAACCAGCCCTACGAAGCCGTGCTGCGCCGTTACCCGCAGGCCCGCGAAGTCGTCTGGTGCCAGGAAGAGCCGCAGAACCAGGGCGCCTGGTATTCCATACGGCATCGCCTGGAGAACGGCCTCGCGAAAGATCGTCATACGCTGCTGTACGCAGGCCGCGGCCATGCGGCTGCACCGGCGACGGGCATCTCGAAGATTCACGAGGCCGAGCAGCGCGAACTGGTGGATGCGGCTTTGCGCGCCATGCCGCGCGACGCGGCACGCGAAGCGCCCAAGGCAGCTGCCGAAACGCTGCGAACCGAGTCTGCCGGCGCGGCCTCTCCGATACGCAAAAGCTCCTGATATTTCCAGCAAGAAGAGTTATGAGCACCGAGATCAAAGTCCCCAAGCTGCCCGAGTCCGTGGCCGATGCCACATTGGTCACCTGGCACAAGAAGCCTGGCGATGCCGTAGCTCGAGATGAAAACCTGGCCGATCTGGAAACGGACAAGGTGGTGCTGGAGGTTCCCGCGCCCGTGGCAGGGGTACTGAAAGAGATCAAGGTCGCCGCAGGCACAACGGTCACCAGCGATCAGTTGCTCGCCATTGTTGAGGCAGGGGCAACAGCCGCCGCGGCACCAGCAGCTGCATCTGCGCCCAAGCCGGCGGCAGCCAAGGCGGCATCCGCACCCGCTGCAGCAGCAACTGCCGCTGCGCCTCCGGCCGCCGGCAAGAGCGGGCCTGCGGCGCGGCGCGCCGCCGCCGAGAGTGGAGCCGATCTTTCCAAAGTGACCGGCACTGGCCTGGGCGGCGCCGTCACCAAATCCGATGTACAGGCGGCTCCGGCCGTGGCAGCCGCGCCCATCGCGGCCGGAACACGCGGCGAAAAACGCGTGCCGATGACACGGCTGCGCGCGCGCATTGCCGAGCGCCTGATCAGTGCGCAGGCCACGCAGGCTCTGCTGACCACTTTCAATGAAGTCGATCTCACGGCCGTGCAGGAACTGCGCGCCCGCTACAAGGACAAGTTCGAAAAGAACCATGGCGTGAAGCTGGGCTTCTCTTCGTTCTTCGTGCGCGCCAGCATCGAGGCGCTGAAGCGCTTCCCGCTGGTCAATGCCGCCATCGATGGCAACGACATCGTCTATCGCGAGTTCTACGACATCGGCATGGCGGTCTCCACCGACCGCGGCCTGGTGGTGCCCGTGCTGCGCGATGCCGATACCCTCAACTTCGCGCAGATCGAAAAGGCGGTGGGTGACTTCGCCGGCCGCGCACGTTCCGGGACGCTGACCATGGAAGATCTCACCGGCGGCACCTTCAGCATCACCAACGGTGGCGTGTTCGGTTCGCTGCTCTCTACGCCCATCGTCAACTCGCCGCAGAGCGCCATCCTCGGCATGCACAAGATCCAGGATCGCCCCGTGGCCGTGGATGGCCAGGTCGTGATCCGGCCCATGATGTATCTGGCGCTCACCTACGATCACCGCATCATCGACGGCAAGGAAGCGGTGCAATTCCTGGTGACCATCAAGGATTGCCTCGAGGATCCGGGCCGCCTGTTGCTGGGAGTCTGATCCATGGCCGACCGCTATGACGTGATCGTGATTGGCGGCGGCCCCGGTGGCTATCCGGCCGCTATCCGCGCTGCGCAGAACAAACTGTCGGTAGCCTGCATCGACAACTGGCAGAACCGCGATGGCGGCCATGCCTTCGGCGGCACCTGCCTCAATGCCGGCTGCATTCCTTCCAAGGCGCTGCTGGAATCCTCCGAGCTGTTTCATCGCGCCGGACATGAATTCAAGGCGCATGGCATCGGCGTGGGAACGCCTGCCATCGATGTCACCGCCATGCAGAAGCGCAAGAGCGGCATCGTCAAAGGCATGACGGGGGGCATTGCCGCGTTGTTCAAGTCCAGTGGCGTCACGGGCCTGCCGGGTCATGGTCGCCTGCTGGCGGCCGAGGGGCAGGGCGATCGGCGTGTGGAATACACCACCCTCGACGGCAGCAAGCAGACGCTGTCGGCCGGTGCGGTCATTCTGGCTTCGGGCTCGGTGCCCGTGGATCTGAAAACCGTTCCGCAGGATGGCAAGCGCATCGTCGATTCCTGGGGCGCGCTCGAATTCGACACCGTGCCGTCACGCCTGGGGGTGATCGGCGCCGGTGTCATCGGCCTCGAGCTGGGCAGCGTTTGGGCGCGGCTGGGCGCCAAGGTCACCGTGCTCGAGGCAGCCGAAGAATTTCTGTCTATTGCAGATCGACAGCTTGCAGCCGAAGCGCTCAAGCAGCTGCGCAAGCAGGGTCTGGATATCCGCCTGGGTGCGAAGGTCAGCGGTGCGGCCATCACCAATGGTGATGTCGCCGTGAAGTTCACGGACGCGCAGGGCGAGCAGACATTGCAGGTCGATCGTCTGGTCGTGGCCGTGGGTCGCAAGCCCTTCACCAAGGATCTGCTGGCTGAAGGCAGCGGTGTCGAACTCGATGGACGTGGCTTCATCGTCGTCGATGATCATTGCCGCACGGGTGCGCCGAATGTGTATGCGGTGGGCGATTGCGTGCGTGGGCCGATGCTGGCCCACAAGGGCAAGGAAGAGGGGGTCATGGCGGCGGAGTTGGCCGCCGGAAAATACGGCCACGTGAATTACGAAGTGATCCCTTCCGTCATCTACACCGCCCCTGAAATCGCGTGGGTGGGACAGTCCGAGGCCCAGGCCAAGGCTGCCGGCGTCAACGTGAAAGTAGGCTCGTTCCCCTTCATTGCCAGCGGGCGTGCGCGGGCGATGGAAGCCAGCGGCGGTTTCGCAAAAATCGTCGCCGATGCGGACAGCGACCGAATTCTCGGCGTGCACATCATCGGCCCCATGGCCGGTGAGCTGATCGCCGAGGCCTGCCTGGCGATGGAATATCGCGCCAGCTGCGAGGATCTGCAGCGCACGATGCATGCGCACCCGACGCTGTCGGAGGCGGTGCACGAGGCTGCACTGAACGCCGACAAGCGCGCCATCGACACGCTCAATCGGTAGCGGAACCAGAGCCATGCTGGGACGCGCGATCGGTGGACTGCTGGATCGCGCGGTGCTGTTGCTGGGCACTACATTGGGTGCCTGTGTTCCCGGCTTCGTCGTGCAGTACCGCCAGCGTGTGGGCGGAAGACTCGATCAGGTCGAACTCGATCTCGCGCCATTCCGCGAAATCGCCAGGCAGCAGCACGGCGGCAGTCTCGATGCACTGATCCAGCATCATCTGCAGAGCAGTGATGCCACCTTCCACGCCGAAGGCAGCGCCATCCAGGCCATGGTGAATTCCGAAGCCAGCCTGCGCGCCATGATGGAGGCGCTGCAGGGCAGTGTGCTGCATCAGCTGGCGTGGCTGATTCCCCATTACGATCGCGGCCTCGGGCGCGCCACCTGGCAGTCCTACGTGCCTTCGATCAATCTCGAAGCCTCCAGCATCATCGTGGCGCTGCTGGTTGGTGTGACACTGTGGCTGCTGTTCCTCGCGGCATGGCATGGCGGCCGGCGGCTGTGGCGCCAGCTGACCACCACTCGTGCCCGCGTCCGCCCGCATTCCCTGCGACCCTGACGCGCCAACTGCTTCAGCGCAATCGCTTCACCTGGAATACGTTGGGGATCTTCCCCAGCTTGCGCTGCAGTCGCGCCAGTTCGGCGGCATCGCGCACCGTCAGCCGTACCTCGAACCGGGCGATGCGATCGCGGGGATCGGTATGGCTCGACACGCCCTCGATACTCAGGTGCTCTTCGGCGATGAGGTCCGAGATATCGCGCAGCAGCCCACGACGGTCGAAGGCCTCAATGCTGACACGCGCCGCCACCAGTGCGGCGTCGGAGGAGCTCCATTCCACCTCCAGCAGCCGCTGCGGCTTCTGCTTCACCATGCGCGCCAGGCCGGCGCAATCAGCGCGATGGATGGTCACCCCCCGGCCAAGCGTCAGGTAGCCGCGAATGGGTTCGGGGCGCACCGGTGCGCAGCAGCGCGCCAGCGTGATCGGCAGATCGCCGACTCCATCGATTTCCACCGGTGATCGCTTCGAGGACGCTGAGGCGCGCGACGGCCGGGCGGAGACTTCTTTCGGACGTGGCGACGTGCTGGCGGCCGGCGCTGCCGGAGCAGCAGGCGTGCTGGCCGCCGCCGCAGCATCCATGCGCCTGAAATACGCGCGCAGCTTCGACTTGCTGCGCGAAGAAACCAGGAAACCCGCACTGGCCGACAACCAGTCGCGGCTGGGCGCGGCATGCTTGCCGGTGATGATCTCGACCACATCGCCGCTCGACAGTGGCTGGGTCAGCGGGGCAATGCGCCCATTCACCTTGGCACCGCGGCAACGCTCGCCCAGATCGCTGTGCACATGGAAGGCGAAATCCAGCGGCGTGCCACCCTGCGGCAGATCCACCACCTCGCCCTTGGGCGTCATGGCGTAGACGCGGTCATCGAACAGGCCCGCCGAAAGACGGGCCAGCTCGTCCGCGGCGCCGGGCGCACCCTGCAGCAGTTCACGCACCTGATGGATCTTCTGGTCGTAGCGCGCGTCACCGCCGCCTTCCTTGTAGCGCCAGTGCGCGGCTACACCCAGTTCGGCCTGGTCCTGCATTTCCTGCGTACGGATCTGCACCTCCAGGGCGCGGCCATCCGGGCCGCTGACCGCCGTATGGATGGAGCGGTAGTTGTTGTCCTTGGGAGTGGCGATGTAGTCGTCGAACTCACTCGACAGGAACGGCCACAGGTTGTGCACCAGTCCCAGTGCGGCGTAGCAGTCGGCCACCGACTTCACGATGACACGGACGGCGCGCACATCGAACACCTGCTCGAAGGCCAGCTGTTTGCGCTGCATCTTGCGATAGATGCTGAAGATGTGTTTCGGGCGACCGATCACCTCGGCCTCGATGCCGGCCTGCCGCAGCGCCTGGGTCAGGCTATGCACTACCTCATCGATGTAGCGCTCGCGATCGCGCCGCTTTTCGTTCAGTGCCTGCGCGATGCGCTGGTACTCCCGCGGGTGCAGCTCGCGGAATGCCAGGTCTTCCAGTTCCCATTTCAGTGACCACATGCCCAGGCGGTTCGCCAGCGGCGCATACAGCTCCTGGATTTCCATTGCGATGCGCCGGCGCCTGTCGACGTCTTCGTCGCGCATATGGCGGGCACTGACCAGCTGCATCGCAAGCCGCGCCACCACCAGTCGCGGATCACCGACCACGGCCAGGAGCATCTTGCGCAGGGTCTCCGTCTGGCTGGCCGCCAGCGGGAGGCCAGCCGACCATTGGGCATCGAGATTGAAATCGCCGAGCCGGCCCAGATGTTCGGCCAGGCGCAGTGCTTCGGTGCCGAACAGCGTGCGCGCTGCGGCCGGCAGCGTCACTGCCGTGTCTGCGGTTGCGCGCACCACATGCAGCATGGCGGCTGCCGCCAATGGCAGATCCCCGGTCAGCGACAGCGTCAGTACACCGGTTTCGCGCGCGCGTTCGAGCCGCTGCAGCGGGATGTCGAGTGCTCCCAGGGCATCGGCGCGCTCGTGCAGCGCCGTGTCGTGAAGAGACTTGCCGGATGTCGATGTGGGGTTCACTGCAAGGCACGCTATCATACCGGCATGCCTCGCCATGCAAGCCGTTCCTGGCGCCGTTTTGATCCGGTCGTTGTCGTCCGGCAGGCAGCGCCATCGCGATCGACGGCGCCGCCGATGGCGCCATTTCCGCGACGCGTACTGGGCATCGATCCGGGCTCGCTGCGCACCGGTTACGGCGTGATCGATTGCAGCGTGCGCGGCGAGAAACATGTGGCCAGCGGCTGCATCCGCGCCACTGGCGATGATTTCGCCGGCCGGCTGCGGCAGATCCACGAAGCCATACTGGCGGTGGTCGCGGAATTCCGCCCCGATGAAATTGCCATCGAAAAGGTGTTCATGCATCGCAATGCCGACAGTGCGCTGAAGCTGGGGCAGGCACGCGGCGCGGTGCTGTGCGCGGCCGTGGTGACCGGCGCCTCGGTGCATGAATACGCGCCGCGCGCCATCAAGCTCGCCGTGGTGGGCACAGGCGCCGCGGACAAGGCGCAGGTCTCCAGCATGGTGCAGGCGCTGCTCACTATTGGCGAACCCGCCACTGCCGACATCTCCGATGCACTGGCGGTGGCGTTGTGTCACGGGCAGGCGCGACGCGCGGCGCTGCGCCTGGTGGCCGCCGGAGTGGTGCGATGATCGGTGCGCTGCAGGGCGTGCTGACGGAAAAGACGCCGCAAAGGCTGCTGATCGAAGTGCAGGGAGTGGGCTACGAGGTGGAAGTGCCCATGTCCACCTTTTTGGTTCTGCCACCGATCGGCAGCGCGGTGCGGCTGCGCATCCATCATGTGCTGCGCGAAGACGCCTCACTGCTGTACGGGTTTGTCACCGACGACGAGCGGGCGCTGTTCCGTGCACTGCTGCGTGTGACTGGCGTCGGCCCGCGCATGGCGCTGTCGGTGCTCTCGGGCATGAGTGCCGATGCCTTCGAGCTGGCCATCGCCAATGATGACGCGGCCACTCTCACGCGCATTCCTGGCGTCGGCCGCAAGACCGCCGAACGTCTGGTGGTTGAAATGCGCGATCACTTCGCCGCCGGCTCGCAGACCCGCGTCGCGGCCAATGTGCCGCGCTCGCCGCGCGAGGAAGCGCTGGCGGCGCTGGTGGCGCTGGACTACAAACCGGCCGAAGCCGCCAGGATGCTCGAGGCCGTGGGCAATACCCAGGGCAGCACAGAAGAGTTGTTGCGGGCGGCGCTGCAGAGTGCAGGCAAGTAGTGACAGAAGAACGGGTCATCGATGCCGGGGCACAGCGCGGTGAAGACACCCAGGATCGCGCCATCCGTCCCAGGCGGCTCGCCGAATACATAGGCCAGCAATCGGTCAAGGATCAGCTCGGCCTTTTCATCGAAGCGGCGAAGCATCGCGCGGAAGCGCTGGACCATGTCCTGGTGTTCGGCCCGCCGGGCCTGGGCAAGACCACGCTGGCCCAGATCATCGCCGCCGAGCTGGGTGTGAACCTGCGCCAGACGTCGGGTCCGGTGCTGGAACGGCCCGGCGATCTGTGGGCCACGCTCACCCAGCTGCAACCGCGCGATCTGCTGTTCATCGACGAGATCCACCGCCTCAGCCCCGTGGTCGAGGAGGTGCTGTATCCCGCGATGGAAGACTTCCAGCTTGACCTGATGATCGGTGAGGGACCTACCGCGCGTTCGGTGAAGCTAGATCTCGCGCCTTTCACGCTGGTGGGCGCCACAACCCGGGCCGGCCTTCTGACCTCGCCACTGCGTGACCGCTTCGGCATTGTGCAGCGGCTCGATTTCTACACCGACAGTGAGCTGGCGCAGATCGTCACCCGCTCGGCGGGTATTCTCGGCGTCAGTGCCACCCCCGAAGGTGCAGCACGCATCGCGGAGCGTTCGCGCGGTACGCCGCGCATCGCCAATCGCCTGCTGCGGCGGGTGCGCGACTTTGCCCAGGTGCGCGCCGATGGCGTGATCAACGCTGCCATCGCCGATGCAGCACTCGATCTGCTCGACGTCGATCCCAAGGGCATGGATGCACTGGACCGGCGGCTGCTGGCCACCATTGTCGACAAGTTCGATGGCGGCCCCGTGGGCATCGAGAGTCTGGCGGCCGCCATCGGTGAGGAACGGGGCACACTCGAAGACGTGGTGGAACCCTTTCTCATCCAGCGTGGTCTGTTGATGCGGACAGCGCGTGGCCGCGTTGCGACGCGTGGGGCTTACCTGCATCTGGGGCTCAAAGCCCCGGATCGCAATGCAGCCAGCCTTGCATTGTTCGAGGATCCGGATCGGTGACGCCTGCCGAATGGCCGGTACGCGTCTACTACGAGGATACCGATGCCGGCGGCGTGGTTTACCATGCCGGCTATCTGCGCTTCCTGGAGCGCGCACGGACCGAATGGCTGCGAGCGCTGGGCTACTCGCAGGCCAGACTGAAAGCGGAGGAATCGCTGGTGTTCACGGTGGTCAGCATGCAGCTCGAATTCCTCAAACCCGCGCGGCTCGATGATCTGCTGCGCGTGCGCAGCAGTGCGACGCTGGCAGGCGGCGCTTCCGTGACTTTCGAGCAGGAAATTCTGCGCGGCGATTCGGAGCGGATACTGGCAGCACAGGTGCGCGTGGCCTGCCTGGATGCCACGGAATTTCGTCCGCGACGACTGCCAGCCGCGTTGCGCGCGAGCCTCACATGAACGGCGGCGAACCACTATCCATCCTGAAGCTGATCGGCGATGCCAGCATCGTCGTGCAACTGGTGCTGGCCACATTGCTGGGCGCATCCATCGCCTCCTGGGCCGTCATCCTTGCCAAGCGCGCGGTGCTGTCGAAGGCCCGTGGCGAAGCCGATCGCTTCGAGGCGAATTTCTGGTCGGGTGGCGATCTGGGGTCGCTGTACCGCACGCTGGAGGCGCGCGGTCGCAATAGCGGCATGAGCGGCATTTTCGAAATGGGCTTCCGTGAGTTTGCCCGCCTGCGGCAGAGCGGTGCGCCGTCAGACCAGCTGCTCGAGGGCGCGCGGCGCGCCATGCGCGTAGCGCAGATCAAGGAAACGGACCGCCTCGAACACAACCTCGGTCTGCTGGCAACCATCGGTTCAGTCAGCCCCTACGTCGGGCTGTTCGGCACGGTGTGGGGCATCATGGGCACTTTCGTCTCACTGGGTGGCGTCCAGCAGGCCACGTTGGCCACGGTGGCGCCGGGCATTGCCGAGGCACTGGTCGCCACCGCCTTCGCGCTGGTTGCGGCCATTCCCGCCTTCATCGCCTACAACCGTTATGCAGAGAAAGTGGGGCGCCTGGAGATGCGCTACGACGCCTTCATGGAAGAGTTTTCCACCATCCTGCAACGGCATGCCGGTCGTCCCGCAGCCGGCAATGAGGCCCCCTGATGAATACGGCTCCGCGCAAGCGGCGCCTGATGGGGGAGATCAACGTGGTGCCGTTGATCGACGTGATGCTGGTGCTGCTGATCATCTTCATGGCCACGGCGCCACTGCTCACGCAGGGAGTGAAGGTGGATCTGCCGCAGGCGGGCGCCAAACCCTTGCCACCTTCGCGTGAAAAGGAACCGGCAGTGATCCTGTCGATCGATCGCCAGGCGCGGATGTTTCTGAACATCGGACGCTCGCCGAAGCAGGCCCTGGACGATGCCGCATTGCAGGCCACCGTAGCCAAGGCGCTGGCCACGGCTCCCGATCGCGACATCCTGATCAATGCCGATACCAGCGTCGCCTACGGACGAGTGGTCACAGCCATGGTGATCCTGGAGCGAGCGGGCGCCAAGAAGGTGGGATTCCTCACGGCGCCTCTGCCGGAAGAAGCCGGCCGCCGGCCGTGAATACCACTTCCAGGCAGGGACGCTGGGGATCGCTATCGCTGTCGGTGCTTCTGCATCTGCTGCTGGCCGCGGGTCTGTTCGGTGCCTGGTGGTGGACGCGCACTCCGAAACCCGTGGAGCAGCGACTCGGGATCGAAGCCACGGTGATCACCGGCACTGCGCCAGCGACCACTGCACGCGCTCCAGCGCCTG
>Ga0134124_10003831_pt1 | contig 12071 bp, 11 predicted proteins | sample KB304_FD_96880 | JGI IMG/M metagenome (GOLD analysis project Ga0134124, IMG submission 96880) | Terrestrial soil microbial communities without Nitrogen fertilizer from Kellogg Biological Station, Michigan, USA - KB3-0-4 | ecosystem: Environmental > Terrestrial > Soil > Unclassified ... | reverse complement strand
AGCCGTCGCGTAGGGTTACCGCTTTCACTCTCCAGTGAGCATAGAGAAGAAGAACGAGGTTTGTTCGCGCCGCCCGAAGATGTAGAACAATTTCGTCAGCTCGCTCGCCGGATATGCAGCGGCAGCCTCGTACAGAGCCTTATCAGCTGACTATAGCCTCGCATCTGATTGTATCAACCGAGTTTGTGGGTCAATGGCTTCTTTCTCTCGCAGTTCGGCCTTGAGCGTGGTCGTCATTGCTGTGCTTCTCGCGGCACTGCCGAATGCGATCCGGAGGATCATACAAACTGGCGACCCCTACTTGTTCACTCACGATTTCTTTGCCGACCTGCTGGCACGTCTGTCGGGTCCCGGAAGGATGCGGTTTATCATGCAGCCCATGGTGGCGATTGTGCTGGGTGCACGTGACGGTATCAAGGATGCCCGCGCAGGGCTCCCACCTTTTATTCGGGCGCTGGTGTTTCACGGCGGCCACCGGGCGGGAATGTTGCGAGACATGTTCGCGTCCCTCCGGAACCTGGTGGCAATAGCCATTCTTCTCGATGTCGTCTCGCAATTTCTCATCTTTCGTGAGGTCCACCCCGGGGCGGCGTTATTGCTGGGCCCGGTGCTGATTGCGTTTCCCTACGCCATGTCCCGGGCCTTAACAAACAGGATCGCGCGGAGGCGGAGTAGCCCGAAACCAGCCACGCGCACAAGCTGAGGTACTCCCAGACTGTCACTCTTGTCAGTTCACTTCAATGCTGCAACTCTCGATCATGAGAACAGGGGGATCGTGTCTGTCTGTATTGTTTGCGACTGAGAATACCGTGCGCCCTAGACTCTTCGGAATATCCCCAGGGCAACTCATGCAGCCGCCAGGCCTGACGCTTGTTCCAGCATGACTTCAAATCGAAGGGGTAACGTTATGAAGTCACCCAATAGACCGATGTTAGCGTTTGCCGTCTTGCTGTGCTGGTTATTGGTCGGACTTTCGGAAGGTAGCGCAGCATCTCAGATAGATCCGGAAGTTCCCTCATCCAATCTCATCACCAAAACCGTTAGCGCCATTGGCTTCCAGGTCGGGGGTGGTCGCACGAAAGTCGATCTGAAGAGCACAGAGCTGATGCCTCAAGCCCGTGGAATTGCCAAAGTTGAGGCCAAAACTACGGCCGGAAGAACCAAGGTTGAGGTCGAGTTGAAAGACATGACGCCGCCCTCGCACCTCGGAGCGGAATATCTGACCTACGTACTCTGGGCAGTTACCCCAGAAGGGCGCACCGGCAACACTGGAGAGATTCTCCTCTCTGAGAACGGCGAGGGCAAACTGAGTGCGACGACGCCGGCACAAACGTTCTCGTTGATTGTTACAGCCGAACCGTATTTTGCCGTCCGCGTGCCGAGCGAAATGGTAATTCTTCAGAGCTTGACTCGAAAAGACACGAAAGGCAAGATCTTCCCTGTTAGTCAGTACAAGCTGATGAAGCGGGGACAGTACGAGAAGCTGGGGAACCCCTTGGCCCTGACGCCGCATCCGGACGTTCCGTTGGAAGTGTACGAAGCGCGCAACGCGGTGGAAATCGCAAAGGCGCGGGCAGCTGACAAATACGCTCCGGAAATCTTTTCCAAGGCGGACGCTAGCTTGAAGATGGTAGAGAACTCCCTGGTAGCCAAGGCTGATAGAAACGCGGTCATTTCGACGGCTCGGCAGACTGCGCAATTCTCAGAAGATGCACGGGCGCTGGCGGTGCAGCGCCAGGAAGAAGAGCGCATTGCGAAGGAGCGTGCGGATGCCACAGCAAAGGCCAAGGCCGATGCCGAAGCCAAAGCCGCAGTGGAAGCTGCAGAGGCCAAGCGCAAGTCCGATGCAGAGGCTCAACACCAGGCTGAGCTGGCCGCAGCCAAGGAGGAGGTTTTGCAGGCCAATGCCGAACGTGCCCGAAAGGCCGCAGAACAATTGCGTGCGCAGTTGCTGGAGCAGTTCAACCGTATTCTGGAGACCCGCGACACACCCCGCGGGCTGGTGGTCAATATGGGGGATGTATTATTTGATACCGGCAAGTACGACCTGCGTCCCGAAGCACGCGAAAAGCTGGCTAAACTTTCAGGTATTGTCCTGGCACATCCGGGACTAAGGCTCGCCATCGAAGGCTACACGGACAGCACGGGAGGCGACGAGCTAAACCGCAAGCTCTCCCAAGACCGTGCCGATGCGGTGCGCGGCTACCTGACTGAAGAGGGACTGAATCCGGATAGTGTAACCGCGCAAGGTTTTGGCAAGACCGAGCCAGTTGCTGATAACAACACCGCCGCGGGTAGACAAAAAAATCGCCGGGTTGAAATCGTCGTGTCGGGTGAAGTCATCGGTGAGAAGATCGGTATCTGACAGCCCGAGAGATTGAGAAGTGGTGTGTTACTCATGGACCAAAGTCGAGGCTGTGCTTGAACCGAACACTTCTGACTATTGTTATCGTCCTCTTGGCAGTTCCTTCGCCTTTCGCCAAATCCAGCAAGCTGGTTATGAGCTGGAAGAATCCCAACTACGTGGCCAGGGAATTCAAGCGGGTGCTGGCGCTGGGGCTGAGCGACAAAACAGGAATTCGGGCCAACTTCGAAGACGCGCTCGCGGCACAGCTCGCGGCAACAGGCGTGGAGACTATTCCTGGTAATGACATCCTGCTGAGACCAGAGGGTACACAGTTCGACTTGAATTACCTCAAGATCCAGATTCGAGAGAACCAGATTGATGCGGTCGTAGTATCGCGTCTGATCAAGGTCGAAAACAGCGTCACCTATATCCCAGGCAGCGCTTACGTGGCTCCCTTCCCCTACTACAATACATTTTACGGATACTACGGCGCGGTATACCCGGTCGTGTCCTCGCCCGACTACTTGCGGCAAGAAAAGAAAGTACGCATCGAGACGAACCTCTATGTGATCTCTCCGCAGGAGGGAGAACTCGTCTGGACCGGCGTCACTGACACTTTCAACCCGTCCAATGTGCAAAAAGCGATCAACGGAATGGTAAAACTCGTAGTGAAGCAGATGCAAAGTGATGGTGCGCTACAGGCGCCGCAGTGAGCACAATCGACACTCTGCCACCGCCTAAACCGGCCCTTTCGCACCTCTGCTGCAAGTCATTTCATGCCATCGCGGACCTCGACCATGAGTTGTTCGGCGGTCTCTAGACGGATCAAACCAGCGCGCGGGTACTCAGCGTCAAGGATAACGTACAGATGATGACCGTCATGACCGTGAAACCAGCGATGTGAAGCCAATTACGGTGTTGGCCGGTTGACATCCGATAACCAGCCAGCAGTGAGCAGATGAGGCCCAGGCCGAACAGAAGCGCATAAATCATTCTTGGGGGTGGATTCGCAGAGCCATCGCGCGGGTGGTAGTGATGTCGATCATGTTATTGAGCGCAGGAAGTAGTAGCTTTCCCGCGTCGGGATGAGACTTCGGCAGCAGTGTAGCGGCCACTGCTTCCGTCCAATCTTCCTGGAGCTTCTTGGATTTGATCATTTCTGGCTTGGCCGCCTCCATATTTGGCAGCTTACGATAAGTCTCCAGTCGAGAGTCTACATACCGGCGAAACAACTTTGCAGTGCGGACTGTGCCTCCTGGGGCACCAGATGCAACCTGAGACATGCGATTTCGATGGCATTAACCTCCTCGGCGATTAGCATTCGTTTCTCGTTGAACCGCGTCGCAGCTCCCGAAAAGGTGAACGCTACCATCAAACCAAACAGCGCGAAAACCGCGCCCTCGACCGTACCCAGGCTGCCTGGCTCGCCTTTCCGACTCTTTCGGCCGGCGCCGGACACCGAGGCGACGGCCGGCTTCGAGCAGGATCAGCATGCCGAAGAAGAGCAGCAGGGCATAAAGCAGCGGGGAAATAGGAGGTTCCACGATAGCTATTCCTTTTACGATTCATTGAGTCTCAACTTCTCCGAACCAAGGCCCACGAGGGAAATGCGCTATCCGGGAATCCCAGCGGGGATTTTGCATAAGCAAATCCACCTTGAATGCTATTGTCCGTTCAGCGACTGGGCGAGGCTTTCCAGATTTTGCGGACGCACGCGAATCACGCCTCCACGCGGGCTGTCGATGTCGGATATGAGAAAGAACGAGGTAGACAGAGCCAGTGGCAAGACCAGGAACAGGATGATTTCCCTCCGATGTGCGCCATAGCCGATCAACAGATTGCAAAAGATAGCGATGGTGACCATCAGACCCCACGCCGCGGTCGGGATGCGGTTCCACCACGCAGCCTGAGTGTATCCCCTGGTATTCAAAACGTCGTTCATTCCTTCAGCCGCGAGAGCTACGATCGGGGTGGGCTGCGCTGCAGCGGCGGTTTGCACAGCGGACCACAGCTCGACCTCCAGCGCAGCCGTATCCGATTCGATTTGCTCCAGCTGGCGCTGATTGTAGGTTTCATAGAACAAAACACGCTGATGTAAGTAATGTCTCAGGAGCTTACGCACTCTTTCCGTGTGGGCGGCGGGTAGTAACCCGGCACGCACGTGCTCGGTCCCGATCGCGTTGGCCTCCTCCGCCTCGTAGTTTTTTCGTTGATCGTACCGGGTAACCGCCATGGAAAAGCTGAACGCGATGATAAGGCCGAGCAAGGTTAGAGTAGCGGTCAAGACCGTAGATAAGTCCATCCGCTCAACATTTTCCAGCGGGCGTAACCTCTTGCGAACGAAGTCGCCGATCTGTGCCGAGAGCCACATCACGATGAGAGATATAACGAAAACGAGAAGGGGAAAGTCTCTTATCATGCTCATTTGTTATTCCTGTAAGCTTGGGCCCTAGGCCGCACGGTTGGTGCCGAGGCAACGACCCGCGATCCTTAGTCCACGTAATCCCATGGACCACATGAGTGCATTGTCATTGCTTAATTGCCGTAAAGACACAACACCACGTTCTAGTTCGGCCTGCCCTGCCATGAGTACTGCCATGCTACGGACACAGTGTCGTAATTCCCGCCGTAGCGGATATAAGCGCCGCGGCTGTAGCTGACTTTCAACGCCTGGCGCTGGCTCACCGGAACAGACACGGTCGCTCCAATGCGCGAGTTCCTTTGCCCGGTGTTGGGTTTCTCGACGCCATTCAAGCTGGTACTGCCGCCGGCCCAGAAGTTCCCATCGAGAGAAGCCCAAAGCCGAGGCTTGACGTCGTAACTCAAGTGCCCTTCGAAAGCGAAAACGCTGCGCTGTGTTCGGGTATTCTTCGGAAAAGCCGGGTTCGGTGAAAAGAAGTCATGGTTGGCGGTGAAAAACCACCACGCCCCGTAGGTGTCCACCACCCAATGCCCCCGCCGCTGCGACAAGCCGATTTCCGGCTTAAAGGCCCAGCGGTTGGAACCATAGTTGATCAGTTTGGCTGAGTCGTATTGCCCAGTCGGAGCCACCACCCTGATGCTCACGCCCAAGAGGGTCTTTTGCCGCCACTTAACGAAGTCTCGCTGGTCCATCGCCGGCCCACCTTTCAGATTCACCGAGAAACGAAACGAGGAGTCCAGCAAGCCCGAGCGGTAGGCCATGGCCTCGGCGTCAGCCACCGTCCCTCGGAAGTTCCCGACCCCATAGGGCAGCGAAGCCGTCAAGTTCGCCGAGCGTCCGAAGAAGTTCAGGGTGTGAAACAAGGTTAAGATCGGCGTACTGATTTTCGCCGTTGCGTCGGTAATTGGGACCGAGCCATCGAAGATAAGGTTGCCCGTGGAGAAAGAGTAGGCCAGGGTAACCGCATTCGTATGAATGGGCGTGATGATATAGGCTCGCGGAGCCAAGTCCTGAGCCCAACCGAGAGGACAGACTAGACCGACAAATAACAGCAGATGCCGTTGACACAATTTCATCGCACAGCATCGAGATCTGTCTCGCAGCGTCAAGTATTGCCTCGTCTACAATCCCTTGATGATCACCGCAGTCAGGTCATCCTGTTGCTTGGTTCCGTTGGAGAACCTGATGACGGCTTCGTGCAGCTGCGATATGATCTCTGAGGCAGCGAAGTCTCGTGATGCTCGCATTACTCCTTCCATGCGCTGTACCCCGAATTGTTCGCCCTGATCGTTCTCCCATTCGAAAAAACCGTCCGTGGCCAGGAGTATCAGATCGCCCGCATGAAGCTGGAGATGCGCCACGGGATCGGATTGGAAAACGGGGCAAATACCAAAGGGGAGGGCATGCGCATTCATCGTCGTAAACCGATCCTCTGGACGCGAATAGAAAAAGAGGGGACCGTGGCCGGCAGAGAGCATCTCCACCTCCGCACACCCGGGACAACAGACCGCGGCCACGAAAGTCACAAAGCGCCCGGCCTCGAGATCAGCCCCAAGCTCCTGATTGATGTGTTCGAAAGCAGTCGGAAGATTCTGTGCGACGCTGAAGTTGGACCGCCCATAAGCATGGCACACGGCGGCGAGCAGCGCGGGGCCAATCCCGTGTCCAGTGACATCTGCAAGACTGACAATTACCTTTCCATCGGGGAGGGATATCCAGTCAAAGTAGTCGCCCCCAGTATCATCGGCCGGCTGGTTCCAACCGGCAATATCAAACCCCGCAATGTGAGGGCATGCTTGTGGAAGCAGCGATTGCTGAATGGAGCGCGCTACTTGCAGGTCGTGTTGGACGGCCTCCAACTTCCGCTTGGTCTCTGCCTCCCGAAGGGCTGATTGCACATGCTTACGAATCTGCCCCGCAACTGCACCTGCAACCAGTCCCCCAAGAAGAAGCGTTACTGCATAAAGACCGACGCTGGTTTGCGTGACTGGAGCTGGTGCACCGGGAAGAGGCGGTCGCCAACCGAGGTACAAAGCGGCGCAAATGTAAGAAAAGGCTGCGACAGCGCCGGAAAGAGCACCGATCCAAGGGCTCAATCGCAGAGTGGACAATATAATAAGGATAAAGAAAACGAGCACCGCCGGACTGGCCAGAGGGCGATAGGGGACCTCAACCCTTGCACTGGTGAGGAAAGCAATTGCGAATGCCGGGATTGAGGTTTCCAGGATCGTGCTCAGGATCCAGAACCGGGCCCGAAGACTGCCGTTTGCCTTCAAGGTCAGATCTACCTTTCGCAGTATCCAAAACTCATACCCAATAACAATGGCAGCCAGGAGGAAGCTCCACAGCCAGGGAGTAGTGTTGGTGGCGGTACGAATAACAAATACTCGGATGGCCGTTACGACGACGAAGATGGCAACGAAGCCCAGAACGCCGAAGATGCGGAGACGTTCACTCTGCAGCTCAGCGTTCTGGAAGGCGGGCGATTTAATTTGTTCTTGGTCCATGACTGACTCGGGACAATCAGGCGTCCAGAGTGCGGAAAAGCATGACTACAGATCGCGCCTCAACCCGTACTTGCGACCTGAAATGGCGGGCGCCGTTTGCCATTCGGCAATATCCAGCGGCGACTCCAGCCCGGTATCGATCCAACGGCGCCAGGGATTTCCCCGGCGGTCATCCGTTGATGGCAATTCGAATTCGAGCGGTTCCCAATACGAATTCATCATCAGCTTGAAAGAACGGGTTTTGTTTCCTCAGCTCAGCTCAGCTCAGCTCCCAGCGCCAAGCTGTGCGACCGATCGCTCCAGTACGGGTGGTCGACTTTCACACCGTGCTAGGCCTTGCGTGCTTCCCGGAGCAACTGATCTAAGCTTTTACGCTGTTGCTCTGCGTCTACGCTTCGCAGCAGGCGCCGCGCGATGAGCAGTCTTGTGAAACGATGTATGTCGGCGTGCTTCTCCAGCAAGCCCCAGTCATCCAGTTGTTGGCGTCGTCGTAGCAATAAGCGTTATTGTTGCCGTGCTGGATGCGCCGAATCTCGTCTCCCATCAGGTTATCGGCATGCCCAGTGAAAGCATGGTCACGGCGAGAAAGTTCTTCACTTGTCGATTCCGCAAGCGCTCCACTGCCGGGTCTTGAGTGGGGGCCCTCCACACCGCAATTCCAGCTTCGGTTGTCGTTGCTGCCATCGCGGTTTCCCTCGAGATTTGCCTCGTTGTGCTTCTGATCGTAGGAGACTAGGTCGTTCAGCGTGAACCCGTCATGGCACGTCACGAAGTTGACGCTCTGTTCTATTCCACGCTGCTTGTGGGCATACATCTCGGGGCTTCCGAGTATCCGGTCCGAAAAACGCGTCACCACTCCCTGTTCGCCACAGAAGAAGCTTCGGACATCATCGCGGAATCGTCCGTTCCATTCCTTCCAACGCGAGCGCCTGAACTCCGCAGTGTCGGTTTCGCTCTCAAAAGTGACGGGCATAACTCACTTCCTGCTCGTTTTCAAGCCTTCTCCCTGAGCCGCCGGTATCGGCGGATCAGAGTGTTGGTTGAGCTGTCATGCTCAAGGTGGGGTTCCTCCTTACTCTCGAGCTCGGGGATAATTTGTTGCGCCAGAGTCTTGCCTAGCTCGACGCCCCACTGGTCGAATGAATTAATGTTCCAAATCACTCCTTGAGTGAAGACGGAGTGTTCGTAAAGGGCAATGAGTTTGCCTAGCGTTTCCGGCGTAAGCCGCTCGGCTAGAATCGTGTTGGACGGGCGGTTACCTTCGAAGACGTGATGTGGCGTAAGCCATTCCGGAGTGCCTTCGGCCTGGACCTGCTCCAGGGTCTTGCCAAAGGCGAGTGCCTCAGTCTGCGCAAAAACATTGGCGAGGAGCATATCGTGGTGGCGTCCGAGAGGATTGAGTGGCCGTGCGAAGGCGATAAAGTCGCAAGGTATGAGCCTTGTCCCCTGATGAATCAGCTGGTAAAACGAGTGCTGACCGTTAGTGCCCGGTTCGCCCCAGTAGATTGGACTGGTTGCCTGCGTGACCTGCGTCCCAATGAGCGTGACGTGCTTGCCATTACTCTCCATCGTCAACTGTTGCAAGTACGCAGTGAAGCGCTTCAGATACCGGTCGTATGGCAAGACCGCAACCGTCTCGGAGCCAAAAAAGTTGTTGTACCAGACGGCCAGGAGGCCCATCAGCACCGGCAGGTTGCGCTCCAAGGGAGTGGCCATGAAGTGCGTGTCGATCTGGCGGAAACCGTCCAAAATGGCGCGAAAATTCTCCGGGCCAATTGCCAGCATTGTCGATAGGCCCACGGCCGAAGCCATGGAGTAGCGCCCGCCGACCCAGTCCCAGAACTCGAACATCTGGGTGGCATCAATACCGAACTTCGTTACTTCAGCCACATTGGTTGAGACCGCGACGAAGTGCTTTGACACCGAATGCTCGTCACCACGCGAACCGGCGAGAAGCCAGGCACGAGCGGCATAAGCATTCGTCATCGTTTCCAGCGTGGTAAAGGTCTTCGAAGAAACTATGAACAGGGTCTCGGACGGGTCTAGATCACGAACAGCTTCCACAAAGTCGCTACCATCAACGTTAGAGACGAACCGGAACGTGAGTGACCGATCGCTGTAATACTTCAGCGCCTCGTATGCCATGACAGGGCCTAGATCGGAGCCGCCGATGCCAATGTTGATGACGTTGCGAATCGGCTTGCCCGTGTGGCCCTTCCAATCGCCAGCACGGACACGGGTACAGAAATGACTCATCCTGTCGAGCACGGCGTGAACTCGCGGGACCACGTTCTCGCCGTCAACAAAGATGGACGCGCCTCTTGGCGCGCGAAGCGCCACGTGCAGGACCGCCCGCTTTTCGGTGTTGTTGATCTTTGTTCCCCGGAACATGCCATCGATCCGCGCCTGCAGGCCAGACTCTTCTGCAAGTTGTGTTAGGAGCTTGAGGGTGTGGTCCGTAATCCGATTCTTTGAGTAGTCCAGGTAGATGCCCGCACCCTGGGCTGCCATGCGTTCCCCACGCGTGGGGTCATTGGCAAAGAGATCCCGAAGATGTAGTTCCCGAACCCTCTTATAGTGGGTTTCGAGAGCTTTCCACACCGGTCGCTTGATTTGCAGCTCACCAGTAACTGGTTGTGGGTGTGCTGCCATATACGCTCTCCCTTCGTCTCCTCAATTTTGGGGAGGCCGCTCAACGAGCTACTTTATTTACAACTGGCCCCACTCATGCACTAACAGCGTTCCACCGCGGTTTCTACGACACCGGACATGGTTTTACCTTCCAGATTTCAGCGGCATACTCCGCAATCGTGCGGTCGCTGGAAAATTTACCCGCCCCCGCCACATTCAGGATGCCTGTTCGCGTCCAACCATCAACGTCGGAGTACAGTTCTCCCACTCGTTGATGCGCCCGGAGGTATGAGGTCAGGTCTGCCAAATGCATGTAATGATCGCCACCCGTCAGAAGTGTTTCGCGTAGGGGCTCGAACACGCCGGGTTCGTGGCAGCTAAAGTGGTTGGAGAAGATCAGGTCCAGCGCCGCACGGGTTTCAGGTTCGTTTTCATAGTGCCACTGCGGGCTATACCATCCACGGCTGTTGGCTACCTGCGCCGCAGTCAGACCGAAGAGAAACAAATTCTCCTCGCCCGCTTCTTCTGCCATCTCGATAGTCGCACCATCTCTCGTGCCGATGGTAAGCGCGCCGTTCATCATGAATTTCATGTTGCTGGTCCCACTGGCCTCGTAGCCGGCAGTGGATATTTGGTTGGACACATCGCAGGCCGGAATCAGCTTCTCCGCCAATGAAACGCAGTACTCGGGCAGGAAAAGAACCTTGAGCCGCCCACGCACAGCCGAATCTCCGTCGAGCGTGCCCGCCAGGTTGTTAATGAATTTGATGATGAGCTTGGCGAGACGGTATGCCGGGGCAGCCTTGCCGGCAAATAGAAAGGTGGTCGGAGCTATGTCAATATTTGGGTTGTCACGCAAACGGTTATAGAGCACGACAATGCGCAGCGCGTTCAGGAGTTGCCTCTTGTATTCGTGAATACGTTTGACTTGCGAGTCGAAAATAGTGTCTGGGTCAACCGCCAGCCCTGAGGTCGATTTGAGCCAGTTGGCGAACTGTACCTTGGCTTCGCGCTTGGCCCTGCGAAACTTCTCATGGAAGCTCTTGTCATCAGCAAAACTCTTGAGGTTATGGAGCTGACCGAGATCCGTGATCCAACATTCTCCGATGGCGTCTGTGATCGCGGAAGCCAGCCCGGGATTCGCCAGCAACAGCCAGCGTCGTGGGGTCACGCCGTTCGTTTTGTTATTGAAGCGATCAGGAAACATCTCGGCAAGATCCTTCACTGTGGTCGTGCGCAGCAACTGAGAGTGGATGGCGGCCACACCATTAGTGCTGTGCGAGCCAATGATCGCAAGGTTCGCCATTCGGACTTTGCGCTGATCTCCTTCTTCTACCAGAGTTATGTTCTTGGCCCGCTCCTCCTCCCCGGAAAAGCGAGTGCGGACTTCGTCGAGAAGGCGCCGATTGATCTCCAGAATTATTTCCAGATGTCTTGGCAGCATGGTTTCAAACCAGGCCAGCGGCCACTTTTCCAAGGCTTCGGGCAGAAGAGTGTGGTTCGTGTAGGCCAGGGTTCTTTGTGTCAGATCCCAGGCTTCCTCGTAACCGAGATGGGCCTCATCGAGCAGGACTCGCATCAACTCGGGGACAGCCAGTGCGGGGTGTGTGTCGTTGAGTTGAATCGCTACTTGCTCTGGGAGCGCATGCCAATCCTTATTGGTGCGCCGGAAGCGTCGCACTAGGTCGGCCAGCGAAGCGGCGACCAGGAAATATTCCTGTACGAAGCGAAGTGCCTGCCCCCTGCTGGTAGAGTCGTCTGGATACAGCACCCGAGTGATGGATTCGGCGGTGAGTGTCTCGGCAAGTGCGGTGACGAAATCGCCGCGGCTGAATTCCTGAAAATCAAAATAATCAGGCGTGGCGGCGGCCCAGAGTCGCAACGTATTGATAGTCTGGCCGCCGTACCCGACGACTGGCCGATCAAATGGAACACCAACCAAACTTGAGGGACGATGCGGAATTGCGCGCAAGCTCCCGCCGTGTATCTCAAACGAGCAATTCAGATCGATCTGAACCTTTTCTTGCGGGCGAATGACTTCCCAAGGATCGGCGCGCCGAAGCCAATTGTCTGCGCCCTCGTGTTGCCATCCGTCCTGTATGGTTTGCTTAAAGATGCCGTATCCATAACGCAAACCATAGCCCATAGCTGGCAACTGCATGGT
>Ga0134124_10003830_pt1 | contig 12074 bp, 11 predicted proteins | sample KB304_FD_96880 | JGI IMG/M metagenome (GOLD analysis project Ga0134124, IMG submission 96880) | Terrestrial soil microbial communities without Nitrogen fertilizer from Kellogg Biological Station, Michigan, USA - KB3-0-4 | ecosystem: Environmental > Terrestrial > Soil > Unclassified ... | reverse complement strand
GCGTACTGGACCACCATCAACTATCGCGAGTGCTACGGCATGTATGCCTGCAACGGCATCCTGTTCAATCACGAAAGTCCCCGCCGCGGCGAAACTTTCGTCACCCGCAAAGTCACGCGCGGCCTCGCCAACATCGCGCTAGGCCTCGAAGACTGCCTGTACATGGGCAACATGGATGCGCTGCGCGATTGGGGCCACGCGAAAGACTATGTACGCATGCAGTGGCTCATGCTGCAGCAGGACGAGCCCGAAGATTTCGTCATCGCCACTGGGCAGCAGATCAGCGTCCGCGAGTTCATTTCGCGCAGCGCCGCGCGGCTGGGGATCACGCTTGTGTTTGAAGGCAAGGGCCTGGAAGAGGTCGGTATTGTTCACGAGGTGACCGGCGATCGCGCTCCGGGCCTCATACCCGGCCTTGTCATCGTCAGAGTCGATCCCCGTTACTTCCGCCCGGGCGAAGTCGAAACACTTCTGGGAGACGCGACCAAAGCAAGAGAAAAGCTTGGCTGGGTGCCCGAGATTTCAGTGGACGACATCATTGACGAGATGGTCGCCCATGACCTCACCCTGGCGAAGCAGCACGCCCTGCTCAAGAAGCACGGTTACGAGGTGCCCGTCACGATGGAATAGTTCGACGACGACGCACCCTTACTTGCAGCCCGCAACCCGCTAGCGCACCGGCCAGATCGATCAATACATCACGCAACGTCGGGTGCCGACCGGGCACCCAGTACTGAAGCGTTTCGGTGCCCACCGCGAGCAACAGAGCCAGCAGCATGGCGGCCCAAACGGCCTTCGGTCCACTGCCATAAACCGGCACCGCGGCGATAGCGCAAAAAAGTACGAAGTGCGCCAGGTGGGACCAAGGCAGTACCGACCATAAGCGACCTTCAATTTCGGTCTTGAGGCTGCCCGGCATAAGAGTTCCGACTAACAGGGTAAGTACCAAAGCGATAAACAGCCGAGAGGCCGGTGTGAGTTTTATCACAAGAATTCTTTGAGGTGGGTCGTATTCGGTTCACATCCCTACAACTGGGGATTGAACTCTACTGTAGTGCATGTAGCATTCGGTCACGTTGTGTAACCAAGACAAAAACAGAGGGGTGATTCGATGTTCCTGAAGGATTCTGAATTCTTCCCGCCCGCTGCTGCGGCCTCGCCGCCGGCGCCACCGCCCGAGCAATGGCAAGCGCGACATTTCAGAACTCTGGCATTGGCATGTAAACGTGCTTTCGATATTGCCGGCTCACTGACTTTTCTGGCGTTGTTTGCACCCGTCTACCTGGCTGTCGGCTTTGGAGTGTGGCTGTCTTCACCCGGCCCCGTCCTATTTTCACAAAAGCGCGTTGGCCGCGACGGGCGCTTGTTCGAGTTTTACAAATTCCGCTCAATGTTGAGCAATCCCGATGAAGTGCTGCACTGCTTTCTGGCCAGTGACGAGAAGGCAAAGGCCTTGTGGGATGCATACCAAAAGCTGGACAATGACCCTCGCGTTCACCGCTTCGGCCGATTGATCCGCAAGTACAGCCTTGACGAGCTGCCCCAGATCTGGAATGTGCTGAAAGGTGACATGAGCCTGGTGGGCCCGCGCCCATGTTTGCCGGGGCAGAAGGACTATTACGGCACCCGCTGGGCCGCCTACTGCGCGATGAAACCGGGACTCACCGGGCTGTGGCAAGTCAATGGGCGTAGCCGGCTGACCTATGCGGAGCGGGTGCGATTCGATGGCCGTTACTTTCATCAATGGTCGCTTTGGCTGGATGCCAAGATTTTGGTGAAGACGGTGAAAGTGGTTTTGACCGGCGACGGGTCGGTCTAGAGAGAAGTAAATGGACAACCTGGGCAAACGCATCTACGTCGCCGGCCATCGCGGGATGGTGGGCAGCGCCATCGTGCGGCAGCTCAGGGCGCGCGGCTACCGCAACATCATCACCCGAACCCGTTCCGAGCTGGACCTGACGGACCAGCAGGGCGTGCGAGCCCTTTTCGCGCTGGAGCGCCCTCAAGAGGTCTATCTGGCCGCTGCCAAAGTCGGTGGCATTCACGCCAATAGCACCTATCCGGCCGAGTTCATCTACGAAAACCTGATGATGCAGGCCAACGTGATCCATGCGGCCCATACGCACGGCGTTCACAAGCTGCTATTCCTGGGCAGCAGCTGCATCTACCCGCGCCTGGCACCGCAGCCGATGGCAGAAGACGCTCTCCTAGGCGGCAAACTGGAGCCGACGAACGAGCCGTACGCGATAGCCAAGATCGCCGGCATCAAGATGTGCGAGAGCTACAACCGGCAGTACGGCGAAAGCCATGGCACCGACTACCGCAGCGTGATGCCCACCAACCTGTATGGCCCGGGCGACAACTATCATCCCCAAAACAGCCATGTGGTGCCGGCGCTGATCCGCCGCTTTCATGAAGCGAAGGAAGATAACGCTGCGAGCGTCACGATTTGGGGCAGCGGCGCGCCCAGGCGCGAGTTTCTGCATGTGGACGACATGGCTGCGGCCTGTGTGCACGTGATGCACTTGGCAAAAGAGGTGTATCTCGCCAATACCGCGCCGATGCAGGGTCACATAAACGTTGGTAGTGGCACCGACCTTTCGATCTATGAATTGGCAACATTGGTGAAACAGGTAGTGGGTTACGAGGGTGTGATCGATTACGATCGAACCAAGCCCGACGGCAGCCCGCGCAAGCTAATGGACAGCTTGTTGCTTGAACAGTTAGGCTGGAAACCCACGGTTCCATTGCACGCGGGTTTGCGTATGGCCTATGCAGACTATCTAGAGCACCACTCCATGGCGGCTGCAGCCGGGTAAGTGTATCTAGCTAGTGATTGCACAAATCTCTGCAATCATTCAAACGGCAAGACCATAGCAGTCTCTAAATCTTGAACGTAGATCAAGAGCAACGGAAGCTTGCACGTTGTTTTTGGCACTGGCCGATTCTATGAAGCCGCCGCAGAGCTTTGTCCCCAATTCATCTCGGAATGGTTTTGCAATAATCTTGGGAATTGCGTTGCCAAAATGCGTAGCCTGTTTATAGCCGTGCTGAAGACGGGCAGTGGTGCCGTGGTCAATCTACTCCTTGGAGTAGTTAGCATCAAGATTATGGCGGTCATGTTGGGCCCTTCTGGGACAGGCCTGTTTTCGCTGATACGCCAAGCAATAACAACACTTTCGTCACTGGGTTTCGGCGGGCAAACAGCTCTAGTGCAAGGCGCCGCTAACAAGCAAGGCAAGCGGCGCGACTCCTATCTGCGCACGACATTTTGGTTGTTTGCTGGGGGGGGGTTACTCAGTGCGATGTTGATTGAACTTTTTGCGCCTCGTCTTTGTACGCTTGTATTCGGATCCGCCGATGCCCGAACAATTCAGCTGATTAGATTGTTCGCGTTACCCGTAATTCTGTTGCACGCCCATATTTACTTGAAAAGTGTCATCAACGGGTGCCGCGCAATTGGGCGATTGGCGCTCGTCGAAATTCTTGGGCCCCTAATAACGCTGTTGGCAACATATCCAGTTTGCGTTTTTGTAGGCGAAGGATATGCGCTCGCGTTTGTTTGGATGCTAAGCGCGGCCTACGCAGTTATGATAATTGCGAGCGGCCTTATTCTTTACAAGAATGGCTGGATTCCGTCCTTATTTATGGGCGCTGAGGGGTTGGTTCAGAGTGCGGATTTCCATTATTTTATTAGCATTGCGGGCATAACATTCCTGACGGGAATGATAAGTTCTGGCACGCTATTAGCAGTACGGACGATGGTTGCAAGAGATGGCGGTCTGCATCAAGCAGGGCTATTCGATTTGGCGTGGTCATTGAGCGGTAGCTATGTGATGCTTTTACTATCGTCGTTCGGGACTTATTACACGCCAACTCTCAGCCAAGCGGTCGACAGTACAGAACGGGCTGCACTGGTGCGGCGCGTCATCCGGCTTTCAACAATGCTGATGATCCCTATGATTGTGACAATGATTGTAATAAAGCCATTGTTAGTAAAGGCGCTATATTCGAATGAGTATATTGCATCTTTAGAGCTGGTTAGATGGATGCTAATTGGCGACTATCTGAAAATAACCAGCTGGGTGCTGGCTACTGCGGTTGTTGTCAATTTAGATATGAAGATATATTTCTGGACAGAAACCTTCTGGTATGTCGGATTTCTCGCTCTGTCGGCACTTGCGATATTCTATTTCAGAGATTTACAAGGAATTGGCGTTGCCTTCATCGGGCTTTACGCAGCCCTAGTGTACTACTATCTGCAATATGTGCGTCGCGTGTATAAGATGAAGCTTTCCAGTGATTTACTAATACCTTGGCTAATTGGTCTTGCGACAGTGCTTATTGCATCTATTCAAAATTGGTATAGCACGGCGGCGGATTGGTTTTCTTCATTGCTATGGATAGCCGGCAGCACTACCTTGACGCTAATGTTTCTGAAGCAATCTGAGCGAAGAATGATATGGGACAAGATTTGGTTTAAGTTGAGGAACTAAATGGAACAAAGGTCGATCAGGGTTATCAATATTGCAACTGAGCATCCAGAAGATCTGGTTAGCGTCGTTATTCCGACTTATAACCAAGTCGAGTTTGTGAAAGAAACTATTGAAAGCGTTCTCGCACAGGGATACCAGCCTTTGGAAATTATCGTTACCGATGATGGCTCTATAGATGGTACTGCGGAAGTTATTCAAGAATTTGCGAAACAGCATCCAAAGAAAATAATACCTGTTCTTAGTAACAGAAATACCGGTATTGCGGCCAATCTTAACAGAGGCCTGCGGAATGCCAGAGGGGAGTACATCGCATGGCTAGGTGGTGACGATCTAATGCTGCCAGATAAAATTAAAAAGCAAGTAGAATTACTCCGACGGCGTTCCGACGCCATTGGTTGCTGCCATGACGCAGAAATCTTTGAGTCACCAAGTGGGCGAGTGCTGGGTAGTTTTAGCCGGTTGATGAATGGTAAATCAGGATTCAGGGAGGGTGGAGTTGAGTTGTGGTTTGATGCAAGTTACTTCATGCTGCCATCAACGGTTATGGTTCGTTCATCAGCAATCCCAGCACACGGATTTGACGAGCGGCTGAAATACGCGAACGATTGGCTCCTTGATATTGAAATTTTCAGGCAAGGAAAATGTGCCGTCATCAATGAAATTCTAGGGCGATATCGTCGCCATGGGAATAATGTCACGGGAGATGTTCGCGCCCGGAAGGAAGGTAATGAAGATGGAATGGTTGCGCTTTCCATTGTTGATGCAAGGTACCCAGACCTTCATTCGTTGGTTCGCAAGCGTAGGGTAGTGTATTTTCTCGCGGCCGCTACATGGGCCTTTAGAGACGGCGATCTGAAGAAATCAAGAAGCTATCTAAAAGTCGCCATGCGTCAAGGAGCGCTATTAAGAGGTATTGCACTCTTCGCGGGGCTTGCTCTATTTGGATCGTACATCATGAGAGAGACGGCTCTTATGCCTTATCAGAGGTCTGCATTTTTCTTGAAGATCTCAAAATTTATCAAGCGATAAATATGGTCAATCCTTATCAAGAGAAAACTGCGGAATATTTTGCGAATGTCCGGCGAGAGATTTTGCCGCTTTTGCCCGCAAATGCTGCGCGTATATTCGAGGTTGGGTGCGGTGCGGGGGATACGCTATATTTTTTAAAAAGACACAGTAAATGTTGTTGGGCGGGTGGCATCGAGCTTTTTCATCATGCCGCGGAAAATGCTCGAGAGAAGCTGGATTTGGTACTAGAAGGCAGTATAGAAGATCCCACTTTGTCTCTAGACAACGAGTCGATTGATGTCATTTTGTGTTTGGACGTTCTGGAACATTTGATCGATCCATGGGCCGTGATTTGTCGACTGCATGCCTGGTTAAAACCGGGAGGGATGTTGATTTGTAGTATTCCCAATGTTAGAAATTTCCGTGTCGTGTTGCCATTGCTTTTCCTTGGAAGGTGGCGATATACACAGTATGGGATTTTGGATAGAACTCACTTGCGTTTTTTTACGAAGGAGTCTGCAATCGCATTAGTCGAGTGCTCTGGGCTGCTGGTTGATACGGTGCGTTCAACGGGTCTGGACAAATTCGATAAGGTAGCTATCGCTAATCTATTGTCGCTAACAATATTTCGGCCGCTGTTTGAGTATCAGTATCTGATACGAGCAATAAAAACATGAAAACGATGCACCATACTGGCGGCAGAGTTTATATCTTAATCCTTAATTGGAACGGCTGGAAAGATACAATTGAGTGTTTGGAGAGCGTGTTTCATAGTGACTATACAGATTTTCGTGTCATTGTTTGTGATAATGACTCAAAGGATGGTTCTTTGGGCTATATTAAGGATTGGGCTGATGCACGGCTGGCAGCATCGGCAGTAAATCCAGCATTTAACTATATCATCTGCCCACCCGTAGGCAAACCTATTGCCTATGCAGAATATGGGCGTGTTGCGGCAGAAAACGGCGGTGACAAAAAAATAGATCACGCACTTGTATTGATTCAAACTGGTGGAAATTTAGGTTTTGCAGGGGGAAATAATGTTGGCTTGAGATATGTAGAAGCACGAAATGACGCGGCCTTCGTGTGGTTACTGAATAACGACACTATAATAACCAGCAATTCATTGACACAGATAGTAAGACGAAGTCTTATGAGTCAGCAGATAGGAATCTGCGGCTCCCTAGTTCGTTATTACTTTCAGCCTTTGGTGACTCAAACTCTGGGCGGGTGTGTTTATAATAAGTGGTTCGGAATCGCAAAAAATATCGGGCACATGCAGGGCGCGTCGACTCGGATCGATAGGAATGCCGTAGAAAGAAAACTGGATTACGTGTTGGGCGCTTCGATGCTGATCTCAGTCAAATGTTTATCGACAATTGGACTGATGAATGAAAGCTACTTTCTATATTATGAAGAGATCGACTGGGCGGTTCGCGCGTCTGGTAAGTTCACGCTCGCATTCGCTCCTGATAGCGTTGTCTATCACAAAGACGGAGCGAGCATTGGCTCACGTTTGAGTGAATCGCCAATATTGCGCTACCGTTCAGAATATTTCTTAATTAGGAATCGCATTAAATTCACGGCAAATCATTTTCCTTACGCAATGCCAACGGTCTATGTCGGCCTAGTGCTTACGTTTCTTATCAGATTACTGCGTGGTCAATGGTCGCGCGCGGTTATGTTAGTTAAGGCCTTATGCGATACAGCGCCTAGTGGCCAACAAGGCAGAACAATTGACCGCATTTAAGTTGCGCAGCAATAGTGACGTCAAAGGCGAGGCTGGCAGTGGGCATGCCGCCCTTGTAGTTATTTTGATGTTTGCGGTATATCTGGAAATTCCTCTATACTTCACTGAAACATTTTATGTTCCTGGAGCTATACTCGTTTTTTCAATACCGGCGCTTCTACTCATAAATCGAAATCTAATATCTAAGAGTGATTTAATTTTTGTCATCGAAATCGGCGCTATTCTTTTGCTTACAGCATTCTATTCGCCTGGAACCGAATTTCTCGAGCATAAACTTTCCGGTGTCGCACAAACTACTGTCGCAATTGTCGGTGGAATATTGCTAGCGAAGGAGATTGGTCGCCTCCGACGCGTTACGGCGGAAAAAATATTTTTTTGCCTTACACTGGCGCTACTGATTGGTACGATTCTCGAGGTTTTGGGTGTTCTGTCTGGCGTTAGCGACAGTTTCAGGGAAGTGGCTTATGGTCGCGGCGGATATTCCGTCTATTCTAATGAGGAGAGAGATTTACTTCTTGCAGGCTTTAGCAGGCCGAAATTATTCACGTCGGAACCCTCGTTATTGGCGGTTGGATTTTTCGTGTTTTCGACATCCTGGCTGTTGCTGTTGACCACGATGAAAAGGTGGCTGCTATTTTTGGCTGCGACAATGCTCATGCTATATTTTACAGCGAGCCCTATTCTGCTAATTTCGGCCGGAATTTCAGTCTTTATCAAATATTTAAACCAATATCGAGTCAAGAAAACCGGTTGGATAGGTGTAATTGCTACTTTAGGTATTATCTTGGTCATTTCATTCTTTGTCTTCTCAGGTGATTTCCTAGAAAAAATAAATAGCAGATTTTCAAACGCCGCCAGCGGTGCTCTGATTTATGAAATTAGCAGCGAAAATCTTCGAATTGTCTTTCCCTATTTGACAGCGGCAGATGTGTTGAGCTCATCGCCAATTTTTGGCGTGGGAATATCCGGTAAAGACGTAGTTGGTCTATTCTCAACATTGCCAATAGATCCGGGCCACGCACTTGGCAACAACAACTTGGCGGCGTTGTTTATATACATGGGACTAGTAGGTGGCTTAGGTTTTATCTATTTTTTTTATCGATACAGCCGCTTATCCCTTGCGCCAAGTCACCAACTGAAGCTTATGATACTGGTGCTTGGCTTCAGCCAGATGATGGGCGGCTTTGAGTCGCCTCGTTTTTGGGGATATGTTTTTATTTTTATCGAGGTTTTACGTTTATCTCAATCGACGAGGCCTAAAACGATAGAATTGCCAAGATGATCAACTCGCGAGTTTTGGTATTGGCGCCGCACTTATTTTACCCAACGAGAAATGGGGCGGACATTCTGATTGATCGGCGTTGGGCTGAGTTTAGTAACCATGTGTCTCATGTGGATATTCTCGGTGGTGACGTCTTGGTACGTTACAAGGGCGGCGCAAGTATTTCGTTCGACCGATATTCTAATGAGATCAGATCGCGACTCAGCGCGTCTTTTAGAACTGCTATTACGGGTTCGCATTACCTGTTGCAAAAGCTCGTGACGCCGGCCTTTAAGCGTAAGGCGATGGAATGCTTGGCAAACCGGGATTACGGACTGATTGTCTATAGCTATATATCGACCGCCTCCCTGGCGCCGCTCGACGACACTTGTCCGTGTCGCTTGCATTGCATTGAAACGCACAATGACGAGATCAAGTGGTTCATCGACATGGGCGTTTCGTCCGCAAACGCGCTAGTGAAACTAGTTGCTTGGTTGTCAGCGCGTTGGCTGCGAAGATTCATGCAAGAGAGCGGTGCTCATTTCCTATATTTGCATGTTTCCCAGACCGATCAGTTGGGGTATGCGAGATTTTTTCCTAGCCATATCAGTTATGTTGCGCCTGTTGGCTGCGACATAGAGGCGGTGCTACCTCGCCAAGACTCATTGATGATGGATCGCGATCGCGCCGTAAGATTGCTATTTGTTGGTTCCTTGAGTGTGAAAATGAATTATGATGCTATCAAATACTTTAGTGAAGAGTTTTATGCAGTAATTTTGAGTGGTTTATTGGGGCACGTTGAAGTGCGAATTGTTGGGAGCAACCCAACTGCACAGGTCGTTCAATTATGCGCGCAACGTGGTTGGCATTTATTTGCTAACCAATCGGACTCCGAGCTGGCGGCATCTTATCGCTGGGCGGATTTCTCAATTTTACCATTTGCCTATTCAACAGGTGGTAAATTGAAATTGTTAAAATCGCTGTCGCAAGGCGTGCCTTTCTTGGCGACAGAGGCAGTCAGTGGTCAGCTTGATGAGGTGGCGCAGACCTGTCTTTTTTCGAATCATGCTCCCGATTGGGTGCGACACATAAAAAAAATTAGGGAAGCAGGAATCACTCAGAGTGAGCGCGAACGGCTCGTATCGTGCGCACGGCAGAACTCGTGGTCAAGGATCGCGGGCAATTTATACGAATTTTTGGCTGCCAGGGCGAAATATTGAAAAGTAGGATATTTAATTCGAGTCAACGGGGCTTATCTACTCTTGTAATTAGCCGAGTCGGTGGATATTTGACTTATTGATTAGAGGGTTCCCTAGTGAGTAATGTGACGTATCTGAAATTGGCCTTAGCCGCGGTAACGTGGCCGAAGTTATCGGTAACATCTTTCAAAATGATTCATGGCTTGGCTCGCCAGGAGATACGGCCTAAGACAGTGATTGACGTTGGGGCTAATGTTGGGCAGTTTGCAATTGCAGCGGCTAAGCTATTTTCAGATGTAACGGTCCACTCTTTTGAACCTAACCCAGATTGCGTAGCCGCTCTTCGGAAAAACGTGAATTCTCTGGGCAATGTAGTTGTTTACCCGTTGGCGTTGGGTGATGAAGAGGGCACGTTAACATTTCACCTAAATTCGCATAGCCATTCCGGCTCGATACTTCCGCTAGCGGCCGGGCACGTGCGTGCATTTCCCGGTGCGCGTGAAATCGGTACGATAAAGGTAAAGGTTTCTACGCTTGATAAGGTGTTTTCGGATATTGATTTGCCCGCTCCGGTGTTGTTGAAGCTTGATGTTCAGGGCTATGAGGCGCAGACATTAAAGGGCTCGGTCGACACACTGAGGCGGGTGGAGTACGTTGTCTTAGAAGCGTCGTTCAAGCCAATGTATCAAGGTGAGATGTTGTTTATGGACATAATTCGTTTGATGGAAAAATTTGGATTTGTTTTTTTGCGCCCCGTTGGACTCCTTACTGATCCTTGCACGGGGGAAATTATTCAGACGGATGCGCTGTTTCGCCGCGCGCATATTGATTAATCGTTAGCCACGTCCGGTGGGGATAGCTAGCTCAAAAGAATCGCCACGATGCGTCGTAGCTGCGGACCGCATACCCATCAGTGGTCGCGCAGGGGTCAGACTTTTATGAAAATTCTCCTTTACGGCATCAATTTTGCGCCTGAACTGACCGGTGTTGGCAAGTACACCGGCGAGATGGCGGCGTGGCTAGCCGCACACGGACACGAGGTGCGTGTGGTTGCGGCGCCGCCCTACTATCCCACATGGAGGGTCGGCGCTAACTATTCCGCTTGGGCTTGGTTGCGGGAGTGCTGGCAAGGCGTGACTGTTTGGCGGTGCCCGCTGTGGGTACCTTCGAGACCCGGCGGGATCAAACGGCTGTTGCACTTGGGCAGTTTTGCAATCAGCAGCTTACCAGTAATGGTCGCGCAAATGCTATGGCGCCCCAATGTGGTTTGGGTCGTGGCGCCACCGCTGTTTTGCGCGCCTGCAGCTATCTTGTTGGCCCGCTTAAGTGGGGCAAAAGCTTGGCTACATGTACAGGACTTTGAGGTCGACGCGGCCTTTGACATGGGTCTTCTCAAGGGACGTACGCTACGCCGTTGGGTCGCGACGGGCGAAGGCTGGCTGATGCGACGCTTCGATCGCGTATCAACGATTTCCGCTCGCATGCTTGAACGCTCAGTTGCAAAGGGCGTTGAAGACGGGCGGTCAGTCTATTTTCCCAATTGGGTCGATATTTCGGCCATTGCGCCGCTAACCGGGCCCTCCTCCTACCGAAAAGAGCTAGGCGTGCCGCCTGACGTGGTAGTGGCGCTCTATTCGGGCAACATGGGCGCCAAGCAGGGCCTGGAAGTGCTGGCCGAGGTGGCGAAGTTGTTGCGCAACACACCGGCAATCGCATTTGTGTTCTGCGGCAACGGGCCCGACAAGGATGACCTGCGGCGGCGCTGCGAAGGGTTGGCTAACATCCGTTTTCTTGATCTACAGCCATTGGAACGTTTCAACGAACTGCTGGCCCTGGCTGACATTCACTTGCTGCCGCAGCGGGCGGACGCGGCAGATTTGGTCTTGCCATCCAAATTGACGGGAATGCTTGCCAGCGGGCGTGCTGTCATTGCCACCGCCGCACCAGGGACAGAGCTGGCCAACGTGATTGGTGTTGCTGCCTCCTGCGGCTTAGTGATTCCACCGGAGAACGCGCCTGCCATGGCTGCCGCCATCCGTCATCTGGCTTGTGACCCAGCGCTGCGCGCACAGCTGGGCGCGCGCGGCCGCCGCTACGCGGAACGACGGCTGGCCAGGGATTCGGTGCTGAGGCAATTTGAAAAGGATCTGCGGACTTGTGTGGTGGGAAATTGACACGTCTCGGGCTTTGGTTGCATCTTGCGCACTTGCTGCGCGTAAGGCACAAAAATAAAAACGGTCTTCCTACACAAGAGTTAAAGCACTCTGACATAAGATGAGCCGCTGAGTAAAATGTAGGTAGACAGAGGAGAGCGCAGTATGAGGGGAACCACGGCCCGGAGCTATGCGGCCATAGGTCTT
>Ga0134124_10003829_pt1 | contig 12074 bp, 26 predicted proteins | sample KB304_FD_96880 | JGI IMG/M metagenome (GOLD analysis project Ga0134124, IMG submission 96880) | Terrestrial soil microbial communities without Nitrogen fertilizer from Kellogg Biological Station, Michigan, USA - KB3-0-4 | ecosystem: Environmental > Terrestrial > Soil > Unclassified ... | reverse complement strand
ACCTCCGTTGTGTTGCAGCTAGTACGTCGAAGTTTCACTCACTCTTACTCATCGCACTCACAATGATGTTTGTTAAACCAGCCTGTCGGTATCCAGGGTAGCATTCGTCAAATAGCGCCGGCAGCCGGTCTATGTTGTTGGTCAGGGTACCTACGGTCACCGGCACCCCACGTTCCTTGAGGTCGTCAATCAGCGCCTCTATCAAGAAGGTCATCATGGCGGTTTTGGCCAGCTTGCCTGCCTCAGGGAAGTTCTCCTCAATAAAGCGTACCACAGCCGGGGCCTTTTGCTTCCAGGTTTTGTAGGCCGCCAAGTTGTGGAAGTCACGGAGGTTAACCCGACATTGAGAAGCCGGGTCATTTCGTCGTATAGCGGGTGGGTCTGGTCCACTGGGTCATACTGCTGCGCGCTCAGCAGATGATCACAGGCCGCCCTTATGGTTGTTATGTCAGCGAAGCTCAGCTGTGGAAGCGCAGCTAGCAGTACGTTCAGCTTCATGTGGTTCCAACCCCTCCTGTTGCACAACTGGTTGACGCAAGAATGTAACAAATACCTTCCATGTGCTGTATGATACATGGCGGAGATCCCAACCATTATGCTTGGAAGCTCGCGGATTCAATATTGGCTCAGCGTCCCACCGTGGTACGCCATTAGCTATTAGCTCAGCTTCTAGGGGGCGAATAATCACGAACCTACCCTGCGCCATGATAGCCAAATTACGTCGACCCAAGAATATTCCATAGCGGCAGCAGTAGGTCACCCCACAAATACGTTGAGTATCATGGGTAAAGAAGCTCTGCCAGGTTTTACTTCCTAGCTTCTTACGAAGTTCTTCAACTGAGTACTTGATCTGACGTTTCATTTGGTTCCAGCCTCATAAGTTGGGCACCCAAAACTTGGGGTCGAATACGGTGGTGACCCTACAAGCGTAGTTCGTGCAGTAATACCAACGGGAATTGTAGCCCTGCCCACGTGGCGGTATGATTGTGCGAATACGCTGTTCCAGCAACCGCCCGCAACCTGTGCAAGGCGGCCCAGGTATAGCAAGCGTGGTTCTGCGCTCACGCCATGCTTCTAGAGTGTCTTCATTCTTACGCTCAGGCCAAATGCGTGAGCCCCGCTTAGAATCAACCGTCTGAGCTCTCACCAGTCTTTGTATTTCATTCACCCTCGCATGCTCAGTTTTTTGCAATTCTTGGGCCTTACGCTCACGCCCCCTCTGCCTAGCTTCTTCACGCAAGAACCGCTGCTCTGCCCTTTTGTTAGCCTTTTGACGCAAGCGTTTCAGCTTACGCCGCAGCTTCGCAGCCTCATGCTTCGCGAGCTTTGGTTCCTGATTTTGAAGTTCCCGTAGTAGGCGAATTTTATACTCTAGGCGGGTTTCGTGCATAGTCCTACTCACCATTTCTCACTTCTCACATTAAACCCCCAACCCCCGCTACGGTATGGTATGGTAGCCGTGCCTTGACCTGGCTTAGAGGGCTACCCTACGATACTTAAGACGGAGAATAATACAGCAACCAGAACCAGCTAGCAGCTACGCCTTAGAACGTTTTACCCAACAAAACCCAAGTTATCGGTCAGTTGGCCGCAGTACCGCAAGAAGCGTGTACCGCAGGACTGCGCGGCTGGGCCAGACCGCTATGGGGTGCTGAAGCTGCCGCACCAGGCTAGCCTCACGAAGTTGGCCGGGTGTGACCTGACTTCGTGCCGAACAATGCTGTTGGATAGAGGGGCTACCGCTAGTTGTAGCGTACCTCGGCTCGGGGGTGGGGGTCGGTGCGTGCGGGGGGTGTTGCACGTTACCACCTATGATCTTAGCCCGTTCGTCGCCTCAGGGGGCTGCCTGACCAGGTCCGCTTTGTGGGGCTTATCCAGGGCTCAATCGGCGTTGGGCCGGGCTAGACTTTTTATTTACCGTAACTTGACCAATCAGCAGGGGTTGCTATACTTGGTCCCAGTTACTCCACGGAGTCTATCATCTGGATACGTGGATTGGGCCGGTGAGAAGCGGACAACCTCACCGGCCCTCACTTTGTCAAAACCTGTATTGCAGTCAAGTACTTCTTGTCAGGTAATCCATCAAGCGCTGAATACCCTCACCCTTGGTGATCTCAACGCTTTGAAAATGCACACGAAACGGCTGTTTGTGGGCAAAGTCATATTTATCAAGATTTTCAGGTACTGGCAGCCCGCAGCACTGATACAGCCGCACCGCCAGGTCTTTTGCCGCCGCATCGGCAGCTTCGTTGGCCCGTTGAACCTCAGCCATTTCAGCTTCGCGGCGGGCTAGAAGCTCAGCCTGTTGTTCATACGGACCAAGCAGTTGGTCAGGGTCCAGCTTGACCACAGGGGCTGTTAAGCCCGGTATGTGGTCCTCAACAATGTTGCCCTCAACATGAGCGGTATAATCATGGGGCGAACCGGTGTTTTTGATGCGCCGTTGCACCACTGCGGTAACGTAGAACCGCACCAGCTGCCCGTCCCGCTTATATGCATAGGTGCTATGCACTTTTACCTTAGATGCCTGCATGTTTATTTCTCCTCAGTTTCCTCAGCACCCTGCCATTGGGCAACGAACGCTTTCATTTTCAGGCTCTCAACCTCACGATCAATCTGTGCTGTCTCCTGCTCCAGTTGATACTTCTCAGCACGGCAGTTGCATATTGCTTCACGTATCAACCGGTCAGCGACCCGCACCGCTTGCCTCTCAGCCGGTGTAAGCCGACGGTGTAAATAATCTTCTAGAATTGACCACATCCAAACCTCCTATTTTTCTTCATCATCAAGCTCAAAGCGCGGAGAATCAGCAAGGCGCTGCCGCACCTCCATACCGGCTGCCAAGATGACAGCAGCTCCTATCTCTGCTGAATAATCACAATCGACGCTCCCCACCTTACTGGCTATCCTCCATTGCCGGATGATATCTGATCGCTTCATTTGTTACTCTTTCATTTTGAACGGTGGATTACGGGCACCGAATTTGCTCACCACCCCACTGAGGGTTTTGTCAGAAGGTGCACAGGCTTTAGCCCAGGCTGCCCAGTCAATCTCAATGGGCAGGCCCTCAGCTTCGACGTCAAAGATGACGAACTCAACACCACCTTTGCTGAACATTGCGCGGTAGTGTTCGGCCACTTCGAGCCCGTCACCATATTTTGTGGCGGCAAACAGATTGCAGGCTTCACCTGACACGTCCATTGAGAACGAACGCTCAATCACGGCCTGATATGCATTGTCAGTTGGGCGTTTGCCGAGCACAACGTAACAAGGCTTTGCCAAGTTATCTGGTGCTTTCATGGTTAGTCCCAGATCATTTCTGCATTATCGGCGTTAATGTTTACCTCATACCGAACGCCATCAACTTCAACATGGATTTCTGCTGGGTCACCAAAATAAACACGTGAGATCGTGCCGCGCAGTCGACGGTTACCATGATCGAACTCAACGGTTGAACCGAGAGTCCACCAATTGTCATAATCACTTGATGGGTCGTAGCGCCTGCTCATTTATTCCTCCTTTTCAGTTTCCTCCATGATCAACCCTAGCATCTGCTTGAAGAATGCTTCACGCATGACCATGGTACAAGCTTCCTTGTGCCCAGCTTCGGCTTCTGCCCAAGTGTGATAGCGTTGCTGGTACTGGTCGTGGTCACCACCAAAGATCACGGTTTCGAACAGTACTGGTGCTTCATGTAACATGCTGTGATTTATTCCAAGGAATACAGTACTTATTTCTACATTTAGTATCTGGGTTTTACACACGATTGGTATGCCATCTTTACTCTTCAAATAGTCAACATACTCTTGATAGCCCGTGGGGATTGGATTGTGGTCATCATCAAGGATGTAAAATTCCATAGTATTCTCCATTAAAGCAGTGGGCCGACACACCCCAGGAGGAGAAGTCCAAAGGTGGCCGGCCCCTGTCAGGTACGGAGGAGGGTCTAAGCGCTCCGTACCTTGACTGAATTTGGTGAGGTCTTGCATTGTTTCACGGGGGTCTGCTTTCGCACCCATGCTGAGCCCGAACAATGCCTTGTAGCGCCTTGCCTTCAGCAGGATAAATGAACTGTAAACTCCTGCTGCGCGCACGCTCGCCCGTTGACCTCTGCGGCTGCGGGTGAGGCTTCCTCAGCACGGTAGCCTCAAAACACCGTTTAGCGGGTTAGCCTCGGCCGTTCACGTTTGGCCTCTGGCAGGTGCACAGTATAGCTGTAGCTGCTGCGTAAAGCATTGAGCATGACGTTGTAGTCTATCAACACTAGGTTCAGCGCCTCACGGTCCACCTTGACCGTGCTGCGACGGGTAGCGTCACACAATTGGCAGAGCTGCTCAAGGGCGCGCTCGGGGGTTAACAGACGCACGTTTGCTGTCACGGTATTCCTCAAGTTTGTCGTAGTTGTACTTTATCATCCTGCTGGCATCATGATACATGCTGAACCAGATACCGGTATTAAACCCCAGAATTAGGGTAAGCCAGGGCAGATCAGCGATTAGCATAGCAACAGCAAGCAGTGCAGTTAATAGGAACACCACGTAGGCGGTTGTTTGGTTACGCCCCCACATGGCTATAAAGTGAGAGTGGGTTTGTTCCACCTTATCCAAGGGCCGCCAACCTCTAGCTGACATTCTGCACCCATGTGCTGCTGTCACCTGCTACGGCATAGATCATGATTGGCCCCCCTGCTTCGGCAATCATTTGCTTGGCCTTGACCACGGCCGCAGCCAGGGTGGGGCATTCGTGACGCTCATAACGCTGCTTGCGGAAGCGTACGGCGGTGAAATAGTCAGCATTGCTGATGATCCACCTGCCACGGGTGGCCTCATTGGGGAAGTTCAATGGTATTGGTTCTTTGCTCATTGCACGGTCTCATCAGGCGGGGTTTCAGGGGCGTCAGGCAACCGCCAATGTGGTAAGATAGTATCAACCTCACGTTCTATCAGACTGAACGCAGCATCCGCTGCTTTTTCATCAAGCTTGCCCATGTGCCAAATGTGTCGATAGAGGATCGAAGCCCCAAGCATAAAGCCAGCGCGAAACAGCGCATGCTCGCGGCTGGTCAGTGGGGGGTTTACTGGGCGCACAGCCCAAAACTTCTCAAACAGGCTTCTGATAGGACGGTTGATAGTGCTCATGTGTTGTTACACCATGATTTTGTGGATGATGGGGTTCATGAGACGAGTAAGGGCCAAGGCTTGTGGCCTTGGCCCTACTCTGAGCGGTAAAGGAAGCCCCAGGGGGTTGGGCTGGGGGGCTGAGGCTTCCCCCTAACCTCAGGAGCACGGGGGGATGCGGGCCTAAGGTTCACCACTCAAACTGAACTTACTTCTTGGCAACAATCTTATAGCGCGTTACTTTCCTGTTGCCGTTGCCCTGCTCATACGTCCTTTTGACCGCGAAGCCAGCGGCCTCGACCTGCTTGAGCAGATTGAACTGGCTACTGTCAAGGTGCTCCTTGACCTCAGCGAGGGTGGCCCCCTTGCCCTTGGCATAGATGGCAGCTGCCATGGACTTCAAGCTGCCCTTGCGGAAGCCAAATGGGTCAAGCTTGGCAGGGTCAAATTGCCGTGGCTTGCGGGCTTTGCCCTTGGCCTTGACTGCCTTGCCCTTGCCCTTGGCCTTTGCCTTGCCCTTGGCCTTGTGCGCCTTGCCATTGCTTGCGCCATTACTGGCCTTTTTGACCTTTGGGCGCTTCACTGCCGGCTCGGCCGCCGGGCTGTCTACCGGGGTATCAGCGACAGTTGTGGTGTCATCAGAACATGCACTCATAGGGTGAACCTTCTCCAAGTGTGGTTAATAGGGAGGCACAGATAGTTGGCCTTCCAAAAGTTGTCAAGCCGCTATTCGAAGTGTGGCTTACCCCTGGTGATGGTGATGGTTCGCTTACCCAGCGCGGTAGCTACTGCTGCTATAGTAGCGAACTGCGGGCGGCGTACCTCACCATGGAACCAATTGCGCAGGGTGGTGTAGCTCACCCCTGAATCGGCGCTGAGTTGTGTGTACTTCACCTTCGCATCTGACACTTGAGTGCGTAGGGCATCAATCACCGGGTCCTTATCAACAAATGAATAGGACTTGTACGGGATGATTCCGCGTCGGGCACGCTTTGCCATTGGGGTATCTCCTTGAGGTTTAGCCCCCATCAAAGAAACGTCGTTATTTCGCTGTCAGCACCGGGAAGCCACGGGCACCCTTGCCGGGTTTACCCAGCACCTTCTTGGCCTGCAGCTTCTTGATCACATAGCCCATGCTGCCAATAGCCATTCCGGCTTGGAGCACAGCTGCTTGGATGTCAGGGCGGCTGACCTTCGCTTGCTTGCTGTCGCGTAGCTGCTGGGCAACCGCCTCCCAGCCACCCCCGGCAGGGTTGGTGGCGGTAACTTTGCCATTCTTAACCGTGGCATTGCGCACTGGCAGGATCACCGGCTGGTCCACTATCAAACCATCCAGCACCCACAGTGCCTTGGTCAGCTTCTTGTCTTCAACTAGAATGCGCAGTTCAAACACGACTTGCCTCCTAGGGTTAGGGGTTCATTTGATGCGCCAGCAGCGTACCTTGTGATCTATGGTACGCATTTTGAATAGCTGGCCTTTGTGCTTCCGTTGCCAGTGTTGCATGGCATTGGCCAGTGAGGTGTACTCCTCAGCCGGCACCACAAAGCTGTCGCCCACCTGCATCTTAGCAAATTGGTATTTCGCTTGCTTTGACTGCTTTTTGGCAGACAAAGGTACATTTTTCTCGATCTTAAACTTGTCAGTCATTTATACCTCCTAATGTACCCCTTTCTTGAGTTGCAGCTTGTCCAAGTAGCGGTAGCCCGCCTCAGTTAGACGCAGGCTAGTCAGGTCACCGTCACGTTCAAGTTCGACGTAACCCTGTGCAATCAGCCACTTGAGTGATTGCGGTAGTAGTCCCTCAATTATGTCAGTCAGCCACTTCTGTTGTGGTTTGATCCTGTTCATTTGCACCTCCTAGGGTTCGTTTTTCCCAGTAATTGTTCAGTTCCTTCCGTGTTTGGTAATACTCCAACCAAACCCAACACCAGGCTGGTTTGTGGGTGTCGGGTGTTAGTTCAGGGCTGACACAGACCCGTCTGGGGAACCAGGCAAAGCGCCGGTGCCATATTGTCTTCCACATTTTGTGTTTGGGGGGCCTGGTGGATGACCGCATGATAGTTACTCGCTCATAGCCCATGCTGACAGCATCAACACGATGTACAGCAGCAGAAGCTGATTGATCATACTCATGATTATACCCCTAGTAGTGACGCCAGCAGGATATCATTGCGCCATGTTGGATTATCAGCCACTTCGCGCATCATTTGCTCGTTGACGGCACGGTAGCCCAGCCGCAACTGGTGCAGACGGTTCAGGTGTTCGCAGCGTTCAAGCATAGCATTGAGGGCGATGCGCCCTTTGGATTGATTGGTGTGGCCAATGTAGTATGGTCCAGCCTCGGATATTATTTCAACATTTGCCTGTTTCCGACGGGCCGTCTTTGGTAGGCCGTACTTGCTAACCTTGAGCAGTCGGATGAAGTACGTGCGCCAACTCCGTTGTATCCATGAGCCACGATCAGAAGCGATAACGACGTAGGGGCGTAGTGGGTTTACCAAGTAGTCTACGCCCCTGCCGTCATCGGCATGGGGGTACCAAACCATGATTCCCCCCTCCTCATGAGTACGGTGAGTCTACGAGCACTTTAGTCCCATAGGGTGGGTTCACTGAGTTTATGAACTGCCGTGTTCCGTAGCAACCCCACAGCACTGGCGGGTCTATAAAAGGCAGGTTCCAGTGGCAGGGCTGCATGTCAGTCAGGAATATCACGCATGACGCATCAGCGGCGTTCTTGTTGATCCATTCAAGGGCGTCGACGTAGTCGGTGCCACCACCACCGGGGGCGTCACAGGTTACCAACTCACCCATCAGGAACTCATCGACTTTGCGTACCTCAGTGTCGAAGTACACTATGGTTAGCTTGTCAGCGATGCCGCTATTGAGTGCCCCCGCTGCTTCGCTGACCATGGCCCGCTGCATCTCAGCGTCAACTGACCCTGAGATGTCAATTTCACACACCAGATGATGCAAGGCATCAGCCTGGAAGCCAGGCAGTATCAACCCTTGATGGATGTAGCGGCGGTTTGGCCTTGACCAGCTGTAGTCTTTGATCATTGACTGGTCGATGAACTGCCTGGTGAGATCACGCCAACTGATGCGTGGCTCCTCAAGCTGGTCAACCAGCCGCCGCAGGTGGCCGGGAACCGTACCGGCATTTTGTGCTTTGGCCACAGCCACTGCCATTCGCACCGTTTCTTCCCATTGCCGCTCAACTTCGTCGGCTTTGGCCTTGTCATGCGGGGCTGCGGCATCTAGCACTTTGCCACAACCACCTTTGTCGCCATCATCGCCACCGGCACCCTCAGCACCCTCACCGCTTACCAGTATGAGCTCTACCTTGGGTGTTTCCTTGTAGAGAATTTCATACACCTCTTCAGTGCTCATGCCGTTGAAGCGTTTGTCATGTAGCCGCTTCTTTGGCAGCGTGAATCCAGCCTCAAGTAGGTCCGCATTGATGATGTAGTCGCCTGCCCAGTTCCACACGGTAGGATGCCGCTTCTGACGCCGCGTCATGTGGGCGTAAGCGCAGTGGCTGGTTTCGTGTGCTACCACACCTATAAGTTCGTCTTCAGTTAAACTTAGAACAAACTCAGGTGCATAGAACATATGATACCCATCCACCGCCATAGTACCTACGCTTGCATCTTCAACTAGCACCAGATGCAAAGCCAAGCACGCATAGAACGGTGCCCGAACCAGTAGCACCGTGCGGGCTCGTATAACGGCCTTTTCAGCTTGCACATTTTTGCTAGACTTCATTTCACTTCTCCTCCTGTTAGGGTTAGCACTCCCTGAGCCGGCACCGCCTTAGATGCCGGCCTAGCAATGCTTGTTACTGTGCCTGCTGCAAGTCAAACCGGCTTCTGATGGCCTTCATGTCCAGCCCGGCCTGCTTGATCTTGTTGGTGAACTCAATGGTCTGCGCAGCCATCACCTTGGCCGCCTCACGCATTTCCTTGGCCAGCACCTTGCAGTTTTCATCGTGCTGCTGGGCCAAGGTCAGCAGTTCCTGACCTACGCTCTCAATGTGCACCGCTGCTGCCTCGGTGAACTTCTCAATGGCTTCTGCCCCCAGCTTACCTAGCTCAGGGGCTTGTTCCACCACATTGGCCGGTGGGTTCTTGTCACTGCCATTGCTTGTGGCGGCTTCTACAGCTTTGGTTGCGGCTTCGACCGCCGCCAAGTTGGCTTCGTCGTTCATTTCAGGCTTCTCCTTTTTGCTCATTTCAGCTTTTCTCCCGGTCTGATGGAGTGTTTATAGACAATAGGCGCACAATCTCATCACGTGTATCTAGGCCGATTAGAATCACCTCGATATCAAGTCGACCACTACCAGGCTGTTCATCAACTCGACGAGCTGGGAGACCCAACTCCCCAGCCTCGTAGACAGGTGCAGTTAGTAGCCTCTCGACAAGAGACATCTTCGCTTCCTTCATTCTCACCTCCTTTCAGGTTAAAAGGATAACTATCTCGGTTCAAATGTGATCCGGGTATCAGTGGACTTCTTCAGGCAGGCTTCGTGCACTTTGGGGTACTCTACTTTCAGCTTGGTTTGGTCCAGCCGGGTGGCTTCGACCAGCCCAAGCCATGCCTTGAACACTTCACCCAGCACGTAGCCTTCCTTGCCTTTGCGCCAAGCCTTTATCTCCCCCTTCACGTACTCATCGATGAGGTCAGCGTGCTTGGCCACCGCCCTCATTCGCGCAGCCACGTCAACCTTTTCTTCACGGCTCAACGTGGGTAACCTTCGGCTCAGATGCTCAAGTGCATCGGTGATGTCAGCCAGGTCAGTAACGATTTGCTTGTTCATTTCGCACACTCGCTGCTGCGGCCGCCAACCGCTGAGTGCCCACCGCCCAATCGACGAACGGGGTGGTGTGACACACTTCAGGATTAAGCGCGGCCATGAACCGCACCACAATCAGCTGTTCGGCCAGTGTAAGGTGGTCGATGATGCTGAATATTCTGGGTGCTTGTTCCTTCCAATCATAGTCCATAGGTTTTCTCCTCCTGTTATGGCATGCCAAAGAAGCACACCCTGAGCGGCACCGCCTTAGATGCCGCCTAGTTGCGCTTCAGCTACGATCACAATTTACAATTGTAGGTCCTGGTTACGGTTAGCGAACTGTACCCAAGCAGCTGTCTCACAAATGCTGGGGTCACGCTTGCTGGCGTCCAGGGCTGAACAAATCGCAAAGTCACGGCCAAATTCCTCACGCTTCGTGTACTCAAAGATTTTGGCCAGGTTCTTGCGGGTGGCGTAGCGTGCCACCATTGCTGCCAACGCCCACTTCACTGACGGTTCTTTGGGTATGTGGCAGTGTTTCGGGTCAGCCTCAATGTCTTCAATTGAGGGCAGGTCCAGCGTCTTGATGAAGCTGTTGAACTCGCCCGCCGCCCCGTCACCCACCAGGCCCCGCACCAGGCGGAACCGCATGTCTGCCGGGGCATCACACAGCCGGCTCACCCGCTCCCAAGCACGCGGGCTGGGGAACGCCTTTTCAGTAGCACCCTCCATTGAGTGCAGCAGCTTGGGCCGGAACTTAATGAAGCCGATCACATAGTGGTGAAAGCCCATTTTGTTGCCGTAATCCCAGAAGCACTCAGGGTCAGGCTCAACAAACAACCAGGCGAAGCGGTTGGCCAGTGCAGTTGACATCGCCTGAGCACCAGCCCTGTGCGCTTGGCTGTTGCCCGCAGCGGCTCGGTACCAACCGGGTGGAATGACGTGCGGCCCGGCCCGCCCATCAAGAATGATTTGATAGGCAGCCGATTGCATGGCTTTGCTGCAATCACCCAATTCATCAAACAGGATGATGCCGCGTTCGCCATCACGCGCAACCACCGGCCAGAAGTCCGGTCGTGCCCAGGTCGTGTACAATACTTCCTTGGCATTGTGCAGGCTGGGCAGCCCACGCAAGTCAACCGGGTCCATCTGTGCCAGCCTGAGGTCGATGAAGCCTATTTTCTCTTCATCAGCCACCTGCCGCCAGGCTTCTGACTTACCCACACCCGGCTTGCCCTCCATGTAGGCTGGGATACCAGCCCGCATGTAGTAGTGACACAGTTCCTTGGCGCTTTTGATAGTTTCGCTCATTTTCTCCTCCTGTTTGCACAACCAGTCATTGGCTGCACGTCACTGGGCTCCGTAAAGCCCAGTTCCTTACAGCTTCATTTGTCGTCACTTATTGGGTCGCCACTATAAGCCCACGCAGCCGCACAGTTTGGGCAGTAAAACCGCCCATCAGTCTTTTTTAGTGAAACTGCGCAGGCTGGACAGTAGGGAGTTTTTATCTTCACGTTGGTTGACTGCTTCTTTGGCTTCAACACAGTCTTGGTTACCTCACTTTTCAGGTGGGCATGTTCGGCAGCATCAATTTCCTGCATGCGGGCATTGATGGCCTTAGCATCGTCAGCAATGAAAGTTCCCATGCTTATACTCCATGACGGTTAGCCAGGCGCAGGAATTCATCCTCACTAGCTTCGAGCATGAGCTTCTGCGCCAACAGGTGGTCGTTGAGTGGCACACGAGCGCTGCCGGCAATGTGCCCACAGAGCCGGTGTGAGATGCGGTCATCAGGCAGCAACACGTCTATGTTGCCAACCAAATGCCCGGTGTTGACGCGGTAGCGAATACCGCTTCTGCCACCTTTAACTACGAACCACTTGTTTTTCTCATAGGTCTCACGCTGAGCGGGCGTGAGGTGTTCCAAGAGCAGCTTGAGGGCTCGCCCTGGGGCATCAGGGTGGATAGGCTGCGCTGGTGCGCGTGGCCTAGGTGGTGGAGGCGGTGGTGCCCGCCCCCGCTCCCAGTCTATTTGCGGTTCTAATGACAAGTCAGCCTCCCAATACCAAGTGCTACCGGTGGTGGAGAGTGTGGAGGTGTTGTTGGTGACGTAAGGATAATAGAGAGTGCTGCCAGTAGATGTTGTCGTCAGAGGGGCATTGGAATT
>Ga0134124_10003828_pt1 | contig 12075 bp, 8 predicted proteins | sample KB304_FD_96880 | JGI IMG/M metagenome (GOLD analysis project Ga0134124, IMG submission 96880) | Terrestrial soil microbial communities without Nitrogen fertilizer from Kellogg Biological Station, Michigan, USA - KB3-0-4 | ecosystem: Environmental > Terrestrial > Soil > Unclassified ... | reverse complement strand
CCGAACCCACCGACAGATCGATGCCACCGATGATGAGCACGAAGGTCATGCCCACCGCCATCACCAGCAGCGTGGGTACATCGTTGGCGATGGAAAGGAAGGTTTCCTGCGAGAAGAAGTAATCGCTGGAGAGGCCGAAGCCCAGGATCAGCGCAGCCAGTGCCAGCGGCAATCCCACAGCCTGTTTCATGCCGCCGTCTCCGCGGCGGCGAGGCCGGCATTCACGTGCGCCGAAAAGGCGGCCTCGAGCAACGCCTGTTCGGTCCAGTCGCCGCGCGTGAAGATGCCGGCAAGTTGCCCAGCGCTGAGCACGGCGATGCGATCGCACAGCTGCATCAGTTCACGCAGATCGCTGGAGGCGATGAGCAAGGTGCAGCCCGCTGCGGCCAACCGGTCGATCTCGCCATACATGTCGCGGCGCGCGGCCACGTCCACGCCGCGCGTGGGTTCATCGAGCAGCAGGATGCGGCAACCGCGATGCAGCCAGCGCGCCAGCAATATCTTCTGCTGGTTGCCGCCGCTGAGCTCGGCGACCGGCTGCTCCACGCTGCGCGCGCGGATGCGCAGCTGTTCCGACCAGCGACGCGCCGCGGCGCCGGCCCGGGCCCTTTGCAGCACGCCAAACCGGCTGATGGCGCGCGTATCCGTGAGCGTGATGTTCGCCTCCACCGACTGTGTGAGCAGCAGGCCCTGATCCTTGCGGTCCTCGGGAACCAACCCGATGCCAGCCCGCACGCCGTCCACCGGTGAACTCAATCGCAGGGGTCGCGGATCGCCATGCAGGTGGATGCTGCCGCGGTCGGGGCGGTCGGCGCCGCAGATCAGCCGCAGCAATTCCGTGCGGCCGGCGCCGACGAGTCCAGCCAGGCCGATCACTTCGCCCGCGTGGGCAGTGAGGCTGATGTCGCGCACCGCTCTTCCGCGCCCCAGTTTATCCAGTCGAAGGCTGGCTGCGCCGTGAGCCCGCAGCGCCCGATCGAGGTGCGCGGCCGTGTTGCCGCCAACCATGGCGGCGACGACGGCCTCGGGCTCGAAATCCGCCGCGGGGCGATCCTCCACCAGCGCGCCATCGCGCAGCACGACGATGCGGTCGGCGATGCGCCGCAGTTCCTCCAGCCGATGCGAGATGTACAGCACGCTGGCGCCGCGGGCGCGCAACTGTGCCAGTTGCGCGAACAGCCGTGCGGTTTCGGCGCTGGTCAGCATCGCGGTGGGTTCATCGAGGATGAGCAGGCGTACTTCACCGGCGAGCCCGCGCGCGATCTCCAGCAGTTGCTGCTGTCCCAGGCCCAGCGTGCCGGCCGGCGCGTCCACGTCGAGGGCGCCCAGTCCCAGGGCTTCGAGCTGCTCGCGGGCTCGTCGCCGCAATGTCGCGCTCTGCAGGAAACCCGCCCGCGTGGGCAGGAGCCCAAGCTGCAGGTTTTCGGCCACGGTGAGTGTGGACACCAGCCCCAGCTCCTGCAGCACCATGCGCACGCCGCCCGCTTCGGCCTCTGCGCGGCTGCGCGGCGACCAGGGTTCGCCACCGAGGCGCATGCTGCCGCCATCCGGTACCGCGAGACCCGCTACCAGTCGCGACAACGTGCTCTTGCCGGCGCCGTTCTCGCCCGTGAGCGCGACGATTTCACCGGCGCCAACATCGAGGTTCACGCCGCGCAGCACCGGCGCGGCATAGGATTTGGACAGTTCGCGCAGCTCTAGCAGAGGCGTGGCTGAGACGGCGCCCAAGCGGGATTTCAGCGCGTGACCAGCGCGACTTCAGTGCTGGCGGCTGCCGGCAGCGCCGCCTGCGGAGTCTTCGCGGCCAGTGCCTTCAATGCCACCTCGATGCCGAACACGGCCTGCTTCGAGGCGAACTGATCCACCGTTGCCGTCATGCGGCCATCGGCCAGCAGGGGTTTCACCGCGGCGATGTTGTCGTAGCCGATCACCTTCACCTGGCCCGCCTTGCCACGCGCGCGTACGGCGGCCACCGCGCCCAGCGCCATGGTGTCATTGCCGCACAGCAGCGCGGCGAGGTCCGGATGTTCGCGCAGCATCGAGGCGGCGATGGTGTTGGCTTTCTGCAGTTCCCACTCACCCGACTGCACGCTGGCCACGGTGATGCCGGCCGCGCTCATCGCGTCCTTGAATCCCAAGGTGCGCTGTTGCGCGTTCACCGTCGTGGACACGCCTTCGATGATGCCCACCTTGGCGCCCGGTTTGAGCTGCTTCGCCAGATGCGCGCCCGCCAGCCGCGCGCCGGCGCGGTTGTCGGGCCCCACGAAGGGCACGCTGATCTTCTTGGCGGCCAGCGCCGCAGGATCGAGCCGGTTGTCGATGTTGATCACCAGCACACCCCGCGCGATGGCCTGCTGCAGCACCGGCACCAACGCGCTGGAATCCGCCGGCGCGATCACCAGCGCGTTCACGCGCTGCACCAGCATCTGCTCCACAAGCCGGATCTGGCCCGCGGTGTCGATCTCGTCCTTGATGCCATTGACCAGCAGCTCGTACTCGGTGGCATGCGACTTCTGATGCGCACGCGCGCCTTCCTGCATGGTCTGGAAGAACTCGTTGGCCAGCGATTTCATCACCAGCGCCACACGTGGGCGCTGCGCGTTCTGCGCATCCGCGATGGGCAAAAATATGGACACGAACGCGAGCAGACACAGCAGAGGCGTGCGGGTTTTCATGGCCGCAGCATAGAAGCCCGCAATGGCGCGCAGCAAGCAACGCGGGGCGTCTCAGTCGATGCACCGACCAGGTGCAAGAAGGGGTTCCTCCCTTCTTGCTGTACGAGTCCTTTATGCGCGGGACCAGTACAGGCGATAGCGCTCATGGGTGAGGCGGAACCAAGGTAGGAATTCGACGCTGGCGCCGCCCTCGAAGCCCGTGACGCGGAATTCCAGCCGCTCCGGATGGGTGCGTGCCGTGGCGGCGACCAACTGGTCCAGCGGCCTGGTCCAGCGCGGGATATTCACATCGGTCCGGAGCATGTTGCCCGACTCGCGCTCATTGACGATGAGCTGGGAGCCGGGGCCCAGCCCCTGCGTGCCGAGCCGGCCGGCCAGCGCAAGGGGGCCGTACATCAGCGCCACATGGTCGGGCGAGTTCTGCAGGGCCTCGGCGCGCAGTGTCATCGGCAGTGTGATCCGGACGGTGTCACCCGATTGGACCCGACCCCCCGGAATCTCGAAGTAGCTACCAGGACGCGTGCTCGAGGCGCGTCTCGTGTCGTTCCATACCGTGCGCATCTGCGCGCACCACGCCGGATGCCGGATGCGTAGCTTCAACTTCTGGCTGCGCTTGCCGTCGAATCGCAACTCGACCGAATCGCCATCCGGGAAGTTGCCGGTTTGCGTAACTGTGAGACCGCGTTCCTTCCACGTGAGCGTGGAGGCCATGAACAGATTCAAGTACAGCGCGTCGTCATCGTGCGCGTAGATGGACTCGCCGTAACGCGCGTGGTTCTCGATGCCCGACCCGGTGCAGCACCAGAACGAATCGAAGGGCGTGTGGTACAGGCGCACGTACCCCGGCCGCGTGGACTGGAAATACGTGTTCATGCCGGTCTCGGGGTCCTGGCCTGCGAGGATGCCGTTGAAGAGGGCGCGTTCGAAGTAATCGAAATACTCGGCGCGCGCCTCGCGCGCATGCAGCGCGCGAGTGAGGCGCAGCATATTGTGCGTGCAGCAGGTCTCCATCGTCTTGCCCGAGTCCAGGTGCTTCGCGAACTCGTTCTTGGGGAAGAAATGCTCCACGTCGCCGTGGCCGCCGGTGGCGAAGGAGCGTTCCTTCGCCACGGTGTTCCAGAAGAACCCGGCGGCGGCACCGTAGCTGCCCGTGCCCATCAGCTCGTCGATGCGATTGAATCCGATCACCTTCGGGATCTGCGTGTTCGCGTGCAAACCATCCAGTGTGTCGCGGCGTTCTGCCAGCGGGCGCAAAAGCGCCTGGTGCGAGAACTTCTGCGCCAGCTGCGCGTAGTGAGAATTGCGCGTGACGGCGTACAGGTCGGCCATCACCTCGTTCATGCCGCCATGCTCGCGATCCAGCATCTTCTGAATGGCCTCGTCGGATATGCCGACGCAGGCGCGGTCTATCCAGTCGGCGAACCGCATCCATACTTCGAGCGCCGGCTGGCTGCCGCGATGCACGTGCGCATCGCGGAGTCCAGCCAGCACCTTGTGCGTGGTATACCAAGGCACACCCGGGAATTCCTTGCCGCTCAGGCTGTCGGTGAGCGGCGCGACGCCATCGGGAAACGCCGTCAGCCAGCCGCCGGTCCTCGCCTGGCATTCGACGAGCTCGGCGACGATGTAGTCCACGCGCTCGGCGAAACGCGCATCGCCCGTGGATGCGTACATGCACGCGGTGGCGCCCAGATAGTGACCCAGCGTGTGGCCATGGCAGCGGATCCCAATCCACGGCTCCACGGATTCCCAGCCGCCATACACCGGCGCGCGGGCCGCAAGTCCGGCGTTGATTCGGAAGTTCGCCAGCAGGCGATCCGGCTCGAGTTGCAGCAGATAGGCTGCATCGAGCTTCTGGGCCGCGAGGAACGGACCTTCGCCCAGGCGCACTTCCGACAGCGGGAAGTAGCGTAGCGCCGGCTTGGGCGGGAGAGGGGCCGACGCAGCGTGCGACCAGGGTGCGGCCACTGCCGCCGCGCCCGCGCCCAGCAGTTTGAGAGTGTCCCGGCGTGAGTGTCGGCTGTTGTGGTTCTGCATAGTGCACCCGCTGAATGCTGGGTAGCGTTCAGAGTGCCTGAACTACGTAAACCGTTACAACGCCGCCACACGCGCACGGTCCTCCGGGCGGTGGCATGGGTGACATGGGCTTGCAAGCGACGGCGCTTACCGGTTCATTGATTGATCAAGAGGTCCCGGCGGGAAACTGCCGGGGCCTCTTGCTTTAATGCGATCCATTGAAGCGTGTTGCTAAGCTCCTCCGGCGTCGCACAAGAAGCGCTGCATGAAAGGGGGTTCTCGATGAAGGATGACGGCGCCTACAGGCGATTCACGGGCAAGGCCGAGTTCGAGAAAATTTTCAATACGCTCATTGGGTTGATCGAGGGCATTGTGATCGATGCCAAAATCAATGAGGTCGAGCTGGGCTTCCTCCAATCCTGGCTTGATGCGCAGCGCGCCAGGGCCCAAAGGCACCCCTTCAACGAAATCGTCCCGCTTCTCGATCAAGCCATCGCCGATGGTGTTCTCAGCTCCGGCGGAAAGGAGGACATTCTTTGGTTGTGCAGGCGCCTGACGGCGAGCGAGTACCTCAGTGCGGCAGCCGCTGATATGCAGCGGCTTCGCTCATTGGTGGCAGCTATTGGTTCCGACGGTCAGGTGTCAGTTGACGAACTTTGCGGACTCGCGGACTGGCTGCTGGAAAACGAACACTTGAAGACCTGCTGGCCCTATGACGAGATCGAGAGTCTTGTTTCCGGGGTGCTCGAGGATGGAAGGATCGAACCGGCAGAGCACGCCATCCTCATGGCTTTCTTTGGCGAATTTGTCGCGGTGGTGGACAGCAAAGCTGAGGTCAGACCTCACGTCAAAGAGGGCACCGCTGTTGTCGGCCTATGTGCCGTAGATCCGGCGATCAGATTCCCTGGCTCCGTTTTTTGCCTGACCGGATCATCTGACAAGTATTCACGGCAGGATTTTGCCGTGGTGATTGCAGACAGGGGTGGCACTGCGGTCAACGCTGTCTCGAAAAGGGTTCACTACCTCGTGATTGGAGCTGACGGCAATCCATGTTGGGCCTATGCGTGTTACGGCCGCAAGGTGGAGCGGGCAGTGGAATTGAGAAAAGAAGGGCACCCCGTCGTCATAGTTCATGAGAAGGACTTTCATGATGCAGTTGCTGACTTTCCCCCATCAGCCTGTACCAATGCGCAATACCCATAATCCGGCGGTGGCATGGGTGATATGGGCATGTAAGCAATGCGCTCGCCTGATCTGTAGTTCGAAACGAGAGCCCCGACAGTAAACTGCCGGGCCTTCTTGCTTATGGTGTCTCTATATTCAGATTCAGGTGAAATGAAGTGTCGCCAGCTGGATAAGAGATCTGTGGTCCGAAGAACGGATGGAGTCCGCCTGGAACACTATTCATACAGCGGCATTGTTTGAACGCGCCAATGACGGTCCAGTGCTTTGTCTTCTTGACGCAAAAAACGAAAGCCGACGACAGGAGGCTGGATTCAGCGAGGTTCGGCCAACCGCTCGAACCCGTCCGCCGACCACTCGTCCGACCCGACGCCGTGGTGAACGAAGAAGAGACCTTCGGGGTCGTATCTGCGCTTCACCGCCTTCAAGCGCGCATAGTTCGGACCCCAGAATGCGCGGCCCCAGTCTTTGTTGAAGTAGTTGCTCTCCGAGACATAGGAGCCGGCCTGAGGCGCGATCTTGAGGAGTTCATGGTTGGCAGCGTCGATGGCGCGGGCGTTGCCTTCGGCCACGGCCATGTCCGGCGCGTTGTCCGGCAAGCCGGGTAGCGGCGGCGAGTCGCCAGTCCCGGTGATGGCGAGCGCAAAGGCGGTCAGCGCCTCGGGGTTGGTCGCTGTGTTGCGCGCGTCGGCGATGCGCTCGGGCGTCCCGCCGGCGAGACCTTTGTTCAAGTGCAGGCTGACTCCAAAGTGGCGGCTCGCGTTGAAGAGCGCATCGATGAGGCGCGGCCGCGCCGCAGGCTGCAGCAGCGAGGCGGGGAGCCAGACCGACTCGTATCCGTGAACCATCATGGATGTTTGCTGGCCGTCGCCGCGTCCCCAGGCATGGTGGTCCGGTGCGCCGGGCCGCGGGTCGAACACCATTGATGTGATCGACGTGTCCGTCTTCCAGAACTCCGGATCCCACAGCGTGCGGAAGGCGCGCGAGACGATCTCGGGGCCGGCGATGACGTCGAAGTCGCTCGTGTTCGCCTTCACCCGATCGAGGAAGGGCTTCCAGACCGCGGTGGCCTCGTCGGCGGTGAGACCTTGCATGGCTATCGTTAGTGCAAGGACGTTGTTGGGTCCGATCGCGACTTGCTCGCCCCAATGGGCGTTGAAGAGACGCTCGGCGTAGAGGTCGAAGAAGGCCGTGAGCAGGCGCCGATACGCTTCATCCGATTTCGCCCGGATGCGGCCCACGCAATACCCGAACGAGGTCGGCGCTTCGTGCACCTGCACCGTGACACGGGTGATGACGCCCCAGGTGCCGCCGCCGCCGCCCTTGATCGCCCAGAATAGGTCGGGGTCGTTGCACGCATTGACCACGCGAATCTTGCCGTCGGCTGTGACGATCTCGGCCTCGAGCAGATTGCCGGCGGCTGAGCCATACGCCTTCGAGAACGAGCCGTAGCCGCCCGACTGGATGTGGCCGGCGACACCCACGGTCGTGCAGCCGCCGCCCTGGACGTACTTGCCGGCCTTGATGGTCACTGCGTGGTAAGCGTCGATCCAGACCGCGCCAGCGCCGATCGAGGCCGCGGGTTGCGCCTTCACCGTTCCCTCGCAGCCCTTGGGGACGAAGGCGTCGTGGAGCTCGACTTGATTCATCGCGCGCGTCCAGACGAGCAGCGAATCCGGTGCACAGGAGGTGCCCTGGTAACTGTGGCCGCCGCCTTTCACGACCAGACGCAAGTGGTGTTTGCGGGCGAAGTTGACCGCGGCGGCGACGTCTGACGCGTTGCGCGCGCGTACGGCCCAGGCGCTCGGCGCAGTCTTCCACGCGCCGAGCCATCCGTAGGCCTGCGTCGCGCCGGACTGGTCGCCGAGCCAGAAGGGATTCGTGAGTTCGGGAATGAGCGCGGCGCAATCCTTCGCACCGCCCGCGACACCGCACGCGCCATAAGGCGAGACGGGCTTTTCGAGAACGCCGCCGACGGTGCGGTTCAGCGCCTCCCATTGGGCGTTTGAGGGCCAGCCGGGATCACCTGGGCGCACGCGGCGCAATGACCGGTCAGCCGCCGCGAGCATGGGGGTTGAGGCTGCGCACCCCAACAGTGGAAGGGTGGCGGCGCTCATCAGAAGCGTCCTGCGGTCCATGCAGATTCTCCGGCGATCACGTAGGCTGGCGCGCAGCGCATAGTACTTTCAAACGGCATTCGCTGCTGAGGCGAAGCCGTCGACACCACGCCTAGAGATGCTTATGACCAAACGCCTGGGACAAGCGCTGCTCACCATCATGCTGGCCCTGGCAGCGCGCAATGAACTCCGCGCGCAGGACGGCGGTGCGCTCTTCTCCCAGCTGTGTTCCACCTGCCACGACGGCGGCAACGAACGCGCGCCCAAACGTGAAGTGCTGCGGCAGCTGTCGCCGGAACAGGTGCTCGACGCGCTGGAAACCGGCTCGATGATTACCACGGCCGCGCACCGGTCCACGCTGGATCATCGCGCCATCGCTGAGTACGTGACTGGCAAGAAATTCCGTAAGCCGCTGGATACCACGCCACCGGCTGCTGCGATGTGTGCCAAAGCGGCAGTGCCGCAAGCCTGGTCCAATCCGGCCGCGGCGGATGTGGTGCGTGCCAACGCGTGGAATGGCTGGGGTGTTACTGCAAACAACTCCCGGTTCGCGGAGCGCAGTGTCGCGGGTCTTGCCGCCGCAGACATTCCCAGACTGAAAGTGAAATGGGCCTTTGCCTTCCCCGGCGATCTCAGCGCCAACGCCCAACCGGCCGTGGTGGGCGGACGTGTGTTTGTCGGCAGCGGCGGCGGCCTCTTCTATTCCTTGAGCGCCGCGACTGGCTGCATCCATTGGTACTTCAAAACCGCGGCCGCGGTACGCGGCGCTCCCAGCATCGGCAGCATCAAGACCGCGAACGGTACGCGCTATGCCGTCTTCGTCGGCGACCGCACCGCCAACCTGTATGCGCTGGATGCGCTGACGGGTGAACTGATCTGGCGCAAGAAAGTCGATGAGCATCCGCTGGCCCGCATCACCGGCTCGGTGATGCTCTACCAAGGGCGAGTGTATCTCGGCACATCGTCCGGCGAAGAGGTCGCCTCCACCACGGCCGGCTATGAATGCTGCAAGTTCCGCGGCAGCGTGATCGCCATCGATGCCGATACTGGTGAACAACTGTGGAAAAGCGGGACGGTGGATGAACCCAGGCCGACCAGCAAGAATGCCGGTGGCACGCAACTTTGGGGACCGTCGGGCGCGCCTGTGTGGTCGAGCCCGACCATCGATCCGCTGCGCCACGCGGTGTATGTCACCACCGGAAACAACTACAGCGATCCGCCGACGACCACCAGCGATGCCTTCCTGGCCTTCGATCTCGACAGCGGCAAGCTGCTGTGGTCGCGCCAGTTGATCGCCAACGATGCCTACACCAGCGGCTGTCGCATGACTGACAAGAGCGCGTGTCCCGCCTCCAATGGACCCGATTACGATTTCTCGTCGTCGGCGATCCTGGCCGACCTCGGCAACGGCCACCGCGTGCTGGTGGCAGGACAGAAATCCGGCCTCGTGCATGCCGTCGATCCCGATCATGACGGCGCGCTGCTATGGTCGGTGCGCATCGGCAAGGGCGGCACGCTGGGCGGCATCCAGTGGGGCTCGGCCGCCGACCAACAGAATATCTATGTCGCGCTGTCCGACATGGGACGCATCGTCGTACAAGGCAATCCGAACACCGATGTCGATCCCAAGGTCGGTGGGGGAATGTTCGCCTTGAAGCTCGCCACCGGCGCCGTCGTGTGGCACACGCCGCCCGCGGATTGCGGGAAGCGGCCGCGCTGCAGCCCGGCGCAACTGGCCGCGGTCAGCGCCCTCGATGGCATCGCTTTTTCAGGAGCAGCCGACGGTCATCTGCGCGGCTATTCCACGCGCGATGGCAAGGTCGTGTGGGATTTCGATAGTGTGCGCACGTACCAAGCAGTCGGCGGCCTCACCGGTCGCGGCGGCTCGATGGATGGTCCCGGACCAGCCATTGCCGGCGGCATGGTGTTCGTCAATTCCGGTTACATCGCCAACGGCGAAATTCCGGGCAATGTGTTGCTGGGCTTGTCTATCGACGGCAAGTAATCAAGGCCGCAGATTCAGGTGCGCCTGGCCACTCCCGGGGTCAAGGGGCACCGAAACGTGGTCGTGCACAATGAGCCAATCACTGCCGATCTTCCGAAGACACGCCGCCCACCGAATCCAGAATTCGCTTCTGTTGCCGTTCTTCAATGTGCCGCTGACCCGGACGAGGCCGTACGCGAATGCCACGTCAAGGCTCACGACGGTCGACAGGTCCCGCATCTCGTAGCCGCTCCTGGTATGCCGAGAAAGCACCAGCCCAGTTCTTCCTCTTGGCATCCAGACCAACGTGCCGCAGCGGCGGTTCGACGTCGAAAGACACGACTTCCGGAGCGTAGATCGACATCACGCCTTCCAGATCCATGGCGCGAACCGCCCCCGCCCAGCGATCGATGCGCTGGCGGATGGCGCTGTCATCAATTGCATGTTCCGCAGTCATCGCGTGATCCACTAGGGCGAGCATCGAATGATGGGCGACAGTCCGCCACAGGCGTCATGCCTCACTTTCGAATACGGACGTAGGACAACCCGCCGAGTCGACGCCCCAGCACCACTCTCTTGCCACCGGCTGCGGCGCATCTCCTCGGAATTGAGCGCAGCGCGCTGGAAAGGCCTACATAGGGGGTCCGCTCATGCGCGCGTTGGTTCTGCTTACTCTGCTGGCGAGCACGCATGCGGCTGCGATCAAACCCTCCTAAGGATCCCGGCCACCATCTCCGGCCTGACGCCGCAGCAAATCACTGAATTCGGCTGCCGGCGCCGGTTCGTTCACATAGAAGCCCTGCATGGCATCGCAGGCCTGCTCGCGCAGGAAGGCAGCCTGGCGACGTGTCTCGACGCCATCGGCTATGACCGTCAGGCTCAGCGATTTTCCCAGCGCAATGATGGCCTCGGTGATGTGCCTGTTGTCGGCATTGGTTTCCAGATCGCGCAGCAGGGACCGGTCCACCTTCAGCGTGTTGATCGGGTATGCATGGACGCTCGCCAGTGACACGTAACTGGCGCCGAAGTTGTCGATCGCAAGGCGGACGCCAGTGCGCTTGAGACTGGACAGTATTCTGCTGTCGTGTGCCATGTCCTGCATCAGCAGGGCTTCCGAGAACTCCAGTTCCAGCATGCCTGGCGCCATGCCTGATTCGGCGAGCGCCGCCAATACCGTGGGTATCAGTTCCTCGTCGTTGAACTGCCGCGACGTCAACTTTACCGACATGCAAAGGTCGGGAAATCCTTCGGCTCGCCACGCCACTTGTTGTGCACACACCTTGCGCAGCATCCAGTGGCCGATGGGCACCACCAGCCCGGTCTGCTCTGCCAACGCAAGGAATTTCGACGGCTCGATGATGCCCAGGTCCGGATGTTGCCAACGCAGCAGCGCCTCGGCACCGATGATGGTGCGCGTCTTGAGATCGAATTTCGCCTGGTAGTGGATCTGTAACTGTCCGCGGTCGAGGGCGTGGCGCAGTTCATTGGCCAGCATCTGCCGTTCCAGCGAGCCATTCTGCAGCTGGCTGGAATACAACCGATAGTTGTTTTTTCCGTCCTGCTTCGCCGTGTACATCGCCGAATCCGCGCACTTCATCAAGGTGCGTTCCGTGGTGGCGTCGGTCGGATAGATGGAAATGCCCATGCTCGCACCGATGCGGCATTCCTGATTGAGCCACTGAATGGGAGCTGTCAGTGCGGCCAGGACTCTCGATGCCAGGACCTCGAGATGCTCGAGTTCGGCGGCGTTTTGACACAGGACTACGAATTCATCGCCTCCGAGCCGCGCCGGCACGCTTTCGGGGTGCACAGTCTCACGCAGGCGGATGGCGGTCCGCTTCAACATGGCATCGCCCGCCTCGTGGCCGAGCGTGTCGTTGATCACCTTGAAGTCGTCCAGATCAACGAACAGGAGCGCAAATCTTGTCCCTGCCTGCCGGGACCTGGTGATGGCCGCGTTCAGCAGTTCACTGAACGACGCGCGGTTGGGCAACCCGGTCAGACTGTCGTTGGACGCCAGGTGGAGAATCCGCTCCTCGGCCCGCTTGCGATCGGTGATATCCAGGCCGATGCCGGCAATGCCGAACACCCGCCCGGCGCT
>Ga0134124_10003825_pt1 | contig 12083 bp, 10 predicted proteins | sample KB304_FD_96880 | JGI IMG/M metagenome (GOLD analysis project Ga0134124, IMG submission 96880) | Terrestrial soil microbial communities without Nitrogen fertilizer from Kellogg Biological Station, Michigan, USA - KB3-0-4 | ecosystem: Environmental > Terrestrial > Soil > Unclassified ... | reverse complement strand
GAGTAGCGCTCCACCACCATGTTCTCGGTCACCTTCACCGAGCCGATCTCGGCGATGCGGCCCACGTCGTTGCGCCCCAGGTCGATGAGCATGACGTGCTCGGCGCGCTCCTTGGGGTCGGCCAGCAGTTCGCGCTCCAGCGCCTGGTCCTCCTCGGTGGTGGCGCCGCGCCGGCGCGTGCCGGCGATGGGCCGCAGCGTCACCTTGCCTCCTTCCAGGCGCACCAGGATCTCGGGCGACGCCCCCACCACGTGGAAGTCGCCGAAGTCGAAATAGAACATGTACGGCGAGGGATTGAGTGTGCGCAGCGCGCGGTACAGCGCCAGCGGCTCGCCGTCGTAGCGGCGCGACAGGCGCTGCGAAATCTGCACCTGCATGATGTCGCCGTCGAAAATGTACTGCTTGGAGCGCGCCACCGCGGCGAGAAAGGCCTGCTCGCCGATGCCCGAGCGCGGCTCGTCGGCGCTGCTCGCGCCGTGCGCCGGGACCTGGAAGGGCAGGCGCAACCCGGCCTGCAATTGCGACAAGCGCTCGCGTGCGCGGTCAAAGGCGTCCGCCTCGCCGGGGTCGGCATAGACGATGAAATACAGCTTGCCCGCGAGGTTGTCGAAAATCGCGATTTCCTCGGACTGCAGCAGCACGATGTCGGGCGTGCCCAGGGTGTCGCGCTTCGGCGGCCGGCGCGCCAGTTTGGACTCGATGTAGCGCACCGTGTCATAGCCGAACAGGCCCACGAGCCCCCCGGCGCCGCGCGGCAGACCCGCCAGGGGCGCGGCGCGGTAGCGCTTGTGGTAGGCGCGGATGAACTCCAGCGGGTCGGGGGAATCCTCGCTCTCCACGACCTTGCCGTCGCGGATCACCTGCACCGCGGTGCCGCGCACCACGATGCGGGTGCGCGCCGGCAGGCCGATAAAGGAATAGCGCCCGAAGCGCTCGCCCCCTACCACCGATTCCAGCAGGTAGCTGTAGGGCTGGTGGGCCAGTTTGAGGTAAGCCGACAGCGGCGTGTCCAGGTCGGCGAAGGTCTCGACCACCACCGGAATGCGGTTGAAGCCGCGCGCGGCCAGCTGCTTGAATTCTGCTTCAGTCATGACAACTCCGGAAGATCTCGAAAATCAGTTGCTGCAGGAGGGGCGCGCCGGGAGGCGCGCGGGCAAAGAGCTACGTGCGCCAGCGGCGCCAGCTTTGCCAACCCGCGATGGAGGAGCGGGTAATGATTTTCGAAAAAGAAGTAGTCACAGTTAAGTCAATGGAATGGATTTTTCCGCGGCCAATATACCACAGGGCCAAACGTGTGCAAGGAAAGCTATCCGATCCAGCCGGTTCTGTTTTAACGAGGCCCGGCGCTGCCGCGCCGGTAGATTTGGGGCCGGAGCGAGATTTAGCCCCTCTCCCCCGGGAGAGGGGTTGGGGTGAGGGCAACGTCAAACAACCCTAGCTAAGAACTCAGAGTACTTTCCCCGGGTTCATGATGCCCTTCGGGTCGAGCGCCGCTTTTATCTTCCGCATCATCTCCAGCTCCAGTGCGGACTTGTAACCCTTGATCGTTTCTCTTTTTAGCTGCCCTAGTCCGTGTTCCGCGCTGATGGAGCCGCCGAAGCGCGCCACCTGGTCGTAAACAACCTTGTTCACTTCGCCCTCACGGCCAAGGAAAGCCTGCCGGTTCTGTCCGATCGGTTGTTGTACGTTGTAATGCAGGTTGCCGTCACCGAGGTGCCCAAACACGATGAGCCGCACCCCTGGCACAAGGTTCATCAACGTACTTTCTGTTGCTTCGATGAAGTCTGCGATGGATGAAATAGGTAATGCCAAGTCGTGTTTTATGTTCAACCCTTCTGCAGCCTGCGCTTCGGATATGTTTTCGCGCAACGCCCAGAAGTCGCGCGCCTGGGCCAGCGAAGCGGCCGTCGCCGCATCAGTGATCAAGCTTTTCTCCAGCGCCTCGCCAAGCACCTGCTCAAGCAGCGGCACTACAACGTTCTGCTCCTGCGTGTCGGTCAATTCGACCAGCACATACTGAGGCGAGACTTGCCCGAACGGTCTGCGGCACGCCGGGTAGTGCTTGAGCACCAGTTGGAGGCAGGCCTCGGAGAACAATTCGAAGGCGGTGAGTCTTTCGCCGCAAGCAGATTGCAATGTCCCCAGCAATTGCATTGCATCGCGCGGTGAGTTTAAGGCGGCAACGGCCGTGGCGCTCGATCGCGGTCTGGGAAAAACCTTCAGCACCGCCGCCGTGATGATTCCCAATGTTCCTTCCGCCCCAATGAACAGTTGCTTCAGGTCGTAGCCGGTGTTGTCCTTGCGCAGGCCGCGCAAGCCGTTCCAGATTTCGCCCGACGGCAGCACCACCTCCAGCCCCAGCGCCAGCTCGCGCATGTTGCCGTAACGCAGCACGGCCGTCCCGCCGGCATTGGTCGAAAGATTGCCGCCGATCTCGCAACTGCCCTCCGAGGCAAGGCTCAGGGGAAAGTAGCGGTCCGCCGCTTCGGCCGCCTGCTGCACGTTCGCCAGCACGCAGCCGGCCTCGGCCGTGAGCGTGTTGTTGACCACGTCCACGGCGCGGATGCGGTTGAGGCGCGACAGGGAGAGGATCACCTGCCCTCCACCGGCGTCGGGCGTGGCGCCGCCCGACAGGCCGGTGTTGCCCGACTGGGGCACGATGCCGGTGCCGCTTCGTGCGCATAGCTCCACCACCGCCGCCACCTGCGCGGCATCGGCGGGGCGGACCACCGCCAGCGGCCGCCCCTGGTAGCGCCGCCGATGATCCTGTGCATAGGGCGCGACGTCCGCATCCGCCGTCAGCACCGCGGGTTCACCCAGCGCCGTCCGCAGTTGCCGGAGCAGGCCTTCACGACCGTCCGCTGTGTCAGTCGTCATGAAAGATCGATGGTTGATCGGGAACGTCTAGCGCGCATCCAGTTGCAGCGTCTTGCCGAACAGGTAGGTGACGTTGATGCGGCGGTTCTCATAGCCTTCCTTGAAGCGGATGGTGTCCGTTTCGTGAAAGAGCGCGGAGTTGAACAGCACGGCGCGGTTGCAGCGATAGGGCACGGTCACCGACTTGGCGCCGTTCTCCTTGAGGTAGGCGTACATCTTGGCGGGGTTGGCGTTGTAGTCGGCCGGCGACCAGTCGGCCGGCGACGGCACGTCGTACACCACCAGCCCGCCGCAGGCCGGGTCAAGGTTGGCTTCGTCGGGCGTTAGCCAGAAGTTCAGGTTCACCTTGGCGAAATCGGCATGGACGCCGATGCCCTTGTCCATGGCCGAGTCGTATTTGAACGCCCAGGTCTCCTCCAGCGTTTGGCCGCCGAAAATGCCGGGCATGCGGCGCCGCAGGTCCAGCCCGATTTCCATCTGCAGGGGGCTGATGAAGCCGGTGTCGAAGAACGTCCCCAGGTACTGGTTGGTGTATTCGGTTTTCCAGAAAGTGGAGACGAGGCAGAACCGGCGGAACTCCGCCAGCGCCGCGGGAGACAGGAAGTTGTCGATGTAGACGATTTCCGGCCGTCCCGCGAGGTAGCAGCGCTCGATGTCGGCCCAGTCGTTGTCCGGATTCAGGAAATGTTCGATCGGCTCGGACTGCGCGCCGATGAGCAGCGTGTTCCTGAAGCGGTTGACCGCATCGACTTCCTCGGGGCTGGCGAGCGCGATCCCGGCCTGAACGCCACCCTCGGCCGCGCCGCCGGCGTGGGCTAGGTGCCTTGCATGCAGCGACTGCAGCACCGCGTGCACCTGTTCGATGCCGTCAAAGCGCTGGCCAGTGGCCATCAGCCAGGCGCATTGCTCCAGGTCGTGCTTCAGCCGGAAAGGGCTGATGGCGGCCGCCGGCTGCGCGGCGTTGATTTCCGGCAGATTGGCGCGCGCCACCACCTGCCCTTCCGCCGCCGTGAACTCCACGTCGCGCAGTTGCTTGAGGTAGCAGGTGTAGCGGTTGCTGCGGGCGCGCATGTGGCCGGGGTCGACGGCCAGGGCCTGGTCGTAGCAGGCGATGGCATCGTCGATGCGGCCCAGTTCCATGAGGGCGTTGCCGCGGTTCATGTGCACATCCGCGGCCCGCGGATTGATGGCCAGCGCGCGGTCGTAGCTGGCCAGGGCTTCTTCGCGCCTGCCCTGCGCCAGCAGGAAATTGCCCATGTGGTAAAGCGCCTCGGCGTTGCCGGGCCGCTGCTTGACCACTTTCTTCATGAGCAGCGCGGCGTCGTCATGACGCCCCTGGCGCGAGCGGATGAAAGCCAGCAGGTGCAGGCCATGGACGTGGCGCGGCGCCTTGGTGAGCAGGCTCTCGCACACCATCTCGGCCTCGTCGAACATGCCGCGCTGGTAGAAGTCGCTGGCTCGGGCGAAGGCGGCGTCGGGGTCAGCGGCGTTGATCATGAGTACGGGAGATGGGCCACCGAATGAGTGCGGGGATTTTACGCCACACGCGCTGACAGGACGCGTTCCGCCATTTCGACCAGACCGGACACGATGCGGTCGCTTCCGGCGGATTCGATGGGGTGGCCCTCGTTGTAGCCGTAGGGCACGCACCACACGGCGCAGCCGGCCGCATGGGCAGCTTCCACGTCATGGACGGAATCACCGACATACAGGACATTTTGTGGCCGCACGTCGAGTTCGGTGCAGGCCTGCAGCAGCGGCCTGGGATCGGGCTTTTTCCAGGGCAAGGTGTCGCCGCTCACGACTGAGCCGAAAAAATGCCGCAGGCGGGTGTGTTCGAGCAGGGGCAGAGTAAAAACCGCCATCTTGTTGGTGACTATTCCCATTTTCAGGTGGGCCTCGCGCATCCGCGCGAGGGATTCGGGGACACCGGGATAGGGCCGCGAACGCCGCCCGCTTTCTTCAGCGTAAAAAGTCTCGAACAGCTTCAGCGCGTGGCCCTGCTTCGCGGGGTCGATGGACGCGGCTCCGAGCGCGCGCTCAACCAGCTTGGCGATTCCCCGGCCGACAAAGCTGGCGATCGTTTGCTCGTCCAGACCCGTGTGGCCAAGTTCGGCAAGCATGCGGTTTGCCGCGGCGGCGATGTCGGGAACGGTATCCAACAGCGTTCCGTCGAGATCGAACAGCAGCGCGTCGAAGCGCTCCAATGCAGGCTGTTTCAAGAAGGCGTTTTCTGCAACTCCGCGCGCATGGCCGCGATGGTGGCGCGGTAGTCCTTGGAGCCGAACACCGCGGACCCCGCGACGAAGGTGTCGGCCCCAGCGCGTGCGATCTCGGCGATGTTGTCCACCTTCACGCCGCCGTCGATTTCGAGCAGGATGTCGCGGCCGCTCTCGATGATGCGGCGGCGCGCCTCGGCCAGCTTGGCCAGCGCCTCGGGAATGAACCTCTGGCCGCCGAAGCCGGGGTTAACCGACATGATGAGAATGAGGTCCAGCTTGTCCATGACGTGGTCCAGCCAGTTCAGGGGCGCGGCCGGGTTCAGCACCAGCCCGGCCTTGCAGCCGTGCTCGCGGATCAGGCCGAGGGTGCGGTCGACGTGCTCGCTGGCCTCGGGGTGGAAGCTGATGATGTTCGCGCCCGCCTTGGCGAAGTCGGGCACGATGCGGTCCACGGGCTTCACCATGAGGTGCACGTCGATCACCGCGCGGGTGAGCGGCCGGATGGCCTCGCACACCATGGGCCCGATGGTGAGGTTGGGCACGTAGTGGTTGTCCATGACGTCGAAATGGATCATGTCGGCGCCGGCGTCCACGACGCTCTGGACCTCCTCGCCGAGCTTGGCGAAGTTGGCGGACAAAATACTCGGAGCAATTCGGTAGGTCTGGGACATGGTTGTTTGGCGTTGACGCTGATCCGCCCTCTCCCTCGGTCCCTCTACCCCAGGGAGAGGGAAGCAAAGCCCGCGGGATTTTAAGCCCCTCTCCTGGAGAGAGGGGATGGGGGAGTGGGAAGCCCCAATGCAACTTGCATATATTACCGCTCTGAGGGCAGCGACGCTTGTCAGTGCGGGCGAATTGGGTTGAAATAGTGTCCATGCCCGAGAAGAAACACGACATCACCGTCACCACCCAGACCCAGTACGTGCCGGAGCAGTCCGACGAGTCGGCGAACCGCTACGTGTTCACCTACACCATCACCATCCGCAACACCGGCAGCGTGCCGGCGCAGTTGATCTCGCGCCACTGGATCATCACCGACGCCAACCGCCAGGTGCAGGAAGTGCGCGGGCTGGGCGTGGTGGGCTCGCAGCCGCTCATCAAGGCGGGCGGCTCCTTCGAGTACACCAGCGGCACGGCCATCGCCACGCCGGTGGGCACCATGCGCGGCACCTACAACATGGTGGCCGAGGATGGCCAGGCTTTCGAGGCGCAGATTCCGGAATTCACGCTGTCAGTGCCGCGGGTCCTGCACTAGCACCGGAGCCGCGCGTGCGGCTCGCTCATTTCTTCTTCTTCGGCAAGGTCCACCAGACGATGAAGATCAGGATGGCCAGCGCAATCATGCCTTCCAGAAAAAACATCCAGAATTTCGACAACTCCAGGTTTTCAAACAAACCATCACTCCCAGTGCGTTGGGGATTGGCCGCATGATAAAGCACGTGGCGCAAGACCCAGACACGACGTTGCCGCCACGCCAAGGGAACTCCAGTGCCCCCAATCACGAGGCGCCGGCCTTCGGCCAGCGGATCGGTGCCTGGCTACTACCTGTCCTGGCATTAGCCGGCTGCGCGACGCCACCGCCCATCCAGCAAGCGGCAGCGCCAACCCCCACTCCTGTTCTGCAGTGCCCTGCGCAAGCCGCTTGTCCGGTATGCCAGGTATGTCAGCCCCAGCCGCCCGCAGTTCCACCTATTGTTCCCAAGGTGCCGGTGCTCGATGCGGTGGGCTTCGACGCCCTGCCCGGCTGGAACGACGACGACCTGCGCGGGGCCTGGAGCGCCTTCCAGGCCTCCTGCCAGTCGCTGCGCTTCCGCCCCGCCTGGCGCGACGCCTGTGCCGAGGCCGGCAAGCTGGCCGCGCCCGACGCGGCGGCCATACGCCGCTATTTCGAGGCCAATTTTGTTCCCCACCGCGCGTCCACGCCCGAGGGGGCAACCGACGGCCTGGCCACGGGTTATTACGAGCCGCTGTTGCGCGGCAGCCGGGTGCGCCGCGCGCCCTTTCTGTATCCCCTGTTCGCGCCGCCGGACGACCTGCTCACCATCGACCTGTCCAGCATCAACCCCGAACTGCGCAACATGCGCCTGCGCGGCCGGCTGGAAGGCAGGAAGGTGGTGCCGTACTGGTCGCGTGCCGAAATCGACCGCGGCATGGCGCCGCTGGCCGGCAAGGAGCTGGTGTGGGTGGACGACCCCATCGAGGGGTTCTTCCTCGAGGTGCAGGGCTCGGGCCGCGTTCAGCTCGACAACGGCCAGACCATCCGCATGGCCTATGCCGACCAGAACGGCCAGCCCTATCAGTCCATCGGCCGCTGGTTGATCGACCGCGGCGAACTTAAAGTCAATGAAGCGTCGCTGGCCGGCATCAAGGGCTGGGCCAGGGCCAACCCCGCTCGCGTGACCGAGCTGCTGGACCAGAACCCGAGCTATGTGTTCTTCCGCGAACAGCCCGTGGGCGATCCGGCGGCGGGACCCACAGGCGCAGCCGGCGTGGCGCTCACGCCCGAGCGCTCGGTGGCCGTGGACCCGCGCTTCGTGCCACTCGGTGCGCCGGTGTTTATCGCCACCACCCAGCCCAACAGTGATGTCCCCTTGAAGAAGCTCATGGTGGCTCAGGACACGGGCGGCGCCATACGCGGCCCGGTGCGGGTGGATTACTTCTGGGGCTTCGGCGCCGATGCCGGCGCACTGGCCGGGCGCATGCGCCAGCAACTCAAGGTGTGGGTGCTGCTGCCCAGGGGATTTCCGCTCAAACCCGACGGCACGCCGGCGCAGTAACCGCCCATACGGCGTTACTCCGCGGTCAATTCACCGCGGCGGTGCCGACCTTGGCCGATTCGTCCATGGCCCGGGTGAGATCCTCGAAGCGCGCCCCCACCACGCGCACGCCGTTGGCGGCGTAGCTCACCGGCGTGGCGTTGACGCCCATCTTGTTGCCCAGGGCCAGCCACTTGTCCACGGGCACGCGGCAGGCCGCCACCGGCGACGGCTCGCGCCCATGCAGCATGAGGTCGTTGTAGGCCTTGGCGCGATCGGGCGAGCACCAGATGCGCGAGGCCATGTCGGGCGATTCCTTGCGCAGGATGGGATAAAGGAAGGTGTAAATGGTCACGTTGTCCAGCGTAGCCAGGCTGGCGTCCAGCCGCTTGCAGAACGGGCAGAAGGGATCGGAGAACATGGCCACGACGCGCTTGCCGTTGCCGCGCACCTGCTTGATGGCCAAGTCCAGCGGCAGGTCGTCGAAGCGGATGGCGGACAGCTTGTCCAGCCGCTCCTGGGTAAGGTTGCGCCGGCTGGCCACGTCAATCATGCTGCCCGTCATGAGCAGCGTGACTTTTTCGTCGGTGTAATAGATCTCGCGGTCGCCGCCGTTCTGGGTGACGAGTTCGTACAGGCCGGGATACGGGGCCTTGGTGGCCGAGTCGATTTTCACGCCCAGGCGAATCTCGGCGAGGCGCTTCACCTGCGCTTCCTCGGGCGTGGGGGCGGCGCCGGCCGCAGCCGCTGCCAGCCACAGGCTGGCCAACACCGCCAAAACCAATTTGGAAAATGAGCTTGAGAAGGGGCGGAAGAGCGCGGTCACGGTTTTCCTAGGAACGAAGTCACCAGAACCAGTCACTGAGGGCCGGCCGCGTGGCGCGCCAACAGGTTCTTGAGCGGCGTGGCACGGTTGACCCACTCCAGCCCCATGTTGCGCACGCGCGCGGCCAGGCCCGAATGCAGGCCGAACAGCGTGGCCAAGCCGTGCGTGGCGGTGCGCATGAGCATTATATCTTCGGCCCTGGCGCGCTCGTAGCGGCGCAGAAGGGCATGGTCGCCGGGGTCCATGCCGGGGGGCGCGGCACGCATCACCTCGGCAAGGCAGGCCGCGTCGGCGAACCCGAGGTTCACGCCATGGCCGGCCAGCGGATGAATAGTCTGTGCCGCATCGCCCACCAGGGCGACGCGCTTCAGAACGCGATGCTTGACCGTCGACAGCGCCAGCGGAAAGGCCGAAGGCGCGGCCAGCGCCTTCAGCTCGCCCAGCGCATGGCCGCCCGCCTCCGCCACGCGCGCGCACAGATCGTCCGGGGACAACGCGAGCAACCCGGCGGCGTGCTCTTCGCCCGTCGACCACACCATGGACATGCGGTCGCCCGGCAGCGGCAGCCACGCCAGCACGCCATCGTCGCGGAACCACTGCCAGGCCGTGCCGCGATGCGGCCGGCCGCAGTCGAAATTGGCCACCACGCCGCTCTGGCCATAGGGCTTCACATCCACGGCCATGCCGGCCTGGTCGCGCACGAAGGAGCGCGCGCCGTCCGCCCCGACCACCAGCCGCGCAAGCACTCTGTCGCCACCGGCGAGGCTGAGGGTGGCGCGCTGTTCCGCGATCAGCAATGCTTCGGGCCGCGCATTGCGCAGCAACCGCGCGCGGCCCTGGCGCTCTAGCACCTTCCACAGCGCGCGCCCCAGCGCGCCCGATTCGACAATCCAGGCCAAGTGCGCAAGGCCGCTGTCGTGGGCCGAGAATTCCAGCCGCTTCCCGCGGTCGCCGAACACGTGCATGCGGTCGATGCAGGCGGTGCGCGCCGGGTCCAGTTCCTGCCAGGCGCCGATGGATTCGAGAAAATTCCTGCTCGCCTGGGACAAGGCGTAGATGCGCGCATCCCATAGCCCCGACTCGGGCGCGCGCAACGCATCGTCGCCCGCCCCCTCCAGCACGGCCACGCTGAACGGCGCGCCGGTCAGCGCCGCCGCGAACGACGCGCCCACCAGACCTCCGCCGACGACGGCAATATCCACTTCCATGCGAAAATTTTACCCTGCCCCTGTGGCCGGACAGGCGGGCGTAGTGCGCACCCGGTGAGCGTTTCCCGGGCTTTTCAGCACCTTGACAAGTATCGGAAATTTAAAGGATAATTTACGGTTCACGTGGCGAATTAGCTCAGTCGGTTAGAGCGACGGAATCATAATCCGCAGGTCCGGGGTTCGAATCCCTGATTCGCCACCAGCAAATCCAATGGGTTAGCCGCGTAAGCGGCTAACCCATTTCCATTTGCTCCATTTGCGCTGGTCGTTTTGCCCCCTGTCACCAGGACCGCCGCCGGCTATGTCGGTTAGCGCACGGACGTCCCGTTCCCGGCGTGCCAAGCTGCCGCCCTCGGCGTTTTACGCCCTCGGCTCTCGGCCACCTCAGGAAGGCATCGCAATGAAACCGGAAACAAAAGTGAAACTCCAGGACGGCTTTCTTACCCTCATCGCAGGGGTGATTCTGTCCCCGGCCGTGGGCTTTGGATTCGGTTTGTGGACCACCACGGCCAAATCGGAAGGCAGGGTTAACGAGGCTGTCACGGCGACGCAGGCGGCGATTTGCGTCGCCCAATTTTCCAACGCTCCCAACCATGAACAGCAACTCGTGAAGTTCAAGGCCCTGGACTACTCGGCCAAGGGTGAATTCTTTGAAAAAGGTGGGTGGAGCAAAATGCCGGGGCAAGAAAAGGCCCAAAGCGCCGTGACGGAGGCCTGCTCTTCCAGGCTCGACGCCCTGGCGCAAAAATAGGTGGCGCCCACAGCGCCACGGCCGACCACAAGGCAATAACTCGCTGATTTCCTTGTCGTTGTATACTCGCAGCCAGCCCCGGTTGGATGGGGACGGGAACCATCATCCAACCATTGTCCGCAGGTCGTGGGGTTCGACCCCTCGCCACCGCCTTTTCCAGGCAGCTCTTTTCGGAACACTAGTTTGAGCTTCCTCCGCCAACTGCCCAGCCGCGCCCGCGCCGCCACCCTGGCGGTGCTGGCAGCCGGCCTGCTGTGCTCGGGGCTCGCCGCGGCCCAGACGCGAATCATTCCGACCGACGCCAAGCGCGGCTTCATCCGCCACCTGCAGTCCATGCTGGTCTCCATCGACGACAAGCAGCAGACGCTGGCGCCCGGCGCCGTCATCCGCGACACCAACAACCTCATCATCGTGCCCTCGGCCTTGCCGTCCACGGGCGCCTTGGCCGCCTATCAGGTGGACCAGATGGGGCAGTTGCGCCGCGTGTGGCTGCTCACCCCCGACGAGGCGGCGCGGCCGGCCAAGCCTGCGAATTAAGCCGCCGCCCCCCCCCCAAGACCTCTTTTTCGAAAACCGCTTTGCCCAAGAAACTGTACCTGCGCACCTTCGGGTGCCAGATGAACGAATACGATTCGGCGCGCATGGCCGACGCCCTGCACGCCGACGGCGGCTACGAGCGCACCGAAGACCCCGCCGAGGCCGATCTCATCCTATTCAACACCTGCTCGGTGCGCGAAAAGGCCCAGGAGCGCGTGTTCAGCGACCTGGGGCGGGTGCGCGAACTGAAGCAGGCCAAGCCGGGACTGCTGATCGGCGTGGGCGGCTGCGTGGCCAGCCAGGAGGGCGGGCGCATCGTGGAGCGCGCGCCCTTCGTCGACGTCGTCTTTGGGCCGCAGACCCTGCACCGCCTGCCTGACCTGATCGCGGCGCGGCGCTCGAGCGGCCAGCCGCAGGTGGACATCACCTTCCCCGAAATCGAGAAGTTCGACCGCCTGCCCCCGCCGCGCGTGGAGGGGGCCGCCGCGTTTCTTTCCATCATGGAAGGCTGCAGCAAGTACTGCAGCTTCTGCGTGGTGCCCTACACCCGCGGCGAGGAAGTGTTCCGTCCGCTGGAAGACGTGCTGGCCGAGGCCGCGGGCCTGGCGCAGGCGGGCGTGCGCGAAATCACGCTGCTCGGGCAGAACGTCAACGCCTGGCGCGGCACGGACGCGGGCGCGCCCGAAGGCCGGCAGCAGGTGGATTTCGCTCTGCTCGCGGAATACATCGCCGCCATACCCGGCATCGAGCGCCTGCGCTACACCACTTCACATCCCAGGGAATTCACTCCAAGCCTCGTGGAAGCCTATGCCAGGGTGCCGGAACTGGTGTCGCACGTGCACCTGCCGGTTCAGTCGGGGTCCGATCGCGTACTCGCGGCCATGAAACGCGGCTATACCGTGTTGG
>Ga0134124_10003824_pt1 | contig 12088 bp, 9 predicted proteins | sample KB304_FD_96880 | JGI IMG/M metagenome (GOLD analysis project Ga0134124, IMG submission 96880) | Terrestrial soil microbial communities without Nitrogen fertilizer from Kellogg Biological Station, Michigan, USA - KB3-0-4 | ecosystem: Environmental > Terrestrial > Soil > Unclassified ... | reverse complement strand
TTGGGGCGTTCGGCGTTGGTCGAGGTCGACGAATTACCCAAATCGATCACCCAGCGTGCGTCGCAAAACCCGGGGTTTCAGGGAGAGGTGCTGCCGCTACGTGAGCTATCTCGCCGCTACGCCGCTTGGGCGTTCGAGACCTTGGAAGGACGGCGCATGATCACGGCCGAGCGCTTGGGCGTCGACATCAAGACTCTGGCTCGGCTGCTCAAACCGGAGTCCGAGCCGGACTCGAGCGAGTAGCCTCGAATTCAAAACGCGACGGCGAAGCGCGCTAGGGCTTCGTGCAGCACGTGCGCGTTGCTGCGCGCGTCATCGTTCACTCCGGGAGGCAAGGTGTTGCCCGGTGCCTGCGCTCGCTGCACGGCACTTTGCACGGGCCCCCCGGCGGGGCTCGCGGTAACGGGCGCGGAGTCCGGAAACAGGTTGGCGATGTAGTTGATGCTGATGCGCAAATGCTTGGTCAGCCAGTAGTTGGCACCGAGGGAAAAAGCATCAACGCGAATGTCGCCATCCGCGTTCTTCGCGTCCGGGCTCCCGGAACGGCGGGCGCTCGAATAGTTCAGGCGAACTTGTTCCCATTTGACGAGTAGCTGCAGCGCACGACCTGGTTGCGGCTGCTCCGGTTTGTCGAAGTCGATGTGGGGCATGTTCTGCACGCCGGGCGTGCCGTTGATGTCGCGGTTACCGAGCGGCCAATAACCGAACGCGACGTAGTACGAATAACCGCGCAGACTGCCAGAACGAGGACTCGGCGCCGTCTGCATTCCGTCGGCGGCCTCGCGGGTGCCTTTGTCGATGTAAGCGACCTCAGCGGTGAGATCGACCAGGCCGTACGGGATGCGCGCTTCCGCCGCGACACCTTGCTGGGTGCCGGAATAGATGATGTGAGTGAGCCCCGTGGAGCTCGTGTAAGTCGGGTTCCAGAACGCGTATTGCCCTTGGGTGGTGAGCGCCGGGACGTCGTAGTTCACGTAGTTCTTATCGCGCGACCCTTGCCGAACGCTGGCGCCGAACTCGAGCGATTTCAGTGCGTCTTTGCGTGAAGCGAGCGGCGTTACGTACACGCGCGCGAACAGATCGCCCTTGCCGTCGACGTTGGGGCGGTTTTGACCCTCACCATCGAACAGGCCGATCGAGTAGTTCAGCACCTTGAATGCCTCACCCCAAAGCATCACGCCGATCTGTTTTTGAGTTGGAACGGCGACGTCGCGGACGGTCAGCGACCGCTCCATGAACGGCGTGCCCCACTTCTCACTCGTGCGATTCTCGAGCGTGAATGGCGCGTCGAACTGGCCCGCTTGAACGTTGAGCCACTTTGCAGCGCGAAAATTGATGAAGACGTCCGTCGGCGCGGCGCTGATTTTGGTCGTCTGCGCGCTGGCATAGCGACCGCTGGTCGCGGTCGGCGGCGTACCCGGTGGGGCCGCGGAAATTTCGTTCGTTCCCCGCGGGTTGTCGATGGCCGTCGCACCGAAGTCGCCGGCGATCATGAACCACCAGCGGTGCAAGAACTCGCCGGATATTTCCGGGCGCACGCGGCGCACAAATAGCGTGGGGGCGAGCGCAGTGTCGCCCACTCCGGGCCCGAAATAGCTGTAAAAGTCGAGGTGCGCGCGGCCCTGTAGATACAGGCGATAATCGTCGTCGACGTCGCGTAGGTAAAATAGCCCCGAGCGGTAGCCGGCGAGCGGAGCGCCATCCTTGGCCACGCTCGGATCCGGGGCTGGCTGCATGCTCACCTCGGCAGTCGAAGTCTGGGCGTGCGCGACTCTTACACAGCCGAGCATCGCGAGCATGACCGCCCCCTCGAACCCGCGAAAGAGAATCGTATCGAGTGCGGGTCCGAGCAGGCGAGTCATGTCTCTCCGGAATCAGAGCGCGACGGCGGCGCGCAGCAAGAACTCGTGCAACGAGTGAGCGTTGTCACGAGCGTCGTCGTTCACACCTTTTGCCAAGGTGTTGCCCGGGGCTTGAGCGCGGTTCGCGCTCGACTGCACGGGGCCTCCCATCGAGCTTGCGCTAGTGGGCGCGGAATCGGGAAACATGTTCAGGACGTAGTTCGCGCTCAAGCGGATATGCTTGCTGGCCCAGTAGTTGAGCCCGAGGGAGAACGCGTTGACCTTGATGTTGCCGTCGGCATTCTTCACATCCGCGACGCCGCTGCGGCTGGCGCTGTCGTACTTCAGCAGCACCTGCTCCCACTTGGCCAATAGTTGCACTGCATTGGCAGGCCGATTATCCGGCTTCGAAAAGTCGACGTGGGTCATGTTCTCGTAGCCGGGCAGACCCGAGATGTCCCGCTTGCCGAGCCAGATGCCAGCTTGCACGTAGTACGACACGCCGTGCATGTCGCCGAGCCGCAAGGTCGAATCGGGAGTGGCTTGAAAGCCCTCCTGCACCTCGCGCGTGTTGTTCTTGATGTAGACGACCTCGCTCGTCAAATCGACGATTGAAACCGGCACCCTGAGTTCGCCTGCGAGCCCGAGTTGCGTGCCCGACTGCAAGATGTGAGTGGTGCCCTCGGAGCCGCCGTACGTCGGCCCCCAGAAGCCATACCCGCCTTGCGTCGACATACCCGGGTAGTCGTAATAAGAAAACTTGTTGTTGCGCGATCCGTAGCGAATGCTCGCGCCAATCTGCAGATCCTTCAGCTCGGATTTTTGGGAGTTCAGCGGGTGCACGAACGTGCGCGCCATGAAGTCACCGCGACCGTCCGTGTTGATGCGGTTCTGCCCGTCGCCGTTGAATAACCCCGCAGAATAGAACCAGAGTTTGTCCGGGGTCTCGCCCCACAGCATGAGGCCGATCTCTTTGTTGCTCGGAATGCCCACGCTACGCACGGCGAGCGAACGCTCCATGAACGGGATGTATTTGTCGCTCGTCCGATTCTCCATCGTAAATGGAGCGTCGAACTGACCGAGCTGAAAGTTCAGTATCGGGTGCGCACGGTAGTTCAAGAACACGTCAGTGGCAGCCGCGCTGATGCGAGGAGTCTGCGCGCTCGCGTACTTGGCAGTCGTCTCGGTAGGAGCGACGCCGGGGTTGGCCGCAGAAGTCTGGTTGGTGCCCTTCGGGTTGTCGTAGTTGGTCGCACCGAAGTCGCCCGCGATACTGAACCACCAGCTCTTGAAGAACTCGCCACCGATTTCCGGACGAACGCGGCGCAGGAACAGCGTCGGCTTGAGCGCCGTGTCCGGCACGCCAGGTCCGGCAAACGAGTAGAAGTCGATTTGCGCGCGCCCTTGTAGGTAGAGGCGGAAGTCATCCGTGTGATCGCGGAGGTAGAACACGCCGTTGTGCCAGCCAGCGAGCGGATTGCCGTCGTCGCCAAGCGCGGCGTTCGTCGTCGGAATTGGCGCAACCGGCGGGGTCACTACGGTTGGGATCGCTGCGACGGGCGCGGGCGCGGGCGCGGCCGGGGGCGCGGGCTCGGACGGAGGCGCGGCGACGACAGGAGTCGGGGCGGGCGCGATGACGGGCGCAGTCGCGGCAGGACCGGAAGCGTCAGGCGCGGCTGCTGGAGCCTGTTGAGCAAAAGCGTTGCTGGCGGAGAGGCCCAAAGCAAAAGTCAGAAGAGGTGTGCGGAATTTCATGCCAAACGGTTCCTTTCGGGGCCGCACATGACGCTCTGAATGTGACGAACCAACGACGTGTTCGTGAACTCAGGGCGACGGTTACCCCGGTCGGCGCCCGGTCGATAACACACTGTTGACGCGATAAGTACCCTAAAAGGGCCCGTAAATCCGACCTTTCCGATAGGAAATGATCGCCCGCGTCTGCCCGGCCCCGCGAGCCACCCAAGCGCAACGTGCACAATTCGTCCAACCGACCGGGATCGTCTGGCCGTGCGCGGAACGGGCCGAGGCCCTTGGCCTTTCAACCCGTGGTGCGGACGGGAACGACCACGGTAGCGTCGGATGCTTCACGCATCGGCGGGCGGGCCCGCTCGCGCTTTCGCATCATGTAGTACACGATCGGCACGGTCATCCGCGACAGCAAGAGCGAGGCAACCTCGCCCGCCATGAGTGAGATGGCTAGACCCTGGAAGATCGGGTCGAACAAGATCACCGCGGCACCGACGACGACCGCCGCCGCGGTCAGCAACATCGGACGGAAGCGAATCGCGCCCGCGTCGACCACGGCCTCCTCCAGGGCAGCGCCTTCTGCCAGCCGCTGCTCGACGAAATCGACCAAGATGATCGAGTTGCGGACGACGATACCTGCACCAGCGATGAAGCCTATCATCGACGTGGCGCTGAAGAACGCGCCGAGTAGCCCATGCGCCGGCAAGATGCCAACCAGTGAGAAGGGATAGCCGACATGATCACGAGCGGAGTCTTGAATGACTTGAACCAGGCATGACGACTTCCTCCTTCTCGGGATGAGAGCCAACCGATCGCAGAAGGGTTCATTGCCAGCCAAGGACCAGCGCCCGGAGAGAGATCCGGACGTCCTCCGTTGGCCAAACGACGGATTGTGCCTTAAATGGGTTCCATGTCCGAGGACGACACGGAATTGCTCGAACGAGCGCGTTCGGGCCAAGCGGAAGCCTTGGAGAGGCTGCTCGAGCGTCATCAAGGCCAGATTTATCGCTTCGGCATGAAGATGTGCCGCGATCCGGAGGACGCGAAAGACGTGCTGCAAGATACCCTGCTCAGCGTAGCGCGAAACGTGAAGGATTTTCGGGGCAGCTCTTCGATCGCGACCTGGCTTTACACGATAGCCCGGAGCTTCTGCGTCAAGAAGCGGCGCAAGAGTAAGTTCGCTCCGAAGGAGCCTGCCTCCCCCCTCGGCGGCGCCGCGGAAAACATTGCGGATCCGAGCCAGGCCGCCGACGAGACGTTGGCCTCCAAGCAAGTCGAACACGCGCTCCAAACGGCGATTGGGGCCCTCGAACCGATGTACAGGGAAGTGCTGCTACTGCGCGACGTCGAGGGGCTGACCGCGCCGGAGGTCGCGCAAATCACGGGCGCCAGCGTTCAGGCCGTCAAGACCAGGCTGCATCGCGCGCGGTTGTCGGTGCGCGCGCAGATCGCTCCGCTGCTCGGCATTCCCATGGACCTGCCAGCCGCGCCCGGAACGTGTCCCGACGTGTTGGCGCTGTTTTCAGCGCATTTGGAGGGGGAAATCAGCCCGGATATCTGTGCGCAGATGGAGCGACACGTCGACGCTTGTGCGCGCTGCAGGGGGACATGTGATTCGCTCAAGCGCACGTTGAGTCTTTGCCATACCGCCCTACCCAGTCCGGAAGTTCCGAGTACGGTTCAAGCATCGGTGAAAGTTGCCCTACGGAACTTTCTGACTGCGACGCGCTGAACCCTTTTGCGCGGCGGCGGCTCTCATTGTCATGGAGGCTCGTATGACGACCGTGCAATTGACCGAAAAGACTTTCTCCTCGACCATAAAGGAAGGGATTGTACTGCTGGACTTCTGGGCCTCGTGGTGCGGCCCATGCCGAGCCTTCGCGCCCATCTTCGAGGCGGCTGCTGCTCGTCATCCAGACATCCTGTTCGGCAAGGTCAACACCGAGGAAGAGCCCGGCTTGGCCAATGCCTTCCGCATCCGGGCGATTCCTACCCTAGCGGTGCTGCGCGACGGCGTGCTGCTCGCTGTCCAGCCAGGCATGATGACGGCGGCCGGGCTGGACGACCTGATCGAGAAGGTGCGCGCCTTGGACATGGACGAGGTGCGGAAGAGCGCCACCACAGCGCAACCAGCAAAGTCCGTGCGCACCAGGGCCGCTCGCGCCTGATTCATGCGCATCGACCCAAGTTCCGAGATCTTCCAAGCTACTGCCCAGAAGTGGAGTTCTGAACATGTGTAAAAGAGTCGAATGCTCGAAATGCAAGAAGCCAACTTACGCCGGTTGCGGCATGCACATCGAGCAGGTGCTAAGCGACGTTCCACGAGAAAATCGCTGCACCTGTCGTGACAAGCCAGCGCAGAAAGGCGACGCGAACACACCGCCCTCCAAACTGAGGCGATTGTTCGGGCTGTAAGGTTACGACGCCAACGTGCAAGGTTCGCCGAGTAGGCGAACCCCGAGTCGATCTTCGCGGCTTCTTGGGCGATGCCGCCTGCGTGCGAATCACTTCAAGGCAACTTCGCGCCCACGGCGTTCAACTCGAGAGCACACATTTGAGTGCGTCCTTCACCGTCAAGAGCCGCACGGCGAGGCTGTTCGAGATGTCGATCTCGAACACTTCTTCCAACGCCAGGATCAGATCTGGAAGGTCGAACGCGTCGATTCCCAAATCCTCGATGAATCGACTATCCAGGTGAACTTCACGGGGTGAAATCTCGAAGCGCCTTTGCAGGATGCCACAAATCGCGCCGAATGCTCGCTGGTCGCGCCTCCGCGTCGATGACGGCGGAGGGTCGCCGAAAGCGTCCTTGGATCGATGGTCGACCATGCTTTTTCTCCGGTGGTGTGTACGGTGGCCGGTATCAGGTCCGGTGGTGTGTACGGTGGCCGGTATCAGGTGTTGGTCGCCACCAAGGGTAGGTGCGCCGTCGCCGCTTCCTCGTCCGTTTCTACGGCACGCTTTGCAAAGAACAGGAACATCACTGGCACCAGGAATAAGGACAGCAGAGTCGAGGAAGTGAGCCCGCCGACCACGGCCAGCGCCAGCGGCTGATTGGCCTCGGTTCCCTTTTCCAAAGCCATCGCCGTCGGGATCAGACCGATGACGGTCGCCAGGCTGGTCATCGCGATCGGCAGGAATCGCGAACGTGCAGCAGCGATCACGGCCTCCACCTTGTCCAATCCTTCATTGAAACGGCGGTTTGCGTCGTCGACCAACAGAATACCGTTCGAGACGGCGATACCCACCACCATCAAGATCCCCATCAAGGCAGTGATCGAGAAGCCCTGGCCGGCCGCGATCAGCGCCATCACGATGCCGACCAAGGACACCGGGATGGTGAACAGCATGACGAATGGCAGTCGCAACGACTTGAACTGGGACGCCATGATCATGAATACGACCATGATCGCAAGCCCGATGGCGACCCCCAAACCCGAGAAGGTGTCGCGCATGAGCTGAACTTGCCCCACGTAGGAGCAAGTGATGTTGGAAGTGCGCGGGTCAGCCTTCAGCTTCTGCTCGAGCTCTGCGGCGGCCGTGCCGATGTCACGGCCTTCGGTCTGCATCAACACATGCGCCGCGCGCTGAAGCTGGTTCCGTTCGATCGCAACGGGGCCGACCGATCTCCTGACCTTGCCGTACGCGCCCAGCGGCACCGCTTTGCCACCCTCGATGCGTGCGGGAATCTCGGCGAGGGCGTTGGGATCGGCAACCGCTATTCCATCGTAGTAAGTGACCACGTAGTAAGATTGACCATTGTTGGGGTCGATCCAAACGCTCGGTGTATTGATGTTGCCGAGCGTGGCTTCGAGCGTAGTCTGCGCTGCGGTGCGCGAGGTCACGCCGACGAGCCCGGCTTTTTCCCGGTCGGTCTCCACCCGCACCTCTGGGTAGTCGGTCTGGAGCGAGATGCGCACGTCCCGGATTCCTGGCACGCTTCGCGCCACCTCGGCCACGGCGCGCGCTTGCTGGTCGAGTTCGAGGAGGTTGTCGTTGCGCACTTCCATGACCAGCGGCGCGATGTACCCGTTCGAGAACACGCTCGCCACCAGCCCACCCGGCCACTGCAAGAATTCGACGCCCGGGTAATGGCGGTTGAGAATTTCTCGGGTCTTGTCGGCCAACTCCCGTTGCGACAGCGTCCGTTTTTCCTCGTCGGCGAGCTGGAGCCGGATGAAGCCCATGTGCGGCCCGTTGTTGGGACTGGTCATGGCGCTGCGGGCGTTGTTCGGTGACCCGATATTGGTGAGCACTAGCTCGACGTTGCCTCTGGGCAGCTCCTCGGCGACGGTCTTACCCATCTCTCGCATCAGGTGCGAGGAGTCGGCGAGCGAGATGCCGGGAGCGAGACGCACGTAGATTCGTTCCATCGATTCGTCGATCTCGGGGAAGAACGTGCTCGGCAGCCGCAGAGACGCCCAAACCGCGGCGATGGTAATCAGAGCGCAGCCGCCGATGATCGACCAACGAAACGGCAGTACGCCCCGCAACATGCGTGAATAGCGCTCGGCGATGGCGTCGATCAACGCTTCGACGCGCTTGCCGAAGCGGCCGTGCTCGGCGTGCCCCAAGAAGTAGCGACACGCCACCGGCGTAACGCACACACTCACGAAATAAGACGCGATCATGGCCACGGCGACGGTCAACGCCAACGGCGCGAACAGCTTCTTGGCCAGGCCCGCCAGCAGCAACACCGGCAAGAGTACGGCCATGGTCGTCAGGGTCGAGGCCAACACCGGCAGCGCCACGGCGTTGGTGCCCTCGAGCGCCGCCCGATACGGACTCAACCCTTGCCGCTGGTGCCGGTGAATCGACTCCAGCACGACTACCGCGTCGTCTACCAGCCTTCCCATCGCCAAAGTCAGCCCGCCCAGCGTGAAGGCGTTGAGGGTCTGGCCACTCGCGTACAGCACGATCAACGTGATCGCGAACGACAACGGAATCGCGACCGACACGATCATCGTGCCTCGCACGCTCTGCAGAAACAGCAGAATCACGAGCGCGATCAACACCAACGCTTGCACGACCTCCTGCTTGAGCCCGTGATAAGTGGTTCGCACGAACGTCGATTGGTCGAAGATTGGCACGACCTTCATCCCCGGGGGCAAATCTTTCAAGCCGGCAACGACCTTCTTCACTGCGTCGACGATCTCGATCGTGTTGCCGCCGGGCACTCGCAAGACGTTCAGATAGACGCCGTTTTGGCCGTCGATTGACACGGACTGCGTCTCTGGACTGCCGCCGTCTTCGACTCGAGCCACGTCCCGAATCAGCACCGGCTTGCCGTCGACCAGCTTCACCATTGCGTCGCCAATGGTCTTGACTCGCTCGGGGACGGCATTCGTATAAACGTTGGCGTCGAACTTCGGGTTGATGAATACACCCGAGGGCAAGAGCGCGTTCGACTGGGCGACCGCGGCCGCAACGTCACTGGACGTCAGACCGCGAGCTTGGGCTGCAACCGGATCCACGACCAGATTGATCTGTCGCTGGCGACCGCCGTTGAGCGAAGCGCTGGCGACACCTGGGATGCCCTCGAGCAGCGGCTCTACGCTGTTCAAGCCGTAGTCATAGAGCTGCGGTCCCGTGAGACTGCCGCCATACACGGCGACTTGGACGACGGGCGCGTTCGATGGGTCGAACTGCAATACGAACGGGGGAAGCACACCGAGCGACTTCGGCACGGCGCTCATGGCAAATGCCGTCTGCTGCTGGACGAGGGTTTGAGCAGCGTTGAGATCCGTGCCCCACTTCATCCACACCCAAACGATACTCAGGTTGTTGCGCGAGATACTCTCGACGTGATCGACCCCAGGAGTCGCGCTCACGTACTTCTCGATCCGCCAGGTCAGCGTTTTCTCCACGTCTTTCGGGCCAAGACCAGGCGCCAGCGTGCCCACGACCAACACCGGGGGAGTCAACTCCGGAAAGGTATCGACGGCCATACGCGGCGTGACGACCATCGAAAACACGACCAAGCCGATGGCGAGCATCAAGATCGCAATCGGGTTTCTGAGCGAAAGGCCGGTCATCGCGCGTCTCGCCTCGCCGCGGCTCCGCTCGAAACGGCTGCCGGCGCGCCGCTCGACTTCTCGACGCTGGATACGACCTTGTCGTTGTCGTTGAGCAGCGCTCGCCCCTCGGTCACGACACGCGATCCCGGTGCCAGGCTCACGTCCAGATACAGCCGCCCCTCTCGTTCACCTTTCACCAGCACCGTGCGCTTGTGTGCAACCTCGCCCTCGACCACGTAGATCGTCGCCTTGTCGCCGCGCACGGTAGCCGCCGAGAGCGGGATCTCGGTAGCCGGTTGGGGCTCACCGATGTCGATGCCGATATCGGCGGTCGTACCAACCGGCAGCGTGCGATCGGGATCTGGAACATCGATTTCGAAATGAGCCGTGCGCGTCATGGGGTCGGCAGCAGGCGCGCGTCTCGAGATGGTGGCCGAGATTTGTCGATTCGTGGCCAGCACGCGCACCTTGACTGGGCTGCCGGGACCGATCAGAAGAAAGTCGATCTCTGGAGCATCGGCCACGACGCGCACCGTCGAGCGATCGACGATTGACGCGATAGAAACGCCGGGCCGCACGAACGCGCCGGGGTCGGCAGTTCGATTGGCGACTTCGCCGTCGAACGGCGAGCGCAACACGCAGTCGCTTACTTGCAGGGACGTCCCGAGTAGCTGCGCCTGAGTTGCCAGCAACTGCGCTTGTTCTGCCGCGCTCTGCGCGGACTTTTGTTCTGCCTCGTTGGGCGACACGAAGCCACCGTCCAAAAGTCCGTTGAGCCGCGACGCCTCGTGAGAAATCGCCTCTTGGCGTGCCGCGACCGCACGCGCCTGCATGGCGACGGCTTGGCTGCTGGCATTGGCGTTGCGGCAATCGAGGGTAGCGACCACCGCGCCCTTCTTCACGACCGCGCCGGGTCGCACCAACACCGTGTCGACGTATGCCGCGATCATCTGTGGACCTATCTTGGCCTCGACCCATGGCTCAATCGTGCCGACGTAGCTGCGAGCGCCGCGGAAGGTCGAACGCTCTGCCTCGATCACCGTCACCGGTTTGGGGAATTGACCGAGGGCGATCTTATTTACGTGCGCCTCGGCGCGAACGACCATCGTGGCACCTGCGACGATGATGGACAGCGCACCCGCGGCAATGGCGAGCGGAACGAGGGGCCGACGACGAGGCCCCCCACTCGGTGGTTCCGTAGAGGTCGATGGCTCGTTCGGTGGGGTCGTGGTCGATGTAGTACTCACGTCAAAATCCTTCTGCGATCGTTCGCCCGAACGCTGCGCGCGCCCGAGCCAGTTCGAATTGTCCGAGCACGAGGCGAATCTCCGCTTGAGTGCGGAGTCCCTCTGCGTCCGCTAGCTCGACACTCGTGCCGAGTCCGGCCTTGAACCGAGCGTCCGCTTGCGCGTAGTTGGCGCGGGCGGCCTCTGCCGCGCGGCTGAGCCCCGGTAGCACGGTGCGCGCGACGTCGACGTTGGCAAAAGCCTGGCGAACCGCGGCCCGATCTTGCTCACGGACTAGCCCGATTTCTTCCTTCTGCACGCGCTCGCGCGCCCGCGAGGCATCCCCACGAGCAGAGACGACACCGTCGAACAGGGGCCAGTTCAAGACGACGCCCACGTCCCAGTTCGCCACGCTCGGTATGAAGCCCGCGCCGTCCGGGAGCGTTCCAGATCCGGAGGGCGGCGCGCCGCCGGCGCGCCCCGACACGGTTCCGGTCAGCGCAAGATTGGGTCGAGACGAAGCGCCGATCGCACGCGTCTCCTGCTCGACCGCGCGAAGCTGCGCGAGCGCCTCCTGCAGGCGAGGGTCTTTGGCCTCTGCCCGTTGAATCGCGCTCGACAGATCCGGCAGATCTGCAGGTACGGGAGGAGCGGCGCTGACATCGAGCGCAGGCTCGGCAACTCCCACCGTTGCAGCAAACACCGTTTGGGCCGCCAGCACTCCGCCTGCCGCGCGGATCCGCCCGATGTCGAAGTTGGCGAGATCAGCCTCGGCGCGCGTCAGTTCGATGGGTGAACGCAACCCCGACCCCACGCCAGCCTTCGCTAGATCTCGATGAACGAAGGAGCGATCGTAAGCGTCCTGCGAAGCCTTGAGCACCGCTTTTGCTGCAAACACCGAGAAATATGCCTCTTCTACGTTGAAGCTGACGTCCAGCGCGACGGCTCTCGCGCGCTGTCGCTCGACGTCCGTGAGCGCATCCTCTGCAGCGGTTTGAGCCGCAATTCGACCAAAGTCGAAGAGCTCCTGGTTGATGCCCACTCCGATCAGCGTGGACGCATACGGCTGCAACGACCCCGTTTCGGCGGCTCGAGTGGCGCCAATCCGCGGAATGTCCAGAGACCCAGGCGAGACGTAAGTGCCGGTCGTGTTGTTGGCGGTTGCGGCGAACAGCTGTGCGGTGGCGCCGACCGTTGGATACCACTGAGCCGACGCGATCTTGGCCTCCGTTGCCTGTGCCTGAATCCTCGCGAGCGC
>Ga0134124_10003823_pt1 | contig 12089 bp, 7 predicted proteins | sample KB304_FD_96880 | JGI IMG/M metagenome (GOLD analysis project Ga0134124, IMG submission 96880) | Terrestrial soil microbial communities without Nitrogen fertilizer from Kellogg Biological Station, Michigan, USA - KB3-0-4 | ecosystem: Environmental > Terrestrial > Soil > Unclassified ... | reverse complement strand
TGCCGCTGCTCGTGGAATTTACTTCCCGCGGATTCACGGGCACCGGTTTCGAAGTGGACGAAGCCAAAGCGAAACAGATCAACGAAGGCACTTCTTACATCGGCGATGTTGCTTCTGCCAAAGTGAAGGAAGTCGTCGACGCAAAACTCCTGCGGGCCACAACGAATTTCGACCAGCTGAGCGAGTGCGACGCGATTATCATTTGCGTGCCCACGCCGTTGCGAAAAACCAAAGAGCCGGACGTTTCTTACATCCTCGCGGCCGCCGAACAGATTGCAAAGCGACTGCGCCGCGGGCACATGATCATCCTCGAGTCGACCACTTATCCGGGCACTACGGACGAAGTGCTGCTCCCGATGTTTGAAGAGAAAGGGCTGAAGCTCGACGAAGATTTCCTGCTGGCGTTCTCGCCGGAACGCGTCGATCCGGGTAATCCTCAGTTTCAAACACACAACATTCCAAAGGTCGTCGGCGGTGTGACCGAAGATTCGACGGAGGCGGCTGCGCATCTTTATGCGCAGATCGTCAATGACGTTTATGCCGTCAGTTCGGCGCGAGTTGCCGAAGCCGCGAAGCTTTTGGAGAACACGTTTCGCGCAGTCAACATCGGTATGGCGAACGAGATGGCGCGCCTCTGCTACGCCCTAAACATCGATACCTGGGAGGTGATTCGTGCGGCGGCAACCAAGCCGTTCGGTTTCATGCCGTTTTATCCGGGACCGGGAATTGGCGGGCACTGTATTCCGCTCGATCCTCATTACCTGTCGTGGAAGGCGCGCCAACACGGGTTCGATTCGCGCTTCATCAGTTTGGCCGAGGAAGTGAATTCGCGCATGCCCGAGCACGTGGTCCAGCTCGTGGCGGACGGGTTGAACGACGAGAGCAAAGCAATGAAGGGATCGAACGTGTTGCTGCTGGGCGTCGCGTACAAGAAAGACATTAACGACGTGCGCGAGAGTCCGGCGCTGTCCATCATCGATCGGTTGCGCGCGAAAGGAGCAAACGTTCGTTACCACGATCCGTTTGTCTCCGAGCTTCGTTTCGACGACGCACACACTGACTCCACGGGCGAGCCGCTCTCGTCTGTGCCATTAACCAGTGACGAACTGCAAGCCGCAGACTGCGTGATCATCGTTACCGACCACAGCGATATCGATTACAAGCACGTCTGTTCGCAGGTTCCTCTGATTATCGACACGCGCAACGCGCTGAACGGCGACGTGCGCCGCCAGAGCAAAGCGCGCGTCATCCGACTATGAGCCACGGATTTGTACGGATTAAATCCGGATTTCATCCGCGTTAATCTGCGGCCTAAAATGATGTTAAAGGTTATTAATGTCGTAGGGGCGCGGCCGAACTTCATGAAGGTGGCGCCTATCGTGGCCGCGATGAAGAAGCGTCCTGACAGCTTCCAGCCGCTGGTCGTGCATACCGGACAGCACTACGACGCGGCGATGTCCGATTCATTCTTTCACGACCTCGAACTCCCACGACCAGACACACATCTCGGCGTTGGCTCCGGTTCACACGCAGCGCAAACGGCTGCGGTTATGGAGCGCTTCGAGCCGGTTGTGCTGCGCGAGCAGCCGGATTGGGTTTTGGTTGTCGGCGACGTCAATTCAACCATCGCGTGCGCACTGGTATGTGTGAAGCTGGGGGTAAAAGTGGCGCATGTTGAAGCCGGACTGCGCAGCCGGGATCGCACGATGCCGGAAGAAATCAACCGATTGTTGACGGATCAGATCGCTGATCTACTGTTCACGCCTTCTCACGATGCTGACGAGAACCTGATTGCCGAAGGCATTCCGAGGGGAAGAATTCGGATGGTGGGAAACGTGATGATCGACTCGCTGCAAAAGAACCTCGACGTCGCGCGTTCGCTGCCGACACAAGATACGCTAGGGCTACGTGGGATCGATTATGCGTTACTAACTCTGCACCGTCCTTCGAATGTCGACACGCGCGATTCGTTTGACCGAATTCTCGACGCACTCGAGGCGATTACGGCAAAGTTGCCAATCGTGTTTCCAGTTCATCCGCGCACGCGAAAGACGATAGCTGAGCTCGGCTTGAGCGATCGCGTCGCGTCAATAAAAGATCTGAAGACTATCGATCCGCTCGGCTATCTCGACTTTCTGAATTTGTCGAGCCGTGCGCGGCTTGTGCTGACGGATTCCGGTGGCATTCAGGAAGAGACAACCGCACTCGGCATCCCCTGCCTCACCCTGCGCGAAAACACCGAGCGGCCGATCACGGTTGAAATGGGCACGAACGTCGTCGTCGGAACTGACACGGCAAAGATCGTCTCTGCAGCCACGACGGCCCTCAACGGTTCGGCAAAGAAAGCGCTGCGGCAGCCTCCACTCTGGGACGGCCACACCTCTGAGCGTATTCTCGATGCGCTTGAAGAATAAAATTAAACGCGCAATTCGCGGCGATGTGAAGCTGACAACTGTCGCGCTCGAGGCATGGCGCAGAGGTCTGGTATCACTTCAACAACGTAAAGAACGTGCTGGTGTCGTCGATAAGCCGCTGATTTTTACGGATCGGTTTGCACGGATGAGCGCGGATGAGTTGTTAGCGTATTTTCGTGGCGAACGAGAGGTGAAGTTCATTGGCGACTTCATCACTTGTGACAACGAGCAGGTGATCGGTTCAGCAAACCGGATTGTTGACGAACACCGTTGGCCGTTACTTGGTTTTGGTGAGCAGTGCTTCGGAAAAGATGTTCAATGGACTCGCGATCCGCTTTCAAAATACGTCTGGCCGCTGGATTATCACGCCGACATCAACTTGCGGCGTACAGATGGCTCGGATGTGCGCGTGCTTTGGGAGCTCAACCGGCTGGGACATTTCCTTACGCTCGCACGCGCTTACACGTTGACGCACGATGAGCGTTACGCCGGCGAGTTCTTCACACAATTGCGGAGTTGGATCGAGCAGAATTCTTACGGGCGTGGTCCAAACTGGAACTGTGCGATGGAAGTCGCGTTGCGAGCGATGAACTTGCTTGCAGCCTTCGAGGTATTCCGTCAGTCGCCGCAGATGGACGAGGCCCTGTTGCGTCTCGTTTTGAAGCTGCTTCAGCAACACGCCAACCATATCGAACGCAATCTCGAGTTTTCCTACATCGCCACCAGCAATCACTATCTCTCGGATGTCGTCGGACTGGCATGGTTGGGATTGATGCTGCCTGAACTGGATCGCGCGCAGGCTTGGCGCGACTTTGGTCTCCAACAGACGCTAAGCGAGATGGAGAAGCAAGTGCTGGCGGACGGCGCGGATTTCGAAGCGTCGACCGGCTATCATCGCTTCGTCACAGAACTCTTCCTTTACACGTTTTTACTTTGCCGGGCTAACGACGTCGAGATTGAAAAGAGATATTGGTCCAAGCTTCAACAGATGCTGGGCTACATTGCCGCCTACCTGCGGCCCGACGGATTTGCGCCCTTGATTGGCGATACTGACAGCGGGCAAGTTTTACCATACGTGCGCCGGCGCGCCGGCGATCACGCTTATCTTTTGGACATCGCCGCGGCAGTCTTTAACGATCCAGCTCTGAAACCTCAGCCCCGGCTTTCGACGGCGTTTCCGCAGGCGGGCACGTACATCATGCGCGCTGACGATCTCTATCTCTGCTTTAACGCGAGTGGCGTCGGCATTGATGGCCGTGGATCTCACGGCCACAACGACGCGTTGAGTATCGAGGTTTCGGCAGGTGGACGCGCATTCATCGTCGACCCGGGCACATATGTTTATTCCGCGGACCTCGCGAAGCGCCACGACTTTCGTTCGACGGCATATCACTCAACAGTGCAGATTGATGGCCTCGAACAGAACACCATCTGCGTGGACACACCGTTTGTCATCGGCAACGAAGCGAAACCACGAGTGCTCGAATGGACATCAAGCGACGATTTTGACAAGGTGGTCGGAGAACATTATGGATACGCGGTCACGCACCGTCGCACCATCACCTTCAACAAGCGCCGGCGCTCCTGGTTGATTGATGACGAATTCTTTGGCGAGGGCGAGCATCTGTACGAAGCGAGATTTCATTTCGCACCGGGATTGGATGTGGCTGTTCGCGACGCGGCAGTGGCAGCGTCAGGCTTGCAACTGAGCTTATTGAACCTCGACGTCGACCCGGTTTTGCAGACCCAACCCGTCTCGCGTGACTACGGTGAAATGTGTGACGCTCTTTCCGCTTGCTGGCGTATTACCGGTGGGGCCTGCAAGCTTACTTGGGAAATACAGGCCACGGATTAACACGGATGTGTGGCATTTGCGGAGTTTGGGAATATGGCGCCAGCGAAGGTTCAGTTGAGCCGGCGCTGCTCGCCCGCATGCGCGACGAGATGACGCATCGCGGTCCCGACGATGCGGGCGACCTGCTCTTTGACGAACACCGCGGCGGCTTCGGCTTTCGACGTCTCTCCATCATCGATCTTTCCGCCGCCGGACATCAGCCAATGCATGGCTGCGACAATCGTACCTGGCTGGTCTTCAACGGCGAGATCTACAATCATGCGCTCATACGCGCCGACCTGGAGAAGCGCGGCCACAAGTATTCCTCACGCACCGACTCGGAAACCATTCTGCACCTGTACGAAGAACGCGGGCTCGATTTTATTCATGAGATCGAAGGCGACTACGCCATTGCCTTGTGGGACGCAAATAGAGAGCGGCTCGTGCTCGTGCGCGATCGCATCGGTGTCAAGCCCCTTTACTTCTATCACAAGGACGGCCGCTTCATCTTTGCTTCCGAGATCAAGTCGATCCTGCAACATCCGGCAGTCACTCCCGACATCAACGAAGAAGCGCTTTATCACTATCTCACCTTTCTCACGACTCCGGCGCCGGCAACTTTGTTTCGCGACATTCACAAGCTGCCTGCCGGCCACTTCCTAACCCTGACACGCGACGGCACGCTCAACCTGCAACAGTATTGGGACGCACTGCCTCCGAAAAATAAAATCTCCGGCGGGGAGCCTGAACAACGCGCGGAGATCCTGCGTCTGCTGCGCGAGTCGATTCGCAAGCGAATGATGTCAGACGTGCCGTTCGGAGTATTTCTATCCGGCGGCGTCGATTCGTCGGCGAATGTCGCGCTGATGTCGGAACAGATGTCTCGTCCGGTTGAGACATTCACGGTGGGCTTCAGCGACGCCGAATATCTCAACGAGCTGGAACCGGCGCGCCGCATCGCCAAGCAGTTTGGGACCAATCACCACGAAGTGATCATCTCAGAGAAAGAGATGCACGACTTTTTGCCGAGCATGGTATTTCACCAGGACGAACCGATTGCGGACCCGGTCTGCGTGCCGCTCTACTACGTTTCGAAGCTGGCGCGCGATTCGGGAACCATCGTGGTCCAGGTTGGCGAAGGCTCCGATGAGATCTTCAGTGGTTACGAAAACTATGTGCGCCATCTTCGTATTTACGAAAACTTCTGGCGGCATGCGGAAGCGCTGCCACTTTCGTTGCGGCGCGCCATCTCGAACCTCTCACGTCCCGCGCTGGAAGCGACCGGAAGGAAGCGAGCGGCGATTGAGTTGATTCGCAGGCTGGGCGCAAACGAGCCGTTGTTCTGGGGCGGCGTCGTGGTTTATGACGAGACGTTCAAGCCGCGTGTGCTGTCGAACCAGGTGCGCGAGCGTTTGAATGGTCTTTCGTCACTGCGAGTGGTCGAAACCTACCTGAAACACATCGAGCAGGAGCGGCCTGACGCGGACTTTCTGGCGCGTATGACGTACCTGGAGCTGAAGCTGCGTTTGCCGGAGCTGCTGTTGATGCGAGTTGATAAGATCACGATGGCGACGAGTGTCGAAGCGCGCGTGCCGTTTCTCGACCATCATCTCGTGGAGTATGCGTTGGGTTTGTCGCGGGCTGCGAAGGTGGAGGGTGTCAGCGGGAAGCATATTCTCAAGCGTGCGCTTGAAGAGGTGTTGCCGCATGATTTGCTGTACCAGCGGAAGCGAGGCTTTGGCGCGCCCGTGCGCGAGTGGTTCAGGGAAAGTTTGGGTGGTTGGTTTGACGACCATTTGATCAACTCGACTATGCGGCGCCGCGATCTATTGGATTACGGGTTTGTGAGCCGCATGCTGGAGGAGCACCGGCAGCGAACCAAAGACTGGGGTTTTCATCTGTGGGCGTTGCTCAATTTGAGCTTATGGTATGAGCGCTGGATCGATTAGTAGGTGACAGGATTTACAAGATTTTTCAAGATTTGATCATCCTGCTCATCCTGGAACATCATGTAAATCCTGTCCATTCTTATGTCGAAATTTTCGGTTCAGGTGGGATGGACGTTTGCGACGCGCGTCTTGATGATCGTCAATAGCGTCGCGGCGGGCATCATCGTCGCGCATTGGCTCGGCGCCGACGGCGTGGGACAGTTGGCAGTCATCAACGTTACCGTCGCGACGATCGTGCAGCTTGGAAGCTTCGGACTGCCGTCGTCCAACACCTACTTCATCGCACAGGACCAGGCGCGCTTTCGTGCCGCAACCATCAACTCCCTGATCTTTGCCCTCGGCGCCGGCTCACTGCTCGCAGTGGTAGTCAGCGCGGTGGCTGCGGCTCGGCCTGACTGGTTTGGTCTGATTTCGGGCGATATCATCAGCATCGCAGCCTTCTCGATTCCTTTTCAACTGATGACGCTCATCGGTCTCAACATCCTCCTCGCCATCGGAAAAGTGCGCGAGTTCAACCTGCTGGATCTCGTCGGTCAATCGTTTGTGCTGATCAACGTCGTCTGCGTGTCGCGCCTGGTCAAGGGTCGCCTGGGAACGCTCATCTTGTGGAACACGAGCGCCAGCGTGCTGGTGAGCTGCGTTGTGGCACTGCTACTCGTGCTTGCCGGACCGAAACTCATGCAGACCAGGTGGCGCCCGGACATTGCGCTGCTGCGGCGCATGATCACGTATGGCCTCAAATTTCACATCTCAATTCTGGCCGGCGTAATCATTATTCGCGCAGACTTGCTCGTCGTGAACCATTTTCACGGCGCGGCGGAAGCCGGAGTGTACAGCGTGGCTTCGCAATTCGGATTGTTGCTGATGTTGCTGCCGGGAGTGATAGCGACGTTGCTTTTTCCGCGAGTTACGGCGGAACAGGACGCACGTGGTGAAACTACTTGCGCCGTGACCGGCTACACGACGTTTATTATGTTGCTGGGTTGTATCGCCGCCGTACCACTCAGCTTATTACTGCCTGTGATCTATGGCGTTGAATTTTCAGGGTCGACGGGATTACTGATGATTTTACTGCCCGGCGTGTACTTGATGGGGCTCGAATCAGTGCTCGTCCAACACTTCAATGCGCTGGGGTTGCCGCGCGCGATTCCTGTTTACTGGCTCATCACGCTCGTGCTGAATTTGATTCTCGTCTTTTCGCTCGTGCCGAAGTTTGGCGCGCAGGGAGCAGCCATTGCTTCGACGGTTAGCTACACCGTTATCTTCGCATTGGTCGCGGTTCACTTTCGCACCAGCACCGGAAGGTCCTTCAGGGAGGTGTTTGTGCTGGGGAGTCTGCGCGGATGAAAGTCGTTCTGCTGGCCCTCAGCGGCGACTTACCTCGCTGGCAAGACAAACTCATCGAACTTTATCCCGATTGTTCAATCGAACTAATCTCGCGGGCCGAATTCGAGACCGGCAGTCATCTTCAGCGATTAAAATCACTGCGCGCTCTGCGCCCTGACGTACTCGCGATCGCAACTGAGCGGCTTCCCTGGCAACGAGGACAAAATCTCTTCATGGTCTTCGGCGCGCTTGCCGGCGCTCGCGAAGTGCTGATGATCGACGCGCACGGAGGCATGCTCCGCAAGTCGCGCGGGAATGTTCTGATGGCAGCGCCCGTCAGACTCAGCCGGGAGACGCTGACAGGCGCGAGCGACCTGGCTCAATCGCGTCGTGAGCTGCAGCGGCTGGAAGCAGAGACGTCGAGGTTCGCCGAGGTACGCTTCGGAAAAACGAAGCGATCGCGATTGCGCGTTGTTTATCTTCGCGCCACACCCGGGCCGGGAACGCAAGCGGGAGGCGCGGCGAGTCACATCAAAGGCGTAGTCGAAGGACTCGAAGCGCTTGGCGTCGATGTGAAGATCGTCAGCAACGATCTAATTGCTGGTCTCAACGTGCCGGACGATCGGTTCACAGTGATTCCGCCGCAACCCGGCGGTGGATCGCGGGCACTGTTTGATATTCACAACAATCTCGTCTTTACGCGCGGCGCTGTCCCGCTGATCGAGCGGGCGGATCCGGATTTTATTTACCAGCGCTATGCGCGGTTTAGCTGGGCCGGAGTGGTAGCGGCTCGGCGGACGAAGCGTCCGCTTTTTCTTGAGTACAACGGTTCGGAAGTTTGGGTGGGCAAGCACTGGGATCGCGTTGGGAACCTCGACTTGCTGGAGCGATACGAGCGATTGAACCTTGACGCTGCGGCGCGTATTTTTGTCGTTTCCGAGGTCGAGCGCCGGAATCTTGAAGGGCGCGGTGTGCCCGCCGAGAAGATCATTGTCAATCCGAACGGCGTAGATGTGCAGCGCTTTAGACCTGGGGTTGGGGGCTCGGACGCCAGACATGAACTCGGATTCAAGGGCGATGAGGTCGTGGCGGGGTTTGTCGGTACCTTTGGCCCATGGCATGGTGTTGAAAAGCTCGCCGCGGCGATCAAAGCGATTCCGCCAGCCTTGCCGGTGCGCTTTCTGTTGGTGGGAAGCGGCAGTCTGCATGCTGAGGTTGCCAAACAACTCGAGGCTGAAGCCGGAGCGGGACGCGTGATCTTTACCGGCGCTGTGGGCCACGAGCGAGTGCCGCAATTGCTCGATGCCTGCGACATTCTGATCGCCCCCCATGTGCCGCTGGCCGATGGCAGCGAGTTTTTTGGTTCGCCGACCAAGATTTTTGAGTACATGGCGATGGAAAAGGGGATCGTCGCCAGCCGGCTCGGACAAATCGGCGAGGTGCTTGTCGACGGTGAGACGGCGTTGTTGGTCGAACCGGGAAATGTTGAGGAGCTTACCGCGGCGATCGTCAGGTTGGTTGAGTTGCAGGAGTTGCGAGCACGGCTTGGTGAGCGGGCCAGGGCGGTTGCGGAGAGAGAGCATACGTGGACGCACAATGCGCGGCGCGTGGTTGAGGCGTACCAATCGTTGACAGGATTGCAGGATTGACCGGATTAGCTGAAGAAAAATTAAGGACGCGTGAGCAGTGGGGACAGGATCCCTGTGGCGCGGAATACGACCGCGAGCATGAGCTCGGGACGCGCGAGTTCTTCGATCAGGTAGAAGCCTATCGGTACAACGAGTACGCGCCATGGATGCCGCGGCTAATGGAGTTTGAGAAGTTTCGCGACGCGCGATTGCTCGAGGTTGGTTGCGGCATGGGCACCGACTTGCTCCAGTTTGCGCGTGGTGGTGCGCGTAGCACAGGCATCGATCTCACGCCGCGCTCGGTCGAGATTACGCGGCATCGTTTCCGGCTTTATGGCGCTGAGGGCGACTTCATGATTTCAGACGGCGAGCACTTGCCGTTTCGAAACGAGAGCTTCGACGTGGTCTATTCCAACGGTGTCTTGCATCACACGCCTGACACCGCGGGCGCCGTGCGCGAAGTGCATCGTGTGCTGAAGTCCGGCGGCGTGGCCAAGATAATGCTTTACCATCGCGACTCGCTGAACTACTGGGTCGAGATCGTTTTGCGGCGCGGGTTGCTCGGGTTCGAATTTCTGCGCGGGCGGTCGGCGGAGGAAATCATGAGCCGTGTGATCGAATTCAGCGAGCATGATGCGCGGCCGTTGGTGAAGGTTTACAGCCGGAAACAAGCGCGGGAGTTGTTCAAGTTGTTCAAGGACGTGAGGGTTGAAGTAGAGCAACTGACCCGCGCGGAGCTCCGCGTTTTGTCGGCGGTAGTTTCAGAATCGTTGCTTGATCGTTTACGAAGACGGATAGGTTGGAATGTCATTGTTACGGCAGTCAAATAAAAGATACTCGCGCACAGGCGCGCAGGCACAAAGCAGAGGCCTTTGCGGTTTTTCTTTGCGCCTTTGAGCCTTTACGCGAGACGTTCTTCTTCAATAACACTGCTTTCAGGGTTTGCGCATCAATCAAAAACAACTCCTGACACTCCTGACGTTGCTGCTAGTCGCGATTAGCGTGCGTGTCCTCACGTTACAATTCATGCGCGCGCACCTCGACGATCCGGCCTGGTTTCAATTCGGTTCATACGCCAAGTTCGATCGCCAGGCGCGAGATATTCTCGACGGCCGTCAAAAACTCTTTTGGATCGACGACGCAACTCGCACCGACCTGGCGCAGTATCCACCGGCATTTCCCGCTCTCCTCGCCTTGATCTACAAAATCTCCGGCAAGCCTTCGGCATATACAGTTCAACTCGTGTTGTGGTTCGCGGATCTGATTTTGTCGTTCGTGCTAATCGCGGGCATTGCCTGGACTGCTTTTGGCGAGCGCGCCGCGATCGCGAGTGGTTTCCTGGTCGCGTTTTCTGCGTTATTCGCACTCTACGCTGCGTATCCCTCGGCGGACGCTCCGACAACCTGGTTTGTGCTCGGCGGTTGCTGGTTATTGCTGCTCGCATTTCGGCGACGCAGTGTGTGGCTGGCGTTTGCGGCAGGAGCGGTGCTCGGAATCGCGTGCTGGCTGCGTGTGAACCCGCTGTACCTGTGCGTAGGCTGGGCCATCGTGCTGTTGCTGCTCGTACGCGGCGCATGGGCCTTACGACTGAAGATGGGTGCGGCAGTTTTGGTTGGCACAGCCGTGGTGATCGCTCCGATCGTGATACGCAACTACATTGTCTTTCCTGACTTCACGCCGACCGGCGGCACGATCGGCGCTAATCTTTGGGAAGGACTCGGCGAGACAGAGCTTGGCCGGCAGCAAGGATTCATCCTGGGTGACGATAAGATGGTCGAGGTCGAGCGCGCCCGAATGGGCTGGCCGGCAGACAAGCCGCTTGACGTTCAGTGGCCTGACGGGATTCGGCGCGATCGCGAACGCACGCGGGAATCAATGGCGTTTATCAGGCAACATCCGATCTGGTACCTGCGTGTGATGGCGGGGCGAATGTGGGGCATGTTGAAAGTGGCAGGCGATCCGGTGCCGTATTGCGGAGTCAGCGGCATCAACGTCACGAGCAGAAAATGTTTGCCTCAGAATTGGCAGGGCGGAATTTTAGCTTTTGCGGTGAATCTGCTCGGAATGATTCAAAGCGTTACGCGTTATCTTTTCCTGCCGCTGGCTGCATATGGAATCTTTGTCGCGGCGCGAAAAGATTGGCGAGTAACTTGTTTGCTGCTGGTGACCGTAGTTTACTATCTAGTCCCCGGCACCGCCGCCCACACCGAAATTCGCTATGTGCTGCCCATGCATGGAATACTAATCGCGTTCGCATCGGCGGCAATCGTTGAATCAATCCGTTTAATCCGTGGCTGAGAATTCCATCAAACCAAATGTCGCCACTCCGCTGCCGCGCGAGATGATGGAGCACACCTATCCGATCCTGTTTCGCGTGGAGCAATCGCATTGGTGGCACACCGGCAGGCGCAGGATCCTCGCGAGTTTTGTGGCGGACATTTGCCGCCAGGTGACGGACCGGCGTCCGCGCATTCTCGACGTCGGCTGCGGGACGGGTGCAAATCTGTTGATGCTTTCGAAATACGGCGACGCAGAAGGTGTCGATGTTTCGGAAGACGCGCTGGCGTTCTGTCGCGAGCGCGGACTGCAAAACGTGAAGCTTGGCGCAGGTGAAGAGCTTCCTTACGACGACGGAACCTTCGATCTCGTAACTGCATTCGACGTGGTCGAGCACATGGACGACGATCTTGCCGGACTCAAAGAGATGCGGCGTGTGTTGCGGCCCGGCGGGCGTGTGCTGATATTTGTGCCGGCGTTTATGTTTCTGTGGGGCTTGCAGGACGACGTCAGCCATCATCGGCGGCGATATCGGATGTCAGAGTTGCGGCGAGTGCTGGAGCAGGCCGGCTTCGAAGTTGAGCGCACGAGTTATGCGAACATCACGTTCTTCTTGCCGATTCTGTTGGTGAGAAAACTGATGCGGCTTACAGGCATGAAG
>Ga0134124_10003822_pt1 | contig 12090 bp, 6 predicted proteins | sample KB304_FD_96880 | JGI IMG/M metagenome (GOLD analysis project Ga0134124, IMG submission 96880) | Terrestrial soil microbial communities without Nitrogen fertilizer from Kellogg Biological Station, Michigan, USA - KB3-0-4 | ecosystem: Environmental > Terrestrial > Soil > Unclassified ... | reverse complement strand
GAACCTGGCCGCGCGCGCGCCGTGGGATCACGATGTGCGCCTCAACGCGCCGACGTTCACAACCAAGGGAAACAACGCCAACTCGGCGGAAGCGTGGGGAAGCCCGCTCACGCCGGGCGAGCCCTATCGCCCGGTGGCGAACGACCGCTCGTACATTTTCCCGTTCACAAATGTATGGAAGACCTCGATGGCTTCACCAACAGTCTTTGGGATGCCAAGCCGCAACGACATCGATGCGGCCATAGTGAATCTGTTTGGTATGCATAATCGCATGCACGATTTCTCGTACTTCCTCGGGTTCACCGAAAACAACTTCAACTCGCAGGACAACAACTTCGGCAACACTGCTCCGGGTCCTTATCCCTCGGGACGAGAAAGCGACCCACAGATCGGCGACTCCCAGGCGGGGGCCGTTTCCGGCGGCTCGCCTTCTTATCTCGGAAGAGACAACGCCAACCAGATTGCGCTCAACGACGGCGTCTCGCCGATCTCGAATATGTATCTGTGGCAACCGATCGCCGCGGCGTTTTATTGTCCGATGGTTGACGGCGACTTCGATATGTCCGTGATCGGACACGAATACACGCACGCGATTTCCAATAGAATGGTCGGAGGACCCGACGCAAACTTGACCGGGGCACAGGCCGGCGCGATGGGTGAGTCGTGGTCGGACTTGAACGCCCTCGAATACCTGTCCGCCTACGGTCTGGTGCCAACCTCCGACGAGAACCCCTTTTCAGTTGGCGCGTACGTCACGGGCAACAAGCAAAGAGGTATTCGTAATTACAGTCTTGATGCGAACCCGCTGAACTACAGCGACATAGGCTGCGACACTCCGGGCGCTGAGGTTCACGCCGACGGCGAGGTCTGGAATGGCGTCAACTTTGAACTGCGTCAAACCCTGATCGACAAATACAACGCGCTTTATCCGGCGGGCAACGCGCAACTTCAGAAAGACGCGGCCGACGGCAAGGTCCCCGCCAATCAAGCCCCGGGAAATCGCCGCTGGATTCAAATCGTCTATGACGCATTTCTGCTGATGCAGGCCGCGCCCAGCATGCTCGATGCGCGGGACGCCTATCTTGCGGCCGATATGATGCGCTTCGGCGGCGCGAATCAAATCGACATGTGGACCGTGTTTGCACATCGCGGCATGGGCGTGTCAGCTTCAAGCAACACCACCGACGATGGAGATCCGAAGCCAGCGTTTGACGCTCCGGTAGGACCGCCGGAAGCAAACGTAACTTTCACGATCACGAACGAGAACGGCATGCCCGTCGAGGGGAAAGTCTTCGTGGGCCGATATGAGGCGCGTTGCACGGAAGCCGCCGATACGATCGCCGCCACGCCGCTCGGCAACAACATTCTGATGGTCGAGGGAGACTATGACTTCGTCTTCCAGGCAAACGGCTACGGAATGCTGCGTACAAGACGGTCGTTTTCCGCGGGACAGAGCGTGACCGTGGCCGTCACGATGCCGACGAACTTCGCTTCCAAGTTCAAAGGCGCGACCATAGTCGCATCGAGCACGGACACCGGCAGCGATGCGATGAACGCGATCGACGACACTGAGAACACAAACTGGACAGGAACAAATCAGTTGACCGCGCCTCAAACGCTCACGATCGATTTGGCAGGAACCAGTCCGGTCACCATCAACTATGTGAACGTGTCGGCGATGCTCGGCCCGGGACAGAATCGATTCACGGCTCTGCGCAAGTTCCGGCTCGAGACATCGACGGACGGAGTGAACTTCACCCCGGCTTTCATAAGCTCGGACTCCGCATTTCCGGGAGCCGCGCCGCGACCGGTCGCTCCGGATCTAATCCTTCGTACGTTCGTGGTTGGCCCCGTTCTGGCGACCCATCTAAGATTGGTCGCGCTCACAAACCAATGCCAGGGCGGGCCTGCGTTTCAAGGCGATCAGGACGCCGACCCTTCAAACAACAGCGACTGCACGACCGGGGACCCGACCAACGGCGGTCTGATTCGTGTTACTGACGTGCAGGTCTTTGGCCAGTGCGTCGGCACACCGTTCGTCGACGTCGCGCCCGACAATATTTTTGGGACTTTCATATGCATACTCGCGCAACGAGGGGTGACGGTTGGTTGCGTGCCGAATCCACCGGCGTACTGTCCGGGCCAACCAACGACGCGAGCGGAGATGGCAGTGTTCGTTTCGAGAGCCATTGGACAGTTCAATCCAAGAACGCCGCTCTCGCAACGATACGCTGACGTGGGGCCGTCCAACTTCGCCTATGCAGCCATCGAAGAAATAGCGAGCCGTGGGATAGTTTCGACGCTGAACTGTCCGTCGGGGAACTTCTGCCCCAACGCTCCGATTACTCGCGAAGAGATGGCTATATGGATCATCAGGGCGCTGGGCGAGTTCAGTCCCGCGGCGCCTGCGTCGCAACGATTCAACGACGTGCCGTCGAGCCGGCCAGGTTACGCGTTCATCGAACAGATGTTCTTGAGAGGAATCACAGTGGGGTGCAGCACGGTGCCTCCGCTCTACTGTCCGGATGATCCGGTGACTCGCGAACAGATGGCTGCGTTCCTCGTGAGAGCGTTCAACCTGTAGTCGCACATTGTGGGGGCGGCCCTCTGTGGCCGCCCCTCCGCCGCGAGCTTTGCGGTCCTTTGCGAGCTTTGCGAGCTTTGCGAAAAAGGAATCCGGGCGAGAAACGAGAGATACATTAGCGCAAAGCTCGCAAAGGACCGCAAAGCTCGCGACGTCGAGGCGGTTTCTACAGAGGGCCGCCCCTACATTTCCCTGCCCAGGCTGGCCATCCTTGGCGCGCGTTGCCAGCCGCCCTTTGGGTAAAAGGTGGCAGCTTCGTCGCTTCTCACCCGGCCCGGGCAGGATATCGCATACATCTCCGGACATCCTCGCAAGGCACTACATCCTGGCAGGCATGTATGGGCGGCCCTCCGTGGCCGCCCCTCTTTCGTAAACGACGACACTGGGTTTTGCCAAGACACTGGATTTGCCAAAGAGGGGCCGGCCACGGAGGGCCGCCCCTACATGCAGAATCAAATCCCTTCGTTCAAGTTTAGTTCAAGAATCCGTCAATGCTTAGCAATTAAGCTTCAGCCGCAGTTGGGAAAGGAGCATAGCCATTAATACCTCTAAGCGCACGTTTACAATCGCAACGGTTACGCTGTTAGTGGCTTCCCTTGCGGGCTGGCTGATCGGCGCCAGGCGCCACGCGGCAGCTCAGACGAACGAGGCTTCGGTAGTCGCCACCGTCGAAGGTCTCTCAATCAGCGCGAAGCTCTTCAAGATGTATTTGAAGAACGACATCGATTCGCTGGTCCTCGACGGACGAACGCCCGACGGCAAAGCGAAGATAGAGCGGCTGAAGGAAGGAATTGTCTCCGATCTGGTCGACCGCGCGCTCATCGAAGCCGAATGCCGGCGACGTCACCTGTCGGCGTCGGAGGCTGCTTTCACTGATGCCTATCAGAAAGCCACCGGTGAGTTCGGAAGTGAACGCGCCTATCGAGCTTATCTTTCGGAGAACAACCTGACCGACGAAGAGTTCAGGCTGATCGCCAGACAGAATGTCTACGGCGAGCTTCTTCAAAAGGAGCTCGACAAAGAAGTCTCGGTGAACGACGCGGAGATCGCCGATTTTTATGCAATGCAATCGCACAATCCCGCATTTGAAAAACTATTCAACGAACAGGAACGCGTCCGCGCCCGGCACATACTTGTTGCCGCGCGATCGTCTCAAATTGCGTCCGATATTCAGGGCGCCGAAAAGCTCATCAAGAGTGAACTCGATCGCCGTGTGGCTCGGGAGATTGCGGCGAGACATAGCCGGGCCGAGGCCGTTCTTGCACGCGCGCGCGCCGGCGGCGACTTCGGCCGGCTCGCGAAAGAGTATTCAGATGATTTTGCCACGCGCGATCGAGGAGGCGATCTCGGGTCGTTTACGCGCAACACTCACACGACGCCATTCGATGAAGCTGCGTTCGGGCTGAAGGCAGGGCAGGTCAGCGACATCGTGGAGACCGAGTACGGCTTTCACATAATCAAAGTCACTGAGCACTCGCCGGCGCGGTTGCGAACTCTGACTGAAAGTCGATCGGCGATTCAGGAACATTTGCTTGGCGGCAAGCGGGCTGCGCACCTTCGCGCCTGGCTCGAAGGCAGACGGCGCGAGGCGGACATTCGGTTAGAGCCGGCCTATCGCTTTGGTCAGTCTTAGTCCGGCAAGCTTCCAGCTTGTCGACGTATCCGGTATCTGAACACTTCGACAAGCTGGCAGCTTGTCGGACCATATCGAGGAAAGGGACGAATCAATGTTAACCACACTACGACGAATCACGTTTGCAGCGCTCCTGGTCTGCGCGGTCAGCCTTGCAGCTTCCGCCGCGAAACTCAGCCCCTCGCTCTCGTCCAGGCTTGCGACCCTTCCGGATTCCGCAGGCGCAGGAGTTGTAATAGTCTCTTTCAACACGACGAGCGGGCTAAACGCCACGCACCTCGCCGTCCTGCGCTCTGTCGGGATAACCAAAGGAATCACGCTCGGGCGGCTTGGAATGGTCGCAACGCCCGCGACGGTCGCGCAAGTGAGGGCCCTGGCCGCCAGCAGCGCGGTGCGTTCCGTCTGGTCCAACGATCAGCTTGTTTATTTTAGCAACCAGGCTCGCGTGCTGGTCGGCATCGATAAGCTGCGCGCCGACCCGGCATTCAGAATCGGCGGCTTGCCGATCGCCGGACAAGGCAATTTCTCAGCGGTGATCAACGATACAGGAATCGATGGAACTCACTCGGATCTCAAGTATCCCAACCACGTCATACAAAACGTTCAGATCGTAATGGATGATTGCATTTTGTCGCAGGGCTCGCCTACGCCGCCCTGCTCTCCCGATCCCGCCGGGCGGTTCACGCCGCTGCTCGTCGTCGAGAACATACCTAACACCGACACTCACGTCGGACATGGTACTCACTGCGCCGGAATACTCGGCGGGACGGGCCAGGCTTCGGGCGGCCTCTACACGGGCGTCGCGCCTGGAGTCAATCTGATCGGTTGCGGATCGGGGGCCGGACTGCTGGTGCTCAACGCGCTTGGCGGATTTGAATGGTCGATGACCAACCAGTTCCTTTATCACATCCGCATCATCTCGAACTCGTGGGGCGGCGGCGGTCCATTTGATCCGGATGACCCGATCAACATCGCAAGCAAGAAAGCTTATGACGCGAACATAATCGTCTGTTTCGCCGCGGGCAATGAAGGACCGGGGCCTGATACCGATAATCCTTATGCGAAGGCGCCGTGGGTGATTGCGGTTGGCGCCGGCACGAAAGAAGGAGGACTTGCAAACTTCTCCTCGACAGGAATTCCGAAAGAAGAGCGGGTTGCCGACAGCGATCCCAATAATGACTTCGACGCGCCGACCATCGTAGCACCGGGCACGGGCCGCGAGTTCGACTCGGATGCGTCGAAGTTCTCAGCTCGAATCGTTTCAACTCGCTCGCTCTCGAACGTCGTAGCCAACGGCGCGACCGACGACGTCGAGATCCCTCCACAGTTTCTTCCTTTTTACACTCAGATCGAGGGCACCTCGATGGCGACGCCTCATGCGGCCGGCATCGTCGCGCTGATGTTGTCAGCCGACGTGACTCTTACGCCTGATGACGTTAAGCAGATACTCCGGCAGACCGCGACGCCAATGCCGGGGTATGAAGAGTTCCAGGTCGGCTCGGGCTATGTGAACGCGTACGCCGCGGTAGACAAGGTCGTCAACCGCGCAAAGAATTTCGGCGCGGTAAACAATCCTGCCTTCAATGCGCAATTGACGATTACTCCCGACCCGAGTCCCGAAACCTGGGGATTCGACTTCAGTTATATAGATGACACAGCGAACACACATTCATTCACGGTTCGCCAGGGCACCGGAATTCTCGATGTAAGGATCGACTTCGGCACGTCCATCCCAACGAGCCAGGGAAATGTGTTCTTCCTGACCTTAACCGATCCAACCGGGAGGCAGTTTGTTTCGGGCCCGTCTTTACCGGTGCTCACATTGCCTCGACTCGAACTTAGATTGAGGAATCCGTTACCAGGCGCATGGACTGCGCAGGCATCGGCAGGATTTCTCGAAGGCGTTGTGCCGGCTACGATCCCCGAGCACGTGACCGGGATTATCAAACAATCGGTGGTGACGCTTCAGAACGTGCCGGATATCGGCGGCCGCCCGGATGAGGAACTGATTGCGAATCTTATGAAGGTTCGACGGATGGACATCTTTTCCGATGGCACATTTCGTCCGGACGCCAATGTGACGCGCGACGACTTCGCGCGAACGCTTGCGTTGAACATGCCGATTCGTCAGACGCTTGCTGCAACGCCGAAGTTCGCCGACGTTTCGGGAAGCCTGGCGTCACTCGCCGAAGCGGTCACGGCCGCGGGCTCCAATCTGCGGGACTGGAACTTCGTACCGCAGGGACTGATTAGCGCAAGCGGTTCGTTGTTCAATCCAAGCGGCAACGTAAATCGGCTTGATGTCGCGGTAGCTTTTGTTCGCGCGCTGGGACTCGACACAGAAGCAAAGGGGCTGGCCAACACCGCCGTAACATCCGGCGGACAACCGCTGGTCGACAACACGAGTATTCCTCCGGCTCTTCGCGGCTATGTTCAGATTGCGCTCAATCGTGGATTGCTCGAAGCATTTCCGGCTGAGTTGCGTGAGGTCGCGCCCGGTCAGTTCGTGGCGGTGCCGGGTCCGCGATTCGAGCCGAACACTGTCGTGACTCGAGCGGTGCTGGCAGCCAGGCTTTCGTTGTTCGCCCAGGCGTTCGCCGCGGGTAATTAGCGGGCGCCAACCGGGAGTCCGACAAGCTGCCAGCTTGTCGCAGCCCGCGAAGAAGCTCGCATTCGAAGACGCCGATAAGCTGGCAGCTTGTCGGACATCCGGGATTTCAAACCGGCTGGTGCTCAGCGTGGACGCATGAGTGAGATCCTGATCGTCGACGACGAGGAGTTGATACGCAGCCTCTTGCTAGGGGCGTTGAGCCCAAACTTTTCCTGCAGCACTGCTTCTAACGTGGCGGAGGCGAAAACACTCCTGGCGAGTGGCTCATTCAAAGTGGTGTTGACGGATATCAACATGCCCGGCGCTTCAGGATTGGATCTGCTCGCGCACGTCAAACAGGAGCATCAGGCGATCGTCGTTGTTGTGATGTCTGCGAGCGGACTGGCCGCGGCGCAAGCTCTAGCGCAAGGCGCGTTCGACCTGATCGAAAAACCATTCGACTTGTTGCAGCTTACCAGCGTCATCAGGCGCGCATGGAAGCACGCCCTTACTCAGCCGAGCGGAGACACGAATCCCGAGTAGGGAGGTTCAGGGTTCAGGGTTCAGAGTTCAGAGTTCAGGGTTCAGAGTTCAGGGTTCAGAGTTCAGGGTTCAGAGTTCAGAGTTCGGAGTTCAGGGTTCAGCTTGCCGTTTCGAAGGGGTGTGATTAATAGCGGACTTGAGTCGGGAACCGCCCGCGACTCTTCGCCGGAAGAAGTGTCCTGAGAATTCTCTGGAACCCCGTAGGGGTAGAATGTTTATAGTGGGCGAGCTCCATACGTTGCCAACCCCGTAGGGGTGAAATGTTCCTGCGCTCAACTCTATACCGCGCCTAACGGAGCCAGGAGTCCACATCGGCGTCCGTAACTATAAACATCGCACCCCTATGGGGTTGCCGGGCGGAACGCTCGATTCCCCGCTCTGAGTTCGGGTGACCTAAGTCCCACCCAAGTCCCAGTTCTAATCACACCCGTTTCGAAGCAGGATGCTCAAGAGCAAGCTCAAGCTTGAACTCTGCCGATTGAGGGGCGGCCACGGAGGGCCGCCCCTACATGAAGTCTCTCCGACAAGACGTGATTTTGCCGCGATTAGCGCGCTCTCTTCGAAAAGAAACAATTGAACAGGGCGTCTGTCTATTGTAATCTGACGCTCGGTTGCAAGTTCCCGTGTCTGCCCTTCCGGTTCGGTCCTTCTAAGCTGAAAGAAGAAAGCTATCTCGCACCAGATTGTAGAAGCCATCAGGTCGGGCACAGCTCCGCAGCCAATCAAACTCGCGGCTGCGCGAGGCTTGCTGCCATTCTCCAATGAAGACCTGCTCGAATCGCTGGTAGCCTTAGACTCCGATTCCGATTCCAACGAAGACGTACGCGCTGCCATCAAGTCGACCCTGGCAACGCTCAAGCCCGAGGTGTTTTCTCATCTGGCCGCCCAGCCCGAGGCTCGCCCTGAAGTGCTCGGGTTCCTTTGTCTTTGGCCGCGCGCGCCCCGAGAACTGGTCGAGGTCGCAATCTTTAATCCCTCTACACCCGATGCCGCGCTCGGCCAGCTTGCCGCGCACAGCCGTGATCCGAAAATCATCGAGGCGGTATCGCTCAAGCAGCAGAGCCTGATCCGTTCACCGGGCATTATCGAAGCCATCCTTGCGAACCCGGCTCACACTTTTGAGGCGGAGCGACGCGCTCGAGAGATACGCGAAGAGTTCTTTGAGAAACAGTTTGGCGCGCAAATGATCGCCGATGAGCAGCGCGTTCGCGAAGTGGCGGAGCGCGAGGCTTTTGAAGCCAGGCGCGACACTGTTTCCATCGGCGGCATCGAAGACCTGATCCGCCTGGGCCTTATCGAGGAAGGCGAGGGAACCATCGATGACCGGTTGATCGCCGAAATTGAAGAGGAGTATGGCCCGCTTGATACGACGCCGCCGACGCCTAACGACCTGTTCGACGTCGAGAGCATGATTGGCGTGTTTGCGGACGAGGGGACTGAGCTCTCCGTCGACCGTGTCCCGGTTTTCCAGCGAGTCGCCCTGATGAGTATCAAGGAGAGAGTGATGCTCGCGATAAAAGGGACCCGCGAGGCGCGAATGATCCTGGTTCGCGATCCCAATCGCGTAGTCGCCGGAGCGGTCTTGCGTAACCCGCGGCTGACGGACACCGAAGTCGAAAGCATCGCCTCGTTCAAAAGCGTCCCCGAAGATGTGCTTCGGCGAATCGGCCAGAATCGCCAGTGGGCGCGATCCTACATTGTCATCCACAATCTCGTCAGAAATCCTCGCACGCCCATTGCAACCAGCCTCGGGTTTATCAATCGCATTCAACTACGCGACCTTCGAGGGCTCTCCCAGAACAAGAACGTGCCCGACGTTATCCGGCAAACCGCGAATCGCCTGTACTTGAAACGCGCAGGCAGCTAAATTCCTATCTGGTCGATTGGACCTCAGGGGAAAGCTGCGATGTCATCTCTCTTATCAAGACGACGGTTCATCGGAAACCTGGGCGCGATCGCTGCCGCGTCCGCGGGTTCGTTTCGATCATTGAGCGCGGTAATCGCTCCACCGCTGTATCCTCCGATGGATCTTTCTTACTTTGATAAACCCATAACACCTGCCGATTCTGAAATACGATTCGGGTATGCGGCGATCGCCTGGAAAGGAAATGACCGCCAGGCAATCACTGAGGTTTCGGAGGCCGGCTATCGTGGAATTCAACTCCGCGCAAACGTCTTAACAGAGTTCGGCGACCGGCCATCGGCTCTGCGCGATCTCTTGCAGCAACATCGACTGGAAATGGTCGCGTTATCGAGCGGAAATGTTAGCGTTGAGCCAGGCGCCGAAGCCGGGCAAATCGCTCTTCATACCCAACACGCGCAGTTCGTTCGCAATGTCGGAGGACTTTATCTGCAGTTGATCGATTCCGCCCGCCCGAGAGATCGCAAACCTGGTGCTGACGATTACAAGGTGCTGGGCAGGCTGCTAAGCGCGATAGGCAGACGCGCGGCCGACATCGGAGTTCCGGTCGGTTATCACAATCACATGGGTTCGCTCGGCGAGTCTCCGGATGATGTCGATCGGGTTATGAATGAAGCCGACCCGCATTATGTAAGGCTCTTGCTGGATGTCGCGCACTATCAGCAAGGAGGCGGCGATCCGGCAAAAGCAATCAGACAATACCGAGACCGCATTCTCTTTTTGCACGTGAAGGATGTTGAGAGTTCCCCACCCGCTGCGGGCGCGAACGCGAGTCAGTCGTATCGATTTGTTGAACTGGGCCGCGGAAGGGTCGATCTTCACGCGGTGTTCGCCGCGCTCAAAGAGATCAAGTTTCGGGGCTGGGGAGTCGTCGAGCTGGACGGGACGGCCGACGATGCCCGGCCGCCAAAGGAGTCGGCGATTATCAGTAAGAAATATCTCGAAGAGAAACTGGGGATGAAGGTCTGATATCCGATTAGTAAGCAGGAATCCGCGCTGATGCTGATCCGTCAAATCCGCGTCATCCGTGGTCTATTGCTTGTAAGCACGATGGCCGCAAAGAGAACAGTGACAATGGCGCATTTCAAACTGTCAGTCATAACCGACGAGATTACCCAGGACTTCGGGCACGCGGTCGAAGTCGCGGCCAGAGAGTTCGGACTCGGCTACGTCGAGCTGCGAGAGTTGTGGGGAAAGAACCTCATGAAACTGGACGCCAAAGAGGTGGGCGAAGCAAGACGCTTGCTCGAACGCAGCCGGCTGCGCGTTTCTTCAATTGCCTCGCCGATCTTCAAGATCGATTGGCCCGGCGCTCCGGTGTCAAGGTTCAGCCCAAAGCGGGATCAGTTCGGCGCGGACTTTAACTTCAGCCAACAGACCGAGCTTCTGGATCGAGCCCTCGAGCTGACCCGCGCATTTAATACGGACCGCATTCGCATCTTCGACTTCTGGCGGCTTGAAGATCAAAAACCTTATCGCGCGGCGATCGATCAGAAGCTGATCGAGGCTGCGGCGCGAGCCGGCAAGCGCGGTGTTACTCTGTTGCTCGAGAACGAGCAGTCTTGCAACACCGCGACCGGCGCCGAAGCGGCGCGAACGCTTTCCGCCGTTCAGTCTTCGAACTTCATGTTGAATTGGGACCCCGGAAACGCGGCAGCGCGCGGCGAGACGCCTTTTCCTGACGGCTACGCGCTTCTGCCGAAACATCGAATCGGCTACATGCATTGCAAAGACGTCGTCCGCCAGCCGGACGGCAAAACGGAATGGGCTGCGATGGGACGCGGTATTGTAGATTACGTCGGTCAGTTTCGCGCTTTGAGGAAGGACGGTTACCGTGGAGTGCTTAGCCTCGAAACGCACTGGCGCGGCGGAGGGACTCCGGAAGAGTGCTCGCGCGTGAGCATGGCCGGGATGAAGGACCTTCTGCGACGCGCAGAGAGCCGGTGACCCTAAAGTCTTTGCGAGCCTTGCGGTCCTTTGCGACCTTTGCGTGAAGGAATTCTGTTCTCGGAAACGAATTCTGTTCTCGAAAACGTAACATCCATCACCGCATTTGGAAGGAGTCCCGATTGTCGGTTTCGAAAGAATCCGCCTCGCCCCCGGTTGCTATCGATTCGTCCGTGTCCCCATCTGAAGATTCGGCCGCCGCAATCACGGCCTCCAGGCATTATCGCTTCAGTAAGTACAGATGGATCATCTGCGCGCTCCTGTTTCTTGCTACTACGATCAACTACATGGACCGCCAGGTGATCGGCATTCTCGCGCCGGATCTTCAAAAGTCGATCGGCTGGAACGATATCGAATACGGCTACATCGTCACGGCGTTTCAAGCCGCATACGCCGTCGGGCTGCTGATTGCCGGGGGCTTGATCGATAGATTCGGGACACGAATCGGTTACTCGCTTGCGATTGTTGTTTGGAGCCTCGCGGCGATGGGGCACGCGATAGCGCGCTCGGCATTCGGCTTCGGCATTGCGCGGGCCGCGCTCGGGCTGGGTGAGGCGGGCAACTTTCCGGCGGCGATCAAAACCGTAGCCGAATGGTTCCCGAAACGGGAACGCGCCTTTGCGACGGGCATCTTCAACGCGGGTACGAACGTTGGCGCTATCGCAGCTCCGCTCATCGTGCCGTGGATTGCGCTGCGCTTCGGCTGGCAATGGGCTTTCATACTGACGGGCGCGATCGGATTCACGTGGCTCGCGTTATGGCTCCCGTTGTATCGGCGGCCCGACCGGCATCCGCGAGTCTCCGAAGAAGAGCTTGCTTACATTCGAAGTGACGGTGTCGAAACCACAACAAGGGTTCCGTGGTTGCGTCTT